>Ga0315291_10003754_pt1 | contig 19525 bp, 26 predicted proteins | sample YL17G12_20_MG_FD_203070 | JGI IMG/M metagenome (GOLD analysis project Ga0315291, IMG submission 203070) | Sediment microbial communities from Yellowstone Lake, YNP, Wyoming, USA - YL17G12_20 | ecosystem: Environmental > Aquatic > Freshwater > Lake > Sediment | place: USA: Wyoming | collected...
ATCCTGACGGAATCGCTCTTCAGCGCCTTCGCCGTAGTAGTTGATCGTCTCTTCAGCCGTTCGGCGGTTGGCGATTGAATCCAGGCCGATCGCGCACATCGAAAGGCGCTCGGTGTCAACTTCCGTGGCTGCCCTTGGAATCAAGTCCCCGTGCATGACCGCACTGATGAACTGGCCTACTGGGATCTTTTTGCCAGTGTCACCATGCATATAATACATATGCCCATTAAGGACTCGCATGGCCACAATCAAGTTAGTCGATCCCTTGACGGTCTTGCCTTCAAAAATATTGCCAGCGAAAATCGAGACGCCGTTTTCTGCATCGAAGAAAATCAGCTTGCCCATCTGATCAAATTTAGGTCGCGTGGAATTTCCGTATTCGTCCACTAGCATGGTCTGCAGCTCTCCCTGACAAAGATTCGAACCGGCTGAAAAGCAGTCTCAACAAGTCCATCGTCATACGTCACAGTTAAATCGCCAAAATAAGTTCCGGCACCCGACACGTCCCCATCCTGCAGGACGTAAACCCACTGGCCAGCCGAGGGATTGATGCCCGAGAGTCCCTCATGACCGACATTGGTGATCGCGCAATGCGTGTCCCCGCAATCGACTCGAGACAGATAAAGACTCACACCCGAGACGCCGGACAGAATCGTATTGTTAGAACAGTCTTTCAGCGTGAATTCGAGTTTCGGTCCGGTATCGCATTGCACAAGATTTATGGTTTTTGCGCAGCCCATACGTCCAAGCACCGCCGTTATTGATAGGATTTTTTCGAAATAAACATCAATATTGCAGGACATGGGTTTCCCCCTTACGGCAGGAACTTTCTGAACTCGAGTTCAATTCAGCCAAAACCCTGCTTGAGTTTTGACTATTATAGCCAATTTGTCAGGGACTAATCAACAGACGCTTCGTCGCCAGCACTAATCAAGTCATTGAAGGTTGGTTGGCCGTAAAGGCAATCCGCAGTCGGTAATTCATCCCCATCTTCCTTAGTCAACTCGATAAAGCCCTTGTCATCAGCCTTGAAGGCAATGATCTTGATCCCAAACATTTTTTCGATGCGATCGAATTCCGATGCAAAACCAATTTCTTTGTCTAAGGGATTAAACAAAATAACACTTGATTTGAAAATCTTTTCGATCTTCTTAATGCTGCTCTCGTAACCAGACTCTTTTTCACTCGTCGCAAATGGAATCACAGCATCCAGATTGTAAATCTCTTTGATGCGCTTTATTTCGATTTTCTGATCGGGAAGTTCACCCTCGATCGAAGCCCGACTTTCAATAGCCCACTCTTCGCAGATGCGGTAAAAAGCGAGACTTTTGGTTTTATCATTACTGTCTTTTATATCGCTGCGACTTAAACATAAAGCTATGGCATTATCTATCGCTTGTTTATGCCCAAGCGGAACTTTGAACTTATAGATTTCCTTCTTATTGAGTTCGAACTTTTCTTTTCGTTCCTTCTCTTTGACATCGAAATCAACACTTGCCGGTTCATCTTTGACAGCGCGTCTATAGTTGTTAATCATGCTTTTGACTTCAGTCACGGTCTTCATTACGCCGTGTTCATTGAGTTCAAAAGTTTGATTTACCAGATCAACAATAATTTCAGGATCATTGATGTGGCTTTTTGCAATCTCTTTAGCCTTCGTCACGCCAATCATTTTGACTTTACTGATAACCGAATCATATTCATCCGGCCTATCAGCAAGATTGTTCGGCAGCTTGACTGCGAAACAATTATGGATATCGTAGAGATCATAACCATAACGTGTTGATGTATTAATTTTAGCATCGTAGTAATCATCAATCTTTTTAAAACCAAGCAGCTTATAAAGACCCTTTTCATGGACTTCGTAAAGATCGGCTGCAAGGTTCCACCATTCGTTTGCTATGTTGACCTTACGTTGTTCTACCCGTTCTAAAACCGCACGGTTTTCCACAGTGTCATCGGGGATGATATTTTCAATTTCAATTCCAGTTACACTGTCAAGAGTGACAACGCCTTCGGCTACATCTTCAAACTCTTCCACTTCCCTATAAGGACTGTCTGCCACTACTTCTTGATTCACGCCGTCACTCCCTCTTCTTTGATTATAGTTCGAGACTGTGTTTTGAATATTTTGATATCGCGACATCGGACTTCCAGAACCACATCTTTTGTATTTTTCAAAACCCGATTCATCATTTCGCCTTCAACTATGACAAAATCACCCTTTTGCATCTCGCGATCTTTGCACATAAGCGTCAAAGGTCCGAAGATGTTAACCCTTACTAATGTAGTGTGTTCACGGTCTTTATCAATATAAATAGTGAACGAACACACGTCATCGCCTTTAGTGGCTGTGCGAGAATAGATCACATCTGAAATATTGCCGGACAGGACCGTAATGTTGATTTCCTGCACGATCATTCCCTGAAAGTTTGGCTCGTTAATTTTGACATAATTTCGCGTTCATACTTAGACAGATTGGCAGATGTATAGAGTGACCGAACAACGTGAGCGACAGCAAGAGCGTCAGCCTCATCAAAATTTTTCAAGCCCGAATAACCAATATCTATCAGCTTATCCATAACCCGCTGCTTAATATCCTTGGCCTTGGCATCACCCAAAAGCAGCTTTCTAACATTGCCCGCTGGCAAAACAACGGGAACGCGGCGTAAGGCTAAATACATTTGGCTCTTAACAATTCCCCCAAACTCGCATTGCACGGCGAGCCTCGGTCCTGCGAAGCCATAGTTCTCGATTGCGATCATTTCAATTTTATAGGGTTTCAGACATGCGATGATTTTTTGAGTAAGGGAAATATAGCGTTTAATCGTTTCATAATTGCCACAATCTTTCTTTAGAGATTGTCCAAATGAAAATGAATCCGCTATACCATCGGCAGTAATCACAGCCACGCCAGTCGATGTCAGCGACAGGTCAAGTCCAACAAATGCATTCACGAATAATCCTACCGCTTGCACATCCTTGGCAAGCCATAACACAAAATTCAAAATGACTAGAAGACAGTGCAGCGATAAAACCATGATCGAGATGGAACCGTCAAGTCAATTTTGACAGATCCCTGAACTCTGAGGCAGGCACAAGTATCCAATCCTTGTCTGTAAGCAGGTCATCGCAGTTTAAAAATCTGATCGCCACAATTGGAATGCGGCCACAAGGCAGAGCCTCTTCCGTGATTTTTTGCAGCCACTCCATTTTGATTGTGAGCGATTGTTTTGCTGTCTGCTTTGCTTCAATCTGATAGCGATCCGTTGATCCATCGCTCTTCCAGCCTTCCATACGGCCAGAACCTATATGAGCATGGCCGCCTAGCGATTCGCAAATCTCAGACTCATGCTGTGATACTGTTTTGTGGTTCGACTCGGTCTGCACTTTCTTTTGTCGCCAGATCCTTAGTGGATCCTCTTTCTGTGCCTTCTTTTTGAACACTGAACACCATAGGGAATAAGATGTTTAAGATTTGCTGTTTCAGTTTGACGTTATTTTCTGCATCCTGAAACCAATCGGCAATCATATCTCCTTTACGCTTATATGACTTACCGCACATTTCCCAAGTGCTCGCATCGAGCTTTCTAAAGACCCCAAGGCGCTCTGCATAGTGCATAATGGTCACATCCTCCATGATGTCCCCGCCTGCAAAAGCACCGTCAGGATCATCGGCTACTGCGAGAATAAACTTTCCCTCGACCTTTGGCGGCGCAGCCTTGTTCTTTTCGACCTTGAAACCAAAGTGTGCCCACTTCGGCATAGTTTTTTCTTCAGGATCGAAGTATTCCATCTTGGAAGCATATGAATGGACTTCCATCGTCGTATAGAAATCCTGGCCTTTTCCGCCTGTTTTTACCTTGTTTGAGCCAAAGAACTTACCGATCTTTTCTCGCTCTTGATTGATGATGAAAAATGTTGGCGTGAGACTTTGATCTTCATTGTGGATGCGATTCATAGTCGATTGAATCTTGCGGAACATTTGATTGTTCAACTTCGCATGCGTGCCGACAAATGAGTCACCCATCTCTCCTTCTATCTCTTTTTCTGGAGTCATGGCTGCAAGCGAGTCGAGGACTACGATATCAAAGACGCCGGAAGCAAACAGAGACTCTAAAACTTGCGCGGCTTGCTCTGCGTTTTCTGGTCTAAGTAAATAGAGTGATTCAAGATCAACTCCAATTTTTTCAGCCCATCCCAAATCAAGAGCGCCTTCAACGTCAATGTAAGCAATTTTATAAGGCCGTCCGCTTTCCACTTGCCACAAATATTTATTGGTAAAAAAATCCAATTGCTGCGCATGCAAAATCATCTTTAACATCAAAAGTGTTTTGCAACTCGACTGCGCTCCCCAAATCAAATTCATCCTGCCCTTAGCCCAACCGCCGCCAAGCGCCACGTCCAACGCAAAAACCCCCGTTGGAAAACGAGGGATTGATCTGTAACCTACGGCTGATGCCCGACTGATAAGATTAGGACCGAACTTTTTTTCTATCGAATCGAGAAGAATTTTTTCCCTGGCCAATCTTTGCTCGGTAAAACCTAAGTCGATAACTGTCGCTTTTCTCTCGACCACCTTACTGATAACGCGGACTTTCGTTTTCGCTTTGGCCATATGACTTTCTCTGCAAATAATCATCGACCTTATGCGATCTCTTAGCAATCCAGGCAGAGGCTTCTTGCTCCAAAATCTCCGTCAATGTTTGACGGTCCTCTGGCTTGCAATTTTGCTCGTAGCGAATAGAAAAATGGCAGTTCTCGTAATTGCCTAAATTTCTCTGCATTGAAAGAGATATGCAAACCCGCGAAGTAAGTTCTTCATCGAAGTTTTGGACGATGTGTTGTGATTGTGTTCCATTTGCTGATTCTATTGATTCGTTTGTCATAGGTCAATCTCTCAATCTCTCAAATCTAGTGTGTGTAAATCCATTGTTGCCCATTTTCGCTGCTTATATAGATCATGCCGTTGCTGAAAAGCACTTCGGCAGGGAGACAGTGCGCAGTCCACGTAATCAAAGACAAATGGCTGAACACGCGGCTGGTTCACCGGCTCACCCTCGATCATCTTGAGAGTCGGCCTGCATATGCGGCCAATGACTTGCTCTGTGTCAGTATTTGGCGTAACTAAAAACAGTGTGTCAAGCCTGACAATATCCACGCCTTCCTTGGCTTTCTGCAAAGTGGCATATACGATTGTGCATCGTCCTGCGGCATCAAGTCGTAGTCTGGCGTTAGCCTTGTCATCCGTGCTGCCAAAGTAAAACCCATGCGATACGGTTTTCTGGAAAAAAGGATCACCCTTAACCATGGCTTTTACGAGTTTGGAAATTTCATACAACGGCTCTTTACGCTCGGCCACAACCAATGGATGCCTGTGATCCTTTAATGCGTGCAAGATATCCAAAGCAATCAGCTTCAGCCGGTTCTTATCGCTACAAATATACTTAAGCAGATCCGGCCTTGACCAGTCGCCAATGCTTATCACTTTTCTTCGAGTGACCTTCTCACCTTTAACATTTGTAAAAGTTACGTTCTCACTTGGCATTTGAATCTTTGTATCGCGAAAATAGATGATCGGCTTGATGCGATTGGTTTCATCTGCCTTTAAAATTACATCGCCAATCACCCAATGATAGACTTCCTCTGCGTCATCCTTTCGGCGATCGGTCCCAGTCAGGCCAAAAATGTATTTGCAGTTGAACCTTGGCGCTACGTTACCGAATGATCTCGCACCAAATCTATGAACCTCATCGACAAAAACAAGGCCAAAAGTCTTATAGATTTCCTGCGGATATTTCCCCTCATCGGTCATCAGCGACTGACACATTGCTATAACAAAATCTTTTTTGTAATCGCAGATAGCACCCTGAATCAAACCGACTGAAGCATTTGGATAAAAGACTTTGAGAGCCTGCTGCCAGACATTCTTGATCTCTTCATTGTGAACCAAAATCAGTGTATTGATACTTAGATTTTCAGCTATCTTGATTCCGACAACCGATTTTCCAAATCCGGTATAAGCCTCACCTATACCGCACCCCCAATTGCCCACGGTCAAACTTTGAACCATCTCAGCAACAAAAGGTTCCTGGTCAACGCTTCGCAGAGTAATTTTCTTTTCATTGAAAGGCAATCTCCTGCCAGCGCATAGATCATAGCTGATATCATAAGTCTCATCGTGAACATCGAAATACATTCGAAAGTATACCCGAGGAATTCCGATGTGAGTCGGCGTCTCGCGAAACATTTCAATGCTCTGATCACCATCGTTATTCATGGCTTTAGGCATGACATAGAGAGGTTTTTTTATCTGAAATAAATCGACTGGAGAAATAGTGGATTTATCAATCCAAGCCATATTCGAAATGATGACTTTGATCTTTGGCTTAATCATTTTTTATCCGGTAATAAAAAGCCTTGCTGCTTTACCAGCAAGGCTCTAATCAAATTTTAAAAATCTCAAAAAGGAATATCATTCAAATGATCTTTTCGACTTACTGGAACATTAGGATAAAGTTGAACTCCGCCTTGCGGCGCTTGTTGCGGAGGATTGAAATTCGAGCCTTGCGGCTGCGGATTAAAGTTTGATTGAGTCTGTGGCTGATAGCCTTGATCTTGCGGCGGCTGCGCAAACTGTGGAGGCTGATAGCCCTGATCCTGCGGCGGTTGGTTGTGCGCTGCAAACTGTGGCGGCTGATAGCCCTGTTGTGGCTGATAGCCTTGCTGTGGCGCGTATTGCGGCTGTTGCGGCTGATAGCCATACTGCTGCGAATGATCGTATTGTTCGTACTGCGGCGCATATGTTGGAGCAGCCGTATTTCGATTCTGAACCAGAATGCGCGGTATCTGCGCTTCAAGCATCGCTACGCTATCGTTCGCAAACAATGCTTCATAATTATATGGCTGTGCCAGTTCCGGCTTATAACCATCTTTCAAAACCATCTGCAAAATATCCTGATCCGAATATTTAATGATCGAACCGTTACGCAAAGCGGGACTGATAACCGCACGATCTTTTCTGTCAGTTCCTTTCGTCAGAGTGAACACACCACCCTTAAGACTTCCACCAAAGTCTTGACGAAATTTTACAAGAACAGCTATATCTGATTCTTTTGCCGCAAAAATTCTTTTTGAAAAGCTATGCGTCTTTCCATCTTTTTGCCAAGGACTCAAATCAAAGACTGAGTATAAACTGATAAAAGAAGGCTTATAGCCTGCATAGCAAATGGGACAATTCTCTTTCAAGCAATTGAAAAAATTATTGTAATTATGTTGACCAGCGAACGTAAGCTGATGTTCAGACAAACCGATCCCTGGATCATCAAGAAACACAAAAGGAATTGACTTGCCTTTTATAGCAAACAGCCGCTCTTTTTTCCGGCTCTTCATTCCCTGAACTTTGTTCTCTTCGATCTGCGCACCGAAATTTTCATAACCTCGAACAAACATATTGAACTCCTTTTTTTTTCGACTAGCCTTAAAGGCTTCAGTCTTCAAAATGATTATCAGGAATATCTAAATAATTCTTAGGACGACGACCAACGACGGTGCCATAGTAATTTGGAAGGCTGTTTAATGCGCCTTAAAGGCTATTTAGTCATCAAAATTTCTACCAAGTTTTTTCTTAATTGCTTCCAACTCTTCTTTTTTTACGATTACATCATCATCACTTATTTTAGCAATGGTTTTGTCCTTCGCAAAAATCCATAAAACCAATCCCGAACCGAACACTACTCCTATAATAAAAGTTAATACAATGAGCAAAAGATACATAGTTTCCTGGCTCAACATTCGAGGAATCCTCGCACAGCAGTAGATACCATCTCAGGTGTTATTTGTCCAAGGCAAGCGTAGTCACCGCGCCTACAATCGCAAAATACTGCCGGTCGATTTTCCTTGGACAGACAGCCGTAGCAATCGACCATTGGCTTGATGATCGCGCAGTCTCCGCCATACTCGCCATTGCGGAAAGGCACGCGCCACTCGCCTTTGGCCGATGTAAATATGCCGACGATTGGCGTCTTGGTTGTCCCCGCGACATGAAGGAGTCCGCTGTCATTGCCGACGAAAGCCGCACACATACTGATGAGATAACTCAACTGCTGAATCGTGAATTTCGCAGTGAAGTCAAAAACATTTGCTGCTTGAAACCTATAGTCAGCACCCGCACCGATGATGATGACGCGACGATCCATCTTGGCTATCATCGCTGCCGTCTCTTCCCACCTGTTTTTCGGCCAAGTGCGGTTCTTCCAGCTGACTGCGCAGTGCATGATGACGCAATTCTCAGGCTGCAAAGCTGACTCACGCAACTTGCTCAAGACGAAATCCTTGTCTGCGTCAGTCGGAAATAGCTCGGTGCGTTTGTCATATGCAGCATCAACACCCGCAGGGAATGCGACATGCGTATAACTTTCGATTATATGCTGCTCTGGCGTCCGCTCATAAGCGAAGTTGAGATCAATCACTTCGTCGTAGCCGTCAGCCGCATGATGATTGCCATAGACGTTATTGATATATGGGTTTCCGACATAGATCGCGCCGCAATCGGATGCGACATCAATCACAGCTTCGGTGCCATGAATTTCCCGTAGTCGCCTCGCAATCGGCGTGGTCAAAATTACATCACCCAACGCTGCGCGTCTTTTCAGCAGAATCTTTTTCGTCGGCGGCGGAGCAACAAATCCCACTTCATACTCCCCAGGTTTGTAAGCCTCGATCTGAAGTTCCCCAGGCGAAAAGACCGGCTTAATATTCAAGCGAACCACGCGAGTAAAGCCAAACTTTTCTAGCACCTGCTTGGCCATGTCAAAATCAAAGGCTAGAAAATGAAAGTTCGAAGGGTAGTCCTGCCCTGCAAACAGTTTGATATTTGCCCACCACGCCGGAGTCACGGTCGATGACAAATGCTGCGTGATATAGCCTTCGTCGTTCGGATGCTCGGGAGTCGTTTTGCCAGCCAAGTAGGTGCGGCAGATGAACTCAAGATCAGGCGTTCTGAAAAATACCCGTCCCCCAGGCCGCAAGGTCCTAAACCACTCGCCTATGACATGAGGCAGCATGCGCCAGCTGATATGCTCGATCGAATGGTTACTAAGGATTTCGTCCAAGTCGTTCTCAGGATACGGCAACGGCTCTTTTGAAAAGTCACAGACAACGTCAATGTGATCAAACTTGCGCACGTCCAGATGAATATACCCAGGCTGCGGATAGTTACCGCACCCGACTTCGAGTTTCTTTGGGACTCGCGGCGGCGGCATCGGCGCTGGCTTAGGCGGCTGAAATTCAAGCGGCGCTTGATTTAATTTATGCACCGCCGCAGTGATCGCATCGAGATTGAACCGCTTCACGTCCTCGTAAAACTTAGGCAGAGTTTCGCGTTCCTTTTGGAACCATTCAAGCCCTTTGACCTTCTTTAAATGGTCGGTATTGCCTCGCGTCAACCCCTCATGATGAACAGCTTCAATCTCATGGGAATAGAAGACTCGATATCCAGCAGCCCAAATACGCAGCGAATATTCCGTATCTTCGCAGCTAAGGAAATAGTTCTCATTCCAATCACCGATTTTATTAAAGACATCTCGCGTCATCCCATATAAGGCACCCGTTACAGACTCATAATATTTACTGACATTGACGCTTGGATGATTGCGTGTGGAGTGTTTGTTGATATGAATGAAGTTTGGCGTCTTGCCGATCCGGCAAACCCCTGCATGCTGAATGTTACCCCCAGGAGGATACATGAGTTTCGCGCCAATCGCGCCAATCAAAGGATCTCGCTGAAAGACCTCCTGAAACACATGAAGGCATCGCTTCATCCATTCGATATCGTTATTGACCAGAATCAAATATTCCCCAAGCGCGTTGCGCAGCCCGACATTGACCGTGTGCGCGAAGCCTCTATTCTCGTCCTTACAAAATATTCTGACATCATTATTCTGGCAATACGCTCGCAAACCAGTCTGCACATTAAAGTCTGATCCATCATCGACAACAATAATCTCATAGTTGTCAGATTTTTCATGAAACCTTATCTTCTCTATGCAGCTTACAACAAGATCAACCTGCTTGACTGTCGGAATGATCAGAGAAAATAATTTGCTCATGTTTTTTCCAGTGAAGAGATGAATTCCAAATACAGTTGAGATCGGGACGCGGCATCATGCGTAGCCCGAACGTAGCCGTCATTTACCTGTTCAGAATTCGACTTATAAGACTTATCCGAGATCATTTCCAAGGCTTGATTCATAGCCCGATACCAGTCGCCTTTTTCATAACCGGCCAACAAACCAAAATTGGTATCGTCGTTCAACTCTGGATCAAGGTCATCTTCGTATGGATCCCACGCAGAACAAATCGGGAAAGCCTTGAGCGACATCATTTCAAGAATTTTCAAATTGGATTTTGACATATTAAATGCGCAAGGATCGAGCGGCGCGAGCATGATGTCGGAATCAATGGATTTGAGCAGGCCGTAAAACCGCTGAACCGGACTCAGTCCATTTGTCGTGAATATTCGATTTGGCGGCACGCCATTGATCAAATTGGCTTGCATGTAGGAAACGAACATGAAGTTCACATCCTTGCGCTCTCTAATCAGCTTTTGAACATCGGCTGCAATCCAGTCCAGGTCTACAAAGTGAAACCGCGAGCCAGCCCACGTAATCAGGGTTTTGTTTTCCATCACTGCTTTGAACTCGGCCAAATTCAACTGGTAGTTTACAAAAGCCTTGCCCGATGCTTTGTCGATGCCGAGGTTTTGAATGACCATGTCCGGCTCGGGCACTACCTCATCAAACATCTCAAAATCAAAGCCGTTCGGTATGGCCATGACCGGCGTCTTAGCTTTTTTCCGAAACACATCTGCCAACGGCTCTGTCGATGCGATAATGCCGTCAACAAGCGCAGGAAACTGCGGCCAGTATCTTTCATTGATCTTGATAAACGGATAGCCAGGATTCCATTTTGGAACCGCGTAGTAGTCATCGTCGTAGTCGAGTAGAAGGAGTTTTCTCGGATGCTTCTTTCGGATCATCTCGATGACCTTCAGCACAACCTCGTTCGCAGGCCGCTGGAAAATGATGACATCAGCCCACTCGATCTCCGTGAACTTCACGCCTGACTCTGGCAGTTGGGGATGCTTTTCCGCAAAACTGGTAATGACCTCGACGCCAGGAATGCGTCTAAGATATTTCGCTGGGACATTGACGCGATAGTATTCCGTGGCATCAGGACTTTTTGCGTAAAACAAAATTCTCATGTGAACTCGAGTTCATATATTATTGCGGTTTTTTGGCGCATTGAATATCGTGACAGGTAAGATGCATAACAAGGTCCTGACCAATGTGATCTTTGAACTTAAATCCTTGTCCGAAATTCACTGTCAGATGTCTTACCTCACCTTTTCTTATGCCAATTAATTGTTCATCGCATGGCAGATCTCCGCTTCCAAGATTATAAGCAAGAACTTCTTTAGTCCGATCCTCAACAACTTCTCCCATGCCGTCATAGATAATAAATGAAATCAAAAGCAAATCCCCTTTTTCACCGATAGCATCGGCACCCTTCGAGGAAAGGCCATTTTGATTAGTTTGAACTTCCTTTGTCAATCTGTCAATTTCCTCTTCGGTGACAATGCCTTTGTCTAAAAGGATTTTTAAAATGACTTGTCCCATGTAATAGCCGTGCATTAGTTTTTCTTTTACGTCAGTTTCATAGTCTTTTATAATTTTGTGATGATTATTGTTCGCTGAAACCAACTGCTTTACGGTTTGCTGCAATGCGAGAAGATCACCCTCTTTGATGCCGTAGCTCGGAGCAACATTTGATTCCGCTCGCTTTTCACTGACACCCATAAGTTGGCGTTTCTTTACTTCCCGCAATTGCTTTTTCTGCTTCCGTGCTAGAGCATCCATTCAAAACCCCGTGTGACTTTAAAATAAAATCCGTGTCATCTATCGTCCACTCGCCAGCATCTTTTTTACCTTCAATCGGTTCGACTATGATCGCTCTCACTCCAATCATAGTCAGTTGATTGGCCATAGTCTCGGCCATATCAAGTCCGGCTTTGTCAGCATGCCGCAGAATAAAAATCTCTTCAAACCACTCAGACATCTTTTTAATTTGATCGAAACTAGCACTTGCACCCATGATCGCCAAGACATTTTTTACGCCAAAAGAATCCAGGCGCAGAACGTCCATAAAGGATTCACAGATGAAAGCGTGTCGAATAGACTTGTCTACTTTATGCTCACCGTAAAGATATCGCTCCTTTTTCATGTCAGGCGCGTGATGATACTTCGGCGGGACCACACCGTTGGACCATGGCTCATCAGATATTCGCCGTCCACTCCAGCCCACCATCTTTTTATCGTGCGAAAAAATTGTGAAAAATAATCTGTCCGCACTCGATCTATAGCCGTCCGCAAGCTGCATGCCGTGGCGAAGCCAGCCTATATTCCAGTCCATCGCCTGCTGCGGGGATATGTCTCGATCCAAAGCGTATTGAGGCAGATAAGAAAGAACGTCCCAATAGTTTTCTAAAAGATAAGTCGGCTCGTAGGATGTCAGGCGCGTGGGAACGAACTGAGGATTCTGCAAGGGACGCGAAGCCCTCCACTCCATTTTAGAAAGCCGAAAACTCATCGACGAGCCTTCCCGATCCTTGATGTAATCGAGAAGAGATTGCTTTAATGTCCCAGAATAATCGCAGTAGCGGTAAATCAAAGAGTAGGTTTGATTCGCTCCATTCCCGCAGGAAAAACAACCCCACTTTGAAGTTCCCGATGCATTGATATCAACGCCGAACGAAGGATGCCGGTCAACTCCGTCCGCGTGAGTCCACGGAGCAAATGGACAGCTCGATTGAACCGTGTTGGCTTTGACTCTTATTTTGTCACAACCGAGTTCTTGCAGAACGTGTTCGATGCTTGAAGCATCCATTTCAAAAATCTCCTGGCGCGACTTGCAGACAAGTAATTCCCAAATCACGCATCATCGCCACGGATTGATTGCGGTCATCAAAAGCCATGGCAATATTTTTGACACCGATTTCCAGAACCCACTTTTTCTTTAGCTCATAGTCAGTCGTAAAATCATTCTTCGGCCTCATAAATAATTTATCCCAGGGGACATCAAAAGTTTCCAGCCAGTCTATGGTTTTAGTCTCAACTTGGATTGATCGTCCTGTGAGAATGTATATTTTATAGGAATAGGAAAAAAGGCTATTGGCTATATTTATGATTGGAAAGTTTGGATCATCGGCAATGCATGCCTCATAGTAGGCATCCCAATCGGCAGGCTTGTCATCAATAAAATGCTGGCGATGCTGCGTCAAAGCCAAAGTCCCATCCAAATCAAAAATAACAATATGCGACATAACTACTCCTTAGAATGGAACGTCTTGTGGTTCCTGTGGCAATCTGTAATCGGTAAGCTGCGAAGATTCAACCGTGACGTGCGCGTCCTTATCAATCTCATGATAAAGGCAGTTCGTTAGGTCCCATCGCATTTCGATAGCTGCCTTGACTTCAGCATCGCGAGTTTTCATCGGCAAAAGCCCTAGTCTTTTATCGTTAAACATTTCCTCAGTCTGCCAAATTGAAAAGACATAATCCGCATACTGTCCCGCAGCATCGGAATAGGCGAGGCGAGCCAAGTCCGGCTTTTGCCCTGGCTTTTGGCCTTGCGGCGGCCTGTTCAATTGATGCGTGACTATGATAGGAACCTGATGTCGCTTGGCCAGTTTCTTTCCAGATTTCCAAATTCCACCCATCTTCAAATCGTCTTTGGAATATTTTTCGATATCATCCTCGACCATGTAATAGCCGTCAATGCCAACCAGATCGGGTTTTTGCATGATGATGTTCTGTTCGATGGTCGATCGCTTGAGAGTCGTATCATTGCCGACAATCATGAAACGATCGTCTTTCTCATATTCCCTAAGTGTTTCTTTATAGGATTCATATTCGCTCTCATGCAGCCGTCCGGCTTTAATCAAGCCATAAGACAAGCGAGCGATCAAAGCTGATGCGCGTCTCTTTAGAGCGCCAATCGACATTTCAGTTGAGAATAATAAAACTCTGTTACCGCGTTCCCAAGCATAAAGTAAAATCATAATTAACAACCAACTTTTTCCTACGCCTGGACGACTTACCATTAGGATGAAATCCTCCGGCTGCCAGCCCATCGTCATGCGATTCATCGACGGCCATGGAGTCTCAACGCCAGTGACACCGTGAATTTTTGCGCGTTGATACTCATCAAGCAAAGCCGATGGATTGCTGAATATACTTTGAGGCAAAGTGTCATTTGCACTGTAATCAGCAAGATCATTAAAAAGCAGTTTTGATAGAGATGCTTTTATGTCGGCAACGCTGGCCTGAGTTTCCAAAAGCCTGACAGCATCTTGCATACCATCACGGCTCTTCTCCCAAAAGAAACGCTCGCGAATTTTTGTGACAAAGAAACTTCCAGGCTCTTGCGCATTGACACCTGTCACTAAATCAATGCCAGTCGTCTCAACTAGGATATTATATCCTGGCATTTTCCCGTACTGCATAAAGAATTGGCTGATAAAACCATATGCGACCTTGGCGTCACCTAAAATCATCTCTTCAGACACGTCCCGAAGAACGGTATAGCCTTCTTTTTCGCGCAGCGATGCTGCAAGCAGACCTCTATCCAAATCCATTTTAAAAAGTGTCCTTGATCATGGCTTGGGATTCTGACTCGATCTTTTTTTGAAGAGCGACTAATTTCATAGAATCTTTTATGAAGTCCACGCTATCAGAATATAGCTCGGCAGTGCCAGCCAAGTTTAAGCGAGTCGTCAGAACGGTAGGAAGTTTATTGTCAGATCGGCGTTTGACAACATCGAATAAAATTTTCTGTTTATTTGCGCCTTTTTCTGCACCGAAATTATCAATGATCAAAAGGTCAACCAAAGACGCTCTAGTAAGCCACGTTCCATATTCGGGATCAGGATGCTCGCGATTCCAGATTAATAAGTCATAGGCTTCAATCGAATCGAGCCATTGCACAGATAGTTCATTCTGCCTAAAGGCTTTGGCTATAACCGCCGCCGAGTAGCTCTTGCCCGTGCTTGTCAGGCCGCCAATAAAAAATCCAATGCCGCCTCTATGAGCCAGCTTCAACACTCTTAAATACTTTTCAAAGTGCGGTGCGAGATCATTCTTGATCATAAAAGCCCAGTTCACATCATGGAACTTGGCTGGCAATCCCATCAGTTGATAGTCCCGCTCGGTTAACTTCAGCATACGCAGTCCCTAATTTATATCTCAAAAAATCATAAAGCGCATGCCGCGCTCCATTTTCATATTCATCTTTCAAATCTAAATCAGGGCAATAGCGATTCATTACTGACATAAAATATTTAAAATCACCGTCAGTCATCAAGTAGGCTTTTTTATTTGCCTCACTATACATGCCCATGATTTCAGAAATCATGCGAATTAATTCGTTTCTTTGCTTAACTGCATCCTGATAAAACCGCACTTCCTCTTCAAGTTTTTCGATTTGCATCATCATCACAGTCTTGCTGAACGGACTCTCATTATTCCCAGTCTGATTGGTATTCGCCATGATTCACTTCGTCCTTAAAGTCTGCGACATATTGAGGATCTTCCCTGGTCACATTCGTTTTTTTGTGAAATTCAATCGCGATCTGCTTGATAAAGGTTTGATATGCAAATGCGCGTGGACATGCTTCTTCAAAGTGAAGTCTATAGCGTGCTTTCAATCCCACCCAGTATTCGATGATATAAACCATGATGTCCATGGCCAGCTTTAGATCTTGAAAATAAGCATAGAAGTTTTTAAAGCACGCGCGTTCCATCGGCATGACTGCAGGCACGTCATAGTTCCAACGCTCTTTCATTTGGATCCGATAGAGACATACTAGTTTTTCTGCCGCTATTCGACTTTCCCAAGTCTTAATGGTCCATCCCTTTGGCGGACCATCCATTTTGATGAGTTCAGATACTGTATATTTCTTAGGGATTGGATTATCAAGGACCAAACGGATAGACGATTCTGGCTTGACTATAGCGGCAGGCTGCAAAATAGGCTCGAGGACGAGTTGTTCCTCGACTAATATTACTTGGCTTTTAGCTGCTGTCCCCCGCAATTTGACTTTCAACAATCCAACATTGACGCGCATATTTCCATCCCAGATTTCCCACAAAAAATCCATCCTGATGGATCTCAAATTCGTCCGAAACCCGCGTCCGGTCAAGCCTATAATGCTGCCCAGTCGAAGAATTGCTGACGGTATAAATAGTACGGATCAAATGATGACGCAGAGCCTTCATGCGCTGCCATAAGCGCGGATATTTTATTTGACCGCTTAATCAACGTAGCAACCAAATCAATTTCAGGTGAGAGCATTACCAACCAAAAAACTTCCTTGCGCAGTTCGACTTTGATAGGAACCTGCTGCTCGAACGTCAATGATTCGGATTCAGCAAGCGGAGTAAACCAAGCCGTATCCCACGTCCTTTGAATCTCTTCTTTAGTTTTCATTTTTTTCCTTTAACAAGCTAGACTGTAATTCTCCATCCATAGTCCGTCCCGAGCGGCGAGGGAATAGACGGACTTGGTTGGAGATATATATCGGTCATCGGAATTTTATCAACGCAAAAACTCCCAAGGCGACAAAAGATAAAGCCGATATTCGTTTAACCGTTTCAAATAAACAAAACAATCAAATAAGGCGCGATGCCTTTGTCCTTGCGGCGCTGGCGCTTCCACATTTAGGTCTGCTAGTTTTTTCTCGATGGATGCTTTGCTGCATGCGAATGTTTCGGAAAAGAAGCTGTCTATCGAATCAAGATCTATGACTTCACCGTAGTCACCCAGTTCTTTAGGACCGCTTTCAAACTCCAAGATTTCAGGCTTATCAAGGAATCGACACTTATTGATGACTTCAAGTTTGAACGATTTAAGACGGGATCCAACCAGTATCCGTTTTTTCGGATCTTCGGAACCGCAGGCTATAAAGAATTCGAGAATAGAATCACGAACGGCATTCGGCGTAGCCGAATCAGCACTTCGGCATTCATCGTAAAGGGAAGCATGGAACTGTTTCGCAAACGTGGATTCCATAGGCAGGCTGTAGGAAAGAACTCTTCTGAAATATTTATCAGGCCGATAAAATCCTCGATCAAGTTTCACTTCTAAAATAGCCAATTCCAAAGCCATGTCTGAAACAGACGTGCCAGTAAATTCGGCATCAATGATAAACGTGTGAGAAATATCATCCTCGAATGTGCCGGTCTTTCCCGGCTGTCACGATTTAGTGCCGAAGCGCACTACGTAGATACATGCAATCTACCCGTTTAAATCGCTGTGAGATTCGATCGTTCGGACCTCGAATCGAGACATACTCGCCTGTATAACTTGTCACAATTCCTGTTTTTCGAATACTGGACACAAAAACCTGCTTCCCGATATCTTCGGGTCCAATCTTAATCATAATGTCTAATCCTTAATCAGAATATAATCAAGGCATGTGTAGGACACAGCATTAGATTCGTCAATAAAGATTTTCTCAAGTTTATTTGACGTACATCGAAATATCTTAAATAACGACAGCCTTCAAAAGCTGTCGAAACTCCCTCACCATCTCTTCGTCAAACTCTTCCTTTGTCATCGTAATGAAACTTAAATAAGGTCGCGCGACATCTATTTGGATTTGTTTCTTCGACAAAGTATCAAACAAAGAAATGTGAAACGATCGCCTGATAGGAATTTTCTTTGGTGCCAATTGTACAAAAAATTTGTTCGCATCGGTCATCAATTACTCCCAACGCTTGTACTCAGCCTGCTTATCCTTAAAATCTCGTTTACAAATTCTGCTGAGATTGGTTGTGGATTTTTAAAGTTTGGATCCTGACATACTGGACAATAATAAGCTGCTAAATTTCTTATTGTTGACTTCTTTATTTTAGTCTCACAGACAGGGCAGTCAACTTTAGACCATATCATGTATTCGTATTGTCTTTTTATGCGAGCGAAAGAACTGAACACGATCAGAATAGAATGATAAAGCCTTATAATCTGTTCTTCAGTCATGTCATTTATCAGTGTCTCTGGAAAAATATTTGATAAAAAACAAATTTCTGAAATCATTCTATTCGTCATGCCAGCAAAATATCTTTGCTGATATAAAACGGTATGAACTCTTGCAGGTGGTTTTCCGCCATTAGATCGCGTTCTTCTTATAACAAAATCCAACCAATCACGAGTGAAGTGAGGCGAGTCAATCGCTGGTCCATACCGATTGAGCAATTCAATCTCATGAACATTTTGTCTGATCTCGATTTTTCCTCGGCGCATTTTGTCATAAAAAATAAGATTGTATTCATAACCATCAGAATGAAACATTTCCAAAAACAGATAAATTGAATCTGAACACTTATAAAATGACGATGCGGTTTTTTCTTGCGTAATCCATCGGCCAACGCCAAGATCGCATCCTATAAAACTAGACTCACCTTCTTTTTCAATTTTCAATATAAGAGATTTACCGTAGGTTTCAATGGACTCAAAACGCCAATCAGTAAACAAAAGAGGGGACATTCCAGGCAGTCTGTTTTTTTTATAGCGTCCGTCAATCCAGTGCGGTAAACAAACTTTTTGAATCTTTGAACCGACAATAAAAGAATTCAATTCCCCAGCTATAGACCACAATCTATAGGGGGAATGATCTATCATACAACGGAGGCAGATGCTTCGGTTTTTAACTTGCGAGGCTTGCGCACGGCAACAACTTTAAGCGGATCATAGCCGCTGATTTTGATGTATGGCCGATTAGGTTCTGGATTGCCAAACATATCGACAAATTGTTTTACGTTAATATGCTTTGAGTTCTTCATGAATTTTTCTGAGAACAGGCGATTGAAATCCTGAACCTCTTGCTCGGTTTCAGGGACGACAACCAAACAATCATTTTTAAAATCAGCTTGCATAAAAAATTTCCTTATTCCATAAAATTAAAGGTGTCTTAACCTTCTTAAAACCACTGCTCCGGTTCCATCGAACTCTTCAATAACTTTTGCGCCAGGAATGAACTGCAAGGCTTCAGCCACTGAATATGTCCCATCACTGTTTCTTTGCTGAGTAGAAACTTGAACGATTACGCCGACCTTGTCAACAGGCATCACCTTTGTCGATTTCATCCAGCCTTGCGCTTCGCTCGATGCCTTGGCCAAGACCAGCCACGCATTAGGATCTCCCCAAACAGCAATGTCGAGTATCTTTGCCTTAGCCGTCAGGGGATCGGTCACACCCAAAGACTTATTCTGCTGCGCCATTACAGGCGGCCTTAAATCTTGTTTGACTTCCATTCACTCATTCCTTTTTGTGTAGCTCTATTTCTAATGCGCTCTGCATGATTTTTGAACCTGCTGTGCAAAAATTTAACAGATTCCTGGAGCGCGTCAAATTCATGTTTAGGCAAAAGATCGAGCGAATACTTTGCATAAAAGTGCTCAATATCCTT
>Ga0315291_10003755_pt1 | contig 19525 bp, 16 predicted proteins | sample YL17G12_20_MG_FD_203070 | JGI IMG/M metagenome (GOLD analysis project Ga0315291, IMG submission 203070) | Sediment microbial communities from Yellowstone Lake, YNP, Wyoming, USA - YL17G12_20 | ecosystem: Environmental > Aquatic > Freshwater > Lake > Sediment | place: USA: Wyoming | collected...
GTAATAGTTCACTAGAGACATAAGTTTGTTTAGATCAAAGCGGCCCATCTTGGTGCCAGTCATCTTTTTGACAGCGGCATCAAGCGCGCGGCCGGTCACTGGTTTGACTTTTTCAACAGCAATCCAAAGATAGTCACGTGATCTTGCAAGAACAGCTGGAACGACGATTGATCTTCCGGAACACGCATGCAAATTTGCTTCGTGTTTATTTTGCCACTTGTCGTCTTCGCTGTGGGCAATTTTAATCACGTACCCGTGACCGGTATCCCATGCAGATCTAGACAGGCCCAGACCGAGCTTCTTTGCGTGCGTTAAAAGATATTTGTCTAGCGCGGGAATTCCCTTAAGCTTTCGAAAGACTTCCATGTCAAACCGCTTGTGACCTTCACCAAGAACGGTTCGAACATACTCTCGTAGAACGTTCACACCCATACATATTCGTCACTCGATGGCCCGAGTTATTTCTTTTTCAGAAGACCTAGACCCTTCAATTCGACTTCCGTCATCACTACTAGGGTCACACCGTTGGCACTACACCATCCTGCTGCGGCCCTTAGCTTCTTCTGGACGGCTGCTTGAAGTACACGTTTCGAAGGCTTGATTTCAACGAGCTCGCTGCGCCCGTCTGACAACGTGATCATGAAGTCAGGGTAATAGTTCCTGAGCTTTCCGGTCTTCAGATTACTGATGTACGGAATGACGACGGCTTCATACGTCCACGTCGCAACAAAATCACATTCATCAAGGTACTGCATGTATTGCAGTTCCCATCCGCTTCTGTATTTGTAAGCTTCACCCGTCTTTGTTGACGTGTAAGTGCCTGTGATGTAGTGACCCTTACGGCCGTTTTTCCTTCGGCGTCTTCGTCGTCTAATTGCCATTTAGTTCAATCATATCAACTATTTGTCACCAATCATATTTAATTTTGAACATGATTCTGTCGCCACTTCGCTTTGCAATTGGTTGAGCAAGTGATGTTTTGAGAACCACATTGTAGTCTCTGTCATGGAAGTTGATTCCGGTGATGTAGACGAACTCGCTGTCAATGTCGTTAGGGAAACCAGAAACTGGAACAGACACGAAGTTTGGATTGCTTGACGAGTTCAGTTCATTGCCTGGCGCGATCGCGTCGATCTTCATAACGTGAACGTGCTGCTCGCCTCTGAACGCTAGCGAGTAGTAATCTTTCCCAAAGAAGTACGCATGCGGGCTCTTGACAACGACTAGGCCTTCATCATAGTAGATGTTTCCCACGCTGTTCCAGCTCGACTGGCTTGTGAAGCAGTCTGCCCTGTAGATGTTTCCTCGACCGTCATCCTTGAGCGTGATCTTCACAGTACCGTGCGATCCTGACATGTCAGGGTCTTGCATCTCGAGTGTTCCAGGCTTGATCTTGAACCCATAGAACATGTTGCTGATGTCGAAGAACGTCACCTGATTTGAAGATGCATCCTGCGTACGCTGGTACACCGTCAGTGGCGCGCCAAATTCAATGTCGCTGCCAGAGACAACGTTACGTGTGTATGAATTGAATGCTGGGCCTGAGGCAGCGAACGGAGATTCAGGCGTCTGTCCAATCTGTTGATCGGCGAACGCATTGACGTCTTCTGCGGCCTGTGTTCCATCATCAAATGCGCCGCCGCCGAACAACAAGGTAGCCGAGTGCACCATATTGTCAAGGTTGATGAAGCTGAGTTCTTCAAGTCCCAGGTCATCGACAGCACGTCCCAACGTTTCAGACGCAAGCAGCTGGAAGCTCGGGACGAACAGTCCATCATCGCATGGAAGGATCGTCAAGTTTCGCTTGATGACCATCGGCTGCTCATACAAGAACTGATTGCATGTTTCAGCTTCAGTCGATGTGACGATCGCGCTGGCTGTCAGGTGATGCAGACGCGGAAAAACGTTGGACGCAAAGTCACGAACAAAGTTCTCTAGGTTGATGTAGTGACCAGCGACGCCGAATGACAGCGCTACGCTGAACGGTGCCGTTGTCGCCCCATCGACCTCTTCGAATGGCGTCACCAGAATGCCGCCGTGGGCATTCACAAACTGTCGATACGGCGACTGTTCAACAAAGAAAGGCGGAACGTAGAGGGCAAACGTGTTGTCGAGGTATGTCGGTCCAACAGAAGAAGAAAACGCGATGTCTGTGTCAGACAAGTAGCAACGCCTGATCGCGACGTCATGAAGCTCAGCATTCAACGGATGGTTGAACCCGTATGCTGTGGGATAATCGATTGAGATTTGAGCAATCAATTCTTGCAGACCATCACGCAAAGCAGGGTCTGTCGCAAAGAAGTTAGCTTGCTCTCCATTTCCTTGGTTCGTTCCTTCGAAATAATTGCCCATGCAGAGGACGGTTGGTTCTCCTTGTGCACCCGCGAATTCTCGAGGAGTGATCGTCGAAGACGGCACCGTGAACACGCCGCGGTCGACTCGGTCGATATTGAACGTTCCTTGACCGCTGTTGATCTGGTCTGTGCCCCATCTTACGACGACGTGGTGCCAATGATTGTGCCACAGTGAATTATCGTCAGACCTAAAAACGAGGTCTTCCGGGTAAATTCCCGTCGGCATTGCAGCAGAAGGCGACACATCAGCCGAGTGACTCAATTGCAGCTGAAGCCTGAACCCAATCGTCTTGCCGTTCTCGTCTTTTGACGAGCCGCTGATCAAAGACAACGCATACGTTGAAGACAGGTGAAGGATTGTTCCTGCCTTGAACTCACCGTCACGCTGGTCCTGTTGGTAACGTGGATTGATGTAGAAGTCAAAGCTGAATGAACCGCTCGGAGTGTATGTTCCGCTGACGTACCCGTCGTGTTTAACTAGTCCACCTACGCCTGCATCAATGTTTGGGTACAATAACGCAGATGTCGATGGAACGCTTGAAGCAGTGAAGAAGTTCAGTGTGTTATAGTTGCTGTATGCCCAGTGTGCCGTGGGATACGACGTCCTGTAGTACTTCTGCAGCATGTCCTTGACGACAAGTTTACGCAGCGTGTTGCTGTTGAAAACGACTGGCGGCGAGAATCTTACGACGTCAAGCAACTGTTGCGTGCGGCGCGACACGGCGGTCGCGTTCACCTTGTCAAGGTATGCCGAAACAGACGAAGAAAGCGTGCCCTGGGCGACAGGATCATTCGGAAACAAACGTGCGTCGCGGCCGCCGAACTGAGCCTGACGCAGTGCTTCTGCAATGTGTGAATCATCGTGCTTAGAATCGATGAACGCAGAATCGGGCGTCGCGTCTTTTTCGTACGGAGACCTTCTGGCAAACAGGTACACCGATCCGGTAGCGCCCTGCGTCGATGAAGACGTATACGTCCTGATCGGGTTTGTGACGACCGTGAATGTCTCTATGTCAGAGGGATCAACGGGAAAAATCGACGGCATCGTACTCCTTCATAACCACACTCCCCTGTCACCAGTGAAGCAACGATTAAAAATCGAGTCTGATGCGAAAGGTCAGATCTCTTTCGGGTGACTTCTGCACTGGACGCGAGAGCTTAGCGTTTGCAAGCAAGTTGTCATTGGCGTCATAGAGGCCAACGCTTGTGACGTACGTGAACGTCTGCTGTGTGTCTTCTTGACCAACGTCGATGACAACGATGCGATTGGTGGTGTCGGTGAACGTTGGATTGGACGAGTAGTTGAACTCATCTGCCTGCGCTCGAGCAAACACCAGGGTGCTGTTGATGTTGGTGACGTTCTGGAACGTCATCGACGTCTGGCTTCCGCTGCCGAGGCGGCATGCGCCGACGTGGTCGACAATGTTGTCGATCGAAGCGCTGACTACAAAGTCTGGGATGAACTTTGACTTGAACGCTGTTTCAGTGCCGGTGCCGCCGAGCATGTACGTTCCCAATGACGCCATGGCATCGATCGTTCCTGACATGTACTGGCTCGCGCTTGTGACCTTGTTCAAGTCCAGGACTAGGATTCCTCTATCGTAGAACATCAATCCGACATTGCGTGCAGTATTTGCACTGTCAACGACGTTGCCTACCTGTCCACCGAACGACGTAAGCTTGCTAGTGGCAGATCCGATGTCAGTATAGATTGCGCTGCCAGAGATTGATGTGAGGTTGAGATTCGAGCGCCAGTTATCATCAAGTACGTGTGCAGCAGCTTGATCATATGGTGCCTCTTGTGCAGCCGGGCCGACTGCTGAGGCCGACTGGAAGAACCTCATTGCGAATGTTTCACGCTTGATCTGATCGCGTGCAAACAATCTCTTGAAGCACACAAAGAGTGCGACGTCGATCTCGTCAGTAGTCGTAGAAGAGTCTAATGGTGACGTAAACGACAGAGTAGAATCGCCTAGAAGCGCCGCGGCCATCTGGCGATACACGTCCATCTTTTCACGCATCATCAGTGATGATGATGGGAACAGTTCTTTGCCGGCAGCATCGACGCCAGTCTGTGACGACAGGACCGTCGTTCCACCAGGTAACAAACCAACCGTCATGTCGAAGACTGCGTTAGCGGTCTGCAACGTAAAGTCTTGGTCGTACACCGTTTGAAACAGAGAGCTTGTGACGCCTGGGCCTACGCCGCCGGTGACGAAGACCTGATATTTTCGCCTAGAAGTTGATCCGCTGATGTCCTCCTGAAGAACATCAATTAATTGGTTAAGAAAACTCCTCGCTGTCTTGATGTCGCTCGGTAGGATCTCTTTGAAAGTTGCCATGGTTCAGTTCTTCTCCAGTTGGTCAAGCTCTTCTCGAATTTTCTGGGCCAACTCGAGCGATAAGCGGCTCATGTTCACATACGATGTGACGCGAAATTCATTTTGATCATCGCTGTATCGATACGCATCAATCGTAGACGGAAACGGATCTCTAGCTTCACACACTAGCTTCAGCGATTCAAACGTCTGTATCTTTACGTTGTTCATGTGATTACAGGTTCTTGTCGATGATGACGCCGATGTCTTGCACTGCACCCGACTGGACGCCGGTCACCTTCATGTACGCCTTGATCTTTGTCTTGTCCGCGGTCGTTCCGTAGACGGTGAACAAGGCGTCAGTCAGGCTCTTCACCGAAAGAGAGAATTGAACGCTAGATCCACCGAACGCGTTCTCTGAAGGAGAACGAGTCAGGATGTATGTCGCGCGCTGGTTTCCATCGATGTGTTCAGGGGTGTTCTTCAACACTTGCATGAACAAGTTGGGAAGTTCAACAATGAACGTTTGATCGCGTAGTTCAACGTCAATCGCGGTCTCATTCTGAATGGTCTGTTGGACCGTCACGTTTGCTGTCTTTGACGTGTTTCTTCCGAGCGTGATCAGGTTTGTCAGGCCGCTGACGTTTGAATCTCCGCTCAGCGACAACACGGGAAGGCGTAGCAAGTTTGGATTGCTGATGCTTACCAGCTTGTATTTTTGCGCAATCGACTGGTTTGTCAGTGCCTCAAAGATCGGTGTGTTCTTCTCGATCTTTTCTGCTCCGACGGTGCGTCCGTACTTAGTGATGACGCCATAGTTGACCTCATCATCACCAAGAGCAAACTTGTGAATAGAGAATGACCCATCGTTGCGGGCAAGAAACTGTCGACCCACGTCTGTCAGAACGGCGTCAAGAATCAGATTGTTCGTACTCGAATCAAGAAAGCCCATGAGTCACCGTTTCCCTTTGCTTGTCGGCATGCGATACATATCACTGGTGTGCATGGTCATGCCCACCTTCTTGCACTCGACGTAACAACGTTCGAACATGTCATCAATCATATCCACCGGTGCAACGCTGGTAAACGTCATGTTGACTTTCTGGCGGGAGACTTGCCCGATCCGGGATGGAAGTTCTGAGTGAATGATGTGTTATCGACTGCATGCGTTCGATCATCGATGTTGATGATCAGATCTTGGCCTTTTCCGCTGTCTGTGTTGAGGAACTGCATCTTGTAGCTTCCTCCATTCTGCGTCGTTGCTAGAACTTTGATCGTGTGTCCATCATTGTCATACAGACTGTAGTATTCAGGATTGAAATACAGCTTCATCCTGCGTGAATGAGGACCCGAGACCTTGATCGTGTCAGTGAAAAGATCGCCTTCAAGGTACATGTTCGGGTACGGTTTTGGAGCGCCAGTATGACTGACAAGCTCTTTTACGATCTTGTTTTTGAACAGATCAAACCAGACCCTAAACTGTGCAGAATAGTTGCTTGACATGCCGTGTGCATCAATTGCGCACACTGAATAGATCAAACCTTTGTCTCGAGACGTTGGGGGTGGGGGTGCATTTGGCTCTCGCAATGTATTGTTGAGGTTTGGATCAAAACCGTCATCAATCCAAAGCGTCACCGCTGACTCAATCCTCTCAACGACCCTTGGATCTGGGCGCTCATTTGAATTGAATCTCACAGCAGAATCATCAAAGTCGTATACCTTCTGAAGTTCGAAAGGCTCTTCAATTGAGGCGCGCCTGTAGATTTGAAACTGTTTGACGTCACGTTGGCTCGTTGTTGGCATTGCCCATGTGACCATCAATTTGCTCAGTTCGTAGTTCCAGACAAAGTTGACATCGCCTGGCGGGGGCGGAGGGATGAACTCGACTGTTCGAACATAGACCTTATTTGATGGCTTGCTGCTGACAAGAACCTTTACTGTCGCAACATCACCTGTGTTGTCATCAATGGCCGGCATCGTCAGCATTGCGATCACTCGAGCCGCGTAACAATACGTTGTGTTGTATTTGACGAGATAGTCGACTGCTTCAGCAGTGTGTGCGGAGTCGATCACTATCGGAGAGTGGGCCTTCGTTGCCTGATCTCCGGCCCCTGAAGGCCCATCAAGAACTTCAAACTTGTCAATGATGTAGCCAACAATCTCAGACCCGTACTTTTGAGCATGCGTTGCAGTTGAACGCTTCTTGACACTGACGTAAGGAACGAAAGTTTTGTAATCGTTCTCAGAAACAGCAGGAGAAAATCGTTGATTAGCAGCATGCTTGGCAGACTTGGTGTACTTGTGCATGCTGACAAGCCCGCCGGCCGAAGGGGACGTCGGATCTTTGATCGCCTTGTCGACAAGGTCGTGAAAAAGCTTTGTGTTGATCTGTGCATTAGTCGATACGTGTTTTAGTCGTTCATAGAATTTGTCAACGTACGTTTTGCTAGCGTCTCCACGGTAGTTCGCAGACGTTGAAAAAGTCTTTGAGAATACCTCATCGCCGGCGACCATAAAAGAATGACCGAGAGTGTATCCAGGGGCAAACATGCGATAAGCGAACTCAGGTGGAATCGCCTTAGGAAGCATCGGAATGAACCGCTGTGCTGTCTGATACAGACTGGCGTCACTTGACGCTGGTTCTTCGAGCATCAGTTGTTCCATCGATCCCGACACTAGTTCGTGAATCTTCGTGTCAATTTCACCATCATGAAAATTCACACCTGTGAAATTATTGGACGCAAAGAAATCTTCATTGACGATCTTGTCAAGGTTGTCCTTGATCAGAGAACCGTTCTGTTCGCCCGTCGTGGAGAATGAACGATCACGCAAGGCTCGCTCTGTCAATCGATTGCCTATGTCAGCTAGCTTTGGAAGCGTAAAATTGAACTTGACAACGCGAGGTACGCGCATCGTCGAGTACTGTACGAACGCAGAGTCGTGTACGTCAGCGTGTTTCGTAACAGCCGACAATGGAACGCCGCCCTTGTCGTTGATGCTTTCGTCAGGCGTGAAAAAATTGTACCTGAACTCCGCGGCGAACTGTTTAATTTCCGGAACGTCTATCGCGTAAATTTCACGTGAAGGTTGGGATGTTGACATCAGACTTCGTCCTCACCGAATGTTTCAATCGTGACAAAGTATTTGTCTGAGATCAGATCGCCCTCATTCTTGTCACGGGCCCTAAGGGCAAACGAATTGACATTTGGCGGCGAACGACCAGGAATCAACGGTCTGAACCCAGGTGGAGTGTCGACATCGTGTGCTACACGGTTGTCATACTGCGAATTTTCTGATTGTGCCAAGATGTCACCGTTCTGTACCATCAGATCGAAGGCATCTTTTCCATACGTCGTTACTGTCGTTTTTTCAACATCAATTTCAAACATGCCAGGGTCAATCACGATATTGAACACACGATCAAACTGTTTTGGCATCAAGATCTTGTGATTCAAGGCGTTGACGTTTGCTAGGCTGGAGAACGTATTCGTGAAATCTGCGACTGCTTTCACGTGGCTGATCACAGCAGGCTTGTGCGACGGTCGAATCACGTCAAGAAATCTATCAATGTCAACGGTCGCAAGAACTTTTTCACTTGACTTCGCAGACACAAATGAAGGCTTGAGTGCAAGGAACTGTGAAGAAGCCGAGACCGATGATGCTGTTCTAGAGGCGCTTGAAAACTTTGACTTGCTAGCAGTTGACGCAAATAGAATTCCCACTGAATGAAGTGAATTGTTCAACGTTGTTGTCTGTTTGTTTTCTACAACCTCAGCAACGTACTTGATGGTGTTCTCTGTCAGCAGCTTGACAAACGCGTTGTCAACTGGCTGAGGCGCCTCTGTCATTTCGTAATTGTACTCAGCAACGTTGATGCCCGTCATCAGCTTTACATACGATTCTAGCAACTGGCTGGAGACGTGGTTCTTCAGGATTTCGTCCTTCTGTTGATATGTCAAGAAATCGTACGTCGATCCTTCGAATGCTAAACGTGTGCCAGCGGGGTGGGGAGTAAACGTAGGCGCATACTCGAGACCAGATGATAACGAGTCTGCGGTTCCTTTGTCAGGATTCTGAGAAAAATTCTGTGTTGGAATTGAATTGACAACATCGCGTAGCGATGGAACAGCAGGTAACGTCTTCCACAGTTCGTCTGCAATACGAACTGGGAATCGAGACAGCTCAAAGAGGAACCTCTGAGGCTTGTAGACCACATCAGCATTCTGCACGTCAACCTTGTAGATGACGATTGAAACGATGTCATTTCTGTGATTCTGAAACGAAACACGTTTTTGATTTTGGGTGTTCACGCGTTGTTTCATACGTTGAACATGTCCCAATGGAATTCCAACTGTCAAGATTTTCTTGTTTGAAGCAACTGTTGATGCGTAGTCTGGCGTCTTGAAGTAGCCCAACAATGCCTTTCGAAGATTTTCAGACACTGCTGATTCATCTAGCACCGCCATCTCCTGAAGACTTTCTTCGCCGGGAGCTACGTTTGCTGGCCCAACGTATACAGCCGACTCTGAATCGAGAGCTGCAGTTGCCGTAACCAGGTCTTCGACCGTGGCTGACAACATCATGATCTGTTGTTCGTTGAAGACCATTCTCAACATCGTGGGGTCATTATTGAGCGCCTGAGATATGATTTTCAAACGTTCAAGTGAGGTTGGGCTTTTCAAAAAGTTGACGATGCCCGTCAATGATCCTTTCAACGTCGAAAGAACATATGACACCGTAGAGATTGTCTGCTTCACTCGAGCATCTTCACCGGCCGAACGCGACAGTAGTTCATTGACTGACGTCTTGTGGTTCAATGAATTGCGCGAAATTGCAAACGTAAACGGGCCAGTCGTAAGCGTAGTCTTGAAGACGGCTTTTGCAAATGCAACCTGTCCTGCTACACGAGTCACGCTTGACAATGTCTCGTGGTAGCTTCCCACCATCTTTTGATTGCTGTAACGTGCGATGAGAGAGGTGACTAGATCAAACGCAACCATCATGATGACGGTATCAATGTAACCGCTGTAACGTGTAAATCCGTCGTGGATAGCAGTTGTTTTTACGCGGAACTGCGAAATCACATTGCTCATGAAGCCCTCAACGACTGTCGTTAGGCTAGTGCCAGACTTCAGCGCCGCGCGGATGCTTTCACTTGTTAGAGCACTGTGTGTCACGCCTCTTGCGGCAGCCTTGAACTGATTGAGCGATGATGCAGTAGCCGGCATGGCTAGTTCGAGTGAACTGATCAGCTGTTCAATGAGCGCATCGCACACTGCTGTATTGTCTTGTGATGTAGACGACGCTAGGAATGGAATGTTGACTCCATACGATCTAGAAATTTTGCACATCGCGTACAGAAAAAGAATGGTCTTGATTCGTGGATTGGTCTTTGCGTAAGTGTAGACAGCGCCCAATCGATCACTCTTCACTGCTGACAATGCATTTCCAGTTGAGTCTACGAGGCGATCTGTGATAGACTTGAGCGTGACGTTTGCTTCGACGAAAGAAGGCGTGTACAACGCCTTTCGACCCGCGCTTGGTTCTGGCTTGACCGCGAGGTTCATTCCATCTACGATGGTGCTGAATGATTTGGCAGAGCTTTCTAGTTTTTGTGTAAGCGTTTCGATTGCCTTTGTGTTGAAAGCAGGCGTGCCATCAGGATTTGCGATCGGATCAAACAAGCTGTCGAAGTAAAAGTCTCCTCCCGGCGTGAGAGTGCCCGTGTCGCCGTCGACGTATTTTGTTTCAAATGTTAGAACGCCGGTTGGCACATCATTTGAAACAAACGTGTTTTGAGCAACGGTCACAAGTGAGCTATCAGACGTTGCTGAGAAGTCGGTGATGTTGTCTCCAAATTTTCCCAACACAGAATCGAACACAGTTGTGTTTCCGGACGGTTCAACTTGAAAGCCGTAGTATTCTGCTAGCGGTCGCTGCACTTCAGGGAGCGAAAGGCCCAATGAATATCGATACTCCTTTGAGATCAAGTGTGCCAGAGCTGCACATCGAGCCTCCTCGTTCTTAAAAAAGACATCTTGGTAGATTGTTTGAAACGCAGGGGCGAACAGGTTGATGGCCTTTGCGACATTCCCGGGTTGTAGTTCGATCAGCTCGTCAACGTGTGGAAGACCCGGGAGGTTCGTTGAGATAGAAAAACGTTTGACGTCGGGATCCAACAGCGTAGTCGCGTTGTTGTCGTTCCTTTGCTGAGACGGATCGATGTCAAGAAATTGCAGCGTATGTGTCTTGAGCGAATTTTTCAGCTCAATCAATAACTGCATCCAGATCTTTGTCGATGAAAAAATGTTCTTGACATTGTCCTTGTTGAAACCCAAGTTGACCAATGAGTCAACGGGGGAATACGTCGTCCAGACCGTCTGATAAAGAACTAGACCTTGAGGTTGTCCTCCAGGTGCAGGTGCCTGGCTTTTGGGAGGATCGATCTTGACCCTCTCCTTAGGATCAACAATGTAAAGATCATGCCTGAGATCAAGCTGCATCTTTTGCGTTTCAACAATTCTGACAAGGTTCAACATGAAGTTAGCATCTGCCTTGAGGCGTGACGTTGCTTCCTTGAAGTCGTTCTGTCGAGTGTAATACGCCGCGTTCAAGCCGTCATGATAGTGTCTGGTGGCATAGATCACCTTCTGTGTGTTGAACGACCTTAGATTACGCATCTGAATCTGCGTATCAAAAAACTCGCCAGCAGTCGTCATATTCTCTACGACAGAATCGTCTTCATATTGACCGATGGCGTGACGTGACTTCGAAGTATTTGTTCCCTTGTTGAACAGCGGAACAAAGTTAGTCATCATCACAATTTCTGGGCGCTCATGTGCAATGCCAGTCAATTGCTCGTAGGGTTGAAATTTTGTCGTTGTGTTGACGAAGCCTTGCGTCACTCTCGGATCAAAAATCTTGCTAGCATCAAGGTGTAGTGCCGCGGTAGGCATCACGCGATTGTACTTGCTAATTGGCGTGAGAAAGACACGATCATTGCTAAACAGTGATTTTGCGACTGCAGAGATCGTACTGCTAGCCTTTGTCTGCATTGAGACGCTAGATTTGACTACGGACGGAAAAGAGATCAACGCGTCGGCGGTTGCAGACTGTCGAGTTTCTGTGACAACGTTTGAGATCGCTTGAATAGAAAGTGAACTCACTTTTGCGTTAAAGCTATTTGCGCTTCGAAGTGTAGAAATCATGTCAGTTCCAGTTCTACGACATTTGTGGTGGCGCTGCCACCGACCCTGTAGTCATTCATGACAGGTACGATGATGTACGTAATCATTCCTTCGTCGTGTTTCGAAATTTTGTGGATCCATTGGCAGTTCCCATGCAAGAACTCAGAGTGGACGATGCCGACCACAGATCGAATTCCATGGATCTGTTTCATGATCAAAAAGTGATCAACTTCTTTGACGTCACCTTGGATCTTCCAACTAATGACATTGTAGTAGCGATCAAATCGTGATGCCTGAGGATCTACGATCAGCGCAGATGCATTGTCAAATGACACTTCTGTGCTAGCGATCGATCCGATGACACCAAACGTCATCGGATCTTTTGCATAACGTTTTTTCGCGCCATCGGAAGTTACTAACACCCCTCTGTCAAGCGTGAAAGGGTGAAAGAATTTTGCTGGGTGATAGCTATACGACTTCTTTGTTGCACGATCAATTGCACTGTTCACCAGGTCATCGAACAACGTTTCGGGGGCCCTCAGAAGCGGATAGATTTCATATCGATACTTGTGTCCATACCTCAATGGCTCAATTGCTTGATTTTTCCTGAGGGCACCGTCGTCAAATTTTGACTCAGTCAAGATACCGAAATTTTCCCTGCGACCAGACGTCATGTCAATACGATGGACAGAGTGTGCGATCAACTTTTTCAATTGAGCACGTTGCGTCTGAAGGTCACCCTGAAAGAACTGCTGCATGTCCTGGGACTTCAGCAGGTTCTTGACAATGTCAAGATCGGTGTCTAGCGTCAATGTCGTGATGTCGAACGTAACGTTCGGAATTTCATTATGACTGACTGCCACGTTCTCAATCTTGGTGTCCACCTGCCCCGGGACCGGTTGAATGAACTCCAGCGTCACATTTCCCGCTAGTTGAGTGTTTCCATCCCTGTAAATCAACTTGACTGCGTAACCATAGATGTTGCCCGGACGTGCGCTGCCATCGTTGATCTGAATCAGATCAATTTCTCGTGTTCCTTCATCGACGAGGACGACGTCATTGCCGACTGAGGTGTACTCAGTCTCAAATATCGTCAGATTTCGACTCAAAAATTGTACTGCGATGACCTTGTTGGGAATGTGACGTAGCTCAAGACGAACACCGGTTGGAAGTTGTGTCGCCGTCAGAGCGGCAGTCTTGATATCAGCAAACCGACCGGGCCTCACTGCTACGTTTGAAAAGCTGCCGGCGGGCGTGCCAGTTGACCCTATCGCAATGACACGATATATCACAGCTGATTTTTCTGGCTTATCGACTTGAACAACGAGCGACTGATCTTTGGCTGACACGTTGTATGTTCCCACCAAAGAATAGCCATCGATATCAGTTGTCGACACCCAAATTGCCTTCTTGAAGACTTGTACTGCAGACGCCCCAGGATCGACCTGTCTGATCTCGAGGCTGACACGGCCTGAATCAGACGTGATGCTAGCTTTCACTCGTGGTTGAGTTTTGGGAGTGTTGTACACAGACAAGTGTCTAGACACGTCAAGAATTTTGACGACTGAGTCGACCGCCTGGCCGCTGTCCGTGTTGATCAGATCAAATTTCACCAGCAGGCTTGTGACAGCCGTTTGTTCCAGCGTCAATTTCGTCTGAGGCACGACAACTGTGACCGGTACCGTGATCATGTCGCTGGTGACCGTCTGAAGAACGAGGGCGTGCGTGCCGTCGACAGCATCATTTGTCACTTTGGGTGGGACGTCATTTGATGCTGGGAACAGGTGAAAATTAAGCAAGCGTGAAGATGGGTCCGTGGGAAATTCGATTGCTTTGGCATCGTTCGTCATTCCGCCAAGAGCTGAGCGTTCTGACTGTGATCGATCTGCAAGATTGATGACGTGTGTAGGATCGAGACCTTGTCTCATTATCATCTCATACATCAATGACTGCACGTTCTCGTCTGCGGAAGACGACATCGTGCTCTGCAAATCGATGACAGCAGAGGAATTCACGACCCGTTGAAGGATCGGTTGTTGATCATCGCCTTGTTTGATCTGATTGACAGGCACGCTTACGAGCCGCGGCCTGTTGAAGTGCTGAATGTTCGCAGTTGGAACACGAGCACGAAGCTGCGGCAACACGTCATTGTTGACGAGCGAGGTGAAGTCACTGTATTTCTGTGCTACAATGTATTTGTTACGTTGTTCGATCAGCGTTTTTGCATCAGTGATCTGTGTTCTGATGTTGTTGACAATCGCGAGCGTGTCAACAAATCCCAGGTGACTGTCACCCAATAATGACTTTGGATCAATGCTCTTGTTGAGAATGGTCACCAAAACGCTTTGGGCACGGTGAGCAATCATGTCACGCTGAGAGATGCTATACACGAACTCGAACCCTAGATCACCGTTAGGAAGAATCGTCGAGAGGTGAGCAAAAGTATCCTCTACTTTCAGAATGTTTGCTGTCTGCTGGTATCTGAAAAACATGTCTTAGCTCACTCAAAGACTAACGTAAAGATGTGTAGAAACGTATCAGTACCCTTTTCATCGACCTTTACTTTGCCCACGAAAAAGATGTGAGCCGTGGGGCTGTTCTGATCCCCCGTCTGATGAATCCCAAAGTCAATGATGTCCATCTTGCAGAGGACATTTTCGTCTTTTTCAAAGAACTGGCCCACGATCCTGTTTTCTGCAGAAGTGGGATCAAAGTTGATAGGGATCATGTAGCCCATCTGTTCGAACATGCGCAGCTCTTCTTTTGTTTGAGCATACGTAAGATCATGGCGAGTTCGACCCAAGGGCATGTACGTTCCAACAAAGTACGGTGACATCTCTCCGGCGTCTGTTTTGTCAATCGATTTATCGTGCACCTTGTTGACTGGCGGGAGGTACTTGAAGTTCGGAAGTCGACTGAGTTTTGCATCGCTAAAGATGCTGTCAATCGATCCGATGTGTGATGTGTAGTACATCGGGTGGACGATGGGACGATTGTTTGTGATTGTGAATGTCACTGGGTTGGGACCGAGTGCGAACCCATTGTCTTCGAAGATCTTATCTTTCGTGGCGATGACACGCAGTTTCTTGTAGTTGTCAAACGTCGCTCCCAGGAGGTTTTCAGTCGCAGATTCAAACGCAGAGCCGGTCAAAGTCGACACACCCTGCACTGATCCTGTGACAATCGAACTGCTCAACGGTTCAAAAGAATACGACAGCATCCGACCGCCAGCAGATTGAACACCGCTGTCATTTCTAAATGGCGACACGTTGCCATGTTCGTCTGCAAGGAATGTGATGTCGTCCTGAGGCAACTGACACGACTCGAGATAGATCCGCCGAGTCGCATCTTGACTTCCACTGACGACATCTGCCTTGTAGAACGTCGCGGCGTCGGTGTACGTCACGTACTTGATGTCGATCCCACCAAGGACGAGCTGGCGCTTGCCTTCTGTCGTGATGATCGTGTCTAAGACACGTGACTTGCTATCGAGGATACCTGACATTCTGCTATGACAAATATATCACAGCTTGAACCCTACGACCAGCTCAATGCAAGGATCAGGCTGCGATATCACCAGACATCCTAAATGCCCCAGCGGCATGAATGCCGACCCAGGCGCCGAAACCGTCAGCAATTGTCACAGTTGTTCCTACTGCAACGTCTTGAACAATGAGGTTATTCGCACCTCCATTAACGTTTCGCACGAACTTGAAATAACACGCTGCGTCAGTTGCGTTCGGCAAGAATAGTGTGCGTGGAGCAGTCATAGGAGTCACTGCACCATTTGTGATGATCATTGACTGATAATCTACAGTTGCTGCAGTGTAGTTTGCGTCTCCCATGTCAATGGTTGATTCACCGTGAACACCGTGTGGAGAACCCGAACCACCGGTGATAGGCAAAAATGATTCGATTGTCGATAGCTTAATCGTAAATTTTTGTCCACCACCCGTTCCTAGGTACACCGCAGTCGTAGCATACGCATAAATGTTAACAGCTGTCTTTGCGACTGTCGTTGCACTATCGATTCCTAGAAATAACTGATTAGACGCATCGAGTTCAGCAATTGTGATATCTTCAGTATTACCAACATTACGAGAAGCAATAAATGATGCATTTGATAGACGAACAAACCCTGTTGCGGCAGGTGTTGTCGGACCGACACTGATGTAATTTGTGCCTGCTTTTACGTTTGTCGCAGCTACAAATCCGTACGATCCGTTGCTTACTTGAACAAGATCAGCTACCCCTTGTGCGCCCACTGTCGCTTGTAGAAGTGCTACTGTTGTAGACTTAGTCGTAGGACCGACCATGTCGACCATTGGCAAGAGATCTGTTGTTGCGACGGTGACCGCTACAGGAAGTTCTGTGATCTTTTTAGTTGCCATGTTCGTCTCTCATTTATGCTATCAGCAGATCGCCATTTGGCAGAACTAAGTATTCGCCTGACTCAGTGATCAAAGGGATGACACTGACAACCACGTCATCTTCCGGGACTAGAAAAAAACCGATAATTTCTTCTGTCAAGATAGGTTCTAGAATTTCAGTAGAAATGTAAAAAATTGCTACTGATGCTTGAGAAGCGATCGGTTGTTGTCTGAATTGTGAATACGTCTTTCGAAATCTAGTTAAATCTCGCGTACGTTCTAAGTTGACACTAGTTTCACGAATAGAAACAGTTATCGGCTCTTGTCGACTGTACGAATACGTCTTTTTGAAACGTGTGAGGTCTTGAGGTCTACGGTTGCTCATCTAGTCGCTCGAGTTAAATAGCAATGGGCAGTATTTGCTGCCCATTGCAATGTCATCAAAGGATCTTAGAGGCGAGCGTAGCCAACTCACTGCGCTCGCCTTTTATGAGCGTAACGTGACCAGCAATTTGATACTCTTTGAAGCGCTCGACTGCAAAAGTCAGGCCGTTCGTGAACACGTCAACATGAACATTGTCGATCTGTTCAATGTCGCCAGTCAAGATGATCTTCGTGTTGTCACCAACTCGAGTGATGATCGTCTTCAGTTCGTGCATCGACAAGTTCTGTGCTTCGTCAATGACGATGATGGCGTTTGGAATTGAGCGGCCGCGGATGAACGTGATTGCTTCAATTTCAATGAGTCCACGCTCCTGCATAAGTTGCAGGTACGTGTCATTCGCAACAGGCTTAGCGTAGCCACCGTCCTGTCGTCCATTCTTCTGAGCGCGGGGTGGTTTGTTCTTCTTAGAGTCCATCAAGAAATTGAGGTTATCGCGGATCGGAGCGATCCACGGCTCCATCTTCTCTTCCATCGTACCGGGCAAGAATCCGATGTCCTTTCCGACGGGCTGGACGGGGCGGGTCACGATCAGCTTGTCGTATCGTGCTGTCGAGGTCGCGCCCAATCCTTTCAATTGTTCGAGTGCAGCAGCAAGAGCCAAAAGCGTCTTTCCAGTTCCGGAAGGACCGACGAGCGTCAGCAACTTGATGTTTTCATCGAACAGAAGATCAAGCGAGAATGCCTGTTCCTTGTTACGAGGTTTGAGGCCAAACGCCTGTTCGATCTTCGTGATCGGAATGAGCGGTTTTGCAGGATCATTGCACTTGGCGATCGCAGACTTCGTCGTCTCGCCGTTCACAGTGTTCTTGATGATGACGATCTGGTTCGGGTAGAGGTTGTGACCCTCACGCTCGACATCTGTCAAAGCTAGTTGACCGTCGTGATAGAAGTCATCGACCTGTTCTTCACTCACCTCAATGACTTCGACGCCGCGGTAGAATTTCTGAGGGTCCTCAGCTGCTCGCATCTTGAGATAGTCTTCACACTTGATGTCTAGAGCATCGCACTTGATGCGCACGTTGATGTCCTTCGACACCAGGATCGGCGGCTCAAAACCAGAGAAGACTTCCTTTCCTGCTTTCTTTGCACGAAGCATGAAAGCGATTAGCAGGTTGTCTACCTTGTTCTCCTGAAGTTCGATCGGCATCTCCTTGAGAATCTCTGCGCTGATTGACACGATCCTCAGGCGTCCGCCGTTGGGCAGTTCAATTCCCTTGATCAGGCTGCCCTTTTCACGCATCTGATCCAACGAACGACTGACTTGTCGACCGTTGCGGCCCACTTCATCAGGTCTGCTCTTATGTCGATCTAGTTCTTCTAGAACCGCCAAAGGGATGATGACATCATTGTCATCAAACGAATAGATGGAGTTAGGGTCACTGAGGAGTACGTTTGTATCGAGCACGTACGTCTTCTTAGCGCTCACAGCTTTTTCTGTCACTTGATTTTCCTCACGTTCAACTCGGTTCTCTGATACACGGAAAGACCTGTTACCTACATTCTAATCAGCCGGTGGGCGCCAATCAATGCAAGAAGCCAAGAAACGACTTAAAGTCATCCAGGGGAATGAAGCTAGCAACAGAGTAGTCGATGGAACTACCTGCTTTTCTATCACAGCTGCCGCCGGTGTTGATTGTCAACGCCAAAAATGTCAGCACTGGATTCCGTTCGGCGAAGGACACAATTGTGTGCACATCGCTGCGATGGAAGGAGCACATACGTTGCAGCAGATTGGACAAATCTACGGTCTTACTCGCATGCGAATCTGTCAGATTGAAAAAGAGATCTTTGCAAAGGTTCGCAAGGCTAGTTAGGCCTTCTTCTCTTCTTTTTTCACTGCAGGCTTAACCGGCTTTGCCGGTGGCTTTTCAGCAACCTTCACAGGCTCCTTGATTGCTGCCTTCACAGGCTCCGGAGCAGCCTCAGGTGTTTTCACCTCTTCTGCAATGGTGGCTACAACCTCAGCCACGACCGGTTTTTCTTCTTTGACCTCAGGCTCAACCTGAACTTCGGCAAGGACGACCTCTTCAGGTTCAGGCAGCTTGACGAGTGCCGGCTTCACGTCAGCGGGGATCGTTACGTGGCGGCGCGCAAAACGTCCGTCGAGCAGGTCAGCTTCAGTGTACGCAACCGAGTGATCAAGTCCGAGTTCTTCGATCTCACGAATGATCAGTTTTCTTGTGGGCATGTTATCTTCCTGTCTGTAAATACAACACTAGAAACGACGAAGCCCCAGCAAACATTGCCAGGGCCTCACCTTGAATCACGTAATGGAGGTAGCGAGTTTTTCTCGCTCAGCCATCAAGCGGTCTTCTTTGCCTTCGGCGGCTTGGCGGCGCGCTTCGACTTGTCAAGATCGACTGTCGTCTTCACAAGCTCGGCCGCCTTCGTCTTTAGGTCACGTAGACCCTTGCGAGCTCGAACACCTGCCGCAGCAACGCCCTTTGCGTTCTTGACAACGTCAAGCTCAAGGGTGTCAACTAGAGCCTTGAGTTCAGTCCACTTCGCGATTACCTGATTGTCTGTTTCCATTTGAGAAATCCTCCTTGTATAAGTATACAGTACTGGTTGAAGCCGTAAAACAATTTGTCACTTGAGTGATCGACGAGGGGTTACGTTAGCGCTGCTGAAAATTCACTTGGGAACATCGCAGAGCTCATTTTGAAAAAGCGTTCCCAGTCAGAATCAAGGATGTATGACGTTGCATGGTCCTCGGCACTTCTGACTGAACGACCGAACGCCTGAATCACAGACCGAGCAGTCTGGCATGCGTACCAACCGGGATTTCGTGCCTTCCTGAGTTGGATGACGCGGTCGCCCAAGTACGGGAATGGAACTTTGCACAGGATTT
>Ga0315291_10003757_pt1 | contig 19522 bp, 21 predicted proteins | sample YL17G12_20_MG_FD_203070 | JGI IMG/M metagenome (GOLD analysis project Ga0315291, IMG submission 203070) | Sediment microbial communities from Yellowstone Lake, YNP, Wyoming, USA - YL17G12_20 | ecosystem: Environmental > Aquatic > Freshwater > Lake > Sediment | place: USA: Wyoming | collected...
GGAAATCATTATGAGTTTTTGCTTCTGCCTGATAAGTTTTCATTTGAAGTTATTGAAGCAAAAATTCCAGGCTCTGTTTGGAATCCTAATTTTAATTCAGATATTTTCTTTATGCAAGATTATGAATCTTTTTTTGGCAGAAAAAAATATGCAGATAATGTTACAGGAGCATATTATTCAAATCGCTTAGCATTATGCGAATATCTTGAAAGAATAAAACGGCAAGCTTCTTGCCTTGTTTTGCGAGAATGCCGTCCAGAATACTGGGCTCCTTTAGGAGTTGGCATCTTGCGGGAAGCAAGCAGGCAAGCATTTAAAAGCAAGCCTGAAAAATTTTCCACACTGCAGGAAGCATTTCAAAGAATGCAGTCAAGAATGCTTCTGCCCTTAAAAAAATTCAAGGAAAATTCAAAACTTCTTCAAGAATATAAAAAGCAGACAAGATTAAATAAATTTTTTAATACAGAAAACAAGTAAACTACTATTTTTAGGTTTTCTGTATCCTAAAAACCCAACGAATACGAGAGGGTTTTTTTAATTAAATCAGAAATTTATCCAACAAACAAAATTAATCCTGCTTCAATAAAAGCTGCTATAACTAACAAGGGTATAATTAAAAATATAAAAACCCTGAAAATATTCAAAAGCTCTTTAAGCAAAAGCCCTTCTTCTTCTGTTCTATACATAATATCTATCCCTAATTTTATTCCAATTCCAGTTGAAATAAAAATAGCAGGCAGTTCAAAAATTCCATGAGGAAGAAGCCTCCATAATGAAAAAGCCCCTTCTTGTTCAACAACTATTCTTGAAATAAAACCAAGAAGATAACCATTTGAAGCCAGAACAAAAATAGGGAAAAAACCCAAAAATATTCCAAGAACAATTGAAAAAAAAGATGTTTCTAGATTATTTATAAATATAAAACCAACAAGGCTCATAAAATCCAGCCCCTCAGTTTTCTCAAGTATATCTTTAATATAATTTATTATAAAATCCCTAAAAAGAACTGGAAAAACAACTCCAGTAATTATAAATAAAATAAAAAGAGCAATACTTAGTTTCAAATAAAACTTAGAGGCAGATAAATATTTCCATATTTTTTTATATTCCTCGCCCAAGTTCATTTTTTCAACTTTCTCAACCCTGTTAATTTTTCTTCTTATCTTACTTCTCTTTTTCATTTTTATTCTTTTATCTTATAATATTCTTAATTTTTTATCTTATAATATTAATTATTTATTAATGTATTAAGATTATATGCTTAATCAACCTCTTCTTTATTTAAATGCAAGCTCATTGATGTCAAGCATCTATTATCCTTTATTATTAATTGTTTATTCTGTTTATTAATTATTATCTTTCTTATTAATGATATATAATTTATATGCTTCACATCTATTCTCACTTGTTTAATTAATGTTTTTTATTTATTAATTATTATCTATTAAAACCTCTTTTTTAATTTTATTTTAGCTGAAATACTCTCTCAGCATTTTTGTTTTCCTTTTATATTTATTCCTTAAATATAAACCATAAATCAAGCCTACAAGCAAGCCACCTAAATGCGCTGTATTTCCTATAGGCAAGCCAGCAAATACTGAAACTATCCATAGCACCCCGAGCAAAAAAATCATTGCAAGCCACATAGGCATAGGGATTATAAAAAATACAAGAACAGGAAGTTTAGGCGTTAATATAGCCAGCAAACCGCCTAATCCAAAAATTGCTCCGCTTGCTCCAACAGCATAAACACTAAAATCTGCCTTAAATATTAAAGACAGCAGAACAAAAAAAGCCCCTGCAACTAGCCCAGAGATAATATAAAACCAAAAAAATCTTTTTCTGCCTATTAATTTTTCTACAAAATTTCCAATAAAAAACAAAGAAATCATATTAACAAAAATATGCCCAAAATTTCCATGCATAAACATGCTTGTTAAAAAAGTCCACAGAAATTTTCCTTGCAATATATTCGCAGGTTTTAGAGCAATATAATCAATATAGTTCTCATTAATTGCAAGAAGCAGAAGAGATATTATAAAAACAATTACATTAATTAAAATCAGCAGATTTGTTACACTAATCCTGCTAAAAAATTTCTCTAATTTTGTCTGGTTTAAATTTCTTCTTGTATAATACCTTATATTTTTGTTTTTCATTTATTCCACCCCATTTATCCTGCCTATTTTTTATTTTTTCTTGTTTTTTCTTGCTTTTATTTTTTTCTTTTCCTTTTTTGCTTTTTGCCTTTTTTCTTGAATTTTCTTGATTTCTTGATTCTTTTTATTTTCTTCTTAATCCTTCTTAATTTCTTTTTCTGTTTTCTCCTTTTTTCTTTTCTTATCTTTTTTGCTTTTTTCTTTTTCATTCCTTTCCTAGCTTTCTTTTTTCTTTTTTTGCCTTTTTCTTTAGCCTTTCCTTTTTTGACTTTCCTCTCTTTTTTCTCTCTCCTCATCTCTTTCTTAAGCTTGTCTATTTTTACTGCAGCAATTTCATTTTCTGTATCTTTCAGCTGTTTTTTCAATTTTTCAATCCCATTATTAATCTCTTTCAAGATTTTTTTATTGTCTGCAAGCTCATAAACCTGCCCGCATTCAGTGCAGATAAAATCATGAATCAGAGCATTTTCTTCAGTTACCTCTATACCGCATGTTTTGCAAACATAAAATCTTTTTTGCTCTCGGCTTTTCAGCTGATGCTGAAATTGCTCTATTTCTTTTATTATTGTTTTTCTTAAAAAAAGAAGTGTTTTTTCAGTGTCTAAAGTCCAGAAATATGTGTACCATCCTCTTCTGCTGTCTTTTTTCCTGCTGAAAGAAACTAAACCCTCACCTAAAAGTTTATATAATATATTCCTGACTTGATTTATTGTAAGCTTTAACTTTTTTGCAATCAAAAATTCATTGACATTTTTCTTCCCATAAAGCAAGTCAACAATCTCAACAGCATATTTTCCAGCCACATTTCCGACTACATCCTTAAGAAGATTAATCTGCATATATCCTCTTTAAAAAGCTGATGAATAAATATCTTTCGCTTTTGCTGTTACTATTATTCAGTTTATGCAAAGCTATTTATATAATTTTTTAGAATTAATTATATGGGTTTCTTTAGAAAAAAAGAGGAGAAAAAAGAAGAAGCTGGATTGCCAGAACTTCCAGAGCTGCCAGAATTGCCTGAATTTCCAACTAGAGAATTTGGAGAAGTTGGTGGAATTAAAGGCTCTCAGCAGAAAACAGCGCTCCCATCTTTTCCTGAATCTAGAATGGGAAGAGATTTCAGTCAAAATGCAATAAAAGAAGCTGTTTTCGACCAAGAAACAATCCCCATATTTCCAATACAAAAACCAAGAGTAATTGAATTTGAAGAAAAAAAGCCAAGAACTCTTGAAATGCCAAAATTTGCTCCAAATTATCAGGCTTCATCTTATCAAGGAATTGAAAAACCAGCAAAAAAAGAACCCTTATTTATAAGATTAGATGAATTTGAAAAAGCAATTTCATCATTTGACGAGGTCAAACTGAGAATTTCAGAGATTGAAGATGTTCTAAGAAAAATTAATGATATAAAAGAAAAAGAGGAAAGAGAAATAATTGGTTGGGAAAAAGAGGTGTTGGCTATTAAAGCCAGGCTTGCTGAAATAGACAAAGAGCTTTTCAGCAAGATGTAATATCATTAAATAAATTGTTGAAGAGAAGAAAAGAACTAATTAGAAAAAGAAACTATCAATGTTGATTAAGCATAAAAAGAAAAAACAACAATAGATGTAAAGCATAAAAAATTACATACTATCAGAAATAATAAATTAATAATAAGATAAAAGATGGAAAACCCAATTTATGTAAAAGTTAGTTATGATAATACAATTTTTGCAAGAAGAGAAATTCTCTCAAGCGAAATTAATTTGATTAATTCTGTAAAAAGGATAAAAGAATACAAAAGATTAAGAGATGAAGAACTTCTGCAAAAAACCAATTTAAAAAAGCTTTTTACAAATACAAAAGACAATGTAAGAAAAATAATCCTGACTGTTCCTAAAACAGAGGGCATTAAGAAAGCAATCAAAGCAAAAGGGAAAATTGAAAAAAAGAAAGCATCATCAATGGAAGATGAGCTAAGAAGCATAAAAGACGAATTAAGAGCATTGGCTTAAAAATTGGTCAAAATTGTTAATTTAAAATTTTCCTGTAATGTCTTTTTCTTTTTTCCTTGGGATTAATGCTGTCCCACTTGCAATACCTGCAGCAAGGCCAGAACTTTTTGCATCACCAGCTTTGCTCTGAAAAATAGGTAATGGGGTATATCCAACAACAACCTCTGCCTCATTAGGCACAGAATTGCTAAACATACTCAAAAGTCCAGAAGTAACAGCCCCTTCATAATGAACTCCTACTGCAGTATAATCACTTAATTTTTTATCATATATTTCGCAATATTCTCTCGCTGATATAGTTAATATTCTACTCTTATCAATTGCCATTTTATTTTCAAATTCTTAACAATCAACTTCCCTTTTAAATATTTATATATTCAAGTATTTACAAACTTTTTTAAATCTCTTATTTATTATTATAGTTATGATAAACACAAGAAAACAGCTGATTGATTTGTATATTGGTTTTTTTAAAAGCAAGGCTCATAAAGAAATTCCAAATGCCTCGCTTATTCCTGAAAATGATCCTACTGTCTTATTTACAACAGCAGGCATGCATCCTCTTGTTCCATTCCTGCTCGGGCAGCCTCATCCTTTAGGAAAGAGATTATGCAATGTTCAAAAATGCATAAGAACAGGAGACATAGATAAAGTTGGAGATGAATTTCATTTGACTTTTTTTGAAATGCTTGGAAACTGGAGCTTAGGAGATTATTTTAAAAAAGATGCAATAAAATACAGCCTCGAGTTCCTGACAAAAGTTCTTAAAATTCCAAAAGAAAAATTATCAATAACTTGTTTTTCAGGCGACAAAGATGCTCCAAAAGACACAGAGTCAGCAAGAATATGGCTGTCTCTTGGAATAAAAAAAGAAAAAATAAAATTTTTAGGAAAAGAAGACAACTGGTGGGGGCCAGCTGGAAATACAGGTCCTTGCGGGCCAGATACAGAAATGTTTGTAAATGACTGCGAAATATGGAATGATGTTTTTATGCAGTATAACAAAACATTAGATGGAAAATATGAGCCATTAAAACAAAAAAATGTTGACACAGGCATGGGTGTTGAAAGAACCCTTGCTATATTAAATGGCTTAAAAAGTGTTTATGAAACTTCTTGTTTCCTGCCAATAATAAAAGAAATTGAAAAAATTTCTGGTAAGAAATATGGCAAGAATAAAGAAGAGACAAGAGCAATGAGAATAATTGCAGATCATATCAAAGCAAGTATCTTTATACTTGCTGAGAAAATTCAGCCAAGCAATGTTGAACAAGGTTATGTCCTTAGAAGATTAATTAGAAGAGCAATAAGATTCGGCAATCAGCTTGGAATAAAAAATAATTTCACAAAAAAATTAGCTGAAGTTGTAATAAATTTATATGATTCTCCTCATTTAAAAGCAAACAAACAATTTATTTTGAATGAAATTGAAAAAGAAGAAGCAAGATTCAGACAGGGCTTAGCATCTGGTTTAAAAAACTTTAATCTTATTGTACAGAATACAAAAGGAAAAACAATTTCAGGCAAAGAAGCTTTTTTGCTTTATCAAAGCTATGGCTTTCCTTTAGAAATTACTCAAGAATTAGCTAAAGAAAAAGGAATGAAAGTTGATACAGCAAGTTATGAAATTGAGTTAAGAAAACATCAGGAATTAAGCAGGACTGCAACAGAAGGCAGATTTAAATCAGGCTTGGCAGATAAAAGCCAGGAAACAACAAAACTACATACAGCAACTCATTTGTTAAATCAAGCTTTGCGTGTTGTTTTAAAAAAACAGGACATTTATCAGAAAGGAAGCAACATCACATCAGAGAGATTAAGATTTGATTTTAATTTTGACCGCAAACTAAATGAGGAAGAAATAAAAAAAGTTGAAGAGCTTGTAAATAAAAAAATTAAAGAATGCTTGCCTGTAAAAAGAGGGGAAATGAGTGTTGAGCAAGCCAAGAAAATAGGAGCACAAGGTGTCTTTGAGCATAAATATGGAGAAAAAGTATTTGTTTTTATAATTGGAGAAAAAGGAAAAGAATTCAGCAAAGAAATTTGCGCTGGGCCGCATGTTAAAAACACGAGCGAGCTCGGACATTTTAGAATAATCAAAGAAGAAAGCATTGCAGCTGGAGTTAGAAGAATTAGGGCTGTTTTGGAATAATTATCCTTATTATTTAATTAGAAGGAACAAAAGTACACATTCGATATCTCTTATCTCTATATAATACACTCCCTCCTTGTGAGCTGCAATAAGTTTCCTCGTGACAAATGTTAATTTTCTTTCCATTAACCTCTATTTCTTGAACAACTTTTGTATCTAAACAGCTTTTAAATTTCTGCCCTTTTAAAAATTTGACTCCATCCATTTTCTCTTAAAAAGATAAAGGTATTTAAGAATTATTATACTAAAATTCATACTCAAGTAGAATAGCTCCCTTACCAGCACCTACTTTTGCTTTTTCTCCTGCGAATTTTGGATTATATGTTTCATACCCCCCATTAAGAAAAAAGGTTAAATCATCACTAATATGCCAACCAATCGCTCCTCCAAAACTCAGTCCAAATCCATTCCAAGAATCTTTCTGAACTGTCTGCCATCTTCCATATCTGTCATGCCCTGAACGAACATCAAATCCAGTATAAGGCAAGCCTAATTCAAACTCCAAAACCAGTTTATCAGATAAAGTTGATTCAAATCCAATAGAAGGAATAAATGTAAAGGGATTAGGCCTGAATTGCGTAAAAACAAATGAACCATTAGCAGCAGGACGAGGATCTGAAATCTGCTGTTCTGTATCATAAATTCCTACTCTATATCCTGTTCGAGATGAAAGAAGATTATATCTTATATCTCCAACAAGTTTAAATCTCGCTTCTTTTATTCCCCATGAACCTTCTAGTCCTATTCTTGGAGCACCATCAACTTTTCCACCAACATTTGTTGTTGTTTCTCCATGCAAAAAGTCAGCATCATCAGGATGAACAGGAGTTGTCTGAAATTTTTTTCCTAAATTAACATCATAGCCAATAACATCTATTCCACTTCTGATTTTTCCATCAAAATATATTCCTTCTTTTTCATCCTGCCCTCTAAAAGGAGCATTAAAAGCACAGCCAGAAACAGCTGCACATACAATTGCCAACAACCCAGCTAATGATTTTTTCATCAATTTCCATTAATAGCTATACTTTTTAAAGATTTAGTTATTGGAGAATAACTATTAAAAATATCATAAAAATTTAAAAGTCTTATTGAATAAAAATTCCAGGCTTGCCAGGCTTGGCTTTTATTGTCTTGCCTGTTTTGCCTGCCTCTTTTATATCATAAATTTCAGCATCCATATTAACTCTTTTGCTTATATCTTTTTCAGCTTCCCTATAAAGTCTAACTTCATTTGGAATTGCAAATATTTTTATTTTTCTTTTATTCTTCAACTCGCCTCTGCTTTCCAAAATTCTCAGAATGTTTTTTATATCATTAATAAGATTTTCAATCATTTCATCTTGTTTTTCAAATTTTTCATTAATTTTTCTTTCATCACATTTTGGCCAAGATTCTAAGGAGATAAAATTCTTATTCCCTATTTTGTGCCACAATTCCTCTGCAACATGCGGACAAAATGGCGCAAGCATTTTCAAAAATGCTTCAATTGTTTTTCTGCTTGCTTTTTCAGAATCAGTTAAATAATCAAAAAATTTCCTTATTTCAATTATAGCTAAATTATATTTCATGTCTTCAACATATTCTGTTACATTTTTGACAGCAAGATTCAGCTTGCTCTCAATTTTTTCATTATCCTTGCCAATCTTGCTCCCAGCTTTAAAATTCTCAATGTAATTTATTACTTTTATTATAAATTTCAAACTCCCATTTATTCCTTCATCACTCCATTCAATATCTTTGTCAGGCGAGGCAATTGACATTAAAAAAAGCCTTGCAGTATCTATTCCATATTTCTCACTAACTTGTTCAGGCAGAATTATATTTCCCTTGCTTTTTGACATTACAACTCCATCTTTATGCAGCATTCCCTGATTAAACAATTTTAAAAAAGGCTCATTAAAATTTAAAAATCCTAAATCGCGCAGAGCTTTTGTAAAAAATCTCGCATAAATTAAATGCATGCATGCATGTTCTGCCCCGCCAATATATTGGTCAACAGGCATCCAATATTTTACTTTTTCAGGCTCAAAAGGCTTTTTCTTATTTTTATTGTCGCAAAATCTCAAGAAATACCAAGATGAATCAAAAAAAGTATCCATTGTATCTGTCTCGCGTCGAGCTTTTCCCTTGCACCTAGGACATTTTACATTTACAAAATTTTTGCTAGTTGTCAAAGGATTTCCCTGTCCAAATTTAACTTTTTCAGGCAAAACAACAGGCAAATCTTTTTCAGGTACAGGCACAATTCCGCATTTCTCGCAATAAATCATTGGAATAGGCGTGCCCCAATATCTCTGCCTTGATATAAGCCAGTCTCTTAATTTATATTCAATTTTTTTCTTGCCTGATTTTTCTTTTTCAAGTTCTCTTGTAATTTCTTCTCTTGCTCTCTCACTTGTCATACCATTAAATCTTCCAGAATTCACAAGAATGCCGTCTTCTGTATATGCTCTTTCTTTTATGCTGCTGTTTCTCTCTTTATTTTTTATAACTTCTTCAATAGGCAGTCTATATTTCTTTGCAAATTCATAATCTCTCTGGTCATGTCCAGGAACAGCCATTACCATTCCACAACCATAATCAGCAACAACAAAATTTCCAACATAAACCGGAATTTTTTCATTTGTCAAAGGATTTACAGCATAACTTCCTGTAAATGCTCCTTCTTTCTCAAGCTCTTCAATATTTTTTTCTGAAATGGATTTTAATTTTCTTAAAAATGCTTCAACATTTTTCTTCTGGCTTGATGTTACAAGCTCAAAAAGCCTTGGATGCTGGCTTGAAATAACCATAAATGTTACACCAAAAATTGTATCAGCTCTTGTTGTGAATATTGGCCATTTTTCCTCTAAAATTATTTTGTTTAATAATTCCGGAAATTCTTTTTTATTCATATCTTTTTCAACAAAATGCCCCATATTTTCTAGTACAATTATCTCACCATTCAGTTCTCTTGAAAATATTTTTCCACTTTCAATTATTCTTTCATCATCATTAGACAAAAATATTTTTGTTTCTTCTATTAATTCTTTTAATTTCGGATTTATTTTAAAACTATAAAATTTTTTAAGATATTTATTAGCTTCAGGTGCAATATAAGAGGGAGCTACAAGAATTAATTTTTTTATTTTTCTAGGATTTTCACTTAACCATCTTATAATAAATGAGCATCCGGCACTATGTCCGATTAAAATTGTATTTTCATTAATATTATTTTTTTCAAATTCTTTTTTCCATTTACTATATTCTGGTTTCCAATCTTCAGGCATATTAGGAATATATGTTTTTATCCCATTAATTTCCAAATTTTTCTTTAACCAAGGCATCCAGTGTCTGCTGGATTGAGGGCCACGTTCTTTTATATAATTTGCTTTTGATGATCCATGGATAATTATACAATTTGATTTTTTATCAGGATTTTTAACAAAAAAATCAATCTCTGTCCCATGGCTCTTTCCAATCCAGTTTTCCTGCATTATTTTTATTCTTTCAGGCCATTTTAGCTTGTTAATGTCATTAAGCAATTCATCTGCATATTTTGTTGTCTTGATAAACCATTGCTCAAGCTGCTTGATTTCAACATCTGTATCTTCATGACGCCAGCATTTTCCATTTTGAACTTGTTCATTTGCCAAAACAGTCTGGCATTTTGAACACCAATTAACAGCTGCTTTTTTTCTATAGACAAGTCCTTTTTCATAAAGCTTTAGAAAGAAAAACTGATTCCATTTGTAATAATTTTTATCATGGCTCCATAAAATCCTATTCCAATCATAACTTAATCCTAATTCTTTTTGTTGCCTTATGTAATTTTTAATTGCAGCTTCTGTAAAACTCTTCGGATTTGCTCTTGCTTTGATAGCTGCATTTTCAGCAGGCAATCCAAAGGAATCATAACCCATTGGATACAGAACATTAAAACCTTGCATTCGTTTAAATCGCGCATAAATATCTCCTATAATATAATTAAAAGCATGCCCCATATGCAAGCCAGCAGCAGAAGGATAAGGATACATTTCAAGGCAGTAGAATTTTTTCTTCCTCTTTTTTTCTTTTGCAGAAAAAATTCTTTTATTCTGCCATGCAGCCTGCCACTTTTTTTCAATCGCGCCAAAATTATGTTTCATCTTAAAAGCATAAAGTATATTCAATTTAAAAATCTTTATAGTTACTTAAGAGCTTCAAGCATGCTTTCTATTTTTTTCTTAATTTCATCATCTTTGCCTGAATGGAATATTATTCCTTCTATATTAAGCTCAGCATAAGGCATTGTTTCTTTCATTCCTTCTGGAATTAGCTCAAATTTTCTGCCATCATCAGAAGCATAAATTGGCTGATTAGCTAAAATTGTTATGCCATATTCAAAGCCATTATATCCTATCTTAAAATCGCTTTGACATATACTGCCATTTTTATTAACGGGGATTTTTCCTCTAGCTCGCTCTATAAAAATTTCTTCTTTACCATGTTTATTTTCATAGCCAGATAATTTTTTTGTCATTTTCAAACCAAGAAAAATTTAAGTTTGAAAACTTATAAGACTACGATTAAGCTAATGAGAACTAATTCTACAGCTATTAAAGTCTTATTTGTTTTCATGAAAACAAGTAAACAGCATACTATTTAAAGATTTTGCTCTTTATATCTTCAAACTATTTTGAAGCTATCAAATAATTTATAAATCAGTCTTTATATTAAAATATATGAAAAATAAAGCTATAATTGCAGTTGTTTTGGTAATTGTTTTAATAGCTATTGGAGCGGCAATTTATCTTATAGTTTCGAATAAAACATCAGATAATGAAAATTCTTTAATAACTTATGAAGAAGCCTTAGAAATAGCCAGAAACAGCGATTGTGTTAATCAAGGCACTCTTCAAGATACACACATCTACAATCCTAACTCAAAAACCTGGTGGATTGATTTAAAAGTAGAAAACAAGCCATTATGCAATCCAGCCTGTGTTGTCTTTGAAGAAACAAAAACAGCAGAAATAAACTGGCGCTGCACAGGATTAATCGAGCCTTAAAAGTTTTCTTATTTTTATTTGTATTTTTACTTTCAAGCAAAGTCAATAACTTTAAATATCTTTTAAGCTTAAAGTATTTATGGCAAAAGCAAAAAGAAAAAAAGCCAGTAAGATGGGGAAAAAAGCTCCTAAAAAGCTTAAAGGAACCAATAAAAAATTGCCAAAGGCAATTTTTTCAGGAGAGAGCATAGCAAGTAATGCTAAAGAAGCTCTTGATTTGTATAGCCAGAGCAGATTTGGCGAATACATAGATAAAAAAGTTCATTATTCACTTCCAGAAGCTCTGTATCTTGTCGAGCGAGGCAAGATTGAAGTTTTCTATAAAAGTAAAAAATTATCTTTTCAAAAACTAATGGAAAAATGTAAAGACATTGATAGAAAAATTGAAACAAAATATATTGTTTTCAAAGATATAAGGAATAGAGGTTATATTATAAAAACAGCATTAAAATTTGGAGCAGAATTCAGGGTTTATGATAAAGGCATTAAGCCAGGACAAGAACATGCAAAATGGATTTTATATCCAGTCAGCGAAACAGGAGAATTTACATGGCATGATTTTTCAGCAAAAAATCGTGTGGCACATTCAACAAAAAAACACCTTCTCATTGCAATTGTTGATGAAGAAAAAAGCGTAACATATTATGAAGTTGCCTGGATAAGGCCTTGATTATTTTTCTATTTTCCACCACAATAAACTTTATAACATCTCAAGACTAAATTTTAATATGGAGAATCAGAATACAAGCCCCAAAGTAAACCAGCCAGCAAATCAGCCTACAAATAATGTAAATTCATCAATTAATCCTCTTGATAAAAAAGATAAAATAATTAATCTTATTAAAGCAAAAGGTCCAAGCTTACCTATACATATTTCAAAAGAAATAAATTCTAATCTAATAATTGCAGGCGCTTTTCTTTCAGACTTGGCCTCTGAAAAAAGGCTGAAAATAAGCAGCATGAAAGTCGGCAGCTCTCCTCTTTATTTCCTGCCAGGACAAGAGAAAATGCTTGAAAATTTTCATAATTATTTGCATGGAAAAGAAAAAGAAGCCTTTTTGCTATTAAAAGAAAAAGCTGTTTTAAAAGATGAAGAAATGCAACCTGCCATAAGAGTTGCAATGCGTCAGCTCCGCGATTTTGCATTTCCTTTAAAAAAAGATGGAGAAATTTACTGGAGATTTTTTTCTTTAGCAGAACAAGATGCCTTATCAAAAATCCCAGAAAAGCCAAAACAAGAAGTTTTAAAGCTAGAAAAAATAGAAAAGCCAGAAATAAAACCAAAAGAATTAATCAAACCAATAGAAAAAATAAAAAGAGTGAGAAAAGAGGTAAAGGCTAAAGAAATTAAAGAAAAGCCCCTATTAGAAATAAAAGAAAAAACAGAAAAGCCAATAAAAATAGTAAAAGTTAAAGAAACCCCAGAATTTGCAAAAAAGATAGTTGAATATCTTAAAAAAGAAGACATTGAGCTTTTAGAAGAACTTGAAGCCAAGAAAAAAGAATACCTTGCCAAAGTAAGAATTAATTCGCAAGTAGGAAAAATGGAATTTTTATGCATAGCAAAAGATAAAAAGAAAATAAATGAAACAGATTTAAGTTTGGCTTACAGCAAAAGCCAAAATATTAAGCTTCCAATATTATTTATGACAAAAGGCGAACTGAATAAAAAAGCCCAGGCACTACTGGAAAAAGATTTGAAAGGCTATTTAACAATCAAAAAGATAGAATAGTAAACAGGATAACAATAACATTTAAATATCTTATATAAAAAATAGATATAATAAAAAATAAAGATATATATTTAAATAGCAAAGATACAATAGGCAAGCTTATAAAGGCTGAAAAAAGTTTATAATTATTAATTAAATTATTATTAAGAGAATAGTAAAGCTAAAAATGGGAAGAATAAAATCAACATTAGTCAAAAGAACAGCAAGAGAATTAGCAAAAGAAGATAATCTTTTTACAAATAGCTTTGAACATGATAAAAAAATACTTGGAAGTACAATGCCAAGCAAGAAGCTCAGGAACAAAATAGCAGGATATATAGCAAGACTTAAAAAGGCAGAAGAACAAGAGAAAATAAGGAAAAGAGAAGTAGAACAGGAAATTTAATGCTAAATGACATAAATTAGCGGAGGTAAAATGGCTGAAGAAACAAAAGAAATAAAGCGAGCAGATGATAATGTCGTCTTTATCGGAAACAAACCTTTTATGAATTATGTAACTGCGGTAGTTATGCAGTTCACAAGGAAAAACAGTGAAGAAGTAATCATAAAGGCAAGAGGAAAATTCATTTCAAGAGCAGTAGATGTATCAGAGGTTGCAACAAAAAGGTTTTTGGATGGAGAAAACATAAAAGTTAAAGACATAAAAATTAACAGCGAAGAATTCGAGAACAAAGAAGGCAGAAAAGTCAATGTATCAACAATAGAAGTTTCACTTTCAAAAAAGTAAGAAACAGAGAACAAAAGAACTTTTTGATTTTTATTTTATTTTTTATAATTTATTGTTCTTCCTTTTGATGATAACTTTTAGCAAAAGTTTCTTATTAATAATGTATTAATCTTATATGCTGATTAATTGTAAGCCTGCATATATAGGCTAAAGAAACATTGATTAAGATGTTTAAATTGTCTTTATTTATCATTAGCCTATTAATTATTTATTATTAATTACTTTCTCTTACTTTTAACTACCTTATCCAATTTTTGGTTTATCTGCTCAACTTGAACCAAAATTTTTTTAAGAAGCCTGTTTTTATTTCTAGAAAGAAAAATATTTATTATCCATACGATTACATAAAGAACAATAATACCCCCAATCACTTGAACAACTCTTGTTAAAATTGTTCCTGTAGCGCTTAAATCAATAATATCCGGCATAACCATATTTATAATAAGAAAATAGACTTTTTAACCATTATGTTTTAATAAACCTTTTAAATCCTTTTTCTCTCGTATATTTAAGCCTCCATAGCTCAGTGGCTAGAGCATTGCTCTCATGTGTCAGGATATCTGAGAAAGGCAAGGGTCCCCGGTTCGAATCCGGGTGGAGGCATCGAGCAACTTCGTGAGTGAAAATTAAATATAAAATCTCGAACGAAATTGCGAGCAGAGCATTTTGACTTTAGTAAATTAAATATAAAAGATAAGAAGTCAAAGTGCGAGAAAAATTTTATTCTTTCAAACTTAAAGCATGTTGAGGGCATACTTCAATGCAGCAGAAACATCTAATGCACTTTTTCCTGTCAAATGTTGGAAATGGTTTTAATGTTATAGCTTTGCCAGGGCATTTTCTCGCGCACAAGCCGCACTGAATGCATTTCATTTTATCTACAACAATTGGCTTTTCTCTGAATAATTTTTTAAGTATTCTATGTGCCACTTTTATTACAATATGGCTTGGCAGTCTAAATCTTATTAAAGGCTGTTTAGCAATTCCAACAACTCTTATTTTAAATCTTCCAGAAACTTTTCTTTTAATAGCTTCTCTTATTGCATAAATTTGTCCAGGCTTTATGCCAATAATTTCCAGAGCAATTATATCAAGAGCAATTCCATTTTTAGATGCAAGTATCAACCCTGCTTTTTTTGGCTCTCCTGAAGTTGGCCCCTTGCCTTCCATTCCTACAATTGCATCCATTATTGTAAGCTCTGGCTTAATAGCCTGATAAATATCAACTAGCATTCTTGAAAATCTTTTGTCACCTCTTGCCTTATTATGAAATTTCTGTTTTTCACCTCCTAGAATACAGCCATATAAATTTTTTATAGCTCCGGTATATTTTGTAAGCATATGTGTTTTTAGCTTAGGCATATTAATAATCAAGTCAGCTTCCTTAATAATGCGGGCTGTTTTAAATTTTTTAAGAATTCTGCCATGTTCATTTTTAATTGTAACAAATTTATCCTGCTCAAAAATAACAAGCTTTCCATATTTCTTAGCCACTCGCTCAATTTCAGAATGTCTAAAAGCATTTTCAGGATTTGTAAATGGCGAGTCACCAATAAAAATTTTGCATCCTTTTTGTTTCAAAATTTTGCAGACAGCTTCGATAATAGCAGGATGGGTTGTTATTGCATACTGATTTTTATGATAACTGCCAACAACATTTGGCTTTATCAAAACTTTCATGCCTCTTTTAAACTGATTAAAATTAAAGTCAATTAAGTCTAAAGCCAAGACAACAGCCCTATCAACTTTTTCCTGTTCATAGCTATTGCATTTCACAATCGCAACTTTTTCTAAATGTTTCATTTCAACCTCTTATTATCTTTATCCTCTTTTATTTTTAAATATAATATTATAGATGGAATTACAAGCAATGCCGAGATAAAAATAGTATATCTGCCACCAATTTTATCAACAAGAAAGCCTGCTAAAGGCAAAGAAATTATTGATGCTAATGCTATTATCATATTTTTGACGCTTCCAATAGTAGCTCTTAATTTTGAAGGAATAAATCTATGGAAATAAACTTCTTGCGCAGGATTTTTTGAAAAAAAGAAGAATAATGATAAAAGTAAAATAAAAATTGCCGAAATTAGGTTAAAAGCAACAAGTATTAAAACAGTTATAATTGCTCCAAGAATCATTGTCAGAATTATGAAATTTCTCTCTTTTCTTTTTTTAAGAAATTTAATTGCAAAGATAGGAGAAACAGCAACAACTAAAGCCATTGCACTCCATAAATATCCAAACTGATAATCTTCCATTCCTAATTCCTTAAGTAAAGGTATCCAGCTGATATTGGTTTGAAGATTTAGAGCAAACGCAAAAATAACTCCTGCAATAAGAAAATAAAATAAGACATGATGGTGATAACTATATTCGACAGATTTTTTTGTCTGACTGGTTAAATTTTTAAAAGACTGGCTAATTTTTATCTTTTTTCTAGAATAAATTTCTTGAGTGAAAAAGGATAATAATATTATTGATAGAAGATAAGATAAAGCTGCAATTAACCAAATTATACTAATGCCAAAATATTTAACTGCAACTGCTCCTAATAATCCTGAAAAAAATAAACCAGAATTAATAAACACCTGCATCTTATTAAAAAAGCTATGAATTAGTTTTTTGTCTTTTTTATTTATCATGTCAACAATCCATGCATCTTTAGACCCTGAAGAAAATGTTGCTCCGATACCCAATAATGTAAAAAGTAATAATACCGCATAATATTCTTTTACAAAAAATAAAGAAAACATGCATAGTCCTTCTATAAAATATCCAACAATAACTGAAAGTTTTCTTCCATATAAATCTGCAAATGAACCTGTAGGAATTTCAAAAACCAGTACTGCAAGCTGAGATGCTGCGATAAGTATTCCTATCTGAAATAAATTAAATCCATAATCTAAAAAATAAATCACCCAAAAAGCTGGTGCGAAAAATAGCAGAGAGGCTATAAAATATTCTAAATAAAATGGCCATAATATTCGTAATTCCTCTTTTTTAAAAAATGTCATTTCAACACCTCTTTTTAATTTTCTCTTTTATCTTAATAAAAAATTATTTCTTTAAATCTTTCCACCCAATCTTCTTATTTTTCAGTTCTTTTAACTGGGGCCATTTATCCTCTAAGTCTGCTTTTTCTTTCTGAAAGAAAATTCCAATTGGTATTTTGCCTGTCTTTCTATTATAATCCCATTCATCAGCAAGCTTCATTGCCTCAGCCAAGTTGTCTGTATTTTCAATTTTATACATTCTTTCATTTATGTTTTTATATGGATTAAAAATAATACATTCCTGCAAAACATCAATAAATGAAAATCCTTTATGTTTTATTGCTTTTTCTAAAACATAAGCAGTATGTTCTATATCTCGGGCATTGCATCTTGCAACAAAACTTGCTCCGCTTGCCAAGGCTAATTTAATTGGATTAATTGGCTCTTCAAACTCGCCTAATGGCTCTGATTTTGTCTTGAAGCCAAGCTGGCTTGTAGGAGTTGCCTGCCCTGTTGTTAATGAGAAAGTCTGATTATTATGCACAACTAAAGTAAAATCTGCATTATGCCTTGCAGCATGGATAAAATGCTCCATTCCTTCTGCATATGTATCTCCATCGCCTGCAAATCCTATAACAGTTAAATTTGGATTTCCAAGTTTTAAGCCAAGAGAAGCAGGCAAAACTCTGCCATGCAATCCATAAATCGCGCTTACATTTAAAGCATCAAACATTTTTGCATGACATCCAATTCCTGTAACAATGGCAATCTCTTGCTGTTTCAAGCCTTCTGCAATCAACTTGCTAAAAACTTTTTTTACAGCTGCCAGTATCATAAAATTTGTGCACCCCGGGCACCATGTTATTATGTTTTTTGTGTCGATTTTTGCGGTCATTTTGATTCTACATATATTCTCAATTTATTAAAAAAATACATTATTAAAAAAGTTGTAAAAAATATTAACGCTCGAAAATACTCAAAATAGAAATCATGTGTGATAACTTCCTCAATAAATTTAGACATAAAGATTCCACCAATAAATATCAGAAAGATTAATCCATAGAATAAAATATCAAAGAAATTCTTTTTATTATGCACTAAATAAAGAAGGAAAGGGATTATTATGAAGGGAATACTTATCCAATGTAATTTAGCTTTCCACCCATATAATCCACAATTTTGACCACCACTTAATAAACAACCAGAACTTAATATTAGAAACAGAATACTAAATAAAATAGGAATTAATAGAATCCAAAAGTTCTCATTTATTTTAATTTTTTCTTTCATTTTATCCTCTCAATCTCCCTCCTCAATTCATTAGATTTAAAAGGCCTGCCGTCATATTTTAAAATTCTATTTTTTTCTTCAATTTTTATTCCTGTTTTTTCTCTTATCAGCCTTCCAAGCTGTCCTGTTGAATTTTGCTCAACAATAATAACTTTTTTGGCTTTTTCAATTTCCTCTTTTATCTTGTTTGACAAAGGTTTCAGGTAAAGCACTTGAAGGAATTTGTATTTATTCCAGTCCATTGCATCAAGTATGACTGTTTTAGTCGAGCCCCATCCAATAATTAAATTCCCAGCTTTTTTGTTTCCATAAATTTTAATCATTTGGAATTTTTTGCATTCTTTTTTAATTTCCCCATATTTTTTCAGTCTTGCCTCTGCTGCCCTCTTGGCATTTCTAGCACTCTCATCTGTATTTCCAAATTTGTCATGCTCATAGCTATTAGCTTTAACAATTGCCTCGCCAGGCACTTTTCTTGTTACTTCAACTGGTAAAATTTTGTTTGGCTTTCTGTCGCTTGAGAACTCGCCTTCTGCTAAATGCTTGTCAGATAAAATTATTGAAAGTGATTTAAATTTTTCAGCTAAATAAAAAGCTTCATTTGTTTTCTCCACACATTCAATAGGATCTCCAGGAGCAATAACAATTCTCGGAAACTCGCCATGTCCTGCTCTTAATGCAACATCTAAATCAGCTTGGCATGTATAAGTTGGAATTCCTGTGCTCGGCCCAGGACGTGAGGCTAAATATACAACAAGAGGAATTTTAGTTTGTCCTTGCAAGCTTAATGCTTCTGTCATTAAATCAAATCCTCCGCCAGATGTTCCAATCATCACGCGAGCGCCTGTAAAACTCGCTCCAAGTGCAGCATTTGCAACAGCTATTTCATTTTCAGGTGTAAAAACCATAAGATTATTTTTAATTTCCCTTGCAGCTAACTCATGCAAAACATTTGTTGCAGGTGTCATTGGATAACTAAGAAAAAGATTTATTCCAGAATTTACAGCTCCCTGGCTAATGCCTTGGCTTCCTGTCATTATGCTAATTTGATTATTTAATTTTTTCAGAAAAAATTTTGTTTTCTGGCTATTAAATCCTTTTTCAGCAGCTTCAACAGCTTCCCTGCTTCCAAGCTGCACTTTAACTTCATCAATTAAAAGTTTCTTGTCAATTCCTAAAATTTTTATTAATGCGCCTGTAAGAGCAACATTAATATTTCTTCCAAGAGCTTCAAAACCTCTATATTTTATAATACAACTGGTTTTCTTCAGTTCTTTTTTATGAATCTTAATTGTATCTTCATCCAAAGCAACAATTCCATCAAGTTTGCTTTCAATGCTGCCAACTCTCTTATCACTTATAGATAAAATATTAAAATTATGCCCTCCCCTAATCAAGCTCTGATAATCTCTATAATTAAATATAAAATATCCATGCT
>Ga0315291_10003759_pt1 | contig 19520 bp, 15 predicted proteins | sample YL17G12_20_MG_FD_203070 | JGI IMG/M metagenome (GOLD analysis project Ga0315291, IMG submission 203070) | Sediment microbial communities from Yellowstone Lake, YNP, Wyoming, USA - YL17G12_20 | ecosystem: Environmental > Aquatic > Freshwater > Lake > Sediment | place: USA: Wyoming | collected...
TCCCGGCCGCGGCTCCCAATCCCACCGGTTGCCGGGGGGTCAAAGAACTTCTGGGAAGCAAGGGCGTGAAGACGCCGGTGATCAACGTCTCCGGATGTCCTCCCCACCCTGACTGGTTCGTGGGCACAGTGGCCAGCCTCCTTCTCTTTGGCCTGCCATCCGCTGATCAGTTAGATGATTTCGGCCGTCCCCTCGCTTTCTACGGCAAGCTCATCCATGAGAATTGCCAGCGCCGAGCTTATTTCGATGAAGGAAAGTTTGCCAAGAAGCATGGGGACCCGGGATGCCTCTTGGAATTGGGATGTAAAGGGCCGATCACCTATGCCGACTGCCCGACTCGACTCTGGAATTCGGGCGTCAACTGGTGCGTAGGATGTGGGGGAGGATGCCACGGATGTACGCAGCCTGAATTTCCCGATCTCGTCTCTCCGCTCTATGTGAAGACTATCGAGATCGAAACCCTCCCCCAGAAATAGGAAGGAGAAACGATATGGGAAAAATTGTCATTGACCCCATCACCCGAATCGAAGGGCATCTGAAGATTGAGTGCCTGGTGGAGAATGGAGTCGTAAAAGAGGCCCGGAGCTCTGGCATGCTTTTCCGCGGATTTGAGCTAATCCTGCGGGGCCGAGACCCCCGCGATGCCCAGATCATCACCCAGCGCATTTGTGGAGTATGCAACCTTTGCCATGCCATGGCTTCCACGCTCAATCTGGATAGCGCCTTCGGACTGGCCGATAAGATTCCGGACAACGGGCGCATTTTGAGAAATCTGGCTGCGGGTCTGCACGTGGTTCAGGACCATATCCTTCATTTCTACCACCTGGCCGCCCTGGACTACGTGGATGTGACCAAAGTGGCCAAATATGAGGGAAGTGATCCAGATTTAAACTCAATCAAGGCTTTCATCGGTCGCGGACAACTGGGACCTTTTGTCCCCCGGTACGAAGGCGATTACCGCCTGTCGGATGATCTGGACCGAGCGGCTGTGGCTCATTACGTGAAGGCCTTGGAAATCCGCCGCAAAGGGCATGAGGCGGTGGCTATGCTCACGGGCCGGATCCCGCACACGGCCTCGATCATTCCTGGAGGAATCAGCGAAGTGCCCACCGTGGATAAAATCGCCTCCATCCTCTGGCGTCTGAACGAACTTCGGTCCTTCGTGGACAATGTTTACATACCCGATGTGCTGGCGGTGGCCGGAGTTTATTCCGACTACTTCCAGGTAGGTGCCGGCTGCAAGAACCTTCTCTCTTACGGGGCCTATGACCTTGACGGGAAAAGCCCTGATTACACCACGCGCCGCCGGCTTTTCCAGCAGGGGACGATTTCTGCCGACCTGAAGCTACAGCCACTCAAGCTGGACAAGATCACGGAGCAGGTCCGGCATTCCTGGTATGAAAGCACCACGTCGGGGTTGCATCCCTCCCAGGGAAAGACAGCCCCAGCAGATGGCAAACCTGGGGCGTATTCCTGGCTGAAGGCTCCCCGCTACGATGGCCGGGTGTACGAAGTAGGGCCATTGGCACATATGGTTACCACCTATGCCAGCGGGAACCCGCAGGTCAAACCTTTGGTTGAATCGACCCTGGCCCACTTCAAAGCCTCCCCGGCCGATCTTTTCTCGGTCTTGGGGCGACACGCCGCCCGGGCCTTGGCGGCCAAATACCTGGCGGATTCCATGGGAGAATGGTTGTTACAGTTAAAACCGGGAGAGCCCACATTTGTTCCTTACGAACTTCCAGAAGAAGCCCAGGGGGTCGGGATTATCGACGCCGCCCGGGGAGCCCTGGGACATTGGGTAGAGATCAAGGAAAAGAAGATCGCCAATTACCAGTTCGTGGTGCCGACCACGTGGAATGCCTCCCCCCGGGATGACTCCGGGGCTCCGGGAGCGATCGAGCAGGCCTTAACCGGGACGCGGGTGAAGGACGAGGCGAATCCCTTCGAGATCGTGCGCATCGTCCGCTCCTTCGACCCCTGCCTTGCTTGTGCCGTTCACCTCATCACCCCCAAGGGAAGCGAGTTGGGGCGATTCCGCATATTTTAGAGACGGAAAGGAGAGGAGCCCATGTTACTTTCACAGCAGAAGCCCTTGGAAGAGATTTTGAAATCCATGGAAGGGGAAACAAATATTTTTATTCTGGGCTGCAACGGGTGTGCAGAAGCGAGCGGCACCGGGGGAAGACCCCAGGTGTTGGAGATGAAGAAAGAGCTGGAGAAGGACGGGAAAAAAGTCACCGGGTTTACGGTGGTGGATCTTCTCTGTGAGAAGGCTCTGGTGCAGTCCCGTCTGCGGGGAAAAGCCAAGGAGGTTAAGGATGCGGATTCCATCCTGGCCATGACCTGCGGGGTGGGAGTTCAAGCTGTAGCGGCTGTGAGTAACAAGGTTACTCATCCGGCCTGCAACACCATTCCTCTGGGAGGAATGCGCGGAGAGTGGCGCGGTTCCGAGCGATGCCGGGAATGTGGAGATTGCGTTCTGGAGGCGACCGGCGGCATTTGCCCGCTGACGGCTTGCTCGAAATACCTGCTGAACGGCGCTTGCGGCGGGACGACCAAAGAGGGGAAATGTGAGGTGGACCCGGAGATGGAATGTGGATGGCGGCTCATCTATGAGCGGCTGGAGAAGCTGGGGCAGATGGAAAAACTCCGCCAGATTTACGAGCCCAAGGATCATAGCAAAATGATGCCCCCCAAGGGACTGCGGCTCACGGAGCGCTGGGCCCTGGAACAGGGAAAGTAAAAGGAGGAGGGAGAGAATGGGTCTACAAGAGAGCTTGGCCTCTAAAAAATTTGTGGTGACTTCTGAAATTGGCCCTCCCAAAGGAACGAATATCGAGGAGATGCTTCATGATGCCGAGCTGCTTCGGGGGCGCGTGGACGGAATCAACGTGACAGACCTACAGAGCTCCGTTATGCGCTTGGGTTCGTTGGCGGTCTGTCATCTGCTAAAAGAGAAGGGGCTGGAACCCATCTTCCAAATGACTTGCCGGGACCGTAACCGCCTGGCCCTACAGGCGGATCTGCTTAGCGCCTATGTTTTGGGGATCAAGAACGTACTGGCATTGACTGGGGATTACGCTTCTTTGGGAGATCATCCCCAGGCCAAACCTGTCTTTGATCTAGACTCGGTAAGCCTGCTCGGAGTAATTAAAAAATTGGAAGCAGGCACGGACATGGTGGGGGGTCCTTTGAATGGGGCGCCAAAGTTCTTCGTCGGAGCAGTGGTCAACCCCGGAGGCAATCCTGTGGAAGCCCAGATCATCAAGATGGAAAAGAAGATCAGCGCCGGGGCTTCCTTTTTCCAGACCCAGGCCGTTTACGACGTTGGAGCCTTTGAAAAATTTATGGAGCGAGTAGCTCCGTTCAAAGTTCCGGTATTGGGGGGGATCATCCTTCTCAAGTCCGCCGGTATGGCCCGGTTCATGAACAAGAACGTAGCCGGGGTATTTGTTCCCGAGCCGCTGATCCAGAAGATGGCCAAGGCCGAAGACCGGGCGAAGACTAGCATTGAGATCGCCGCGGAGCTGATCAAAGAATTAAAAGGCATGTGCCAGGGAGTTCACATCATGCCCATTGGTTGGGAGAGCAAAGTTCCGGCCGTGCTGGATGCGGCTAAATTATGAAGTTTTTTTCGCGGGTAATCAAGTCTTTTCAGATGGCTAACCTCGAGGAAATTCGGTGTGGAGAAACCTAAAAATTCCGGGTCTGATGCATTTCCGGACCCTGCGCTCGAAGCTGGTTTTCAGCTTTCTACTGGTAGTGTTGGCTGGGGGTCTGGCTTCGACGATGATCGGCACACGGATGGTGGGAAATACCATCATTGCCGAAGCGCAGAACAAGGTCCGCCACGATATGGCCTCGGCCTGGATGGTCTACCAGGAAAAGCTCAACCGCGTTAAGGATGTCCTTCATCTCACAGCCAAAAGAGACCTGATTATTCGTTCTTTGGTCGGAAGAGATGTGGAAGTCCTGCGACGGGAGTTGGAGAGGCTGCGCATCGAGTATGGGCTCGATGTGTTGACGGTAACGGACAACAAAGGGGTGGTTCTCACTCGAACCCGCTCCCCTTACCAGGCGGGAGATTTTCAGGGGAATGACGAGTTGGTGAGGCGAGCTCTGAAGAGAGAAGTCGTCGCCACCACGGAGATTGTGCCCCAGGAGGAGCTAGCCAAAGATGGGCCGGAGCTGGTGCGCCAGGCCTACATGGAATTCGTCCCTACCCCCATGGCGAAAGCCCGGCCTGAAACCAAGGAAACCTCGGGGATGATGCTGAAAGCGGCTGTTCCCATTTTGGACATCAATGACAACGTCCTGGGCACGTTGTATGGAGGGTCCCTCCTTAACCGTAATTATGAAATCGTGGATAAAATCAAAGACATCATCTTCAAAGGGGAGCGCTACAAGGAAATAGACACCGGAACGGCTACGATCTTTCAATGGGACCTACGCATTTCCACCAACGTGAAGGATAAAAGTGGGCTGAGAGCCATCAGCACGCGAGTCGCCAAGGACGTTTACGATCAAGTCCTGGAAAATGGCCGTGCCTGGGTTGACCGGGCTTTTGTAGTTAATGATTGGTACATCGCCGCTTACGAGCCCATTCGGAATCTCAAAGGGGAGATCATCGGCATCCTTTACGTGGGGACGCTGGAAGAACCCTACACCGACATCCGCAATCGGGTAATCTACAGCTTTTTCGGCATCGCTTTCCTCGGCGTGGTGATGGTGTTAATCCTGGCTTATTTCATCACCCGCTCAATCACCCGGCCGATTGACGAGCTCGTGAAGGCTACGGAAGTGATCGCCGGCGGGGACTTTTCCCACGAAGTACCCATCCAGTCCAGAGATGAAGTGGGACACCTGGCGGGTTCTTTCAACCGAATGACCGGCACCCTGAAAGCCACCATGGATGAGCTTTATGTATTGAATACCAAGCTCCAGGATTTGAACCGACATTACCTGGAAATGCTGGGCTTCGTCACGCATGAGCTTATGCAGCCCATCGGGGTGCTCAAAGGCTTTTTAGTCATGCTCGATGACGAATCACTGGGACCCTTGGGAACACCAAAACAGAAGCAAGCCGTCTCCACGATGCTGAGGAATGTCAACGCCTTGATCAACATGATTCAGAAGTACCTCCAGCTCGGACGAATTGAATCCGGAAAGATGGAAGTTAATAAGGTCCATATGCCTATCTTCGCCCAGGCCCTGCAGCCCATCCTGGAGGACGAGAGGCAGCAAATCAATGCCCGGAAGATGGAAGTGGTGATAGAAAACGAGGAGTCCTTCCGCAAAGTCGAGGGGGAGGCGGACCCTGTGCTGTTGCGCATTGTCTTCAGCAACCTCATCGGCAACGTCCTCAAATATGGCCAGGAAGGAGGGAAGATCTGGTGTGGCTTCCGGGAAGAGCCCGAAGAGTTTCTGTTCTACGTGAAAAACGAAGGCCGCGGGATTCCCGCTGATCAATTAACAAAAGTTTTCGAAAAATTCTCTCGCTTAGGGGGAGAACTGGAGCGGGCGAGAGGTGGCACCGGGTTGGGCCTGTTCAATTCCAAAGAGGTTGTGGAGAGGCACGGGGGAAGAATTTGGGCCGAATCGGAAGAAGGGAAATGGGCAAATTTCCTTTTCACAATCCCCAAGGTGCCAAAGAGATCTTGATGTTTTTCGCGGGGGATAGCCGGAGATTAAGAAAAGGAGGAGGGGGATGGAACGGTCGAAGGTTTTAGTCATTGATGACGAGCCGGACTTTGTGGAAATGATCCGAATGGCCTTGGAGCGACAATTTGAGGTGCTAGTCGCATACAATGGAAAGGAAGGCGTGGCCAAAGCCCGCTCCGATAAGCCCGATGCCATTGTTTTGGACATCATGATGCCGGAGAAGGATGGCTTCACAGCCTGCCAGGAATTGAAAGGAGATTCAACCACAGCCTCCATCCCCATCCTCATTCTGACGGGTGTGGGAGAGCATTTTGGCCGGACCAAGTACACCAAAATGAGCGGGATGGAGATCGAGGCCGAGGACTTTATCGCCAAACCCGTAGACCCCAATGAACTGGTTCGGCGGGTGACCGCCCTTCTGAAAAAATAAGGCCGGAGACGCGGGGAGGAGGAGACACAGGGACACGGAGACATGGAGAAAAATCCCCGCGTCTCCCCCTCCCCGCGTCTTCGCCTCACCGTCTCATAGGAGGAGCGGACGATGAAATTTCATCAGATCATTCTGGGAGAAAAAGAGATGATCTCTGTAGAGGCGAGAGAGAGTGAAGAAATCCTGAAGGGGTTGCACCCCAAGAAGCAAGCCTTCTTTATCGGGTGCAGCGGATGGAAAGGCATTTGCAACCCCGGAGGGGAACCCCAGTTGCAGCGAATGAAAAAAGACCTGGAACTAAGGGGGCTCACCTTCACCGGCACCCTGCTAGTGGACGCCCTGTGCAACAAAGGATTGGATGAGCTCAGCCTTCTCAACCAGTTCCGGCAGGTGTTGCGTTCGGAGGTCCTTCTGGTCATGTCCTGCGAGGCGGGGGTGCAAGCCCTCTCGGCAACCTCTGGGCGGATGGTTGTCCCTGCCCTGCGGACGGTTTCGGCCGGGGGTTTTCAAGGTGTCCTGGGGGAGAAAGAGCTCTGCCGTCTCTGCGGAGATTGCTTGCTCGACCTGACCGGCGGACTCTGTCCTCTGTATTTTTGCCCCAAGGGGCTGCTCAACGGCCCTTGCCAGGGGGCCTACCAGGGGCGTTGCGAAGTGGACCCCAAGAAAGCCTGCGGCTGGGAGTTGATTTATGAGCGCCTGAAGGCTCAGGGACGGTTGGAAGCCCTGAAGCATTATGCCGAGCCAAGGGATTACAGCGAAATTCTGCCGTTAATCCGGCTTCGATCCAGCTTAGCGTCTGAGGTGCGGAAGGAATAATCGCGGGACTACACCTGGCGGAGGGAGTAAGAGATGACTTTTGAGGAAAGGTTGCAGCAAGGAGGATTCATGATCACCTCCGAGGTCCCCCCTCCCAAGGGGATTGATGTTTCGGAGTTGATCGGGGCTGCTGATCATTTAAAAGGACGGGTGGACGCCCTGAACATCACGGATAGCAAGGGTTCTGTGATGGCCATGAGCGCTCTGGCACTCGGCCACCTCTTGCAAGAGAGGGGGTTCGAGCTCATTCTGAACGTCAGTTGCCGCGACCGCAATCGGCTGGCCTTGCAGGCCGACCTTCTGGGGGCTGCGGCCCTGGGCATCGCCAGCATCTTGGTGGTCACTGGCGATTATGCCTCGATGGGGGACCATCCCCAGACGAAGCCCGTCTTCGACTTGGATTGCATCCAGCTTTTGCAGGCTATACAAAAATTGGAGAAGGGTAAAGACATGGGGGGCAATGAGCTCCGGGGGGCACCGAGATTTTTTGCCGGGGCCACAGTCAGCCCGACCCCTGGCACAGAAGCCGCCTTGGAGTTACAGTTGCTGAAGATGGAGAAGAAAATTGCAGCGGGGGCGAAATTTTTCCAGACCCAACCGGTCTTCGACCCGAGAGCCTTTGAGCGTTTTATGAAGCGCGCTTCTGGGTTTGGCGTGCCAATACTGGCTGGCGTGCTTCCTCTGAAATCAGCCTCCATGGGCAGGTTCCTCAACAAGAACATGCCCGGCATCTCTGTCCCGGAAGCGTTGATCGAAGAGATGGGCAATGCCAGCGACCGGGTCAAGGCTGGGGTAGGGATTTGTGCGCGGATCATCCAGGAGCTCAAGAACCTCTGCCAGGGGGTTCATTTGATCCCGGCCGGCTGGGAAAGAAAGGTGCCGGTGATCTTGGATGCAGCCAGATTGTGAGCAAAGGGAAGCCGTTAACCGCAGAGATCGCGGAGAACGCAGAGAGTAGAAATTCTAAATTCGAAGTACGAAATCCGAAAGAAGCCCGAATGTTCAAAATACAAATATCTCAAACAGAAAAGAATTTTGAATTTTGGAAACTAGAATGGTGAAATTGTTTAGTCCGACGTTTCGCGGGATTAGATATTCGGATTGATAATTTAAGTTTAAAATTCAAATTTTCTCAGCGTGCTCAGCGGTGAAAAGTTACAAACCTTTTATCAGGAAGGAGGAATCCATGGCCAGGATTTTAGTGGTGGATGACGAGCCGGATATGGTAGAAATGATTAAAGCAGCACTGGAGAGCGCTTCCCATCAGGTGATCGCTGCTTTCAACGGTAAAGAAGGCATCGAAAAAGCCAAGAAAGAAAAACCCGATGCCATCGTTTTGGACATCATGATGCCTGAAAAGGATGGCTTCGCCGCCTGCAAAGAATTAAAGGGAGACCCAGCCTGTAAGGACATCCCCATCCTGATTCTGACGGCGGTGGGGGAGCATTTTGCCAACACCCGTTACGCCAAGAGCATGGGCCTGGAACTGGAGGCAGAGGATTACATCGATAAACCCCTCGACCCCAAGCTCCTCGTGGCCCGCTTGGCCAAGCTTTTGAAAAAGTGACCGCAAAGGAGGAAAGTATCCCGTTGTTAAGCAATAAAGATAACGAAGCAAAGCCTCTTGATCCGGGAAGCTCTTCGTTTTCCGAAAGCGGGCTGAACATCCAGGATTGTTACCAGTGTCAGAAGTGCTCGGCCGGCTGTCCGGTGGCCTTTGCCATGGACTATAAGCCCAACCAGGTCATGCAGATGGTCTTGCTGGGGATGAAGGAGAGGGTCCTTTCCTGCAAGACGATCTGGGTCTGCGCTTCCTGCTACACCTGCAGCACGCGCTGCCCCAATGATATTGACATTGCCGGGGTCATGGACTGGCTGCGCCAGAGCGCACTGCGAGAAGGTATCGTTCCGGCGGAAAAGGAAGTCCCTATTTTCCACGCTGCCTTTCTTGATTCTATCCGTACTTACGGTCGCGTGCACGAATTATCCATGATGGCCCGCTATAAAATAAAGAGCGGAAAGTTATGGGATGACTTCAAGCTGGGCTGGAAGATGTTTACCAAAGGGAAGCTGAAGCTTCTGCCCTCGGGAATTAAAAGAAAAAGAGAGGTTAGGGAGCTTTTTACGAGAGAAAAAGCCTGACCTGAAGTTTGATGTCTTCATCAAAAGTCTGAAAATACTCTTTTTGGTCATTCCCGTGAAAACGGGAATCCATTATTATCTAAAGAAGTTATATGCGCTCTGGACTCCCGCTTCCGCGGGAGTGACGACTTTTTGCGAGTTCACCAGATTTTGTTCATAGGAAAAGGAATAAATCGTGAAGGTTTCTTATTATCCGGGCTGCGCTCTTCATGGCACAGCCTTAGAATACGATGAATCCACTCGGGCCGTCAGTCAAATGCTTGAGGTGGAGCTCTGTGAACTCCCCGATTGGAATTGCTGCGGGGCCAGTTCCGCCCATGCCACCGACGAATCTTTGGCTGAGAAGCTGGTTTCCCGCAACTTGAAGATTGCCCAAGAACAAGGGATGGATGTGGTGATCCCCTGTGCCGCCTGCTACAGCCGGTTCAAGGCCGCGGGGAAAGAGGATCGCCTTAGCCATCAACCACCGGCTGAGAAACAAGATATTCACATTCTAAGCCTCCTGGAATTTATGTCCTCCGCCGCCCTCATGGATAAAATAAAGGCCTTGAAAAAACGTCCTTTATCCGGGCTGAAGGTAGTTTGCTACTACGGCTGCCTGTTGGTGCGCCCTCCCAAGGTGACCGGAGCAAAAAACTATGAGAACCCGGAAGAGATGGACCGACTGATGACCCTCTTAGGGGCAGAGTCGATCCCCTGGTCGTACAAGACGGATTGCTGCGGCGGTAGTTTGGTAATCAGTCGAACGGACATCGTTCGGCGTTTGACCCAGAAGCTTTACGATAAAGCGCTGCAAGCGGGAGCCGAGGCCATCGTTGTGGCGTGTCCTCTTTGCCAGTCGAACCTGGATTCGCGGCAGGAGGAAATTTCCCGGGAAGCCGGGAAAAATTATGATTTGCCCGTTTTCTATTTCACCGAACTGATTGGCCTAGCCATGGGTCACCGGGATGCCAACAAGTGGTTCAAGAGGCATTTCGTGAGCCCGGCGAAGCTGTTGGCTGCCAAAGGCTTGGTCTGAGGATCTCAGAGGTTAAGAATTCATTATGGAGAAAGTGAAAGATCGTCAACCTGAAAAAAGCGAAAAGACCGGAGCCGTAATGGTCGTAGGCGGCGGAGTCGGGGGAATGCAGGCCGCCTTAGACCTGGCCAATTCCGGGTTCAAAGTCTATCTGGTGGAGGAGACCACGGCCATCGGCGGCCGGATGGCCCAACTGGACAAGACCTTTCCCACCAATGACTGTTCCATGTGCACCATCAGCCCCAAGCTGGTGGAGACCGGCCGACACCTGAACATTCAATTAATGATGGATAGCGAAGTGATGAAGGTGGACGGTCAGGCCGGAAACTTCAAGGTCACGGTGCGCCATAAGCCGCGCTACATCGACATCAGCAAATGCACGGGGTGCAGTGAGTGCGCCCAGGTTTGTCCGATCATCACCCCCAGCCGCTTCGACGAAGGCATGGCCCAGCAGAGGGCGGCCTACAAGCTTTACCCGCAGGCGGTGCCCAACGCCTACGCCATCGAAAAGCGGGGGATTCCCCCCTGCCGGGATGCCTGCCCCACGGGCCAGCGGGCCCAGGGGTACATTGCGCTCATCCGGGAAGGCCGGTATGAAGATGCGATGCGGGTGATCAAAGAAGACAATCCCTTCCCCGGAATCTGCGGGCGGATCTGCAATCATCGCTGTGAGGACGACTGCAATCGCAACCTGGTCGACCAACCTCTGTCCATTGCCAACCTAAAACGCTTTGTGACCGATCAGGTTTACAATCAACCGTACATTCCTCCCGATCCTCTTCCGTATCAATTTGGAGAGAAGGTGGCCATTATCGGCGCCGGACCTTGCGGGCTTACGGCGGCCAAAGATTTACGTAAACTGGGATACCCGATCACCATATTTGAGGCCCTGCCCGTCGCGGGGGGGATGCTGCGGGTCGGAGTTCCCGATTACCGTTTACCCCCGCTGATTGTGGACCGGGAAGTACGGGAGATTATCGACCTGGGGATCGACCTGAGACTCAACAGCCCCGTGAACAACCTGGACGACGTCATGAAGGAGGGGTTCAAGGCGGTTCTCATTGCAGTGGGAGCACACGAGGGCCGAAAACTGCCCATTCCCGGAACGGACCTTCCGGAAGTCTTGATCAATACGAAGTTTTTACGGGATGTGAGCCTCATCAATCTTGGAATTCACCCCCACCCCAGCCCTCCCCCCTCCGGGGGGAACGGTGGGGGGGTGCAATCGCCCATCCAAGACCCGAAAGCGGACATCCAAAATCGGCATGTGCTCGTTCTGGGGGGAGGCAATGTGGCCATAGACTGTGCCCGAACCGCGGTGCGGCTGGGCGCGGCCAAGGTGGATATGGCATGCCTGGAGAGCCGCGAGAAGATGCCCGCCCATCCGGATGAGGTGAAAGAAGCCGAAGAGGAAGGTATTACCGTTTACACCAGCCGCTCGTTCAAGCGGATCCTGGATAAGAACCGGCATGTTGCCGGAGTGGAGGCCGTCAAGGTAACCTTCATGGAATTTGACCCGGAAGGGCGGCTTAACCTGGAAACCGAGGAGGGGAGTGAGCACGTGCTGCCTTGCGAGGTGGTGATATTTGCCATTGGGCAGCGCGCAGGCCTGGCCTTCATCCCGGAGAGTGCGGGAGTGGGTGTTACCCGGATGTCCACCATCGCCGTCAATCCCAACACCTTTGCCGCGACTCGTCCGGGGGTTTTTGCGGCGGGAGATGTCACCACCGGTACGTCCTACGTCGTCGAAGCGGTTGCCTCCGGTCACAAGTCTGCGGCCAGCATCCACCGTTATCTGCGGGGGGAAGAGTTGGAACCTACACTCCCACCCGAGTTGCCCGTGGTAAAGTTGACCAAGGAGGAATTGCAGGAACGGATAGCCAGCGGTGACGTTCGGGTTGCCCCGCGGTTGCGCATAGAGCCCCGCCCGGTCAGCCAGCGTAAGTCCTCATTTGCCGAAGTGAGCCCGGGATATACCGAAGAAGAGGCGAAGGCGGAGGCGGCGCGGTGCCTGGCCTGTGGCATCTGCTCGGAATGTCTTTGTTGTTACTACAAATGCGGCCTTTCCGCGATCAACCATAATATGGTGGAGACGCAAGAAGAAGTGCAGGTGGGATCGATCATCCTATCTCCCGGGTACGAAGTTTACAATGCCCGGCTGTCCCAGGAATATGGCCTGGGGCGCTATCCCAACGTATTGAACGCCCTGCAATTTGAGCGAATCCTATCTGCCTCCGGGCCGACGATGGGGCATGTTAAGCGGCCCTCCGACAGCCAGTTGCCGCGCAAGATCGCCTTCTTACAGTGCGTGGGCAGCCGTGACCAGAATCATCCCTATTGCTCGGCGGTCTGCTGTATGTACGCCACCAAAGAGGCGATCATCGCTAAAGAACACGAGAAAGAGATCCAGCCTACAATCTTTTTCATCGATATTCGAGCCTATGGGAAAGGTTTTGACAGCTATTATGAACGGGCCAAGAAAGAATACGGCGTTCGCTATGTCCGTTGCGCCATCTCCCGGGTCGTGGAAGATCCCCAGACCAAAAACCTTTGGATCACTTATATCGATGACGCCGGAGAAATCAAAGAGGAAGAGTTCGACCTGGTGGTCCTGTCGGTGGGAATGGTTCCATCGGCTTCCACCAAGGAACTGGCCAAGAATGTGGGAATTGAGCTCGACGCCTACGGGTTTGCCAAAACGGACAGCCTGGCGCCGCTGGCCACCTCCCGTTCAGGAATGTTTGTCTGCGGTGTCTTCCAGGGACCCAAGGACATCCCCGAGACCGTGGCTCAGGCCAGCGGGGCGGCCGCGGCAGCCTCGGAGATTCTTTCCGAGGTGCGGGGAACGATGGTGGCCCGCAAAGAATACCCGGAAGAGAAAGATGTAAGGGAAGAAGAGCCCCGGATCGGCGTCTTCGTCTGCCGCTGCGGCAATAACATCGGGGGCGTGGTCAATGTTCCTGGGGTGAAAGATTACGCCGCCTCCCTGGGGAACGTTGTCTATGCCGAGGAGAACCTTTATACCTGCTCCCAGGACACGCAGGAAAAGATCAAGAAAGCTGTCGAAGAACACAAGCTCAACCGGGTGATTGTAGCCTCCTGTTCCCCCCGCACGCACGAGCCCCTCTTTCAGGAGACGATCCGGGAGGCTGGTCTTAACCGCTATTTATTCGAGATGGCCAATATCCGCGATCAATGCTCCTGGGTCCACATGCACGAGAAAGAAATGGCGACCTCAAAGGCCCGCGACCTGGTGCGCATGGCCGTGGCCAACGCCCGTTTGATCCGCCCGCTGGAAGAGTTGACCAAGGGCGTGACCAAGAAAGGGCTGGTCATCGGGGGAGGTTTATCCGGAATGACCGCGGCTTTGGGGTTGGCCGAGCAGGGCTTTGAAGTCTTTCTGGTGGAGAAGGAAGGGGAGCTGGGCGGCAATTTGCGGCACTTGTACACCACCCTTGAGGGGAAAGATGTGCAAGAGTACCTGGAATACCTGAAAAGCCAAGTGACGAAACATCCCCGGATTCAAGTGTTTACGAATGCCGTGATCACAGACTTCTCGGGGTATGTGGGCAACTTTAAAACCAGCCTGATGGTCGGGCCGAGGATGTTTACCCGGGAGCTGGAACATGGCGTGACCGTGCTGGCCACAGGGGGGGAAGAGCTTAAGCCCAAGGAATACCTTTACGGGGCGGACAAACGAATTCTGACCCAGTTGGAACTGGAGAGAAATCTGGCCACGGATGGGAAGAAAGCCGACGAACTGAAAGAAGTGGTCATGATCCAGTGCGTGGGGTCGCGGAATGAAGAGAGGCCTTACTGCAGCCGGGTGTGCTGCGCCGAGGCGGTGAAGAACGCGCTGACGATCAAATCCTTGAACCCCGAAGCGCGAGTGGTTATTCTCTACCGGGATATGCGGATGTACAGTCTGCTGGAAGAGCACTATGCCCGGGCCCGGAAAGCCGGGGTGCGCTTCCTGCGGTACGAAGAAGAGCGCAAGCCGGAGGTGTTCATCCGGGATGGCCAATTGCGGGTTACGGTTTACAACCCCGTTCTAAGGGAAAACCTTTCCTATCATCCCGACCTCTTAGTCCTTTCGGCAGCGACCATCCCGGCGGATACCGCCGAACTGGCCAGCATGCTCAAGGTACCCCGCACCGCCGATGGCTTTTTCCTGGAAGCCCACATGAAACTCCGGCCGGTGGACTTTGCTTCGGAAGGGATTTACCTCTGCGGCATGGCCCACTCGCCCAAGATGATTGACGAGAGCCTTTCTCAGGCCTCGGCTGCCGTATCGCGGGCCTGTACCATTCTGGCCAAAGACCAAATCCAGGTGGGCGGGGTCGTCTCCGTGGTGGACCCGGAGAAATGCGCAGCTTGCCTGACCTGTGTCCGGGTCTGCCCTTATAATGTGCCGGTGATCAACAAGGAGGGAGTGGCCGAGATCGAAGTGGCCATGTGCCAGGGATGCGGGATTTGCGCTTCCGAATGCCCGGGCAAGGCGATTAAATTACAGCACTTTACCGACGAACAGATCATGGCCAAATGCGACGTGCTGCTCGAAGTGCTGTCCGATGTTCTTAAGGGAGAGGCCGTCTGATGGAAAACTTTGAGCCCATCATCGTTGCTTTCTGTTGTCACTTCTGTGCCTATACCGCAGCCGACCTGGCAGGGACTATGCGTTTGCAATACCCGCCAAATATCCGGATCATCCGCATTCCCTGCACGGGAAAGGTGGACGTGCGTCACCTGCTTGAGGCCTTTGAAAAAGGAGCGGATGGGGTTTATGTTGCGGGCTGCCTGGAAGGGGATTGCCACTACCTCAAAGGGAACTTCCGGGCCAAGAAACGGGTGACCCTGGCCAAGCAGATCCTGGAGGATGCCGGGATCGGGGGGGACCGTCTGGAGATGTACAACATGTCCGCAGCCATGGGGCCGCGGTTCGCGGAAGTGGCTCGGGAGATGACCGAGAAGATTCGCAAGTTAGGACCGAGTCCGATTAAAAAAAGCGCAGAGCCCAAAGCGCAAAGCGCAGAGCGCAAAGCGGAAAGCGCAGAGCGCAAAGCGGAAAGCGCAGAGGGCAAAGGGCATAGCGCATAGCGCTAAGCGATTAGGAGCTTATCCGTAAAAAGTATTCCCCCCTTTGTAAAGGGGGGTGAGGGGGGATTTTCCCGAGGCGTCCCAGAGCAAATCTCCCGATTTCCCCCTTTTTCAAAGGGGGATTTAAGAGCAATAAATTATTTGAGGATAGGCTCTAGGTTTTACGCTCTGCGCTATGCTCTATGCGGTATTTATAAAGGAGTCTGAAGATGATTGTAGCGGAAGGAAAACCCATTAAAGAGATCCTGGACATGATAGCCCCCTACGACAAGATTTTATTGGTGGGGTGCAAAGGGTGCGTGACGGTCTGCTCGACCGGGGGCGAAAAGGAAGTGGGCATACTCGCCTCGGCCCTGCGCCTGGCCCGCCAGGCCCAGGGGAAGCCCCTGGAGATTAAAGAGGTCACTCTGGAGCGGCAGTGCGACACCGAATACCTCGAGCCGATGCGCGAACATATGGATCACTACCCGGCGATTCTTTCTCTGGCCTGCGGCGCGGGCATCCAGTTCCTGGCCGAGAAATTTCGTAAGCATCCGGTCCTTCCGGGCGTGGATACCCAGTTCATCGGGGTCACCGAAGAGCAGGGGGTCTGGACCGAGCGGTGCCAGGCCTGCGGCAACTGCGTCCTGGATCGGACCGGCGGCATTTGTCCGGTCGCCCGGTGTTCCAAAAGCCTTTTCAACGGGCCCTGCGGAGGATCGAAAGGCGGAAAGTGTGAGATTGACTCCCAGGTTGACTGCGGGTGGCAATTGATCTACGACCGCCTCAAAGAGTTGGGCCAGCTGGACAAGTTAGAGATCGTCCTGCCCATCAAGGATTGGTCTAAGAGCCGTGACGGGGGGCCGCGGAAACGCGTCCGGGAGGATTTGAAAATATGAAGGCGGGAAGTAAATTGGAGAAAATTCTCTCCGGTGGCGGGTTCGCCGTCACCGGGGAGCTGGGGCCGCCCAAGGGGACGGATGTATCCGTAATCGAACGGAAGGCCAATCTGCTTAAGGGCAATGTGGATGCCATCAACATCACGGACAACCAGACGGCCATCGTGCGCATGTCTTCCATCGCCGTGGGGGCGATTCTACACCGCATGGGGTTGGAGCCGACCATGCAGATGGTCGTCCGAGACCGCAACCGTATTGCCATCCAGAGCGACATATTCGGCGCCTATGCCCTGGGTATCCGGAACATCCTCTGCCTTTCCGGCGACCACCAGAAATTCGGGAACCATCCCACGGCCAAGAATGTCTTCGATTTGGACTCGATCCAGTTAATCCAGACCGTCAAGCGGATGCGCGATGAACACAAGGTTCTGGGGGGAGATGAGATCGAGGGCCCCCCGCAAATGTTCATCGGGGCCGCCGCCAACCCCTTCGCGGATCCTTTTGAGTACCGGGTCATCCGCCTGGCCAAGAAGGCGGCCGCGGGAGCCGATTTCATCCAGACCCAGTGTATCTACGACATGGATAAATTTGAGCGCTTCATGCAGATGGTCCGGGAGCGGGGGCTGGACAAGAAGGTCCATATTCTTGCGGGGGTCACCCCTTTGAAATCTGCCGGCATGGCGAAGTATATGAAGGAGAAAGTTGCCGGGATGGAAGTGCCCGACGAAATCATTGCCCGGATGAAGAGCGCCGGCAAGGAGAAGGCCAAAGAAGAAGGCCTGAACATCTGTGTAGAACAGATCCAACGGCTGCGGCAGGTCGAGGGGGTCCACGGCATCCATCTGATGGCCATTGAATGGGAAGATGTGGTGCACACCATCGTAGAACGTGCGGGACTTCTACCCCGGCCCGAGGTCTGATTTTAGATAGGACGCAGATCTACGCAGATTCTCAAGATTTTAGATTTCCGAATATAGAATACGAAAAGCCATAATTCAATTGTATAGGAATTTCCTTTTTTATCCTTCCCCCTCACCCCCGCCCTCTCCCCCTTTGCGGGGGAGAGGGGAAGGGTGAGGGGGCTTAACTTGATAGAAAATCATCTCATGAATTATGTCTTCTGATTCCGGTATTCTTTATGTTTCTGCGTTCATCTGCGGAAATCTGCGTCCTAAATATATGCGCTCGATCATTGCCATCGCGGGCGGATCGCGGTATAAAATAATGGGGAAAAATGGGAGCGCAGTGAAAGCTCCCGATCCGAAGAAAGTGCTCGTTCGTTTTCAACCTCACAACCGAGAAATTCAGGTCGCCAAAGGAGAGAATTTACTCCAGGCGGCAATGGAGGCAGGGGTATACATCCAGGCTTCTTGTGGGGGAGAAGGGGTGTGCGGGAAATGCCGGGTCCTGATCGAGAAGGGGGAAGCAGAGAGTTCCCGGGGACCGAAGATCTCCGAAGAGGAATATGGCCGGGGCTTGCGCCAGGCCTGTCAAACCCGCATCTTAAGCGACCTGGAAGTACGTATTCCCGTAGAATCGGAGCTGGACAAACGGTTTATTGCCCGAACCCGGGAGCGGGTGGTCGCCGGGCGAAAAGTTTCTCACCAGGAGCTGGAGTCGCTGGTGCTGGGATGGTGCTTCAGCCCGGCTTTACGCAAGCAGTATGTGGAAATGGAGCCGCCGACGCTCAAGGACAATCGCTCCGACCTTTCCCGACTGCTCCTGGCGCTGAAGAAGCTCTACGGACTGGAAGGGATTTCGGTGGATTCCCGCCTGCTGAAAAACCTGCCGTTTATCCTGCGGGAGGCGGAGTGGCGAGTGACCGCCACCCTGGTGCAGACGCGCATGGAATCGCAGCTGGGAGAGTATCAGCTCCGCGGGTCCAGGCGGACGAAATTGATCCAGCTGGAAGCGGGGGACACCACGAAGGAGCACTATTCCATCGTGCTGGACATCGGAACGACCAGTGTCTGGGGTCAGCTTCTGGATTTGAACAGCCGGCAGACGCTGGCGGAGGCTTCGGATTACAACCCCCAGATCCGTTACGGGGATGACGTCATCAGCCGGATCGTCTATTCGCAAAAGCCCGGGGGACTGAAGAAGCTGCAGGAGAGCGTCGTGGGAACGATCAACGGGATCGTCCGGGAGCTGGCGGCCAAGTCGAAAATCGATTTGGCCCGGGTTTCGCACATGACTGCGGCGGGAAATACCATTATGACGCATCTGCTTTTGGGGCTGGACCCGAAATACATTCGCGAGTCCCCGTACACCCCGGTGGCCAACTTCATCCCGCCGGTGCGGGCTGTGGAGGTAGGACTCGAAGTGGGGGAGCACGTTCATCTGTACACTTTTCCTTCGGTAGCCTCCTATGTGGGAGGGGACATTGTTTCGGGCATTCTGGGCTCGGGCATCTACCAGCGCAAACCCCTCACGTTATACATTGACATTGGCACAAACGGAGAGATCGTCATCGGCAATTCGGAGTGGATGGTGACGGCAGCCTGCTCTGCCGGCCCGGCCTTCGAGGGCGGGGGGATCAAGCACGGGATGCGGGCCACCCTGGGGGCGGTCGAGGATTTTCGCCTCAACCCCGTGACCTTTGAGCCCATGCTTTTGACCGTCGGCAGGGTCAAGCCGAAGGGAATTTGCGGGTCGGGGTTGATCAACATGGTGGCGGAATTCCTGGAAGCCGGGGTGATTTCGCCCAAGGGGAAGTTCAACGTCGACCTCCCGACTCCGCGCATCCGCCAGGGGTCGGGTGGGATGGAATATGTCCTGGCCTACGGGGAAGATGCCGCCATCGGTGCGGATATCGTGGTCACGGAAGTGGACATCGAAAACCTCATCCGGGCCAAGGCGGCCATGTATGCCGGCTATGTAACCCTTTTGCAATCGGTGGGCCTTGCCATCGGCAATCTGGAGCAAGTGGTCATCGCGGGAGCGTTCGGCTCCTTCATCGACGTGGAGCGGGCGATCGCCATCGGGCTTCTGCCCGAGCTGCCCCTCGACCGCTTTCTCTTCATCGGGAATGGCTCTTTGCTGGGAGCGCGGTTAATCTCCTTTTGCAACGAAATGCTCGACGATGGGGAGCGGATCTGCCGCATGATGACCAACGTAGAGTTAAGCGAAAGCCCGTCCTTCATGGACAACTACGTGGCCGCCATGTTCCTGCCCCACACGAACCTGGAGGAGTTTCCGGGAGTGAGGCAGAGGCTGGCGGCTCGAAAATTATTCGCCACAGAGGTCACAGAGGACACTGAGTTAAATAAAATTTGAAGCCAAATAGAAAAAATTCTGATGGTGTGTTTGGATTTTGAATATTTGCATTTTTTAGATTTATCTCGGTGATCTCTGTGCCCTCTGTTCGCAGCCCATAATGCTGCGTGTCTTGCCGGTGAAAGTCCGGCTCCGGCAATTGACTGTATGGCCGGATAGTTATATTCGACGCCCTCCGAAGGTGACTCCAGGGGGCGAA
>Ga0315291_10003760_pt1 | contig 19520 bp, 14 predicted proteins | sample YL17G12_20_MG_FD_203070 | JGI IMG/M metagenome (GOLD analysis project Ga0315291, IMG submission 203070) | Sediment microbial communities from Yellowstone Lake, YNP, Wyoming, USA - YL17G12_20 | ecosystem: Environmental > Aquatic > Freshwater > Lake > Sediment | place: USA: Wyoming | collected...
CGCCGTTGACAAAGTCGTCAATGTAACACCACGCGCGAATCTGGTTGCCGTCTGCGTAGATGGTCAACGCTTCTCCGCGCAGGGCCGCAACAATAAAACGATGGATGGCTCCCTCGCCCACCTGACGAGGGCCATAGATGTTAAACGGTCGGACGGTGACCACGGGCAGGCCGTACTCTTCATAGTAGCAGTGCGCCAGATGCTCAGCAGCGAGCTTGCTGACAGCATATGCCCACCGGGACTCTCCTACTGGTCCCTGGCTGGTCAGACCGTTCTCATCCGCGCGATAGACGTAAGGGCCGTATACCTCGCTGGTTGAGAAATCCACAAGACGTGTCACATTACCCGTCTGAACAGCTGCATCTAGTACGTTCTTGGTCCCCAGCAGATTGACTCGCATAGTGGTTATGGGTTTCTTTATGACAGTGTCAATGCCCGCAATAGCCGCGAGGTGGATGACAATCTGGCAGCCCTCCATCGCCTGGCACAATCGGACTTCGTCCAAAATATCTGCTCTGATTAACGTCACGTTAGGCGCTTCCAGTAATCTGGTGTACTTGATAGCGTTCCGATGGCCATTATCATAAATGACAAGCCGGTTATTTGGAGCCAGTCGCTCGCACAGGTGTGAGCCAATAAATCCGCCCCCTCCTGTGATGAGAACCTGTTTGCCTTGAATCACGTTCCCTTCCTTTGCTCGGTGTTATGGGTTGCCTCGTCCTCAGCGTGAGCTACATCGTTGTACGTTTGCTTCGGCTCTTGTTCCCCTCCTTGCTGTTACTCGTTGTCTGCACCGACATAAATTTCTCCCACGGTCAAGGATTATAAGTCATGACGCGAAGCGATTCAAGTCGACGCAGTAGGATCGACCCACCGCCTTGTTGTGTAATGGGATCGTACACAATTTTGGTAGGATCGCAGAACGAGAGGCCGCCGTCTACCTGAGGAACGTCAGCTTCCTTGTCACAACCTCTCGGCCAACCTCTAATCGGCAGAAGTAGAGCCCTGACGAGACTTGAGCCCCTGCATCATCTTTTCCGTCCCACTGAGTCGTATACACGCCTTCCGACTTCGTAGCGTTCTCCAGGGTACGAATCAGACGCCCCTCCACGTTCCAAATCTGTAGAACGACCCCGGCCGAACCGGGAACGGTATATGTAATATACGTGAAGAATCTGTGCGGGTTTGGACCGACTTCAAGCGAGACGGCATTGGAATGAAACTCGGACGGCTCTCCGGTGTCCTGCGCACTCGGTGAAGCGATTACGCGGATGTGATCGACCCCAACAAAGCGCTGTGTTCCCATGTCGCCGGTCACTGTCACGGAAACGTCATCCCCGATGGGCAGAATCGACGCCACTGCGGCTCTGTCAAACTTGAGCATGAGATCGCGATGAGCATCGCCGTCATGGTCAGCTATCACCGACCCGGAGTGTTCAGCGGAAACGATGCTATTTAGCCTCACTGATGGCACGTCAATATCTGCTACGTCATTGCCGTCTGGAAGCTCGATGTGGCACGTGATCCAGCGTCCCTTGCTTCTTGTGTTGATCGTCCTCGGATGTATCTCCACTCGCGCCTCAAGTATGGTGGAGGATGTCCAGAGGTTTCCCCAGATGCGGTATGTACGATACTCTGGAGCAGGCATAAACGACGAGTATGCGATCAGGACTTGCCCCGCGGAGCCACTGGTTAAAGACGGGTGTGTTTGGCCTTCCTCGGATGTGGATATGGCAAAACCATTGGTGTCAAGCAAGCTTCCCGACGGACTAACACGAGCCCCGTAAATGTCCCAGTTCGAGTTGCGGGCGTCCATCCACACCACGATGTAGTTCTCGCCGTCGTAGGCTATCGAAGGAGCTGTCTGTGCGCCGACCGCGTTGGAGATCACAATTCCTGCGGTATCAAGCACGGTCCCAGACGGAGTAATCCGTGCACCGTAAATGTCGCGGGTTCCTGATTCATAACTGCCAGCGCGCGAATCGGCCCAGACAACGAAATAGTTGTGTCCATCAAAAGTAACTGCCGGGTTGAATTGGTGTTCTCTTGCGGTCGATATTGCAATACCGTCAGGATCAAGGATCTCGCCTGATGGGCTCACTCGTGCGCAATAGATATCTCTACCAGGCCAGTCGCGCTCGTCCGCCCAGACAACGAGGTAGTTTGTGCCATCGAACGCTATCGCGGGCGGGGAATCATAAGAACCTGCTTCCGCCGGGAAGCCAATACCCGGGCCAATCACTTCTCCCGATGGGCTGAACCGAACGCCCACAACGGCCGGTGCTACCGAACGAAACTCCTGCCAGACAGCAAAGTAGCTTGTGCCATCAAAGGCTACATCAGGATACCACTCTCCCCAATTGGTGAATCCTGAGAGCAGGATTCCAGCGGAGTCCAGCACTGCGGCAGACGGACTCACGCGAGCTCCGTATATTTGCTCACCCGAGTAACGCTGCCACACGACCAGATACTGGCACGCGCCAAAACATATGTTTGGGAACCACTGTATTCCAGACCCGGCCGCAATCGGAATTGCCTGCTGGTCAAGCACGTTCCCAGATGAACTCACGTGCAAGCCATATATATCATAGGCAACACGTTCTTCTGTCCACACCATCATGTAGTTCGTCCCGTCAAAGGCTGCGACGGGCGCAGCCTGCGAGACTGCCGCAGTGGAGATTGCGATTGCATCAGGGTCAAGGACAACCCCAGAGGAGTTCAGGCGTGCCCCGCAGATATCGAAGCCCCGCGCCCAGTCTTCCCAGGCGACCAGGCAACCACCACTTAAATCTGATGCAATTGCAGGGTACTGCTGCCTGTTTGACACGGACGTGATGATGATTCCGTCCGGGTCGCGTACGATCCCTGACGGGCTCACCCGTGAGCCGTAGATGTCGTCGTATATGAAGTCGCCCAAGGAGCCGTTGCGATTATCTGCCCAGACTACCACATAGTCAGTTCCATCGAAGACGGCAGCGGTGTTCATCTGCCCATATAAGGCGTCGCTGATGACGATGGGGGTTGAGTCAATGAGAGTTCCCGACTGGTTCACACGCCTGCCAAAGATGTCACCATAGTATCCAAAGCAATCGTTTTCTCCCGCATCCCATACCACCAAATACATATCGCCATCGGAGGCCACCGAAGGTGCACCACCGAGCTCGGGTCCACCTCCAACTTCGATGCCTGTAGGATCAAGCACGGAACCCGACAGACTCACACGCGCACAGTAGGTGGCTCCCCAACCAGAACGGGTGTCTCCCCAGACCACAAGGTAGTTCGTACTGGCGAAGGCTACCGCGGGCTCGCACTGTGAACCGGGCGCGGTCGAGATCGGAATGCCGCTCACGTCCAGCACGGTGCCAGAAGGGGTCACTCGTGAACCATGAATGTCCCAGGCGCCGCTGCGAGCGTCTTGCCAAACAACAAAGTAGTTTGTCCCGTCGAACGCGATGGCGGGGTAGCACTGCGAGCCCGGGGCGTCCGAGATTACGATACCATTAGCGTCAAGAACCGTGCCCGACGGGGTTACGCGCGCGGCGTAGATGTCACCTTGGGAGCCGTTGCGGTAGTCCGTCCACACAACCAGATAATCGGTGCCGTCAAAAGCTATGGCAGGCGACGTCTGACGGCCGGCGGCAGCCGAGATGGGGATTCCCGTCGGGTCAAGCACTGTGCCTGCACCAGCAGGGTCTACACGTGCTCCGTACACGTTGTTGCCACTACGGTTGTCACACCACACAACCATGTATCTTGTCCCATCAAAAGCTATTGCTGCCTCCTCTTGGATGTCCGGCGCAGGCCCGTATGCCACATTTCCTCCAATGTAGAACGGGGGGCCGAGTTCATCAGGTACCTGTCCTGTGGGAGAGGCTGGGGCGCTCGACTGTTGCGGTAAGGAGACGCTCATTCCCAGTGGGTCAGCGAGTAAGAAATCGCAGGGTTGCCTTGAGCTTTTTGCAGTCTGCCGGTCTGTGGAATTCCCGCCGTCTGCCTGGCTCAACCTCTGAGTGCCAGCGTGCGAACCAAGCGGAACAAACAGGAGAAGGGAAATGAGAAATAGAAAGTATGATTTCATTGCAGCCACCTTCGCTGCCTCAACCTGCCGATTTTTGGGCGACGCTTCCTGCCTACTATATAATTATCCCACAAAGAGAGCTATTGCGCAAGCTTCGTCTGACTTCGGGTCCGCCGCGCGAGATCTGTTGAACACCGGTGTGCGTGGACTATTTTCGCTGTTCAAGGACTTGTTCATAGGAATGTACCGAAACATCCGTTGCATCGGAAACTGTATAAGCCTTGAGGGAATCGGTAAGCGGAGACAAAGTGATATAGGCGGACGACACGAACTCTGGCTCGCGATGAGCCCAATTCGAAGCGCCCAATCCAACAAAAATGCCCAGGATAATGAGTGCTGCACTCTTGAGGATCGCGTATGTGGTAGCCTCGCCTGGGCGCGGGTTTGGCATCCGTAGGACTCGCTGGCGCGGTCTAACACCGCCGATGATGTCAATATCCTTCTGGAGGTTTTCTAGCCGCGCACGGCACTCGGAACACATTGCAAGATGCGCTGCGATACCGGCGCGTTCCTTATCGCTGGCGATGACTTCTAGCGCGTATCCCAGAAGTTCGTCTTCACTACTGTGTGTCATTCAAGAACTCCTTTCTGTCGCAATATTTGGCGGCAAGATTTGACGGCATAGAAAATGCGCGATTTCACCGTACCGAGCGGAGCCTGCAGGATACTGGCGATTTCTTCATAGCTGTGGCCGCCGTAGAATCGCAATACCAGTACGTCACGATGCTCCGCATCCAGAGTCTCGATCGCCTTGGCCACAAGACGGTCGCGCTCATCGTTTAGGATGCCGTCCAGTGCATTCTGGCCGTGGTCAGGGAGATCCAGCCCATCGAGTTTCGCATTTCGCCGTACTCGTTTAGCCTCCTTCAGAGCCAATCGATATGCGATCGTGCCGAGAAATCCTTGAACAGTGCCCGTGCTGTGTTTGATATTGGCGCCGAGCGCACGTACAAACGTTTCCTGTACTACGTCATCTGCTGCAGTAGCGGAGCCAGTGATGAAAAGCGCGAGCGCCAAAAGGCGCGCCTGATGTCGTTCGACCAACGCGCGCCACGCCGTCTCATCTCCCCGCCGTGCTCTGATGAAACACTCCCAGTCTGAATTCACCGCTCTTTGCACTCCAAACCCTGTTGTTTACACCATGCATCAATTTCCTTTACGTCCGACGCAGAGCAAGACCATGCCTCCGCAGTGTTATAGCGCAACTGCTCCGGGAGGAGTTCCTCCACATACTCGATATACCAGTGGAACAGGTTGGCGCGGATTTCGGGCGCGTTCTTTTTCAGAAACTCCAGGTCCGCTGCCACTGCTGCCGCGTAGTTAAGAACCATCAGCCGTCCCGCGTCTTTCGGCGGAGCATTCTTGAGCCGCCAACTTTCCAGCCCGCCCGTGCGGAAAGTCTCAACCCACTTCCGGTACACTTTCCGAAGCTGTTCGGCGTAAGGAACCTGCGAGGGCGTCACGAGCGTGACCAGACCTAACTCTCTGCCTTTCTCAGTCACATCCTTTAGCTTGTCTGTAACATACACAGTTCGCGACAGATACACAGGTCGTCCGGCGCGTTTGGCAGATTCGATGATCTTGAGGATAAGCGTATCACCGAATGGTCCCCCCGGAGATGGGCTTGCGTTTTTGTCTTTAGTCTCTCGGAGAATCGAATTCCGCAGATCGTCCAATTCGTTCTTACCGATAAAACGTGGCAGACCGTGCTCAACAATATACATTGGATACCAAGCCGAGTTGAGCAAGCTGCGATTGACAATTGTGACATCGGGTCGCACTTTGAGAATGCGCGTCAGGATCCACCCGGGATAGGTGTCGTTGTCGCCATTGGTGATGAGGATCGCATCATCGTCCAGACTTACCAACATATTGTAGTTGTAGTCCATTACTTCGTCGTTGATAACCCCGCTCTCAAGTAAGTGACGCAGTGCGAGGTCCAGCCGCTCTTCGTCGCCCGCGTCCATGTAGTGTGGGACCAGTACAAACCAAGCATCAACGAAGTCTGGATCGAGAGTAATTGCTCGCTCCAAATACTTGCGGCCTTCCACGTCGTTATGAGTACCTAGATTCTCAAGAGCCTTCAGATAGAGCAGAGTGGGATTCATTGGATACTTTTTCAAGCCTTTTGCCAGCAGCTGTGAGTATTTCTTGTCTCCTGCGTAGCGCGCCGCATACATCCAGTTGGCGTAGGCATATTCGGAAGGATACTTATCAGAATACTCCTTCCACAATCTGGCCAGCTTTACGTAGGTCTCTTCGCAGTAGACTACCTGCCGTCTGCTCTTGATTTCCTCCGGTCGGACTATCTCTTTGCCGGTCGAGCCGTTCGGTGCAAAGATTGTGACAAGCACAATCAACGCCGCGATAGGGACCCAAATGCGTTCTCTCTTCATGTGGTTCCCCTCCTTTCTGACAACATAATCCCGAGTCCTGTGGAAAGTTCATCGCAATTTAGAGAGTTTATCGCAATTTGTTCAACAATCATCGATACTGCTCCTGTTCCTCAGAGCTGGGTCCTACTGGCACGAGGTTATGTCCCCGTTTTTTCGGGGTTGGCCGCAATCTTGACGGGTTTTTTGAGGAAGTACCAGGGTCGCCATCGCCATAGTAGGAGGATTCTGGAGGCCCAAGATCGTTTTGCGACCCACGCGCTCACTGTAGCACGCCGCTGCCACCTCAGGTTGTAATTCTTTGTGGGTTCGTCCAAGTTCAAGAAGCTCATGAATAGTCCTGCCGTTTGGCACGAGGGGAAACCCAAGGGGATGCCGGCAGCAGAAGATACAGTCAAGAATTCATGAGCAGTTCAACCGTTTGTCACTCCCGTAGCAGATAAAGACAGTGATTGATGTCTCCTCAGGGAATTGATAGGCTAGAAAAAGTCTTAGAATATGACGTTGATTTTTGGTTAAGCCCGGAGGGAGACGAATAATGACGGTTTCTAAAAAGAGAAAGGCGAACCCAGATGGAAAGATCTCCAAGAAGCACTTCACGGTCGCCATCTTCGGCTCGGCCAGGATCAAGGAGAACGATCCCATTTACCGACAGGTCTATCGACTGGGGAAGTCGATCGGCTCAAGAGGCCTTGATGTTGTTACCGGCGGAGGCCCAGGGATCATGGACGCAGCCAACAAAGGACACCATGACGCCCGGAAAGACCCTAATGTCCTTTCCCTCGGTTTGAACATAATACTCCCGCAGGAGCAGGTCCCGAACAAACATCTTGATATCAAGACGGAGTTCCATCTGTTCTCCGAAAGGTTGGATACTTTTATGCTCCTGGCCAACGTCGTCGTTGTTGCTCCGGGAGGCCTGGGGACCCTCCTCGAACTCTTCTACGCCTGGCAACTGATCCAGGTCAGAGAAATCGAAGGCGTTCCCGTCATCCTAATGGGCGATATGTGGAACGAGCTCATCGAGTGGGTCAATCGCTGGCCGCTTCGACGAAGGCTATTGTCCTCGCCCGATCTGGAGTGTCTTTTCCTCGTAAGAGACAATACCGAAGCGATGAAGATTATCGAAGTAGCCCATCAAGCATATACAAGAGGAGAGAAGTACTCGTGGCGCGGCTTTAAGAAAAGACTGGCTCACGCTTAGTCTGTTCTTGCATGAGCCGTGGTCCGGTAGTCGTTGTAGCCATAGCAGCCCAGAAAATGGGTCTAGTGAGCATTTAGTGACGCGGCGTGGTTAGGCACACAAGAAGATAACCCAGCGAAAAGGTTTAGAAAATGGGTCTGGTGGGCATTTGGTGACGCAGATTAAGTAAGAGGCTACCTAATGGAGAAAGAATGTGCAGATCTTGACGCTCTGAAAGAAAGGGCGCGGCAGTTCCGGAAAGAGATCCTGGAGATGATAGCCGAGGCCGGAAGTGGTCATCCAGGAGGTTCGTTATCCGCGGTCGAGATATTGATTTCACTCTATTTCTGTAAGATGCGTCATAGACCCGATGATCCCACGTGGTCGCTCAGAGATAGATTTATAATGTCGAAGGGTCATGCCAGCCCGGCGCTTTATGTGACTCTCGCAAACCGTGGCTATTTTCCCAAGGAGGAACTAAAGACCTTCAGGAAACTGGGGAGCCGCCTCCAGGGACACGTTCACGTCGGTGTTCCGGGCGTCGAGCTGTCAACAGGCTCCCTGGGGCAGGGGCTTTCAGTAGCAAATGGGATTGCTCTAGGAGCAAAGATGCGGAAAGCAGGGTTCAAAGTCTATTGCCTCCTCGGCGATGGCGAAATCCAGGAAGGTCAGGTCTGGGAGGCTGCGATGACTGCCCCGCACCACAGGCTGGACAACATTTGCGCGATCCTTGACTACAACAAGGTACAGGAGAATGGCCCCGTGGCGGCAATCAAGGGGGAGGAACCGCTGGGGGACAAATGGCGCAGCTTTGGCTGGCACGTCGTTGAAGTGGACGGTCACAATTTTGAAGAGCTGCTCCGTGCCTTGGACGAGTTCAGCAAGGTAGAAGGAAAACCCACTTTCATCATTGCCCACACCGTCAAGGGTAAGGGCGTATCCTTCATGGAAGGTCAGGCCGCCTGGCACGGCAAGGCGCCCAGCAGAGAGCAGTTGAGGCAGGCCCTGGAGGAATTGGGGTTCAAGGAGTAGTGAGAAGGAGTAACGAGGCGAAAGATGTGGGAGATGAAAGCAACCAGAGACGCATTTGGGGAAGCTCTTGTAGAGCTGGGCAAGGAAAACAGGAAGGTCGTTGTCGTCTCCGGTGACCTGGAAGATGCAACACGAGCGGAGCATTTCAAGAAGAAGTTTCCCGACAGATTCTTCAACCTCGGGATCTCGGAGCAAGACTTGCTGGGAACCTGTGTGGGTTTGAGTCTCGAAGGATTTATCCCTTTTGCCACTTCGTTTGCGGTGTTCCTCACGAATCGTGCGTATGGAATCCTGCGCATTTCCGTATGCTACAACAAGAGAAACGTCAAATTGATCGGCTCGCATGCTGGGCTTACAGTCGGAGAAGACGGTGCGACGGCCCAGTGTCTGGAAGACTTTGCCATCACAAGGGTGTTGCCGAACATTGTTGTCATTTGTCCTGTTGACGCTATCGAGACGAAAAAGGCCACTCGACGGATTGCCGAAATCTGTGGGCCGGTCTACATGAGGCTGGGACGAGCCCCGTACCCGGTGATAACCAAAGAATCAGACCCCTTTGAAATCGGCAAGGCAAGTGTCATGAGAGAGGGTGGTGATCTAACAATAATCGGATGCGGCTTGATGGTATCAGAATCTCTGAAAGCAGCTGAGACTCTTGCCAGAGAAAAAGTAGAAGCTAAGGTCGTGAATATGCACACGATAAAACCGATCGATGAGAAAATGATCATTCGCTCTGCCAAGGAAACCGGGGCAATCGTTACTGCAGAGGAGCATCAGATAAACGGTGGGTTGGGTGGAGCCGTGGCCGAAGTGCTGGTAAGAAATTGTCCCGTTCCACAGCGGATGGTCGCGGTTCACGATACGTTTGGCGAGTCCGGCGATCCAGAGGGTCTGCTAAGAAAATACCACCTCAAGGATGTGGATATTGTGGAGGCCGCGAGAGATGTTCTAAGGAGGAAAAGCTGAGGGCAAACCGCTGCGCAGTTTCACGAGGCAGCAACAATCCCGAGTCTCACGAAGCTGCGTCTATCTGCGCCACCCGCCGCGCATGTCTGCCGCCTTCGAATGGCGTATCAAGCCAAACACGCAGGATTTCCAGCGCCTGGTCTCGAGAAATGAGCCGCTGCCCCAATGCCAGCACATTGGAATCATTGTGTGCTCGCGCCAGCCGGGCTGATTCCTGACTCCAGCACACGGCGCACCTAACGCCACGCACGCGATTTGCAACCATGGCCTCTCCGTTCCCGGAGCCACCGAGAACAATCCCGCGCTCGTACTCCCCCCGCGCCACAGCTTCCGCGACAGGCCGAATGTAAATGGGGTAGTCAACCGGCTCTTCTGAGGTGGTGCCGAAATCCCGAACCTCGTGGCCCTCCTGCGCAAGAGCGTGCCGAATCATCTCCTTGTATGCAAAACCTGCGTGGTCTGAGCCAATTGCGATACGCACTGAAATCCCTCACTTTCTGGTGTAGATGCTGGAAGAGTGATGATGGAAAAGTACGGAGATTGTAGCGGGTCTCAGCTTATTATGGCTACTCTATTTTCTTCAGAACGGCGCCACTTTTGTTGGACAGAGTCACGCTTGTAACCACACTGCCGACTGAGTCGAGATAGGAACCGCCCAGACTTACGGTTATTGATTCCCCAACATCATTCGGGTTGACCAGGGCAACTCCTTCGGTGAAATCGCGGCTATATAAACCGCTTGACTCTACATAATCGCCCAGCGGTTCCCCAATCTTCAATTCCCAAAGAGGAAACCAATTGATTGTCGAGTAGCCACCTTCGGCATTTGAGTGCCAATAGAAGTAACAATGCGCATTTGTGTTGTAGGCGATCAGAAACGAGGCGTAACAGTATTCAACCATGGAAGGAAGCGTCGATTCTAGCGAACCGCTTCCAACCAAAACGTATTTCTCATCGAAGTCTGGGCGAGAAATGCCTCTTATATCTGAGAGCCATTGTTCTTTGGTAGCTTGCCTGCCGTTTTCCCAGCCGCCAAAATGGACAAACCCTTCGGCCATGTTTCCATCCGCCCTGGTAGTGAAAGACTTCTCCAGATTTGCATTGAGAATCACAATTTTATTTGGACCTACCGCAGATTTTATGGCAGAAATAAAATCCAGAGCCCTTGCCTCGTATTCGGAGGCTGAATAAATCGGATAGGCCGACCCCAAAAGACTTTCGTACCCGTCTATGTCCGTGGGTCCATCAACGAACACTCCATCAACGGCCGGATTGTCCTCAATCACCTTTTGATATTTTGAGGTAACGAAGTCTTTCCAACCCTGCGAACCAACGTCCATGTAGAACAAATGGGTATAGTTCGACATCGGAATCCTGGTTTCGGGCGATGGAGTAGGCGAGGAATGGAGAAACCAATCTTCATGTTGACTGATTTCATTCCATTCATTCCGGTCACCGAGGCTGTTTGAATTGCAGGGGCTGGGTGCTGTCATTATTAGTGTTTTCTCCGAACTTATTCCTGAAACATCTACCCAACGTGGAGCGACAATCAGGTCGAATTTCTGGTTCAGTTCGTTTTTGTTCTGTTGATCCAGAGCAAAATAGGCGGGAATGAAGAATCCTTGTGGATATTGCACATCCGTGCGCACTGTTCCGAGATCTCTTAGGGGAGCTGGAGGCGTGTTGTCGGTCAAGGGCTGAGCGGTCAGATGGCCAGCAAACAGACCACCCGTGGTAACTTCCATGGCGAGGATAGTGCTCGTGATTAGGCCGGCCAGGGCAATTTGCCTTTTCCACCACATAAGCCTCATCGCATAGGAGTGCAACATCCCGTCCTCCCTTGTGTTTGAGTATTTGGGCTGGCCTATTCTTCTTAAGCTAGAAACGCGGACGCAACGAAACAGTGAATGGTCCTGTTTTGTCTTGGCAGTGCTCGGTGCCCGCTCTTTTCAAGGAGGCTGACATCACGCGCCACCCTTGACCACCTTATGGGGAAGCATGAGCTGTGCCATTGGGTTTGAATGTGGTGACTTACAAACCATGCGAAACCCCGGAACACCGCCTTTTGTTTGGGAAACCCCGGATCGCGCTGGATTATAAGTTGAAACAATTTGTTGTCTTATCTGGTATTCTTAACATGGATGGCTGCACATGATTGTTCCTGCCGGTATATGACTGCTGGCCCACGGCGAGTTGTCTGCTCAAATCGTGCGTTCAACAGGAGGTAGCGGAAATGCGAGCTCATATCAGACGTGGCGATACTAGAGAAGTGTCGCGCATAAGGTCCCACCGTAGGTGTCGGAAATTCCAGGTAATCCTGCCGTTAATCTTGCTCGTCGCTCTTTCGGTTGCAAACGTCTTCTGGACAAGTGGTTGGGCACTGACAGGTGGGGCAGGGGGTGGAACCTCTTATGTACCCGAGCCAACTACAAAGCGGGAAGGGGTCACAGAGACCATCAATGGCGTACAGATTGAGGACCCGTACCGGTGGCTTGAGGACCAAGATAGTCCTGACACCAGAGCGTGGATTGGCTCCCAGAACGACTACTCTCATTCGCTTGTTGATACCCTGCAAGTGAGAAATAAGATAAGACAACGTTTGACGGAATTGATGAAGATCGAACGCATCACCATGCCCCTTGAGCGTAACGGTCGCTACTTTTTCTCGAAACGTTCCCCGGATCAGGACCAGTACGTCGTCTATATACGAAAAGGTAGCGATGGCAAGGACGAGGTTCTGATTGACCCTAACAAGATGAGCGCGGATAGAACAAAGAGCGTAGAGCTTGAGGACGTGTCTGAAGACGGCAGCGTTCTGGCATATGGCATCCGAGATGGGGGACAGGACGAGGTAACGATCAGGTTGTTTGACGTGAACACGGGAGCGGATTCGCCGGACACGCTTGCCAGGGGACTCTATTTCAGCCTGTCAATTCTGCCAGACAAGAGCGGGCTCTACTATTCTCGCTACGGCACCGAAGGATCACGACTCTATTATCACAAAATGGGATCCAACCCAAATGATGACGTCAAGATATTTGGTGACGGCTATGGCCTCGACAAAGGAGTTGGTGCGGGTGTCTCTGAGGACGGACGTTACCTCCTCATCGTCGTATTTTATGGCTCGGCCGGTCAAAAGACCGATGTCTTCTACCAGGATCTGGCCAAGAAGGGTCCGATAGTGCCTCTCGTAAACGACATCGATGCGCGGTTTGAACCTCAAATAGCCGGCGATAAGATTTTTATGCTGACCAACTGGAAAGCGCCAAAAGGGCGTGTGCTCGTTGTGGACTTGAACAATCCGGGGCGTGAGAATTGGAAGGAAATAGTCCCGGAAGGCAGCGCAGTCATCGAGGGAATGTCACTGGCGGGGGGAGAGGTGTTTCTCAACTACCTGGATAACGTGGTCTCAAAGGTCAGGGTCTTCGAGCCTGACGGCAAGTTTGTGCGCGAAATATCGTTTCCAACGCTTGGTAGCGTCAGTGGCGTTGCAGGCCGCTGGCAAAGCAACGAAGCTTTTTTCCTTTTCACTTCGTTCCACGTACCCACTACCATCTACAAGTACGACGTCAATGACGGGACACAGACGATCTGGGCACAGCTTAAGGTTCCCGTCGACACCGACATGTTTGAGGTCAAACAGGTGTGGTACACGTCAAAAGACAGTACAAGCGTGCCGATGTTCCTGGTGTACAAGAAGGGTATCAAGCTCAACGGGAACAACCCAACGTTTCTTACGGGTTACGGCGGTTTCAATGCCAGCATGACTCCTTACTTCTCTTCGGCCGCGGTGCTCTGGGTTGAGAGCGGCGGCAGTTTTGCAATACCCAACCTCCGTGGTGGTGGAGAATTCGGCGAAGAATGGCATCGGGCGGGAATGCTGCAAAACAAGCAAAATGTGTTTGACGATTTTATCGCGGCTGCCGAATGGCTTATAGCTAACAAGTACACAAGCACATCCAAGCTCGCGATATCAGGAGGAAGCAACGGCGGACTCCTGGTAGGCGCTGCGATGACACAAAGGCCCGACCTTTTCCAGGCCGTCGTATGCACATATCCCCTGCTTGACATGCTGCGCTACCATCAGTTTTTGCTCGGCAAGTTCTGGGTCTCTGAATATGGCTCTTCGGAGGACCCCGAGCAATTCAAATACATCTACGCCTATTCTCCGTACCACCACGTTAAGAAAGGCGTCCAATACCCGGCCACGTTGTTTATCACCGGGGATTCGGACACACGTGTCGCGCCGCTTCACGCGCGCAAGATGACGGCGTTGCTTCAATCGGCTACAGCGTCCGATAAACCCGTGCTGCTCATCTACGACACAAAGCTGGGTCACTCTGGAGGACAGCCCTTGACCAAGCAAATCGAAGATCTGACGGACGAGATGAGTTTCCTTTTTTGGCAGCTTGGGATGAAGCAATAGTTTTGAATGATGAGGTAGTTTTGCTCCATTCGTAGCCGGAGCGTTACTGGCCCGACCCGAGCACCTGGTATCCCTCAAGGTACGAAACCGTCTACGAGACAATAACGCTTGGCCATTCCGAAAGCGACGTGTATGGGATTTTCAATAAGGACGACCGTGTCCGCGACTATCAGAACTATCCCAAGGACGCGATTTCTTCCGTCCTCGACCTTCCGGATGCCGACGCGCAGATGAGTTTCGCGTCAGCTCTAATTGAGAATGTCAAGAGTCTTGCAGATACTGGCTGGAACGGCGGGCGCTACGCGCCCAACTGGTACGCAGACTACCGGACCGCGCGGTCCTGGACAACGTCCGGCAATCTATATCTCTACGCCGACTGGGACGGTCAATATCTCTATGCTGCAACCGAAGGAGTCGGCAGCACTTCTGGCTGGGATCACTTTGTGATTCTCGGCGTTAACTGCCTGTCATATCTTTATGTTGTTGCGTCAGCTTGTGTCAGCTAGGTCACGAGTTCGAGTCCTATCTGGGGAGCCTGCCGCGGCGACGAGCGCTGCTGCATCCACGCTCGCTCTCGCTACTCTGGCCTGCACCCACCAAACCAAAAGGGGCCAGCGCCTGGCCAGCCCCTCGGTAGTATCCCTTATCTCAGGCAAGCAGTTACCTGAACATGCTCTTGATGCGGCCCCAGGTTGTGTTCTCAACAGCTATCGGGCCGTCGCAGAACCTCTGGATGCGATTGTTGCTAGCATCTGCGACGTAGACATTGCCACTGGCATCAACCGCGACACCGTAGGCGTTGTCGAACTGTCCCGGTCCTGTGCCATAGCTGCCCCACTGGGTGATGTACCCACCGCTGCTTGTGAACTTCTGGATACAATTGTTCTGGGCGTCCGCGACGTAGACATTGCCACTGGCATCAACCGCGACACCGTAGGGGCTCTCGAACTGCCCGGGCTCGCTGCCCCAGCGGCCCCACTGGGTAATATAGTCACCAGTGTTGGTGAACACCTGGATGCGACTGTTCGTGAAGTCCACGACGTAGACGTTGCCACTGGCATTAACCGCAACACCCCAGGGGACTTGGAGCTGCCCCGACCCCGCGCCATAGCTGCCCCACTGGGTGATGTAGACACCAGTGTTGGTGAACACCTGGATGCGATTGTTGTAGGTGTCTGCGACGTAGACGTTGCCACTGGCATCAAACGCGATGCAGCTGGGGTACTCGAACTGCCCCGACCCATAACCCTCGCTGCCCCACTGGGTGATGTAGACACCAATTTGACTGAACTTCTGGATGCGATGGTTCCAGCTGTCCGCGACGTAGACGTTGCCATTGGCATCAACCGCGACACCCCAGGGGTGGTTGAACTCCCCCAGCCCCTTGCCGTAGCTGCCCCACTGGATGAAGTAGTTGCCGCTGCTTGTGAACATCTGGATGCGATGGTTGTAGGTGTCCGCGACGTAGACGTTGCCATTGGCATCAACCGCGACACCGATGGGGTTGCAGAACTGCCCTGGCCCCGCGCCATAGCTGCCCCACATGGTGCAAAAGGCGGGCGGCAACTGGCTCCATGCTGCGGCAGGGAGCAGGGCGCAGATGGAAACGACGAGTGGAATCAAGACGCAATTCCTCATGGCGACCTCCTCGAACCTTTGAAGGAAACGTGTCCCACAACCTACAAAAAAACCTCATCAAGAACCGATGAGGCTCAGAGGTTTTCTATAAAGACACACAAAGCGTCCAGCGCCTATGTTGCATTCGTCTCTCCACCGTTTTCTCAGGTTTGGAGAACTACTTTAAGCTCATGTAATTGCAAATTATATCACAACAATACCGCCAACGCAAGGGAAAACGCCTAGTAGCGTTCCATTAACTGGTGCTATTTTAGCTCCGAGAGAAGCGTACCAAGTCCATGCCAGCGGTGTTAACTCCGGACAGCTCCAGCTTCTCGCCACACAAGAAGTCCTTCTATGAAAAACCTCCTGTCAACTATTTCAGAGCGTTAATCTGATTCCAGTCTTCTATTCGTCCTTGTCTAGAGGACATGTATTCAGTAGTCGGACTCCGGGCTTCCCAAGCTAACAGACGGTCTATCCCAGAGCTTCCCATGCTCGTTAGCGGATAACATTAAGGCAGGACGTGAATTATGGGCGAAATCATCTCGGAATGCCCCCTACGCTACTGCCAGGCACGCGGTTCTAACATCGTCCAGCCTGGGGAGCCTGGTCACAGGGGTATTCTCGGCGGGAGAGCGTCAGAAAAAACCCGCAAAAAGGGAGGGTTCACAGCGGCAGAATCGATTCTGGAGGGGCGCCTGCACCCACCAACGCAAGAGGGGCCAGCGCGTGGCCAGCCCCTCGTCTGTAACCATTATCTCAGGCACCCAACTACCTGAACATGGCCTTGACCCTGCCCCAGGTTGTGTTCTCGACGGCTGTCGGCACGTAGCAGAACCCCTGAATGCGATAGTTCTGAGTGTCCGCGACGTAGACGTTGCCGCTAGCGTCAACCGCGATACCCCCGGGGTAGTTGAACTGCCCCTGCCCCGAGCCCGAGCTGCCCCACTGGGTGATGTAGCCACCACTGCCTGTGAACATCTGGATGCGATTGTTGCCGGTGTCCATCACGTAGACGTTGCCACTGGCATCAACCGCGACACCGTAGGGGGAGTAGAACTGTCCCTGTCCCGAGCCATAGCCTCCCCATTGGGTGACGTAGCCGCCGCTGCTTGTGAACACCTGGATGCGATTGTTGTTGGCGTCCGCGACGTAGACGTTGCCACTGGCAACAACCGCGACAGCGCGGGGGTAGTTGAACTGTCCCTGTCCCGAGCCATAGCCTCCCCATTGGGTGACGTAGCCGCCGCTGCTTGTGAACACCTGGATGCGATTGTTGCCCTGGTCCGCGACGTAGACGTTGCCACTGGCGTCAACCGCCACAGCGCGGGGGTAGTTGAACTGCCCCTGCCCCGAGCCCGAACTGCCCCATTGGGTAATGTAGCCACCACTACTTGTGAACTTCTGGATGCGATTGTTGAAGGTGTCCGCGACGTAGACGTTGCCACTGGCATCAACCGCGACACCGAGGGGGTAGTTGAACTGCCCGTTCCCCGAGCCCGAGCTGCCCCACTGGGTGATGTAGCCACCACTGCTTGCAAACTTCTGGATGCGATAGTTACCGCTGTCCGCGACGTAGACATTGCCACTGGCATCAACCGCGACACCGTAGGGGGAGTTGAACTGCCCGTTCGCCGAGCCCGAGCTGCCCCATTGGGTGCAGTAGACGGGCGGCAATTGGCTCCATGCTGCGGCAGGGAGCAGAGCGCAAATAACGACGAGCGTAATCAAGACGCAACTTCTCATGGAGACCTCCGCAAACTGTTGAAGGAAACGTGTCCTATTAAGTACAGAAAAACCTCATCAAGAACCGATGAGGCCAGAACTCGTCTATGAAGACACTCAAAGCGTCCGGGGCCAACGTTGCATTTGTGTCTCCGCCGTTTTGTTAGGTTTGGCGAACTACTGTGAGTTTATGCAATACCGAATTATATCAGGGGAAGACCGCCAATACAAGCGAAAATGCCGTCACATGGTACGGCCTCCTGCGCTGTCTCAGCTCGAGAAGCGGGGATTTGTTATCACGCACGCGGTTCTTCTATGAAAAACCTCCTGTCAACTATCTCAAACCGTTGATTTGATTCCCATCTTCTATTCGTCCTTCTTCGGACGACATGTAATCAGTAGTCGGACTCTGGGCTTTGTAGTCCAACAGTGGCGCTATTTCAGGGTGTCTCGTGCTAATTATGGGATAACATCAAGGCAGGAGGCGAATTATGGGCGGATTCGTATGGGAATAGCCCCTACGCTACTGCCAAGCAAGCGGTTCTAACGTCGTCCAGCCTGGGGAGCCAAGTCAGGTGTATTCTCGGCGGGAGATTGTCAGGAAACTGTCGCAAAAAGCGGGGGTTTGTAGCGTCAGAATCGATTCTGGAGGGGCACCTGCACCCGGCAAAACACGAGGGGCCAGCGCGTGGCCAGCCCCTCGATTGTGTGCTTGGGCTCCAGCCGAATCTGCCAGAGTCTCTACGCTATCACACAAAGATACGTTTGACCCCAGTCCTATGTCTATCAGCGCGTCAGCACAATCTTCCGCGCTTCCTTATGACTCCCAACGTCGAGCTGTACAAAGTACACTCCCGCCGGAAGCCGCACCCCGCGTGCACCCTTTCCATCCCACTTCACCACGTGCAGGCCTGCTTCCTCATCTCCATCCCTCAGTACTGCTACCTGCCGACCTGCCACGTCATAAACCACTAACCGCACATGCCCACGCTCTGGCAGCGCGTACCTCAGATGCGTCAGCGCCTCAAACGGGTTAGGAGCACCATGACCCAACATGAGAGCCCCGGGTGCCGATTCCTGAGACTCCACACCAACATAGTTCCCAGTCCGTACATCAGCCTCCGTTACACAGTTGTATGGCAACGAAAACCACGGAGAACGCGGGAAGAAGGGTGAATCCGTCAACGTGCGAAGCCGCCAGTGATACAGCGTGTTTGGAGTAAGACCAGTCACCACCTTGGAGAGGTCCACTACACTCCCGTCACCCCCAGGAACTCCAGTGTTGTACGCCGAGCCAGTCACGAGCCCGCTTCCATTAAATGCCGTCCCTAGTGGCTTCACCTCGTACTGGAGCCGCACATTCCCGCGGCCTAAAGGAGTGCGACCCACTACCTTCAAGAGGAAACCATCATAGGATTCGGACAGACCCAGAAGCATTATAGGCGCCGAGTCGTCGTACTGCGCCTGGCGGGGAATGCGATGGAGTCCATCACCTTCGTTCCCATAGTACACATAGGCACGCCCCTCATCCGTCTGGCCGTTGTCGTAGAGGTAGGCGCCAACAATAACATCCGAGTAGCCGTCCCCGTTCACATCCCCTGCCGTGCCCACGGAATTACCGAAATAGGCGCCTGCCTGCTCGCTCTCAGCTCTCCACCTTTCGCTCACCGCAAGACCACCTGCAGACCCATAGTACACGTAGGCACGCCCCTCACCCGGCCCGTAGAAATTGTCGTAGTAGTTGGCGCCGACAATGACATCCGAGTACCCGTCCCCGTTCACATCCCCTGCCGTGCCCACGGAATTACCGAAATAGGCACCTGCCTGGTCGCTCTCAGCTGTCCACCCAGCGCTCACCGCAAGACCACCAGCAGACCCATAGTACACGTAGGCACGCCCCTCATTCGTCTGGCCGTTGTCGTAGTAGTAGGCGCCAACAATAACATCCGAGTAGCCGTCCCCGTTCACATCCCCTGCCGTGCCCACGGAATAACCGAAATAGGCGTTTGCCTGGTCGCTCTCAGCTGTCCACCCAGCGCTCACCGCAAGACCACCAGCAGACCCATAGTACACGTAGGCACGCCCCTCACGCGTCTG
>Ga0315291_10003761_pt1 | contig 19513 bp, 19 predicted proteins | sample YL17G12_20_MG_FD_203070 | JGI IMG/M metagenome (GOLD analysis project Ga0315291, IMG submission 203070) | Sediment microbial communities from Yellowstone Lake, YNP, Wyoming, USA - YL17G12_20 | ecosystem: Environmental > Aquatic > Freshwater > Lake > Sediment | place: USA: Wyoming | collected...
TGCGTCTGGTTTGTAGTGGATGTGACAATATCATACATCCACGATGCTATCATGGCAGCCAGTGAAATGCTTATGACCACAAGAATCACGACTGATACTATCGGTGAAATCGCTTTTCTCATATATAATTATTGTCTCAGGCGGCTTAAAATCCTGACACCGGCTCTCAGGTTTTTAAAATTAAGCTGCATAAAATCCATATGGACAGCAGTTGGACACACGAGTTCGACTACAAAGGCAGGCACGTGGTTTTACAAATTTACAGCGCTCCGCGTTTGCTTCGGTTTTTGGATGGGCATGCTTTTTATGATGTCACTGTAGACGAGAGTAAAATAGCAGAGAGAGTTCCTGCGTGTACTGGTATTGGTGAACAATGGAATGAGCTCATCCTTCAGGGAAGGGTAGAACGTTTCATGGATTCCGGGAGTTCAGAGGCTTTGCTTTAGACGCAGACTGTTTCTTAAAATCAGTAGGCACCTATTATCACGAAATCCGCGCCGGACTCCAGCGTGAATGACATGGTGTAGTTCTGCATGAATGCGTAGCTGGTGTTGATGTGCGCAAGCACCTGGCCCCTTGGGAGATTGTACCCGTCGCTAACCAGTTCAGTGTAGCCGGTCCCGCTCATGGAATCCGGGTCGTTGTCCACCGATATCTCCAGCCTCTCCAGCGGCATCCATTTATTCTCGTTCTTGTTGTAAACGGCCAGAAGAATATCCTCCGTGCTGTAGGAAGCGGGGGCCGTGGCGCTGCCTATCTTCTTAAGGTAAACCCTCAGGCGCTGGTTCTCCAGCACGTATGCGCCCTGTCCCTGGTACGTGCCCTCACGGGCCATTACGTCCAGGTTGGAGCCCACCAGGAGGTTGCCCACCTGCTGGACGCTGCGGGGTGATATGAGCGCGGTGTCTGACTCCAGCAGCCACCTGACAGTGTCCGTGGTTTCGTTTAGCGACAGGGTGCCGGCACCCATCGAGATGTGGACGCTCCTCCTGCTGCCCTTGCCCTCAGAGGCCACCTGCTGGATTACGTTGTCAAGGTCCAGCATGAATGACTTGGAATTGTCGAAGGCGGATGATACCTGCATGCTGTATATAATTGGCGATGCCATCGCATATACGATGAAAATAAGCGATATGACTATTGCAACGAAAAGGACCTCTGTGATTATCGACATTCCGCGCATAGTTCCCCCTTTTATATTTCCCGCTCAGGCTAATATCTCTTTTCTGACGGTGCTACCGCGCCTGTCAAGCGATATGAATGAATATACGCTTGTCTTGTTGGTAAGAAGCGTGGCCTCTTTTGAATCACCACCCGAGTTTATAATGACTTTGAACGTATACCCTGAAACAGCGAAAGTCGTGGAATTAACCCCGTCCGGGGTGACCTGCAGATATTTCTTATTGCCATCGACCTCAATCTCGAATGTCCTGGCAGAGCCCATGAAGTTTCCGGCCGTGACATTGACGGCATTCCCCTGCTGCATGAATAGGACCCAGTAGCAGGTCATGTTAAACCTGAGGTCGGTAGCGCGGCTTATGGAGAAGCCTGTGAAGTTGTAGAGGGTACCTACCGGGTCGCTCCCGTTAAGCCCGAGATTGAGCGCGTGGGGAATCTCATGGCCCAGGTTATCAGAGAAGAATCTGAGATCCTCGGCTGCCGTTGACTCCATCCTTATCTCCGGCGGAAGCCCGAAAAACAGGAGGAGGCAAATGAGCAGCGCGCCTATGAGGAAAAACTCGCCTTTCATGTCAGATTACCTGTAGATATATAATATCACCTCGAGCGGCTCGTAGGTTTCATCTCCTGAAAGGAGCATTCTTGAAACCCAGAGCTCATCTGAGCTGGGAACCTGACCCGCGCAGCTTCCGCTGGCGCCGCAGATCTGGACTGTGTGGTTGAAGCCGGTAAGGTATCCTGTATCTGCTACCTCACTGTCTATTGCAGAAAAGTCCATATGGGCAGCGTATGTTCTGAGCATTCCCTTTTCGTATACAGCGCCGAGGGCCCTGTATCCGTGGACGGGCGGCGATGACTTGACAATGCTCTGGGTTGACCCGAGCGCAGCCGCGAACAGCAGTATTACCACCCCCGCTATTACAGCCTCGATCGTCCTCCATGCCCCCTTCATTACCACAACCTCACGCTTACATTTACCTGCCCGCCATCAAAAAGCGCTCCTGAAACAGGAAAAACGAAAATGTCCCTGGCAGTGCGCGGGAGCGGAAGCCCGCATGAGTATTCACTGCCGCTCTCCTGAATAAGAACGCTGAAGTCAAAGTTCACGCCGATTTCGCTCTTCATATCACGATAGCTGTCATTCATCGTGGCGCACAGCTGTGCGTTTTTCAGGCCGGTGAAAACACTTCTTCCCTCATCAGCCCACAAAACGGCCTGGTTCTCATCCGTTTCAGCTATTGCCTGGTCGCAGTTTGGCGGCGAATCCGCCAGGGCCTGCTCTATGAAGAATCTGTTGTCTCCTGATGTCAGGTTTGCCTTCCAGTACAGCCTGTCGCCGGATATCATGCACGGAAGGCTCCCACCAGACCAGGGAGAAGCGGCCACCCTCGTCGTGTTCTGAGTGTCAGCTGTCCAGTTCATGTAGACCCAGAGCGTAACATCCTGCGCCGCTGAAGCTGAGCTGAAGCTTGCAGGAGTCGAAGATGCCGGAACCATCATATATTCAGATATCATTTTACCGGCGAGGAATGCTGACTCGGCCTTTGGGACAATCTCACCTGAGTTAAGTTGTGTATAGTAGGAGAATGCCCAGGCGGCGAACATGAGGAAAATTATAAGTGCTACTACCCAATCGATGCGCATAGTTTATTTTTCTACTCGGCCGATTATATGCTTATACCGTTTTCTCGACTTTCCGGTTCCTGGTTTAATGCTCCCCGGACCTTCAGAAAACCGGGTTAAGCATTTTCTGATGTCACTGTACCTGAGCCAGACCAGCCACGTAATCAGCACGATTGCCATAAGTCCCGCCTGCCAGAGCCAGTCGTGGAAGAGCGTGGCGGCTTCAGTGCCGTAGCTCCTCTCTATAAACACGACCGCCAATATCCTTCCCAGATTCCCAAGGTATATCATGGGCACGCCTATGGCAAGGCCTGCTGCCCTCTTCTTCATACTGACGCCTATGGCCGCGAATACGAGGGCGGCGTAAAAAAGCATGGACTTCCATCCAACGCAGTCCGGCCCTATGAAAAATATGAACGGGTTTTCTGTACCAGCCACTAGAATGAGCCCCTGCCTTTGGGTGGCAAGGCCTGATGAGTTAAGTAACCACTCAACCTGCCCGGCTATCACCTGCTGAACCGGGGAGAGGTCAACATTCAGGAGAACAATCAGGTAGAGGGGAATGGAAAAAATGACAAGCCTCAGCAGGAACATCTGAATGTTCCAGAGCCTTTTCTGACTCCTGTTTAATACCCGCTTCCTCAGCTTCATCATAATAACAGTTTGTTTTTTTAAGCTTAAGTTAAAATTTATTTTAATTATAACCGCGTTATAGGTTTTAACATGAAATGCAGGTGCGAGGTCGCAGTCAGGGAAGTAATACCCGTCGCAAGGTCAATGATAGCCAAGAAGCTGATAGAGCAGTACGGCTTCTCCCAGACCAGCGCCGCGAAGAGGATGGGCATAACACAGCCTGCCATATCGCAGTACAGGAAAAATATCAGGGGCATGAATGGCAAATCAATTGCAAAGAGCCCGGGATTTGTAGGCATTGTTAACGATCTGTCAAAAAGGATTGCCGACGGTAGTCTGAAAGCGGAGCAGCTGGAGAAGGAGATGTGCAGGTTCTGCGACCTGCTGCGTACCTGAGGCAAGCTGCGAAACTTTACTGAAACTTATTTAAATGACCAGATTCAATCTATATCATTCATTTTGTTGTGGTTTGTTATGCCGAAGAAGTCCAAAAAGCATGCTAAGAAGGCTGAAGAAAAATCCGCAAAGCCGGAGAGAAAGGGAAGTAAAAAGAAAGGGAAGTCCAGGTTTTCGGATGTAGTGAAAAGCCGGGAGTTCATATACGGATTTGTAGCTGTCGTTGTTATCCTTCTTGTCGCCTGGAGAGTCGCTACTCTTACGCTTCCGGGCGGCAGCCAGAACCAGACATGCACCGGACTGTCTGTTCAGCAGGGCGACAGCGTCAAGGTCAACTATACGGGCACCCTTCAGAACGGGGAGGTCTTTGATTCGGGGTCCATAGAGTTTGTCGAGGGCTCCGGGGACATGATTCCGGGCTTCGACGAGGCTGTAAACGGCATGTGCGGCTCTGGGGAAAAGACCGTTATAATACCCCCGGAGAAGGCGTACGGCGCCAGGGACCCATCGAAGATCATATCCGTCCCTCTTATCAGGACCATAAACAAGACACTTGAGATAAGCATTTCAGATTTCAATGATACATTCGGCGAAGCGCCGGTCCCTGGAAAAACATATGAGCTTCAGGGCCTGGAGTGGCCTATCAAGGTGCTCTCGGTTTCATGGGACAACGTCACGCTTGAGCACATGCCGACGAATGGCCAGGTCGTGAACTCGGCATATGGCAATGAGACCATAACGATAATAGGCGACAAGATGGAAATGAACCTGACTCCCCAGATAGGGAGCAGAATCATGACAGCCTTCGGGGAGGTTGTGATTTCAGGCGTTTCGGGGGGCAACATGCAGCTCGACTTCAACAGCAGGCTGGCTGGTCAATATCTCACCTTCAAAATAAAGGTTCTGAACATAACGAGAGTGAACCCGCTTGACAGGATATGCAGCACGCTCAACGTTCCTAAGACTGACAAGCCTGCGATGGAAGTGTTCGTAATGTCCTACTGCCCATACGGCCTGCAGATGGAAAAGAGTGCGATAACTGTCAAAAAGCTTTTCGGTGACAAGGCCGACATAAAGATCATGTTTGTCAACTACATAATGCATGGCAAGCAGGAAATTGACGAAAACACGAGGGACTACTGCATACAGAAGGAGCAGCCTGACAAGTTCTGGGCCTACCTCGAGTGCTTCGTGAGCAACGGGCAGTCGGACAGCTGCCTGACGCAGGCAGGGGTCGACAAGCAGAAGATGGACTCCTGCGTCGCGACAGCTGACCAGCAGTTCAGTATAAGCTACTATTTCGGCAACACAAGCACGTGGGCCGGCGGAAGATACCCGCCCTACCTCGTCAACAACGATGAAAACGTCCTGTACGGCGTACAGGGCTCGCCCTCTGTAGTGATAAACGGCGAGCAGGCTGATATCTGGCCCAGGTCTCCAGAGAACGTGAAAAACTACCTTTGCTGCGCTTTCAACAACCCGCCGGCGGAATGTCAGCAGAATCTTAGTGATACCAACCCTTCCACGGGCTTTGGCTGGAGTGAAAGCCTTAACCAGGGCACTGGCGGAAGTTGCGGGTAATGGGAAAACCAGTATTGATTTTTAAGCTTTAGCTTGCTCAATAGAATAATTAATGGCAGGGAGCTAAGGTTTATTAAATTTATTTTTAATTACCAAGAATGTGGGATAGAATTTGTGCAGGGCTATATTCCCTGGCCGGTAGATATCGTGAAGCTATTTCAGATGCTCGGGGCGAAAGACCTCCTATGACCCCGGAATACAGGCGTTTTCTGGTCGTAACTTTCTGGGACGTAGAAAATGAGTTCGGCGATCATCTTTGGGAAGACTGAAAAACCGCTCTATTTGTCTTTCCTGAAAAGCTTCTTGAACTTGCCGGTCGTGCCCTGCGTCTTGGGTCTGTACCCAGACTGCATCTTCTGGTAGTTCTGCGCATATGCCGGATTGTATCTCTTAATTATCTGAGTTGCCGTTGGCTGCGGCCTGCCGCTCCTACTGAATAGCCCCCTGAGCTTTGCCGATATGCCTGAGAGACTGTGCTTCAGCTTCTCCACGAACTCATACTTGCCGTGGTGGGAATACCCTCTTTGCGCGGTGTACCCCTGAGGAGGCACCAGCATGTATATGAAAAGCCCGGCGGAACCGACGAAAACAACCCCGACAACTACCCACAGAAGGACGTTGTTCCAAAAAGCCGAAGCGATACTACCTGGCGCAAAGCCCATTTCCTGCATCAGGTTATTTGCGGAGCTTGTCTTTGAACGGAGCTCGTCAAGTAGCATTGACACCTGCACGTAATCGCCTTCTTCAATAGCGGCCCTTGCCTGCTCGAACATGGTTCTGGTCTCGTTTACTTCGGTCTCGAGAAGTGTAAGGTTATCCTGCGAAAGCTGGCCTGAACTCCTGATGGTACTGAAGTCAGCAAGAAGCTGGTTCACTACCGAAGTAAGGTTTTCGTAGTCGGATTCTATGGCCCTTATCGTTGCTGCAACAGGCTTTATCACAAGCACCGCGTTTGCGGTATCCTTCGCCGCAGAGGTGCTCTGTGCAGTATATGTTATTGTGTAATTGCCTACTTTCGCGTCCTCGTCGACTATTATCTTCACTGTGAATGTCTTCATGCTGCCGGCCGGAATCGTGACCGATTCCGAAGGTGAAACAGACATGTTGACGCCATCTTCATCTGCCTCGGCTGTCAGCGCAACCGAAATGTTCTGGTTGCCCGTGTTCTTTACCTTCACCACGGCCTCCGTGGAGTTGCCCTGCGTCACGTATATTGCCTTTGCGAACTCGAAGACCTCGACCTCATATACGGCCTTCAGGACGCACTTGTGGCTCGATGCCGTATATCCGGACGGACACACAATCTTGGTGCACGTGCCTGCCTTGCACCACTCGCTCGAGGCGCAGCTTGTATTGGTCGTGCAGCCTGAAACCTGGGATGTCGTGGGGTTATTGTCTTCTCCTGCCGGCGCAGTCTCGTTTACTATGTTAACCTTCAATATTTTAGAGTACCAGTAGCGCTGAGAATTGTAGTCAACGCTGGCGTTCAGGTAAAATACATAGTCCGAGACCACGACAAGGCCTTCGAACTCAACGACCGCCGGCGCAGAAGTTTCACTTGCGTTTAGCCCGCTAATGGTTTCCGGGTTCCACCAGTCGTTGACGTCTATATATGAAGAAGACTCGTTGTGCGTAATAGAGATTATTCCTGTTATATTGGCGCTGCCTATGTTCGAGACCGTTATGTTTCTCGTGTCGATGTCTCCCAGTGCCAACTTGGTCAGGCTGCTGGATATATCCACCCTCAGGAAAGGCGACATTAGGTAATAGAGGCTCACGTCTTCTGAGCTCTGGCCGCTCATTGGCGTGCCTGAGATGTTGCAGCACTCAGCCTCTGCTTTTACGTAATGGCTACCGAATTCAGCATAATTTGTCTGGTAAGATGCTGCTTTGTAAAAGGCCGGCCCGGGAACAGCGTAGCTGAATGCGTATACTCCCGTACCATTGTATGTGTTGTTGAATGTCGATGTCCTGTTAACAGTCTCTGCATATTCCGGGTTGTCGCCTATTGCAGATGCGTTCTCCCAGCTGTCGTATATGCTGAAGTTTGCCAGCTGGAGCCCGGAAACTCCCGTGCCGTTTGAGTACTCCACCCTGACCGTAACTGTCACGTTCTGCGACTGGTTCACGTAAGCCGGCGACGTGCTGCCGTACTTTATGGCTATGACAGTAACGTTGAGGCTGGTCGAAAAGTATTCTGTCAGGCTGTTGTCTGCGTTGCTCTGTTCAAGGCTTTCATTGTCGCCAGTGTCTATTTCGGCACTCATGTAGTATGTGCCGTCACTTTCATTAACAGGCACGCCGGAATAGTTAATCACGTAATACCCGCCAGCGGCCAGTGGCGTGGGCGATACTGTGCTTTCGTTCTTTAAAATCGGACTGTCGTCGCAGGAGCTGGAACCTTTATAAAAACAGAACCTGAGCCTCGTCTCGTTGGCGACGTTTGCGGTGCCGTTGTTCTTGACCGTCACCAGAACATTTATGTAGGAGCCGCTTTTTGGTGCAGGGTTTGTCGTCCAGTTTATGGCGTACACTATAAGATTTGACCTGCTGCCGACATACAGCGTGTAGTTGGACGATGCGAATGCCGAGTGGTCTGTTGCATCAGAGCAGCGGACGTTCCAGATGTAGGTGCCGGTGGAAAGTCCGGAGCGCGTGAAATTGTTCGGTGTCCCGTTATTGATGGTAGTGTTGGTGCGGATGGCACCCCAGCTGCTCTGGTTCTCGTCGGTCATCCAGAGTGTGCAGTTGGCCAACTGGGACTCATTGTCCACCGGCGTGTAATTGAATATAACTCCTCCGTCCGCATCCCATGAGCCGCTCGGGGGGGAGGAAAGGGTAACGGTGGGGTCTGAAAGGTCCAGCGTGAAGTTGACAGAGCTGGTGTTCGAGTTTTCCAGGCTGTCAGTTGCATAGATAACAATTCCATGTGAGCCGCCTGAAACAGTTGCCGTGGTGTTGCTGCACCCGTAATTCCAGGATCCGGAGTCTACCCTGTACCTGCAGGTCAGCGGGCCATTGCTGTCGTAGGTCTGGTACGTGATGCTGATGCTGGACGTTGTGTAGTTGCTTCCGTTGACGGGTGATGAAACAATGAGGCTAGGCGCCAGACCGTCCACGCCGGACGTAAGCAAAGTTGAAACCGTGGTGGAACCAGACTCGTTTATCGCCAGGACTGCCCAGTTGTAAACGGTCTCGTTCGAGACAGTGGGCGCGGTTGCGTTGAAGTATATGGTTATGTTCGAACCGCTGACGAGGCTTGAGTTTGAGGTGTTGCACGTGATAAGGGCCGGCCTTCCGGAGGCGTCGCCGGTCACGTTGTAGCATGACCAGTTGGAATTCGTGGACGACATGGTAGGGACAGAAACGTTGTACGCGGCATTTGCGCCGCTCGCTGGCACAGTTATGTTTACCCTGTTTATCAAGAGGCTCGCATTCGTGTTGCTGACCGTTATGTTGAATACTTCGTTCCCACCGGTTCTGGTCCAGTTGTCGCTGCCATTAGTCACGAGGCTCGTTTGCACGCCTTCCGAGTCATAAGTGCTGGAAAGGCTCACAGCGGAAATCGTGAAAAGAAATGCGAATGCTATCATGAAGACAGAAACAAGGCTGAATTTCACACAGTTGCTGCGCATTTTCACTTTCATTGCTCTGTACCCCGCTGGTTTATGCTATATAATATTATACCCGATTTCGCATTTATTAACTTTTAATAGAAAGTTTCGAATCTTATAGTATGGCGGATGAGAAAGAGTCCGGTGTAGACTCCCTTTTCTGGGCAGACCAGATAGCAAGGCTTGTGAAGAAAAGGGTCGCCGGCAATCCTGTTCTCAGAAAAGTAACAAAGGAGAGGGGCTACATAGTTTACGACGAAAAAACCCCCTCGGGCAAGATACACATAGGCTCGGGCAGGGGCTGGGTTATTCACGATGTCATCGCCAAGTCTATGCTTCAGCTTGGTCTCAAAGCAAGATTCATACTGAGCTCCGACGACATGGACCCCTATGACAAGCCGAACAAAGAACTCCCCAAATCATTTGACAAGTATCTTGGCATGCCTTTCCGGAGCATCCCCAGCCCGGTAAAGGGGTACAAAAGCTTCGCTGAATACTACTTCAGGCAGGCAACTGACAGGTTTGATGACTTCGGAATAGAGGTGGAGCTGGAGAGCACTGGTGAGAGGTATGTTAAAGGGGACTTCAACCCCGCAATAAGGACCATTCTCGACAACAGCCAGAAGGTGAAGGGCATTTACAAGAGATTCTACGGCAAGCCTCTGGACAGGATGCCCTTCAATCCCATATGCCAGAAGTGCGGAAAGATAGCCACCACATTCGCATATGGATGGGACAGCAGGAGGCAGCTGGTTAAATACAGGTGCGAACAGAACATGGTCAGATGGGCGAAGGGCTGCGGTCATGAAGGGGAGGTTTCTCCATACAATGGTAACGGGAAGCTTCCATGGAAGGTTGAATGGGCTGCCAAGTGGCCCACTGTAGGAGTGGTGTGTGAGCTGGCGGGAAAGGACCACTTCACTGTTGGCGGGAGCAGGAGCGTCGCAGTTGCCATATCTGACGAGGTCCTTGGTTATCCACCACCATTTCCATCGACGCCCAAGAACATAGGCCAGGGATATGAATTCTTCACCGTTGGCGGCAAGAAGATGTCCACTTCGAAGGGGGAGGGTATGGGATTTGCTGAGATAACGGACTATCTCCCCGCCAAGATGATAAGGTACCTCCTGGTCAGAACAAGGCCGCGGGCGCGTGTGGACTTCGACCCGATGGATGACAACGACATCATACTGCTATACGACAGGTACGACCGCACCCAGAGAGTCTATCATGGCGCAGAAGAGGTCGGCGATAAGGAACGGGAGCAGGAGAAGAGAATCTATGAGTTCTCAGCTGTCGGGGATATCGAAAAGCGCCTGCCACCGCAGATACCGCTGACATACGCATCGACCGTTGTGCAGGTCACTCCTGACCTGAGCAGGGCCGTAAAAATTCTGCAGACTACCGGACACCTGCCAGCGGAGCTTTCCAAGCCTGAAATGGACTACCTGAAAGAAAGGCTCGGGTTTGCACGCCAGTGGGTGGATAAACTGGCATCGGACAGATACAAGTTCAGGCTTCTCGAAAAGTCAGATGTTAAGGTAGAGCCTGACGTGAAGAAGGTTATGCGCCTCCTTGGGAAAAAGCTTCTTGAGAGAAACTGGAAGGAGGATGAGCTGCTGAATACGATATACGGCATGTGCAGGGAAAACGGCCTGGACACCAAGAAGTTTTTCAGGTCCACCTACAACGTCCTGATAGGCAAGGATTACGGGCCACGGCTTGCACCATTCATACTCACGATAGGCAGGGAAAAGGTGGCAAAGGCGCTGTCAGGCGTTTGACCATCACCTGTCCGCAGAGCGGAATTTCTTTATCTCTATGAACACGTTCCTGCCGGTATGCGTGTGCCTGGCAACGCCGAAAAGTGTGCCCGGACCGTACATGTGCATCCTTTCGCTCACCGCGGTGACTACGCCTGTCCTGTCTGTGAAGATGTGCCAGTTCTCCCCCTTTCTGTTCTTGCTGTAGAATTCCATCTCGCCGTCTATTATGACATTCTTACCGGACCATCTCTCCGGATCCAGCATTATGTCCTCAACAGATATGAAAGGTGGCGATGTCTCGGGTGTCTCTTCTGCCTTCTCATCGCTCTTATTTTCCCGGTCAGCGAAAATGTCGTAAATAACATCAGCTTCGCGGGAAAAGCGCAGCCTGTCTATTTCAGCCTTCAGTATGTCAATGTCCTCGGCGATGGGGTGTATTTTCTTTGCATTCCTCTTTGAGGCGTACTTGTGCATCTCCTTTTCATCTTCCACTGCTTTGTGCAGTTCGCGCAACTTCCTCCCGGCCCTTACTATCTTAAACACCATACACCCCATCACCCGCTGAACCGACCGGAGTCGGTGGTCACACCTGCTTTACGATATCATTATTTGCCCCCGCAGGGATATTCACCTTTGCGTCAGCGGACTTTCCGTAAACGCTTTTGAGTGTTTATCTGGCTCAAAAGGGTTTGAACCCTGGATCTTTGGCTGTCTTCTCTCACAGGTTAGCGGATTACCGGCAACCTCGAATCTTCCAGTCAAAGACTAGAAGGCCAACGCCTTATCCAAGCTAGGCTACGGGGGCAACCTTATTTTTATTTGAGTTTCAGGCTTATTATTGTTAGCTTTCATTCTGTTTTATGCTTAAATATCTGATGCCTTCAATATCATATTATGACCGGCATGTCACAGCGATGCGGATTTGAATTCGGATTCTCGGATTTAGTCGGCCCCGTCTCTGTGATTCTGCTCTTGGCAGTTATCGTGCTCTTGTAAAAGAGCTTTTCATTCCCACTTCTGAACACGGCTCCGTGGTTCTGATGAAAAGCTACATTCTTCCGGGTGAAAGGAGACTGGATTTTCATTATATCTCATTATTTGAAAAAAGGAGGTGCAACTATGAGCGGATGCGATATTGAATCAGGAACCGGGGTGAAGCAGATGGCTTCTGCGGCAAGGCAAAGATACGGCATGTCGCATGAGGCGTGCATGTATATTCAGGAACAGTCTCTGCGCTTTTTAGGCGTATATGGAGGCGGCTCAGCTGATCCTGGTAGCGCAGTGTTCGTCATCTCGCCCAACGGGTCAGCGACGACCATACATGTCTACACCGCAGATCCGAGGGGGAGAACATTCAGAAAGGATATGAGGATTGGGGAAAATGGCGGCGGACAGAGATATGAGACGCACTGCCATTTCTTCCCTGAAGGAGACCCGGACGCGCCGGAAATCGACCTGATAGAATAGATAAATATGGAGCCACCAAACTATTAAGTGAGCTTAATGGCGGTTAAGAAGATGGACTTCGCAAAGATGGAAAAGAAGTGGCAGGACCGGTGGGAGAAGGCCGGGATTTTCAGGGTCAGGGAAGACCCGAAAAAGAAGAAGTGCTACGTTCTCGAGATGTTCCCCTACCCGAGTGCTTCCGGGCTTCACATGGGCCACATAAGGAACTACGCAATGGGCGACTGCGTCGCCAGATATAAGAGAATGAAAGGATTCAACGTGCTTTATCCAATGGGCTACGACGCCTTCGGCCTGCCGGCCGAGAATGCTGCCATAAAGGAGAAGACCCACCCGAAGGCTTACACAGAGAAGGCGATGGCCGGGATAAAGAAGAACCAGAAGGCACTGGGTCTTTCATATGACTGGACGAGGGAGATAGCCACCTGCTATCCAGAGTACTACAAATGGAACCAGTGGTTCTTCCTGCAGATGTACAAGAAGGGACTGGCGTACAGGAAGGAGGCGCCCGTGAACTGGTGCCCGAAGTGCAGGACCGTTCTCGCAAACGAGCAGGTCAAGGAGGGAAAATGCTGGAGATGCGAGAGCCACGTGGAGATAAGGAACCTGGAGCAGTGGTTCCTGAAAATCACGAAATACGCGGACAGATTGCTCGATGGCCTTAAGAAGATAGACTGGCCTGAGAATGTCAAGAAGATGCAGGAGAACTGGATTGGGAGAAGCGAGGGTACGCTTGTTAATTTTCCCGTAAAGGGCTCGAAAGATTTAATACCAATATTTACCACAAGACCTGATACGCTTTACGGTGTGACGTTCATGGTATACGCACCGGAGCACCCCGTGGTAATGGAAATGGTCAAGGGAACCGCCTACGAGAAAAAAGTAAAGGCTTTCATCAACAGGGTCGTGGCAAAGGAGAAGTTTGAGAGAACCTCTGAAGAGAGCGAGAAGGAGGGGCTTTTCATCGGCAGGTACGCCATAAACCCCCTGACTGGAGATGAGATTCCGATTTACATAGCGAACTTTGTGCTGCTGGAATACGGAACCGGAGCCATAATGGCAGTCCCTGCACATGACCAGAGAGACTTCATGTTCGCCAGGAAATACAGGATATCCATAAATGTGGTCATACAGCCGGCATTCCACAAGCTGAATCCGGGTGAGATGACGCATGCATTTGTTGACAGAGGAACGCTTGACAACTCCGGAGAATTCAATGGTATGGACAATATCGATGCAATAGATGAGATAACGAAGTATCTCGAAAAGAAAGGCATCGGCAGGGCAACGGTCTCCTACAAGCTCAGGGACTGGCTGATATCCAGGCAGAGGTACTGGGGCACGCCAATCCCAATGGTATATTGTAAAAAATGCGGCATTGTGCCTGTTCCGGAAAAAGATTTGCCTGTCATACTTCCAACTGATGTGAAATTTACCGGGGAAGGGAATCCGCTGCTGAAGTCGGAAAATTTTGTAAATACGAGATGCCCCAAGTGCCGGAGCGAGGCGAGAAGGGAGACCGACACCATGGACACGTTCGTTGACTCGTCATGGTACTTCCTGAGATACTGCTCGCCAAAGGAGAATGCCTTTGCGTTCGACAAAAAGGCCGTGAAGTACTGGCTGCCCGTTGATGAATACATAGGCGGGGTCGAGCATGCGGTGATGCACCTGATGTATGCCAGGTTCTTCACCATGGTGCTTCATGACATAGGTCTTCTCGATTTCGAGGAGCCTTTCCAGATGCTCTTCAACCAGGGAATCGTCTACAAGGACGGCCATAAGATGAGCAAGAGCTTCGGGAACGTTGTCACCCAAGAGGAGATGTCAGAAAAGTACGGCATCGACACGGCGAGGCTTTTCCTGATGTTTGTGGCAAGCCCAGAGAGCCAGCTTGAATGGAGCGACAGGGGCGTGCAGGGAGCATACAGGTTCCTTGGCAAAATATACAGGCTTGTGAATGATAATGCGGACAAGGCATCTTTTGGCATTCCAAAATCAGACAGCTTCACTGACAGGATACTCGAGGCCAGACTTGCCCAGACCATATCGCAGGTTAGCGGGCAGATAGAGGGTTTCCAGTTCAATCTCGCTTTAAGCAGCATAATGGAGCTTGTCAATTACCTCAGCGAGTACGTTAATTCGGGCAGCGTCAACAAAAACCTGCTTGGAGATTCCTTCAAAGTCCTGGTGCAGATGATATCGCCGTTCGCGCCCCACATGGCAGAAGAGCTCTGGGAGAAGATGGGCCTCGGAGGGTTCGTCTCTGCCTCCAGGTGGCCGGAAAAAAGGAAGGTTGATGGCAAGGCTCTGGCAATGGAGAAGATGACATTACAGCTGGGTCAGGACATTGAGCAGGTGCTGAAGCTCGCCAACATTAAGCCTAAAAAAATACTGCTGGTCGTTGCACCGGCCTGGAAATACGAGCTTTTCACGATTCTGAAGCGCGAGGCTGAAAAAACCAGAGATGCAGGTAAAATAATAAAGGTCCTGATGGAGCAGAAAGGCCTTAGACAGCACGGCAATGATATAGCAAAGCTTGTCCCGGTTCTTGTGAAGAGCCCTGAAAAGATTCCCGAACTGATTCTGAGCCCGGGCGAAGAGGCCGGCCTGCTTAAAGAACTGTGCCCGGAAATAGGAGTAAAGTTCGGATGCAGCATAATCGTGGAATCTGCGGAGAAGTCCTCCTCGAAGAAGGCCTTCCAGGCGATGCCCGGAAAGCCGGGAATAGAGGTTTTCTGAAGGACTGGAAATAAAAGGAATCTTACCGTTATATTAAAACTATGAAAAAACTTGTTTTGCTGTCTTTCGCGGTCGCCACTGTCCTGCTTATCCTTATGGTAAGCAGTATAGGTCTGCAGGATGTCGCAGCCGCATTTGCGGGCATCAACCCATTGTACATACCAGTTATAGTGCTAATCCCGCTGTGCATCATCCTGATATTCGCGTTCAGGTGGATGCTTCTTCTCAGGTCTGTGGGACTGGATGTCAGCTTCAGGGTCGTTTTTAAGCACACGTTCATCGGCTCAGCCTTCAATAACATAACACCAATATTAAGATTCGGAGGCGAGCCCGTCAGGATATACCTCCTTTCAGATGAAGTATCAGCGAAGAGGGACCGGGTAGTCGCGAGCGTAGCCATTGACTCCATAATAACGGCAGTATCGCTTATAGTCTTGGCCTACTTCGGGACAGTAAGCCTGGCTATGCTGAAGGTTCTGGACTGGTTTTCGCTCTGGCTGATGCTGACCATGATGCTTCTTCCGCTTACGCTGGGAATCTATGGGTTCTGCGACAGGCGGCTCTTTGTGAAAATAGCCCGTTTTACAACAAGGATTGTATCGCGGATGTCTGCCAGGTGGGCCAGGAAAATGACGGATAACATGATGAGCATCAGGGAGAACATGAAAGTGGCTGTCAAAGAGAGGGGAATTATGTACAGGGCCGTCATTCTTGGCTTCGCTGAAAGGTTTCTCGAGGTTTTATGCATCTACGTAATCATGAATGCGCTTGGATTTGACATAGGACTGCAGGCATCGGCGGTCGTCATAGGCATCGGAATAATAGCGGGAGCGATTCCCCTGTTTCCGGGAGGTCTTGTTTTATACGAGTCCTCGGTCATACTTGTCCTGGGACTGTTCGGTGTGCCTGCGGCTGTCGCTGCCATTGCTGTGCTCCTTTACAGAATAACAAACTACTGGATGATAACATTAATCGGCCTGAGCATGGGGTGGCTGCACGGCGTCAGGTCTTCATGAAGCAATGCACAAAGCATTTAAATCGACTGCGTCCAAGAATTATCTCATGAAGAAGGGAGACTGGGTAAGGATAAATTTTCTGGGAAAAATAAAATCCACGGGCGAGGTTTTCGACCTCACCAGGGAAGAGGATGCGAAAGAGAACGGCATCTTCGACGAGAAGAAGAAGTACGGGCCTGTTCTGATAATAATAGGCGGCGGTATGATAATACCCGGGGTCGAGAAGGAGCTCATGGGGATGGAGGTTGGCGAAAACAGGAGCTTCGACGTTAAGCCCCAGGAAGCGCTCGGTCCAAGAAGGGTGGAGCTCATCCGGGTCATACCGGCAGCAAAGTTTGTCCAGAAGAACATAAACCCGTTCCCGGGCATGTGGGTCAACGTTGATGGCAGGAGCTGCAAGATACAGTCCGTTTCAGCGGGCAGGATAAGGGTCGACTTCAACCACCCGCTTGCGGGCAAGGAGCTGAGCTACAGCATAGAGATTGCCGATGAGATAACAGACGCGAAGAAAAGGGTGGAATCCCTCGCAGACTACTATGGCGTAAATGGCCACGTCGCTATAACTGAGAAGAAGGCCACCATCACGGTGGACAAGGAAGTCAACCCAATAATCAGGAAGCTTATCGAAGAGACGCTGAAGAAGTGGTGCCCCGGTATAGAAGCCGTCGAGTTCCCAGTAAAGGCGCATAAAAAGGAAGAAGACGGGGCAGAAGGGAAGAAGCACGAATCAGCGGAGCCGGCTGAAAAGAGGCCTGCAAAAAAGAAAATCTGAAGGCGTCCGGATTCTCAGAAACCGCATGGCTCCATTCCGGACATGAAGAAGATATATCAGGATATGCAAAACCTTTTATATCTATCTTCCATTTATTTCTTATACCGTTGAAATGCTCATAAACCGGCATTGAACAACTGGGGGGTTAGTATGATTGGATCAATAATAAGTTCCGCATTTGCGGCAGGAGAGCACCCGGCAAAGAAAGATTCTGCAAGAGCAGCGCAGGATGCAGAAATGGACGATGAGCTCAGAAAGATTCTGGAATCCAGGCAGGCCGAAATCAAGGTAGTGGGAGTTGGCGGTGCCGGAGGCAATACGATATCGCGGCTTATGCAGGTTGGCATTGTGGGCGCGGAGACCATTGCGGTGAACACGGACGCGCAGGACCTGCTTTACACGGACGCGGACAGGAAGCTTCTTATAGGAAAGGACATAACAGGAGGTCTTGGCGCAGGCGCTGACCCTGCAATAGGGGCCGAGGCAGCCAAGGAATCCAAGGATGAAATCAAAAAGCTCCTCGAGGGGGCTGACATGGTTTTCGTCAACTGCGGACTAGGCGGAGGTACAGGAACAGGCGCCAGCCCGATAGTTTCCGACATATCGAAGAAGGTCGGGGCTCTGACCGTAGGCATAGTTACTCTGCCGTTCACCATGGAGGGGAGGCAGAGGAGCAAGAACGCCCTCGGCGGCCTTGAGAACATGGAGTCGATGGTAGACACGCTTATAGTAATACCGAACGACAAGCTTCTGGAGATAGTGCCGGATGTCAGCATAACGACAGCCTTCAAAGTGGCTGATGAGATACTCGTCAACGCGGTAAAGGGCATAGCAGAGCTGATAACCAAGCCCGGTCTTGTAAACCTGGACTTCGCGGATGTCAGGGCTGTGATGAGGTCAGGCGGACTGGCAATGATAGGAATGGGCGAATCCGACTCCGAAAGCAGGGCCGTGGAGTCCGTGGAAAAGTCGCTGAGCAACCCGCTGCTGGACGTGGAAATAGAGGGGGCAAGCGGCGCCCTGATAAACGTGGTCGGCGGAGAGGACGTTACCATAAGGGAGTGCCAGGACATAGTCGAGGCCGTAAACAGCAAGATAAACCCGGACGCAAAAATAATCTGGGGAGCGCAGATAGACAAGTCCCTTGGTGAAAGTGTCAGGACCATGGTAATCATAACCGGCGTAAAGTCTTCGCAGATATACGGGCCGCACAAATCATACAACCAGCAGAAGCAGAAGGAAATCGAAAAGGTTCTGGGAATAGACTTCGTGAGCGGCAAGAGCAGCAAGTGAATCCGGGCTTATTATAAGCTTTATAACAGCGCTAGTCATTAGTTTAAAAATCCCAGGGGAAATCGACATTTATATAAAACTTAAATAATATTCATAGCAATATGATTTTGGCGGTAGCATGAAACTCAAACTGAATCTGAAATCAAAGGTATCGGAGTGGAGAAGGGTGCTTCAGGTAGCCAGGAAGCCTGGAAAGGATGAGTTTATAGACTCATCGAAGAAGTGCATAATCGGCATAGCCCTTATAGGAGCTGTAGGCTTCTCCATATTTCTGATTTTCGGATTTCTTGGCATATAGGTGATTTTTATGATATACACGCTCAGGACCACCGGCGGAAGGGAAGACATCGTGATGGACATGATAAGCAGCAGGGTCAACGCAGAGAGCCTTGACGTCAAGGCGGTCATACACCCGGCCGAGCTTAAGGGCTACATATTCATAGAGGGCAGCACAGCAGACATACACAAGGCCCTGAGGGGCGTAATGCACACCAAGGGTCTCATAGAGAAGCCCATAAAGATAAGCGACATACAGCACTTCATGCAGACAGAGAAGGTCGAGACAAAGGTGGATGAGGACGACGTGGTGGAAATCATGGGCGGGCCATTCAAGGGAGAGCGTGGAAAAATAAAGAGGATAGATAAGACCAAGAACGAGGTCACGATAGAGCTTCTTGAGGCCAGCATACCGATACCAATCACCATAGCCACCGAGTTCATAAAGGTCATAAAGAAAGGCAAGGGTGCATCGTAAATGGAGCAGGCGGTGCAGGTTGTTGTGGAGGCAGGCAAGGCGACAGCGGCGCCGCCTCTTGGCCCGGCGCTCGGACCGCTTGGGGTCAACATCAAAAAGATTATCGATGAAATCAACGAAAAGACTATGGACCTTGCCGGTTTGCGTGTTCCTGTGAAGGTCATCGTTGACACGAAATCCAAGGCCTTCAGGATAGAGGTAGGAAAACCGCCGGCGTCCCAGCTTGTACTAAAGGAGCTCAAGATTCCCAAGGGCTCTTCCATGGCAGGGAAGGACAGGGCGGGCGACCTGACTGAAGAGCAGGTAAAGAGGATTGCAAGGGCGAAGTTAGGCTCTGATGACAAGTCCAGCGTTAACCAGATAAAGGGAACCTGCAGGAGCATGGGCATAACTATTGGCAAGGGCGCGGTAACAGAAGAGGAGCTGAAGGAAGCCAAGAAACACAAGCAGGCAGCCAAGGACGGAGCTGCGGCCAAGAAGACCGAGGCCGCGGAGGCGCCGGCCGCAGAAGCCAAGTAATACTAGAAAAACCGAGCACCCGGAATACGATGGAGGCTTCCGGTTTTACCGATAGACTTAAATTATTTATTCTTCTACATTGACTCATGAACAAGTGGGACAGAGCCTTCTGGATAATGTTCGTTCTGCTGGAACTGGCGGTCATAGCGGCCAGTATATGG
>Ga0315291_10003763_pt1 | contig 19508 bp, 16 predicted proteins | sample YL17G12_20_MG_FD_203070 | JGI IMG/M metagenome (GOLD analysis project Ga0315291, IMG submission 203070) | Sediment microbial communities from Yellowstone Lake, YNP, Wyoming, USA - YL17G12_20 | ecosystem: Environmental > Aquatic > Freshwater > Lake > Sediment | place: USA: Wyoming | collected...
GAGTTCTTCACGCTCATGGGCGTACTTTCGAAGGCAATCAACCGGGCGAAGAACAGGAAATGAAGGGGCCCCAGTTGGAAAAATGGGGCCCCGTTTCCCCCTTGTTATTGAATGGCGCAGGGCCGGGGAGAAACGGGGATTTCGGAGGAGAAATCACTTACGGCCCTGCGCCGCCATCGTGAGCACCCGGTTGTACCATCCATCGATTCCAAAGCGTCTTTCGAAGTCGGCCGAGAGATTGAGGTAGAGGAACAGGAACGCCTCGTCCCCCAGCCGGGGGATTTGCGGGAGCAGGGAGAGTACCACCGAGACATGGCCGACATCGCAGCTTCCCGGCGGCGCGCCGTTTTCCGGCCCGGGCGGGACCGCGTCCCTGCGGGCGGACGAATGCTCCGTGTCATGTGGAGCTGACCTGCTTGCTGTAACCCTCCCTGCTCCCTTGGTTATGTCACAGTGATGTTGTGATTCCGGCCGGGCCGGCGCCTCCCCCATCAGGTTCAGCTGCTGGGTCAGCCGCGGGTGGTGCGGCTCGGAATGATGCGTATCGTCCAGTTCGGGGCCGCTGAACTTGCGCCCGGTCCTCGCCTCGACGTCCTGGATTATCTTCTTGAGGCTGAACGAGTACGGATCCCTCTTCACCGGCGCGTGCGTCTGGGTGGCGTTCATATCGTCCACGGTCCGGCCAGAAGCACTGCCTGCCTTCCGCCCTTCGAGGGCGCCCGGTCGGCCGGGCCAGCCGCCAGCACGGGCATGCCGGCCGCTATCGGAACGACCTTGCGCCCTCCGGGGTCGCTGCGCGTTCCCACGAGCACGTTGGTCCCGGGCATGTGGAGCGTCCCCTGTCGCGCCTCCTCGACCCAGAGCTCGGTGAGCGTCTTTGCGCCGGCGCCGCACGAGGCTTCGGCGGCGCACTCCAGCTCCAGCAGAGGGTGGTCCACCGCTTCGCAGGTTATGCCCTCGCCGCAGGAGAGCATCGCCATGCCCTGCTCGGGCAGGGCCTCGAGCAGGCGGGTGGTCTCCACGAGCTTGGACGAAAGGGACATCATCTCCAGCACGCCCGTGATTCGCTCGACGATGAGCTTGTCCATCATGCTGAACGCCTCGCCTATCGGCAGGTCCGGCGCCAGCGTGAGCAGGCGGTCGTTCTCCATGACCATCACCGCGTCGGAAGTTCGCCTAAACTCCTCGAGCCCGGCCTGGGCGTTGGCCCGCCGGGTCCGTTCGGCCTTGAAGGGCATGAACGCCACGCCGACGACTATTGCGCCGGTCGCCTTGGCGATGCGGGCCGCCATGGGCGCCCCGCCCGTGCCCGTCCCGCCGCCCATCCCGGCTACTATAAAGACCACATCCGGCGAGCCTATGACCTCGGCCAGCGTGTCTGCGGCATCCTCCATGCACAGCCGGCCCAGCCCCGGGTCGGAGCCGCAGCCGGTGCCGTGCACCCGGTCGTTGCCTATCAGCAGCTTCCGGTCGGCATCGACGACCTCGAGGTGTATCCTGTCGGTGTTGATGGCTATCGTGGTCACGCCCTTTATGCCCCTGCCGGAGATCCAGTGGACGAAGTTGCCCCCCGCCCCGCCGATTCCCGTCACCACTATGTCCGGGTCGCTGCCCGCAACGCCGGGCGAAAGCCCGGGCTCGCCGCTAGCCTTGTTCTCGCTCATCCCATCCACCCGTTCCGGTCCGTTTCTTCCTTCCACCGGGAGCTTCCAGGTCTCCCGTTCTTGAGCTTTACCTTGTCAGGTGCGTGTCGCGCAGGTTCAGTTCGTTGTCGTGCGCCCGGGCCGATTCTTGCGCCCGGCGAAGGTCCTCCTTCTCCCTGAGGACGGCCTTGCTCTCCTGCTTTATGAACTTGCGCAGGAATGTCCGGATGATCTCCGGGACGCTGACGCCGCGCCCCATGTGCAGTATCTCCCGCAGGTTGTTGTAGTGGTCCTTGGGGAGGTCCAGCACCATCCGCTTGACGTATGGGTCTATGGACTGGAAGTTGTCGATGACGTGGCGCTCGATCCCGGGGGCGCCGGTGTGGAAGTCGCGGTAGAACTCCAGGGCCGCCCGCATGGCGTCCGCCTTGGTCGGGAACTTGTCCGGGTGGGCCCCGGCGACCTTGTCGAAGAACTCGGCGAGCTCTTCGGGGAGTCTCAGGGAGGACATCGCTTTCGTCATGTCAGCCCTCCGCATACACTTGTAATACATTTATGTTTTGTGGTTCCCGGCTCATGTATTTCAAATGTGTGACGTTTTTTAGGGTATTTAGGTTCTGCCATTGGGTAACGGTTCTAATTGGTACTTGCGCTTGATATGCGGTCATATTTAATTCTATTTGTCATCGCATAGAACAAATGACCTGGCCCTCAAGAAAATTCTTCGCGTATATGGGGACCGAGAGAAAAGGGTGGCAGGGTGAAAGGGTGAAAGGGGTGCAAGGGGATGGGCGGACGGGGGTTCCACAGGAAATGTGGAGGGGCGGAAAAGGCCGGTCAAGCACACGAACGGGATACGTTTTGACAAAAAGCGAATTCGCCCGGGACGTTCCGACGGTGCTGACGTATTCTCTCGACGGGCCTTGCGCCTTGAGCCTTGCCCCTTCAGCCTTGAGCCCTGCGCCGTGCGCCCTGAACCTTCCTTTCAAACCGCCCAGAGTATCAGGCACGGCTCGAACGGCCCCGAGAGGTCCTCGTTCTTGGGCAGAAGGCGTATGGTGAACCCGTACTGGCCGGCCTCGGACGCCATGAACGAGCCCGCATAAGTGATGGTGCCGTCGGGATTGGAGTGCGCCCTCTCCATCTCGACCATCTCTGCATCCGTCAGTTGTCCCGTGGCGTCCACCCGGCCCTCGTAGATCTGGACGGAAACGTCGGACGGCTCCATCCGCCCCAATCGCACCCGGGCCCTGACCTCGACCTTCGTCCCGACGGTTATCTCGCCCTGCGGCGTCGCCTGTATGCGGTCCACGGCAAGATCGGCCCAGCCGTCGCGCAGGTGGGCCTTCCAGGCGGCGAGCTTGCGCGCTTTTTCGTTGCCGTTCTTCGAGAGCCGCTCCATCCGCTTCACGCCCGGCTGGTACATCTTCTCGAGGTAGTCGCGCACCATCCGGTTGGTGTTGAAGAACGGACAGACGGAGGCCATGGAGGACTTCATCTTGGCCAGCCAGCCGTTGGGGACGGTGTCCTGGCCAACATCGTAGAACAGCGGCGCTATCTCCTCCTCGAGGACCTTGTAGATGTGGTTGGCCTCGTGGGAGTCCTGCGTGTTGGGGTCGGGGTAATCCTCGTCGCGCCGGCCGATGGCCCAGCCCGCCTCCGGCCGGTAGGCCTCGTCCCACCAGCCATCCAGGACGCTGAAGTTGATGGCGCCGTTGGCGGCGGCCTTCATGCCGCTCGTGCCGCTGGCCTCGAGCGGCCGGCGGGGAGTGTTGAGCCAGATATCTGCGCCCTGAACGAGGTACCGCGCGATGGATGCATCGTAGTCCTCGAGGAATACGAGGTTGTGCCGGAAGTTCTCCTTCTTGGCGAACTGGATTATCCGGCGTATCATCTCCTTGCCCGGCCCGTCCCTGGGATGGGCCTTGCCGGCGAATATGATCTGCACCGGACGCTCCTTGTTGTTCAGGATGGACGCCAGCCGGTCCGGGTTGTAGAATATCATCGTGGAACGCTTGTAGGTGGCGAACCGGCGCGCAAAGCCGATGGTGAGCGTACGGGGGTCGAGCGTTTCCTCGGCGGCCGCGATCTCGGCGGGAGAGGCTCCGCGCGATTTGAGCTGGGCCTTCAGCCGCCGGCGGGTGAAGGCCACGAGGCGCTCCCGCCGCCGCGAGTGCGTTCCCCAGAGCTCCTCGTCCGGTATCTTGAACACGTTCTGCCATATGGTGTGGTCCGACGGGTCGCCCAGCCAGCGCGGCCCCAGGTAGCGGATGTAGAGCTCGGCCATGTCCTTGGATATCCACGAGCGGTGGTGGATGCCGTTGGTGATGGCGAATATCGGGATCTCGGCCGGAGGGACGCCGGGCCAGACGCCCTGCCACATGTTGCGGGAGACCACGGCGTGCAGCCGGCTTACTCCGTTGGTGGTGGCGGCCGTGCGGAGGGCCAGCACCGCCATCGAGAAGCCCTCGTTGTAGTTTTTCGAGTCCTGGCGGCCCAGCGCCAGGAATTGGTCCCACGGGATGCCGGAGCGGTTGGCGTAGTCCCGGAAGTATTTCTCCATGAGCTGCGGGGAGAACACATCTATACCCGCCGGAACGGGCGTGTGGGTGGTGAACACGTTCCCGGCGCGCGAGAGCTCCAGCGCCTCCAGGAAGCCCATCTTGTGCATGTCCATGAACTGGAACGTCCGCTCGAGCGCCAGGAAGGCGCTGTGGCCCTCGTTCATGTGGTAGATGGTCGGTGAAAGGCCCAGCGTCTGGAGCATCCGGACGCCGCCTATGCCCAGGAGCATCTCCTGCTGGATGCGCGTCTCGTTGTCCCCCCCGTAGAGCTGCTGGGTGATGGCGCGGTCCGATTCTGAGTTTTCCGGGATGTCGCTGTCCAGAAGGTAGAGCGGGACGCGGCCGACCTGGGCGCGCCATATCTGGGCGCGGACGACCCGGCCGGGGAACTGGACCGAAACGAGCATCGGCCTGTCGTCGGCCATGCAGACGCGCTCTATGGGCATGTCGTAGAAATCGTTGGGCGGGTAGGTCTCGCCCTGCATCCCGTCCTCGTTGAGGAACTGGTGGAAATAGCCGACCCGATAGAGCAATCCCACGCCCACGATGGGGATGCCCATCTCGGCCGCGGACTTCAGGTGGTCGCCGGCAAGGATGCCCAGGCCGCCGGAATAGATGGGCAATGCTTCAGTTACGCCGAATTCAGCCGAGAAGTAGGCGACGAGCGGCCCGGCCGGCTTCCCGTGGGTCTTGTCGTACCAGGTGTCGCCGGTCATGTACTCGTCGACGCTCTTGACGACGCGGTCCAGCTGGGTGACGAAGCCCTCGTCGCGGGCCAGGGCGTTGAGCCGGGGCTGGATGATGACGCCCAGCATCTTCACCGGGTTGTGGTTGGTGGCGTCCCAGAGCTCGGGGTCGATGCGCTGGAACAGGTCCATGGCCTCGTGGTTCCAGGTCCAGCACATGTTGTAGGCCAGTTTCTGGAGGGGCTGGAGCTTCTCGGGCAATATGGCGACGACGGTGATGGTCCTGACGGGCTGCATAAGGTTCCCTTCCGGCGGAATTGGAGGAAGAAGCCCTTTGGAGGATGATAAAGGTTATTGTTAAACGGATTTGAGATGATGATTACAAAGCGCAAAGAGCGGCTCGCGATACGCTCCCGCTCTTTGCGGATTCGGCACGACGCTCGCCTCGCTCGCGTCGGCCTCGCTCCAAATTGCCCCGGCTATTTGTCGCACCGGAGGACCGCCCTCTCTGTCGTATCGGGCGGTCCTCTTGTCCAACGCCTTTCTATGCAATTTGTGAAAAGCCGTTGGAGGGGATTGAACCCCCGGCCTGCTGATTACGAATCAGCCGCTCTGCCACTGAGCTACAACGGCACTGGGCAAAAAGGCTGTAATATATCATAGGATAAAAAGGTAATCCTCGCAATGTCAGGTCACGGCAATTCTTTGATAGCACCGAGAATGTTGTCGCCCCTCAGGAACTGGACCTTGTAGCCGGATTTGTTGTTTGGGCTCGAGCATTTCAGGAGCACTGAATCGCCGGCATCGAGTCTGTTGTTTGCGTTGCTATCATTAAAAACAGCATCTGGGTCGTTCTTGGCAGGCACCAGGTCCAACATAGATTTATCGACCATCTTCGATCCGTTGTTTGGGTCGATTATCTCCATTCGCAAATCCTTCAAGGCGAGGGATCCGGTAACTGCCCAGACCATCCAATTCCCGTCGGTCAAGTTCTCGGCGCGGAAACCCATGCCCGGGGATTCGCCCGGCTCGTCCGGACCCGTCTTGGGCGTATTCACCGAACTCCAGCAGACCATCCCGAGCGCACCGGCGAGGACGATGATACCGGCCGCAGACAGGATGAGAGCAGTTCTTTTCATGGGTTCACCGTCATGGAAGCTCCCTGATTGTCCCGACCACGCTTTCCTTGATCAAGAACTGGACCTTGTAGCCTGTCTGGATTCTCGGACTGGTTCCCTTTAGGATTATGGAATCCCCCGCGCCAAGTTTCTTGTCGCCATTGCTGTCGTTGATGGTCGCATCGGGGTGGTTCTTCCCCGGAGCGATGTCGGAGAGTTTCACATCTGGGGTTGCGCTTCCGGTTGACGCGTTCATGACAATCAGCCGCAGCTCATCAAATGTCCATAGACTGCTTATAATATTGATTGTCCAATTTCCGTCTGCGGTCTTCTCCTGCCTTAGCCGCAGGGTGCGTCCGGTATGGGGGCTTTCCCCAGGCGCCGGCTGTTTCGAAAGCTGCATGAAGATCGCCGCCCCGACGGCCACGACCATAATAATCGCAGCCACCACCGCCAGAAGCCTGCGTTTCATCCTGATTCGCATTGGTCTGGCGATTTAAATGTATTCCCCTTTAGTTAGTGCGCCCTCTCAGAGAACGAACGCCACCAGATAATACCCTATCAGGTAAACGCCCACGATGATCAGCACCACCGCGCTGATCTTCTTTATCTTCTCGGTCGAGGACTTGAGCTTGGCGAGCACGCCCTTCTTGAGCCCGGCGACGAGCACGGTCACCGCCACCATCAGCAAAGCGGCCGTCAGCGAATAAAGCAGGAGCACGCCGACGCCGACGAGCAACGAACCCGAAAGGAAGCCTATGAGGATTATGGCGATGAACACCGGGGCCGTGCAGCCCTGCGAGGCCGCGCCGTAGGCGACGCCGTAGAGATACAGGCCGAAGTAGTAGCCCTTGCCTTCCTGCATCTTCTGCATCTTCTCGGTGAACTTGCCGCTGTTGAAGAACTGGAAAGGCGTGAGCAAAAGGATTCCCAGCGCCAGCAGGATGACGCCGATTATCGGCTGGAGAAACGTCACGTACCTTGTCACAATGCTCCCGGCCAGCACGGCTATGATGCCTATGACGCCGTAAACGGTCATGATTCCCGTGCCCGCCACGGCCCCGCCCGCCGCCGCCTTTCCGTAGGATTCCTTGACCTGGCTGTCGCGCAGGTAGTAGGTCATGTACCCCGGAAGCATCGGGAACGAGCAGGGCGAGAAGAACGACGCCACGCCGGCCAGGATGGCCATCCCGCCGAGCCCGAGGCTCGCGATGAACGCCGCTCCGGCTGTTTGCCGTCCGGTTTTGCCGGCCAGGGCGTCGTCGATGTACGGGCTGAGCCCGCCGACCGTGACTTCCCCGGTCGTCTCGTACAGTATGCCGCCTTCCTTGTCTATCACGACCAGCTTTGGTATCTGGACCGCGTTGTACTTCGCGAGCAGACCGTCGGTGTCCATCGCAAAGGACCAGTTGACGCCGTGGGCATCGCGATGGGCCCGGACCTGGGATTCGGTCTCGATTGGGGAAACGAACACGGACAGCATCACTATCCGGTCCTGGTACTTCTCGTCGACCTTCTTGAGCGCGTCCAGCACGATGTTGCAGGTCGGGCAGTTGATGGCGGTGAGCTCCAGGACGACGACCTTGCCGTTCTGCCCGGAGAGGTTGAAGGGCGCCCCGCCCGTGTCCGTAACGGAAAAAGCAGGCGCCGGCTTGCTCGAGACCGGGGACTGGAACGAATAGTAGGCGAAGACCAGGATGGCCACCACGGCGATGGCGACGGCCGCGGCTCCCAGGGCTGTATTCCGTTTCATCCTGTTCTCACGGGCTCCCGGGCTTCTTGCGCGTCATGAACGCCAGCAAGGCCACCACGGCAATCACGATGACCACCGCAATGGCGATGTAGGGCAGGTAATTCTGGCCGGCCGGGTCGGTCTTCCCGTCATCGGTCGTGTTCGTGTTGTTGTTGGTCGTGTTGTTGTTGTTGCCCCCGTTGGACGGCTTGTGGACCGAGAAATGGATCGTTTCGGTCACGCTCGAGGTGCCGTTCTTGTAGAATATGGTGACGTTGTATTTCATCTCCTGCCCGTCTACGTTCTTGCCCAGTTTGAACGAGTAGGCATCGTCGCCGATGTATTTCATCTCCTTCGGGACGTAGCAGAGTACGGGCGTTGACTGGCACCAGCTGATGTAGGTCTTATTCACCTCGGAGGAATTGGTCAGCTGGATGGTGACCGTGACCTCGTCGTCGGGCGTCGGGTTGGCCGGCGAGTGGGAAAGGCTCACGACGGTCACCTCCGCCCCGGATTGGGGGTAGAAGAGCAGGCCCATCAGCAGCGCGCCGGACACGAGGGCGAGGGCGGTTCCTTTCATCATTCCCTATTATGCCGAAAATCGTACTTAAGTATGATGGTTATTCAAACTTGCATAAATGTATAATAGCCAGGTTTATGCAAATAGTCATATATACCAATATTAGTATATATTCAGTAGAAGAAAAAATAGGGGAGCTGGATAATATGAAATCGGTCAAATACGCAGTTCTGGCATTGATGATGATCGCTTCGGTGCTGCCGCTGAGCATTGCCGGCGCCACCGACGAGGGCGCCGCGGCGCCGAGGGGTGTTCCGAAGGCAGTCCTGGGCGAGCTGTTCACCGCCACCTGGTGCGGCTGGTGCCCGGGGTCGGACAATGCATTTGACTCTCTGATAAAGAACGCGAGCTATTTCCCCAACCGGTTCACCGTCATCGAGTGGCATCCGACGGACAGGGATCAGTACGGCACCGCAGAGACGGATGCAGTCATCAACTGGTACGGCGTGAGCGCTTTCCCGACGGCCATTTTCGACGGCGTCTCCACCCAGGTGGGCGGCTCCACCCAGGCCTACTGCGAGACGCTCAACAATAACTACAAAGCCCGCATCGACGCCCGCCCGGCCAACTCCCCGATAAAGCTGGAGCTCGACGCCAAGATAGTCAACGGCGCCGTCACCTACGCCGGCGTGAACGTCACGGCCATCGACTCCGTGGCCGCCTACAACAACCTGAAGGTGAAGGCGGTCGTGGTCGAGGACCTGCAGATAGTCCACAACAACGGGAACCTGCGCTGGACCCCGAGGGACGTCCTCTTCAGCCAGGACCTGGCCATCAACCAGGGCGAAACGAAGCAGTTCTCCGGGACCGGCTCGCTGGGCGGCGGGTGGGCCACCGCGAAGCTCGGCGTGGTCGCCTACGTCCAGGCCCAGGGCACCAAGGAGGTCCTCCAGTCCATCCAGGTCACCACCATGCCGGCTATAACCAATACTCCACCCAAGGCGGCCAGCCAGCCCTCGCCCGTCTCGTTCGCCGAGGACACCAAGTATCCAAGCCTCGATCTCAAGCCCTTGTTCGCCGACGACGAGCAGGACCCGCTGACCTACAGCTTCTCCGGCGCATCCGACATCAACGTCACCATCGCCTCGGGGATCGCGACATTGACCCCGAAGAAGGACTGGAACGGCCAGGAGACCATCCGGTTCACCGCCAAGGACCCCTACAATGTCAATGTGGCCAACGCCGATGTCCAGGTCACCGTCACCGCGGTCAATGACCGGCCGACGATCAAGAAGTACATCGCCGATTTCTCGATGCTCGAGGGCGGTAAGAAGACCGGCCTCAATCTCGACGACATCTTCTCCGACATCGACTCCACCCTTGCCTTCTCGAGCACCGGCAACGACAGGATCTCGGTCCAGATAGGGACCGGTGCGCCCCACCCGGTCACCTTCACGGCCCCCGACCTGTGGACCGGCAAGGAGACCATGACCTTCCACGGTAGCGACAGCGAGTTCGAGGCGACCGCGATGGTGAACATCACCGTCCTGCACACCAACCACGCCCCCACCGTCGTCGCAGTGAACGACATCACCATGGACGAGGACAATTCGGACACCAGCCTCGACCTCGCCAGGGTGTTCACCGACCTGGACGGGTTCGATACCCTTAACATCAACTACGAGAACACCGGCGGACACCTGCAGGTCACATTGGACGCCCGGTCGAAGGTCACGCTGACCCCGGTGCCCAACTGGAACGGCCAGGAGCTCGTGACCTTCACCGCGAGCGACGGCATCGCCGAGCCCGCCACGGTCCCGGTCAACGTTATAGTGAGGTCGGTCAATGACGCCCCCCAACTGGTGGACAAGCTCGAGAAGATCGAGTTCGACGAGGACACCATCTACGAGAGCACCGGGAGCCTCAAGAGCGTCTTCCGCGACGTCGACGGCGACCCGCTCACGTATGCGGCCGACTTCGACCCGACCAAGATCGATGTGGCGTTCAACAACGACTGGTCCGTGATACTGACGCCGGTCCGGGACTTTTCCGGCAAGCTGACCATCGTTTTCACCGCCACAGACCCGGGCGGCCTCTCGGCGACATACAAGTGCAACATCACCGTGACCAATATCAACGACCAGCCCTTCCTCAAGAGCTATTCGCCGACCTCGACCAAGGGCGTCAATCTCAACGAGGGCGAGAACCAGACCTTAAGCGTCGTGGCCCGGGACAACGACAACGACCCGCTGGAGTACACCTGGAACCTCGACGGGAAACTGCAGGACGCCGAGGGGCCCGAATACGGGTACTCGGCAGACTACAAGGCCGCCGGCACCCACAAGGTCACCGTGGTCGTCTCAGACGGCCTGTCGCGGGTGGAGCTCACCTGGACCGTCAAGGTGACCGACGTCAACCGCAGGCCGACCTTCACCATCGACCAGCCCCTGAACAATGCCGTGTTCAACAGCGGCGCGCCGGTCAGGCTCGTCGCCTCCGGGACAGACCCGGACGCCGACAAGCTAGCCTACAAGTGGACCGACAACGGCGTGGTCATCGGCTCGATGGCCGACATAACCGTGCCCCTCAAGTCCGGCACCCACCTCATCCGGTGCGAGGTCACCGACGGGAAGGAGACCGTCTCCAGCGAGATAACCCTGAAGGTCCGAAGCCCCCCGCCGAAGCAGTCGCCCGGGTTCGAAGGCATCATCCTGCTGGGTGGCATCGCGGTGGCCATCCTCATCCTCAAGCGGAGGAAGTAGGCGCCGCCGAGATGGCCGGAACATGAGCGCCGGAACGGTCGCCAGGAACATGGAACGGATACGCGAGGCGCTGGCCCCAACCGGCGGGCTCCTGGTGGCTTTCTCCGGAGGCGTGGACAGCGCCGTGCTGGCCCGGCTGGCGCACGACGCCCTGGGCGACCGGGCCGTGGCCGTTACCGTGGATTCGCAGACATTCACTGCCGCCGAGCTGCGCGAGGCCCGGAAGCTGGCCCGGCTCATAGGCATTCGCCATGTCGTCGTGAGGCACGACGAGCTGGCCGAGGAGGCGTTCTGCCAGAACCCGCCGGACAGGTGCTACCTCTGCCGCCGCGGGCTGGCCGGGAAGTTGCGGGAGCTTTCCGGCAAGCTGGGCATCGCGCACATCGCGGACGGAGCCAATTACTCCGACACGTTCGAGCACCGGCCGGGGATACGCGCCGCGACCGAGTCGGGTGTGATGCATCCCCTGATGGAGCACAAGGTCACGAAGGACATGGTCCGCCGGATGGCCCGGGCGCTGGGCCTTCCGGTGGCCAACCGGCCGTCCTCGGCCTGCCTTTCGTCCCGGATACCCTACGGCGAGCGCATAACGGATGAGAAGCTCAAGAGGATAGAGCTTGCCGAATCCTTCCTGCGCTCGCTCGGGTTCGGACAGGTCCGGGTCAGGCACCACGGGAACATTGCGAGAATCGAGGTCGAACCGGAGGCCGTGCCCCGCCTGGTCCGGAAAGGGACGATGAAGAAGGTGGCCGCAAGGTTGCGGAAGCTGGGGTTCGCCTATGTCACCGCCGACCTGGAAGGTTACCGCAGCGGGAGCCTGGACGAGGCCCTGAAGTAGGATATTTCGAATTCTGTAACAGTAATGTTATATATGCGTAGTATTTAACTATGAATCGAGGGTCATAACGTGGCATCCAGACCGACGGTTTTCGCGATCGCCTTGCTTTTCATCCTTCCGGCCGCGTTGGGCATGCTGGCCGGCGCGATGGATAGTACCGCGGACGCCGGAATCCGCCTCTATCTCGAGGCGGGCACGTTCGACCCGTTACGGGATCGGGCGCCCGTTCCGGAGGACCTCGAGGCCCCCGACGCCGGCATCTTTCGCATCGTCCAGTTCACCGGGCCGGTGCAGCAGGCGTGGAAGGATGCGGTCGCTGCAAAAGGCGCGATGCTCTTCGGCTACCTGCCGGACTACGCCTTCATCGTCCGGATGAGCCCCGGGCAGGAACGGGCCGTGAAACAGCTCCCGTTCGTCCGCTGGACCGGCGCCTACCACCCCGGCTACAAGCTCCACCCGGCCCTGGCCTCCGAACGGGGCGAGATGCTCATGTACGTGCTCTTCTTCGACGACCCGGACGGGCTCGAGCTCCAGCTGCGAAGCCTGGGCCTCCAGGTGGTCAACCGGGACTGGCTCGGCATCAGGATACTGGCCGACGTGGCCTTTGCCCGGAGCATCGCGTTCCTCCCGGAGGTCCAGTGGATCGAGCCCATATATCCGCCGGACCTGCTCAACGACAACGACGGGCGCATACTCGGGGTGCGCCAGGCCAATGACGGTAACTTCACCGACGACGGAAAAAGCCTCTGGAGCTACAACAACACGCGCTTCGAAGGCATCGCCACCGGCCTGGGCGTCATCGTGTGCGTCCAGGACACCGGGGTCGACGCCAGCCATGTCGATCTTGCGTCAAAGAAGGTGGCGTACAAGGCCTACCTGGGGGGCGGCCAGTGGACCGATTCCATCGCCCACGGCACCCATGTCGCCGGCACCGTGCTGGGCACCGGCGAGGGGCAGTCGGGCAAGTACGCCGGGATGGCGCCCGGCGCGAGGCTCATCGGGATACAGGGCATCTCGATGAACGGGATAGCCACCGAATCTCAAAACGGCGAGAGCATCAAATGGGCCTACGACAACGGCGCCGACATCGTTACCAACAGCTGGGGCGAATTCTCCCTTCACGGCACCTACGGCAGCATGGCCATCGCCTACGACAAGGCCGTGCGCGACAGCAACTCGTCCTATCCGGGGAACCAGTCCATGATAATCATCTTCGCCGCCGGCAACGAGGGCTCGCAGGGAATCAGGGAACCGGCGACCGCCAAGAACGTCATAACCGTCGGGGCCACCGGGGACAACCGGCCTCTCTCGCCCGACCAGATAGCGGGCTTCAGCAGCGACGGGCCGACCAACGACGGCCGCAGGAAGCCCGACGTGATGACCCCGGGCGAGCAGGTTACCTCGTGCCTGGCAGGCTCGACCAACCAGTACACAACCCACGACGGCACCAGCATGGCGGCGCCGGGCGCCGCCGGCTCGGCCGCGTTGATAGTCCAGTACTACCGCGACAACTACGGCTACACGCCCAGTCCGGCACTAATGAAGGCAGTGATGGCCAACGGCGCGCAGCCGCTGAGCTCGACCTATCCCTATCCGGGCATGGGACAGGGCTTCGGGCGCGTCAACGTGGCCCGCAGCCTCCTTGGCAACCTTACCTACCAGGTCTTCTCCGACGACCAGAAGGTATCGCTTGCAACGAACGAGCAGATGATGTACAACGCCAGCGTGATAAGCCAATCCTCGCCGCTCAAGGTCATGCTGGCCTGGACCGACCCGCCCGGGACCGCGGCGGCCAACCGGGAGCTCGTGAACGACCTGGATCTGGAGGTCGTCAGCCCGTCGGGGCTGACCTATTACGGCAACAATTTCACAAACGGGGAATCGCGCTCCGGCGGGAACCCGGACGACCTCAACAACCTCGAGGGATTCTTCGTCAAGAAACCCGAAGTGGGCACCTGGCTCATCAAGGTCACCGGCAAGAACGTGCCCGCCGGGCCGCAGGACTACGCCATCGTGTTCTCGGGCGACATCGACGTAAGCCTCGACTTCGTCGACATGCGCGTGGAATCCGGGCCGGCCGCCTCAGTGACGGATGTCGTGGAGGGCGAGACCGTGACCTTCACCGCCACCATCCGCAACAATGGCACGATCCCCGTCAATGGCACCCTGCTTTGCCGCTTCAGCCTGAACAGCCAAATCATCGCCAATATCACAATGCCATCGTTCGAGGCGAACACAACGAAGGACCTCTCCATGGAGTGGGTCGCCAGCCGGGGCAGGTACATTCTGAAGGTCGAGGTGGACCCGCAAAACCAGGTGCGGGAGAAGAACGAGAGCAACAACGCCCGCCAGGTCCCGCTGGAGGTGCTCTACCACGGGCTGGTGGTGGTCGTCACCGCGTCCGAACTGGAGGTGGAGCCGGCGGCGCCCGCCGCGTTCTTCGTGAGCGTGAAGAACGCCGGCACGGCCAACGATACCTACTCGATCCTGCGGGGCGGGGGGGCTCCGCCGCCGGGCTGGACCGACAACCTGACGACGACCGAACTGTACATCAACCGCTCCTCCTCGGCCGAGGTAAACTACACCGTCTGGCCGCCCGGAAACGCCACGGTCGGCGAAAAATGGTCCACCCAGCTTTCGATCACATCGAAGGGCAACTCCACCTATGCCCAGACAGTCAACCTCACCGCCCGGACCCGCCAGGTCTTCGGGATGAACTTCACCACCGACCGGCCCTCCGATTTCAAGGTCGAAAACGGCGAGCACGTCGAATGCAACTTCACGCTGGTCAACCCGGGCAACGGAAAGGACAACTACGTCATATCGTACGTGCTGGTCGGCAAATCGCCCGGCTGGCCGATAAGCCTGTCGATGGGGAACTTCACATTGGCGGCCCGCCAGAGGATGAATCTTTCGCTGTTCATCGACATTCCCGCGAAGGCATTTGCCAACGACAGCGTAACCGTGAACGTCACGGCGCGCTCGTCCCAGTCCATCCAGCACTCCTACAAGTTCAGGGCCATGGTCCGCCAGACCTACGTGACCGAATTGACCGTCGATAGCCCGACGGACCAGATGGCCGCCGGCGCCAACCTGACCTACCGCATCACCGTACGCAACGGTGGCAACGGCAACGACACCGTGTTCTTCAAGGCGACCGCGCCCGCCGGGTGGACGGCCGCCCTGGACCGCCAGGCTCTGGCCCTTCCGGCGCGGACCGAGCAGACCTTCGACATGGTGGTCATCAATCCGGTCACGACGCTGGCCGGGACCTACACCATTAACATAACCTCCTCCGGCTCCAACGGAAACACAGTCACCCGGCTTTTCAACATCTCCATAATGCAATGGTACAAGGTCCTGGTGGAGATAGCCCCGCCCAACCGGACCATCACGCAGGGCGACCAGGCCGATTTCACGGTGAGCGTGAAGAACCTGGGCAACGGCAATGACAGCTTCGACCTTGTGACGCTCAACCTGCTCGGCGGCTGGAAGGCCGGGTTCTCCAACGCCACCGTCGAGCTGGCGCCCGGCGAATCGACCGACGTGATGCTTTCGGTGACGACGCTGAACACCACCCCGCCGGAGAACTACACCTTCACGGTGAAGGCCGTGTCCAACGGGCGGCCCGTGGTGTACAACTTCACGCTCGTCAAGCTGGAGCTTTTGGAGGCGCCCAAACCCCCTCCTCCGCCGCCACCGCCGCCTACCCCGGACAACCCGATGGCGCCCGGAGGAGACTTCCCCTGGCTCCTGGCGATCATAATGATGGTCATAATAATAGCCGCGGCCGGCGGCGTGGCGGGCTACGCCATCCACCGGAGCCGCAGAAAGGACGCCTGGCAGCCATCGGACGATGCCCGGGTCGGGCAGCCGCCCGCCGGGGCCGAGCCCGTGGCGGCCCTGCCGCCGGTCGAGCCTCAGCCCTACGGCGGATACGCGGCGCCGCCGTACGACGCACCGCAGCAGCCTTATGGCGCGCCTCAGGAGCCCTACAATATCCCGCAGGAGCCCTACGAGCCGCCGGTTGGCGAGATCGTTTTGGCCTACGAGCCGCCGCAGACCGCGGCTGTTTCGGATCAGCCCGCCGATACTGAAACGCACGGCCTGTCCGATATAGATGCCCATTGCGAAAAGCACAAATCGCGGGCGGGCGCCCTCCACGAGAAGGTAGACCGGTTTGGCCCGGATTCCAGCGTTGACGGGGACCAAACGGCGGACACCGGCCCGCGCTTCGAGAGCCCGGACTACCAGCCCGAGGAGAGCTACAACGGGCGATCACCGCAAACTTCGGTCGAGCCGCCAGCCCAGGAGCTTCCGCCCTCTCCGCCGCCGGAATATTACCAGCCTCCGCCTCCAGCATACGGCGATCAGGCGCCCCAAACGGACCTGCCGCCGCCCCCGCCCAAACCGGCCATGGTCAACCAGCTCGACGACGTCATGGAGAGAATACGCCAGCTTTCGAAGAAATGAGGGGATGACATTGTCCGCCATCGGGCCTCACCTTTCGCTGCCGGATACGGCCCGCGAGGCCATGCGGGAGCCGCTCGGCCCCGTCATAACGGAAAGCGACCTCGTGCTCCACATGCGCAAATCCGATACGATCATAACGGTGGGAGACATGGTGACCGTCACGCTGGCGAGCGCAGGCTACCCGGTGGCGCTGGCCCTTTTCGATTACAAGACCAAACGGAACGACGAGAGGGATTTCCGGGCACAATTGCAGAAGCTACCGGGAGAACGGGCCCGGGCGCGCAACCCGCCGGCCACCCTGACGAAGGAGCTGTGGACCGAGCTTCAGAACGCCATGTTCAAGGTGAACACCGGCGGGCGGGTGCTCCTGGAGGTCGAGGGCGAGGAGGACCTCTGCGCCATACCGGCGATAATGATGGCCCCCGACGGGGCCAAGGTGCTCTACGGTATGCCGGACCGAGGCATCGTCGTCGTCACGGTCGACAAGCGCAGCCGGCAGATGGCAAGACGGCTTTTGGAGCTCATGGAGCCGCAGGAGGGCTGGGACGTCCCTACTTCCCGGAAAGCTTTTGTCGGATGAGCTGCTCCAGCTCGTCTATCTGGTCGTGGTGGAAGAGTAAAAGGAAGTCTCGTCCGTCGGCAAGTATGATCCTCAGCCCGTGGCTCCTTTCGATGCCCAGGATGTCATTCCAGCCGACCACCCGGTTGAATTTCGTGAACGCCGGCACCGGATGGCTGGCATGGTACGGGATGAGGAGGCCGTGCTCGAAGACCACCACGTTGGCGATAGCGCGGGTCTGGACCAGGAGAACGAATGCCATGACGATGCAAAATACCGTCAGTGCCAGGAAGGCGTACTTGAGGTCGTTACGACGGGAATCGAGCATTTCGAAGAAGACGAACGTCACGGCGGCCAGCGCGACGTAGCCCGCCACCACGACGTACATCCTGTTGCGGACGGGAAGCCCGTCGCTCTCGAACAGGACCCTGCCTTCCGACGAATCGACCAAGCCGCCGCGCCCCCCGTTCCGGATGCCGCCCCGTGCGCCCTTCGCGGCCGGGGCATTTTCGGATTGCGTCCCACCGATAAAAAGGCTCGTTCATTCCCAACAATTAAATAGATATACCTCAAGCACATTGACCGCTTCCTGAGGGAGGAAGCCTCGATGGATATCATGGTTGTCTCGAAGAAGGACAACGTCCTGCTGGGGAGGACGGAGGTGCGGTTCCGCATCGCGCACGTGAAGGAGAAGTCCCCCGACCGCGACAGCGTGCGCGAGAAGCTCGCAGCCATCCTGAACGAGAAGAAGGACAATGTCATCATCGATTCTATGAGGGCCCAGTTCGGCAAGCCCGAGTGCACAGGCTACGCCAAGATCTACAAGTCAAAGGAGTCTGCCATGAGGGTCGAGCGCGACCGGACCTTGGTGCGCAACAAGCTGAAAGAGAAAAAGACGAAGGTAAAGGCGGAGAAGAAGGCGCACAAGAAGGAGGGCGGAGCCGAGAAGAAGTGAGGAGGCACCGGCATGGCTGAAAAGGGCAAGGACAAGGGCAAGGGCGCGGCCAAGAAGGATACCATCGCCCGATACTACACGGTCAAGGACGGCAAGGTCTCCCGCAAGAACACCTGGTGCCCCAAGTGCGGGCCGGGCATATTCCTGGCCTCGCACGGCGACCGGGCGTCCTGCGGCAAGTGCGGCTACACCGAGTTCAAGAAGGAAGCCGGGTCGAAGAAGTGATTTTTTTGCGGTCGTTGAAAAACGACGGGTGAGCCGGGGAGCCTGAACCGCAAACGAACAACGGTTCGTTTCGGCCGAGAGGACCGGAGGTCCTCAACGGAGCCGGTGAGCCGGGGGGGAAAGCCGGCAAGCCGGGAAGCCGGTGAACCGGTAACTCGGGGCTCCGGCTTCAGGGATCTCCGGCTTTCCGGCTTAGCGGTTCGCCGGCTTGCCCCCCGGCTTACGGGCTTTCCGGCTTTCCCGTTAATGAGTGCAATGCGTCCGTCCGTCCCAGCGAATTCATTAAGTACAGGATATTCGGATATATCGACAGCCCTGGGGGAAAAAACGATGAGCGTAATGGCCGGAGCGCGCACCGCGGTGAACACCTGCCTCAAAGTGAAGAAGGGAGAGAAGGCTATAATCGTCACCGATATATTGAAAGAGGACATCGGCGAGGCGCTCCACTGGGCGGCCAAGGAGACGGGCGCCGAGGCCATACTGGTCAAGATGCTGCCCCGGACGCGCCACGGCGAGGAGCCGCCGGCGCCGGTGGCGGCTATAATGAAGACGGCCGACGTGGTCATCGCGCCCACTGCCTATTCGATATCTCACACGCAGGCACGGAAAGAGGCTAACCTGGCCGGGGCGCGCATCGCCACCATGCCGATGATAACCGAGGAGATGATGAGCCGCGGCGGCATGACCGCCGACTTCCGATTGGTGAAGAAGCAGGCGGACCGCCTCGTGAAGGAGATAGGCGACGCGACGATAGTGCACGTCACGACGTCCGACGGGACCGACATACGGTTCTCCGTGGACGGCCGCAAGTGGGTCGCCGACACCGGGCTTCTGCACAACAAGGGAGACTTCGGCAACCTGCCCGGCGGGGAGCTTTTCGTCCCTCCGGTCGAGGGCACTGGCGACGGCGTCATCGTCGTCACCGGGTCGCTGGCCGGCATCGGGATCCTGAAAAAGCCCGTGAAGATTGTCGTCAAGAACGGCCTCGGCCGGGAGATAACCGGCGGGCCGCAGGCGAAGGCCTTTGCGAGGATGCTCGCGGCCGCCGGGGCGAAGCTGGACCGGCCGGACAGCGCCTACAATCTGGCCGAATTCGGCATAGGCCTGAACCCGAAGGCGAAGCTCATCGGCAACCCGCTCGAGGACGAGAAGGTCATCGGGACGATACATCTGGCCCTGGGCGACAATTCAACGTTCGGCGGCAACACGCGGGCGGGCATCCACGTCGACGGGATAATCCTGCGCCCCACGGTCGAGGTGGACGGCAAGCTATTGAAATTGTAAGAGCCGGTCCGATGCCTCCGCAGGGTTAATGAACCTGAAGGCATTTCCCCTCTTGCGCAAGGGCCCGTGGGCTAGCTCGGATATACTTTAGGCCTCCGGAGTCTAAGACGTGGGTTCGAATCCCACCGGGCCCGTATCAATTTTGCAGG
>Ga0315291_10003764_pt1 | contig 19504 bp, 18 predicted proteins | sample YL17G12_20_MG_FD_203070 | JGI IMG/M metagenome (GOLD analysis project Ga0315291, IMG submission 203070) | Sediment microbial communities from Yellowstone Lake, YNP, Wyoming, USA - YL17G12_20 | ecosystem: Environmental > Aquatic > Freshwater > Lake > Sediment | place: USA: Wyoming | collected...
CACATGTTCTTGGAAGGAAGGGGATAGCGCTCAATGCGATAGGCATGGTGAGCGAGGCGAAGAGATGCCTAGAGGAGAGCGTTCGGCTTGATCCCGACAACAAGGAGGCCTCGAAATGGCTCAAGGCACTCACCGGAGGTGGGGCCTGATGGTCGAGATCGACAAGATACTGAGCGAGCGCTCGGACGACCGCGTGCTCAAGGCGTTGAAGGCTGTATCCGACCCTGAGTTCAATAGACTGGTTGAGGCGATCCTGGGATATTTGGAGCTAAAGCCTACCCGCATCAGACCCAAGGGGTCAATAACCATCTCCGAGTGCGTCCACAGGCCAGACGGGAAAAAGTACGTCGTTTTCTTCTCGCGAAGGGAGGAGACCGTGGGCAAGGCAGACATCGAGAGTCTGGTATCCTACATGGGCAAGATGGAATCTCCCAACGGGCTTGTTCTCACCACCTCTTCGATCGATCGCGAGGCGTTCGCCATCGCTGAGAACAGCAACATAGGGCTCGCGGACGGGACCAAGCTTGCCGCCTTGTTGAGGAGGTTTGACCTGGACAAGGATGTCATAAGAGCCGCAGACTTGTGGAAGGAGCGGGCGAAGGTCGCAGCGATCCCAGGAGCGAGCCGACAGCTCGAGGACGCGATGAGACTTGGCTACGAGGCCATGGCGAGCAAAGACCTGATGAAGGCTCTGGACGAGTTCGACAAGGCCATCATGCTGAGGGATGACTACGATGTCCCGTGGAGGATGAAGGGCAACACGCTGGATGAGATGGGGTATCACGAGCAAGCTCTGGAATGCTACAAGCACGCTCTCCAGCTCTTCCCAGAAAGCGATGAGACCTGGTTCTCGCTGGGCAGCTGCTTGTTCTCGCTGGGGAGATACAACGAGGAGCTCACCTGCTACGAACGCGCCCTGCAGTACAACCCTGTGATGCAGAAGGCCCTTGTCAACAGAGGTTCGACGCTTCACAGGCTTGGACGGTTCAAGGAAGCTCTGGAGACGTACGACAAGGTTCTCAAGATCAACTACAGGCTGGAGAAGGTCCACAGCAACAGAGGGGCCACTCTCCACAGCCTTGGCCAGCTCAACGACGCGCTCGCGTCCTACAACCGTGCGATCGAGCTGAAGCACGACTACGTCGAGGCATGGATGAACAAGGGCGGCCTGCTCTACGAGATGGGCAGGTACGGCGAAGCATTTGAGGCGTTCACGCAGATGACTCAGGTGAGGCCCGAACTGCCAAAAGGATGGTACCTGCGTGGTCTGGCCGCGAAGAAGACGAGCAACGTCAGTGCTGCGAAGGCCAGTTTCGAGGGCGCCCTCAGGCTTGACCCTGAATACTCTGATGCGAGAAGGGCGCTCGACGACATCTCGAAGAAGATCGCTGAGAAGTTCACTGAGGTGCCCCGGATCGTCCAGGACATCTTCTCATCCGAGGCCGCAAAGATGACTGAGCCTGGGGTGGTGCCAGAGCGGGCGCGACTCTCGGAGGATGCCGTCGCGAGGGTAAAAGAGGAGAATCTGGAAGCCCTCGCCGAGGAGCTATATGGGGACAGGGCGGAGCTTCTACTACTATTCGGTAGGTTCGATGAGGCGTTCGATTTCCTTGGGAAATCGTTGCGCCTCGAGGGTGAGAATGCGCACTTGCTGACAGCTGCTGGCAATGTCCTGTTCCGGCTGGGCAAGAAGGAGGCCGCCTCCAAGACCTTTGAGCATGCTCTCGCCACTGACGCTTCTTTCGCGCCTGCTATATTCAACCTGCATACCGTGTTGACGCAGATGGGAGAGACAGAGATGGCGATGAAGGTCAGCGTGTCCCTGAGAAAGGAGTCCTTCGGATGGCAGGCGCGGGCAGCCGCCTCGCTCGAGGCCTTCGGAAGAAGGGACTACAAGCAGGCACTAGAGGATGTCGACGTCGCTCTGGCGTTGGAGGATCTCTCCGGGTTGCAGAACTACAAAGGATTGGTCAAGATAAGGACAGGCGACATTGACGGCGCGCAGGATGCGTTCGAGAAGACGAAGTCGATGCCGCTCGACTATTCGGAAGCCTACAACAACAGCGGGGTAGTGCTCTTTAAGAAAGGGGAAATGGAAAAGGCCAGTGGCGCGCTCGACAAGGCGATCAAGATCCAGAGAAACAACCACGCTGCGTGGAACAACAGGGGGTGCGTGCTCTACAAGCTGGACCGGATGCGAGAGGCCATCGCATGTTTCGAGGAGTCGTCCGTCATGATGCCGACCACGGTCGCGATGTCCAACAAGGGCTTCAGCCTGCTATCGCTTGACCTCCTTAGCGACGCGCTCCAGACATTCGATAGGTCCCTCAGGATTAACGAGAATCCGGAAGCGTACAACAATAAGGGGATAGTACTTGAGCGCATGCGCAAATATGACGACGCGCTTGTCGCTTTCAATGAGGCGCTTCGTGTCGCTCCCCAGTTCAAGGATGCGTCGGAGAACGCGCGAAGAATGAATCTGAGGGCTGGTGGGACGGAGAAACCCGCAGAGAAGAAGCCCCATGAGCCGAGTCCACCAGGCGAGGAGGTCGTGGGTGGCAAAGCGACAGGGAACTCGATACTGGCCCAGGTCTCTGAGCAGTATCTCAGGGAGAAGCGCAAGTCCGAACTCGAGGCTATGTGCGAGTCTCTCGGCCTGAATCCCCGCGGAACGAGGGCAGACCTGATAGTCAGGATCCTCAAGGCGAAGGGGCAGATGGGCAAGAAGTGATGCGTCTAGCGCTCGAGCTGGTCGGTTCCGATTCTCACACTCGGCGCGAGCCGGTCCTCTCACGCGATGTTCATGACAACGACGTCTCTGACCGCCTTCATCTCGCTGAACGGCAGCACAAGTCTTCCCTGCGCGTCGGTCTTGAACAACCGCGGCTCGACCTCTTCCGCAGGGATCACTAGGACGTTCTGCAATGCGCCCGTCTTCGTATCCATGATGAAGTTCTCGATCATTCCCAGAATCTGGCCGTCGTTGGTCATCACTGTCTTTCCTTTCAGTTCGGTGATGAATTTTCGCATGTACATCCCATCTCCAGCTATCTGTAGTAGCCTGTGCCCAAATCATCCTCACTCTTCTTAGACATTGCGGTCTTCAGCTGCTTGAACATATTCTCGTAGTATTTCACAACGTCCGGTGTGATGGACGGTCTCATCGAGGCCAGGGCTTCCTCGAAATGCTCTGACGTGACTTTCGCAGCCGTCTTGCTTTTCCTCAACGCGGCGAGTCCAGCCTCTCTGCACAGGTTCTCGATGTCAGCCCCTACGTAGCCTTCGAGCCTCTTCGAAATTGCCGCGAGATCAACTTTCTCCAGCGGCATGTCCTTTGTGTGGACCTGCAGAATCTTCATCCTGCTGGCCTCGTCCGGCACGGGTATCAAGATCAACTTGTCGAATCTCCCTGGCCGGAGAAGCGCTGGGTCAACGATATCAGGCCTGTTTGTCGCCGCGATCACCATCACATTCTCCAAGTCCTCGAGCCCGTCCATGGATGTCAACAGTTGATTGACGACTCTCTCGGTTGCCCCAGAATCGAAATGGCCTCCCCGCTTAGGCGCTATCGCATCCAGCTCGTCCAGGAAGACTATCGAGGGCGAGACCTGTTTCGCCTTCTTGAATATCATGCGAACGGCCTTCTCGCTCTCTCCGACCCACTTGGACATTATCTCGGGACCCTTGATCGATATGAAGTTCGCCTTCGATTCGGTGGCGATGGCCCTTGCGAGCAGGGTCTTCCCTGTTCCTGGTGCGCCGAACAGCAGCACACCGCGCGGTGGTTTGATGCCCAGTCGAGTGAAGGACCCAGGATCCTCTAACGGAAGTTCAACAGCTTCGTGAAGTTCCTTCTTCACCTCGTCCAGACCGCCGACATCCGCCCAAGTGACTGTGGGGATCTCGATGAAGACCTCCCTCATCGCGCTCGGTTCGATCTCCTTGAGCGCGTCATTGAAGTCCTGAGCGGTGACCTTCATCCTCTCGAGTATCTCGGCCGGTATCGGTTTTTCGAGGTCGATCTCAGGGAGGTATCTTCTCAGGCATTTCATGGCAGCCTCACGCGCCAGCGACGCCAGATCCGCCCCCACGAATCCATGCGTGATTTTCGCGATGTGATCCATTTGGACATTCTCTTCGAGCGGCATCCCTCTCGTGTGTATCTGCATTATCTCCTGTCTTCCGGCAGCTGTCGGGACGCCTATCTCAATCTCCCTGTCGAACCTGCCGGGCCTTCTCAGCGCTGGGTCGATCGCCTCCTCCCTGTTCGTCGCTGCGATGACGACCACATTCCCCCTTGCGGTCAGGCCGTCCATGAGCGTGAGGAGCTGGGCAACGACTCGCCTCTCGACCTCGCCCTGGACTTCGTCCCTCTTGGGCGCAATCGAGTCCAGCTCATCAATGAAGATGACCGAGGGCACGTTCTTCTCGGCCTCGGTGAACAATTCTCTGAGGCGCTCCTCGCTCTGACCGTAGAACTTGGACATTATCTCCGGCCCTTGGATGGCGTAGAAGTTCGCACCCGCCTCGTTTGCAACGGCTCTTGCTATCAGGGTTTTGCCCGTTCCCGGAGGACCATACAGAAGGACACCCTTTGGAGGGTCGATCCCAAGCCGACCGAAGACCTCTGGATGCTTGAGTGGCAACTCGATCATCTCTCTTATCCGTTGGAGCTCATCCTCGAGACCACCGATGTCTTCGTAGGTAACGGAAGGCCGCTCGATCTGAGTGACCTCAACGGGTTCGGTCTTGACCGCGAGCTCTGTGGCCTCGGTGACCTGAACTACGCCACTAGGCGTCGTCGAGACGACGACGAACGGTAGGAAACCTCCCATGAGCGCGATGTTGGGTATGATTATCTCGTCGCCCTTGACGACTGCTCGGTTCAACAACCCTTTCTTAAAGAGCCCTTCGACACCTTGGCCGAACCTCACTCGCTTTCCTTGCGGTATTTTCGGAGCGACTATGATTTTCTGAGCTGTCTGGGTCTCAGCCTTGGTGATGACAATTTTCTCACCGATGGAGACGCCAGCGTTCCCTCGGATCATCCCGTCTATCCTGATGACTCCGAGTCCTTCGTCCTCGTTTGCTGCTCGAAAAACCTTGGCCGCAGTCTTCTTCTTGCCGAGTATCTCGATTATGTCTCCGACGTCGGCATTCAGTTTCTTTCTCGTGATGGAGTCAATCCGAGCCCTGCCCAGGCCGACCTCGGACTGATGATGTGCACGGGCGACCTTGAGCGTGACGCCCTCGGGTTGCTTCTTCGTCATATGTAGCCAAATCCCTTGCTTGCTCCAAAAAGGTTTGGGATGGCGAATCTGGTAGGGGATGCCCCTCTAAGGTGTGTTTTTCCACCCTTCTGCATTGCTCACTTGTCGACCCTCGAAATACCGCCAATAATGGCTCTCAGATTTCGCGAAATTCGAGACATCTGGCACTTCCTCTGGACCGATATCGGTATCCCCGAAAACCTTAAAGCTGGTCGACCCATACAAAAGCCCAGCGAGGCTTATAGGATGTACGAGGTACGATTCCATGGCCGCGGCGGTCAAGGCGCGGTCATGGCTGCGCAAGCACTCGCGAGCGCTGCCTTCCAAGAGGGGGGCTATGCGACCGCATTTCCGTTTTTCGGAGCTGAGAGGCGGGGCGCACCTGTGCTCGCGTTCACCAGGATTGACAACAAGAGGATCTACAGGAAGACGCAGGTCTACGAGCCTGACTTCGTCGTCGTTCTAGACGAGGGTCTTGTCGACACGGTCAACGTTGTCGAGGGACTCAAGAAGGGCGGCATGGTAATCGTCAACACAGCGAGAAGGCCGGAAGATGTTGACGTCGGCATCGATGTCAAGCTCGCGACTGTCGACGCGACGACCGTTGCTCTGGAAGTCCTGAAGCAGCCTGCCACGAACTCCGCCATTCTGGGTGCGATTGCCAAGGCCACTGGTCTTGTCAAGATTGAGTCAGTCGAGAAGGGCATCATGCAGGTATTCGGCGACAGGCTGGGCCCGAAGGTTGGGGAACTCAACGGCAAGGCCGCAAGGGTCGCCTATGATCGGACGATCGTGGGCATGACGAAAGGTCACAGAGAGCTCAAGACGGCAAAGAAGTGGCTGCCTGATGTCAAAGAGCTCCCGATGGGAGTTGCATCGGTTCGGATGAAAACTGAGGCGGGGCTTGTCGGTCCGGGGTCGTTCAGGGAGAACAAGACGGGCAGTTGGAGGGTCTTCAGACCAGAATATGACAAGGAGAAGTGCACTATGTGCAACTTCTGCTGGTTCTACTGCCCAGAGGGTTGCATTGACCGGAAGGGCGACATGATGGAATTCGACATGAACTACTGCAAGGGCTGCGGGATATGCGCCAACGAGTGCCCCGTTGAGGCCATCAAGATGGTGAGGTGAACAAGATGGTCAAGAAAGTCGTAACAGGAAACTACGCAGCGGCATATGGCTCGATGAGGGCGAGGGTCAGATGTGTTGCTGCATATCCAATCACTCCGCAGACATTCATAGTGGAGCACATCTCCGAGTTCGTCAACAACGGCGAGATGGATTGCGAGTATGTCGAAGTGGAGAGCGAGCACTCAGCCATGAGCACATGCGTGTCTGCAAGCGCAACTGGCGTGCGGACTTTCACAGCGACTTCGTCTCAGGGTCTCGCGCTCATGCACGAGATACTTCCGATAGCCTCAGGCATGAGGCTGCCTGTCGTGATGGCCGTTGTCAACAGGGCCATCGCCGCTCCGATCAACATCTGGGTCGAGCACAACGACATCATGCCAGAGAGAGATTCTGGCTGGATCCAGGTGTTCTGCGACAACAACCAGGAGGTCCAGGACATGGTCCTCCAGGCGTTCAAGATCGCCGAGGACAAGAGAGTCGCGTTGCCAATGACCGTCGGCTTGGACGCGTTCATCCTATCGCACACGGTCGAGCCTGTTGACCTCATGGACCAGGAAGCTGCGGACAAGTTCCTGCCGAAATATGTTCCTCCGGGACCTATCCTAGACCCGGATGATCCAGCCGTTGTCGGTGTGTTCACTCCTCCGGAGTATATGATGGAGTGCAGGTGGAACCAGGACAAAGCCATGAGAGAGGCCCCGAAAGTCATCGAGGAGGTCAACGCCGCGTTCGCGAAGCAGTTCGGGAGGAACCACGGAGGCATGATCGACCCGTACATGGTCGATGACGCGGATGTGGTCCTCATAACACTGGGCACGGCCAGCTCGACTGCGCACGAGGTAGTCGACGACATGCGCAAGGAAGGCAAGAAGGTCGGCCTCGTGAAGCTCAGGTTCTGGAGGCCCTACCCGACGGCGCAGCTCAGGAAGATCGCCGAGAAAGCCAAGGCGGTCGGCGTTTTCGACAGGGCGGTGTCATACGGCGTCGCAGGCCCGTCCTTCATAGAGTTCAGGAACGCAGCCTACGGGCTCACCGTCCCGACGATGAACTTCATAGGCGGTCTTGGCGGCAGGGATGTGTCGCTCGCAGATATCAGATTCATGTACGAGCGCTTGCTCGAAGCCGCGAAGACGGGCAAGGTCAGGCGCGAGATCACATGGATGGGTACCCGGGGGGTCGAGCAATGAAGCTGAAGGAGATGCCTGATGAAGAACTGTTCACGAGAGGGCATACGGCCTGCGCTGGTTGCGGAGCCGCCATCGCTGCGAGGAACTTGATCAAGGTCCTGGGCAAGGACACGGTCGCCGTCACGCCCGCCTGCTGTCTGCTGATATTCAGCGCGACGTACCCGCTCGTAGCGTGGAAGATACCCTTCCATCATGTTGCATTTGAGAACACGGCCGCGTGTGCGACTGGCATAAAGCGCGCTCTGAAGGTAAGGGGCAAGGACGACACGACCGTCATGGGCATCGCCGGTGACGGGGGCACAGCGGACATCGGTATCCAGGCCCTATCCGGGGCGGCTGAGAGGAACGAGGACATACTGTACGTGATGTACGACAACGAGGCGTACATGAACACCGGCATACAGAGATCCGGCTCGACCCCATTCGGTGCGTGGACGACCACGACGCCTGTCGGCAAGGTCAAGGCGGGGAAGGCCAACTTCAAGAAGGACATGCCGCAGATCATGATGGCCCATAATGTGCCCTATGTCGCCACCGCTTCTGTCGGCCACATCCAGGACTTCATCAACAAGTTCGAGAAGGCCAAGAAGATCAAAGGCTTCAGATACATCCAGGTGTACACGCCCTGCCCGACCGGTTGGAGGCACGACACGTCGAAGACGATCGAGATATGCAAGCTCGCGGTCGACACCGGCATGTGGACCCTGTACGAGAGCGAGAACGGCAAGGTCACGATAAACAGGAAGCCGAAGATGACGCCTGTCCAGGAATACCTGAAGCTGCAGGGCAGGTTCAGGCACATGACCGAGGCCGACATCAAGAAGCTCCAGGACTGGGTCACCAAGAAGTGGCAGGCCGACGAGAAGTACGCTCAGTGCAAGTCCGCCTGATGCGACCGCGTGTCAGGCCAAAACCATCAAACCTCTTGGCGTCTAGTCCTCATTAGAGGTTCTTCTTCATCTCAAGTTGCTTCATCGTGACCTTGAAGTCGAAAATGTCCAGCATTCGGAGGGTCGGCAGGTCATCATTGATGTTGTAGAGTGCGACCTTGAACGCTCCGAGATTGTAGAGTCTTGTCAGTGCGAACTTGGCCAAGGAGGTCCCGATTCCTTTGCCTCTCTTCTCTGGTACGACACCGAGGAACGGGATGAAACCGTTCGTTTCCACGGTCCGGATCAGAACGAATCCGCCGTCGAGCTTGTAGCATTCGGCGCCCTGAGCGGCCTGCACAAGCGACGGGGGTTTCCTCCTCTGCCAGCAGGTGTCCTTGTACGATGCCTCGTGAAGTTTCAGCAGCTCGGACATGGTAGCGTTGCTCGGGAACTCGCCGAAGCCCTCGAATCTAATCGGTCTCCCTTCCGCGGTGAGATATTTCCTGGTGGGTGCGTAACCCATACCCTCATAGAGTTTCTGCGCTCCATAGTTGCCCTCGATCACCTCGAGCGAGATCTCTCGTGCTCCTTTCTTGCGGACGAAATCCTCGCCAGCTAGCATGAGATCTCGGCCCAACCCCTTCCTGCGATAGGTTGGCAGGACACCCAACCCCCCGATCCAAGCCTCTTGGCCGTCGATCACCGGGTTGACGTAGCCGACTATTCTCTCACCGTCGAGAGCGACAAGAACGTTAGCAAGGTTTCCCCCCACGGACCTCAGGAAATCCAGGAAGAATGGCCTCGTCAACTTCATCGGGACTATGTAGTCCGCGAATATCCCGTTCTGCGCGTCGATTAGATAATCGAGCCGATCAGGGGCCAGGCGTTCGATTCGGAATCTCTCGTTGTCCTTGGCCATCCTCTACCTTCTAGACAGCTTCCGGCTTCATGTGCGGAAATAGCAGAACCTCTTTGATGGAATGTGAGTTCGTGAGTATCATCGCGAACCTGTCGATGCCTATCCCGAGGCCTCCGGTTGGCGGCATGCCGCACTCTAGCGCCTGGACGTAGTCGATGTCGATGGGATGCGCTTCCTCGTCTCCCTCCTGCTTCAACCTGTCCTGCTCCCTGAACCGCTGCTCCTGCTCCTCAGGGTCGTTCAGTTCCGAGTAGGCGTTCGCGAACTCCCAACCGTTGATGAAGAGCTCGAACCTCTCGACGAGCTCGGGGTTGCCCCTCTTCCTCTTCGCGAGCGGCGAGATCTCGATCGGATGATCGATGACGAATGTTGGGTTGATGATGAACGGCTGGACCTTCTGGTCGAATATCTCGAAAGCGATGAGTCCAGGCGTGTTGCATTCCTCGACGTCCTTGACGCCTAGCTTGATCGCAGCGTCCCTGGCGTCCTCGACGGTCTTCAGCTTCGCGATGTCCAGGCCGAGGTGCTTCAGGATCGCATCGTGCATAGTAATTCTCGCCCATGGCCTGGCGAAGTCCAGGACTTTGTCGCCATAGGGTATCTTGTCAGTCCCCAGCATGTGCTTCGCGGTGTCATAGAGCAGGGACTCCGTGAGGTCCATGATGTCGTTGTAGTCTGCGTAAGCCTCGTACAATTCAAGGCTCGTGTACTCCGGATAGTGCTGAGCGTCAATGTCCTCGTTCCTGAAATTGTGCCCGATCTCGAAGACCTTCTCGAGCTCTCCGACGATGCATCTCTTGAGATAGAGCTCGGTCGCTATCCTGAGATAGAGGTCCATGTCCAGGTAGTTGTGGTGAGTCTTGAACGGCCTGGCAAGCGCTCCGCCGTAGAGCGGTTGCAGGATGGGGGTCTCGACCTCCAGAAATCCCTTTTCGCTGAGCCAGTTGCGCATGAACGCTACCATCTTGCTCCTCTTGATGAAGGTCTCGCGCACATCCTGATTCATGACCAGGTCGAGGTACCTGCGCCTGTATCGGTTCTGGACGTCTTGCAGCCCGTGGAACGTGTCAGGGAAGGGCTCGAGCGCCTTCGAGAGGATCTCGAAATCCTTGATGGCCACCGTCGTCTCGCCCATCTTGGTCCTGAAAGGGTGGCCTGTGACGCCCACGATATCCCCTCTGTCGAGGGACTTGAAGAGATCGAACTTCTCTTTTCCCAGCTCGTCGAGCTTGAAATAGACTTGGACTTTTCCATCGCGATCCTGCAGGTCCGCGAAACCCGCCTTGCCGTGGAGTCGTAGTCCCATGATCCTGCCGGCAGTCGAGATCTCCTGTGCGCTCCGCTCAGAGCCCACCGACGCGAAATCCTTCTTGATCTTGGTCGAATCGTGTGTCCGTACGTACTTGTACTTCTGGTACGGGTCCAGACCCTTCGCTTGGAGCTCTCTGAGCTTGTTCTTTCGAACTGCTCTCAGGTCGCTCTCTTCCTCAGTCATTCACACATCCCTCTCTCGGGCGTCTCTGTCTGAATTCCGACCGGCCTACTTAATAGTAGGCCGATTAACCGGCTGTTGTCATTGTCTCGCTCTCTCTGATTCACATTGCCCACCAACATCAATCGGTCGAAGCCAGAAAGAAGACTCGGGCTTCGCTAGGTCTTGGTCTTGGAGCCGACGGTCTCTTTTATCGCCGACAGAAGCTCCTCGATCCTGAAAGGTTTCAGCAAAAACCCCTTGGCACCCGCGGCCCTGGCCTCCTTCTCAATGTGGAGGTCTGCGCTGCCGAAGAAGATTGTCGCGGCTGGGTTTATCTTGAGGATCTCCTGCGTGGCGCTGACTCCGTCTTTGACAGGCATCCTCTGGTCCATGATGATTATCACGGGCTTCTCTTTCATGTCTCGGTATTTCCTAACGGCCTCTTCGCCGTCCGAGGCGACGCCTATGACACTGTGCCCGTTCGCCTCCAAGATATCCCTGTAGAGGTCGACGATGAACTTCTCATCATCTACAAGGAAGACTGTGGCTATTGTACAACCTCCTGGGCCTGTACGCTATTGCATGCCAACTGCGAATGCCCAGAACATGTCTTGTCGGGCTGCTCGCCCGCCAAGCCAGACTGGGTCATGTCGATTGATTTGGACGTTATTTAATGCTTTTCACTATGTCGACTACCTTGGAAATCTGCATCTGGAAGTGCTTTCGCCCGCCGTAAACATTTAAATATGAAATCGCCTGATAGGTGCTCCGGAACCTATGGCGAAGAACAAGAAAGGCGAAGGATTCCACTCAGCAGCTGGTCTCATCAGATACTTCGACTCCGAGGACGACAAGGCGCTCAAGGTCAACCCGTGGTTGGTTGTAGCGCTGTGCATCGTCGTCTCGGTCCTGGTTCTGACCCTCGGCGCCCTTGCACCGACCTAGGCCTCTTGAGCAGCTTTTGGCAGCAAGACTTTGAAAACACTACCCCGTGAGCGGTCGCCTGGCACCCTGTCCTCGACCCAGACTCTCCCCTTGTAGGAGTTCACAATGGTCTGCGCGATGTGCAGTCCTAGCCCGCTACTGCCTCCCGCAGAGCTCGATGCCTGGGTGAATCGATCGAATATGATGGGCTTGAGCGCGTCATCAACGCCAGGTCCTTGGTCTGTGACAGAAACGCACCACATCATCCGCTTGTCCTCTAGCTGCTCCATTATCTCCACATCGATCTCCGCTATCTCGTGCATGTCGAATTTGATCGCGTTGGTGAAAAGATTCAGGAAGACGTCTTTTGCGAGGTCGTTCATCATGCTTGTTCGGGGCGTTCCATCATCGTTCAGCAATTTCAGCTTCGATTGCTTGCTCGGACTAAATGACTCGGCCGCTGCGAACGCCTCCCTCACAACAGCGACTATGTCCATCGGCTTGAGATTCTTACCGGTCGCGATCTCGACTCTCGCAAACAGCTTGACATTGTTGATGAGCTTGTTAAGGTTCCAGACTTGGTCCAATGCCTTTGCGAGGCTCTTCCTTGATGGTTGAGGGACGTCCTTCCTGGCCATCGCCAGCTCGACGAACCCGCTCACAGCCTGCGCGTAGTTGTTGACGTCGTGGCCGATGAGATCTATCAGGAGCTCGATCTTCTTCCTGTCTTTTGCGAGCTCCTCGTAGAGCTCGGCGTTCTGTATCGCGATGGCTGCAAGATCGGAGAATATCTCGATCGCCCTCAGCTTCTCGTCAGATGGGACCTTGTGGTCGTCGGGTTCATCAATCTCGAGGTACCCTAGAAGGCTCCCGTCTCTGGCCTTCATCAGGAGGTCAATGTAGTCCGATTCTGACCATTCGTCCGGATACCTTCTCGCCCTGTCGAGCCTCTCCGGATGGGCAGTGAATACCATGTCTTCATCATCGGGTTCCCAGTTCTCTGCTGGGATGTAGTAGGTGTTCGTGCTGACCTTGAACTCCGGTTTGAGGTCCTTCATCATCCTGTCGAGTGTGTACCTCACCTTCCTAATCTCCGTCTCTATCTCAGGTTCGAAGCCGTATGCGGCTCTGACGGCGAAGAGGCCCGTGTCCTTCTCCCTGATTCCTATCGTGCATTTCGCAAGACCGAACGTCTCTGACACCGTCTTGCATATCTTCTGGAGAAGGAGATTCACGTTCTCGACGTACTGAAAATCTGAGGTGACTTCGAGTATGCTTTCGATTGCTGCGTTCTTCAGGTCGTCTGCTCGGCCCCCGCTTCGTTGTTCATCCATCATCTGTCCACCGGTTTGCTGGAGAAACACCAGTCCCTCTTCTGAATCCGACCCCGAACACAGAAACGGGTAATCGCATATCAAGCTATTGAGGTTCACCGTGCACGAATCCCTTGTGCTGTTGAGACACATTGTAGCCGAAGTCGACGGACTGATGTACAAGCTTCGCCAATCATGCTGGCCGAAGAACCGATAGCGATATATATGGCGCAGTTCTTCCCGCGCATGCTCGAGGCGCATGGACATGGCAAAGGACGAAGTCGTGTTTGATAGCCTTCACGGGTAGATACACCCGAACCAGCCAGTGCGCCAAAGAGATTCTTGTGAGAGCCTATGGGTCAGGTCCCGCCATCGTCCGCGGTCCAGCCGGCGCCATGGGGTTTCCGGAGGTATTTGGATGACGACTGTCAGGATCGCCCTTCCAAACAAGGGCAGGTTGAACCAAAGCGCCATTAGACTGATGAACAAGATAGGATTTCCCATGCCGGATTCCAGCAACCGCACGTTGCTGGCCGAGTTCGGCAAGGGAAGATACGAGGTGCTCCTTGCCAGAGCGCAGGACATTCCCGGGTTCGTGGAGATGGGTGCGGCTGACCTGGGCATCACTGGGCTGGATCTTGTGATGGAGACGGGAAGGGACGTAGAGAACTTGATGCAGTTCGACTTCGGGAGATGCAGACTGGTTGTCGCAGTGCCTGAGGACTCTCCGCTCGAAACTCCAGAACAGGTCGAGGAAGGCTCCACGGTCGCCACATGTTTTCCAAATCTGACCAGGACATACTTCAAGAGCCTCGGAAAAACGGTGAGGATAGCCGAGGTGACGGGCGCCACGGAGGTCGCTCCTCAGGTGGGTCTCGCGGATGTGATCACAGATCTGACTGAGACAGGCTCGACTCTGAAGTTGAACCACCTCAAGGAGATCGGGGTTATTCTCGAATCGCGAGCAGTCCTCATAGCCAATTCGAAATCGATGACTGAGAAGCGCGCAAGAGTCGAGGAACTTACGAGCGCGTTGGAGAGCGTGATGAACGCCTCGAGGAAGAGGTATCTCCTGGCGAATATACCCAAGAGCAGCCTGCCAAACCTCGGGACATTGCTGCCGGGGATCTCAGGACCCACCATCATGAACATCATGGGTAGGGATGACCTGGTGGCAATCCACGCCGTGACCAACGAGGACGAGATCAACGGCGTCATCACCATGCTCAAGAGCATAGGCGCGACTGGCATACTGGTCATGCCCATTGAAAGGATGGTACTCTGAGATGCTGACCTACGAGTTGCGCAAGATGAGCGAAGGGGTGATCGATGGGATCCTTTCTCGAAGGGCAGTTGATCTCATTCGGGCAGCTGCGATTGCAGGGCCGATCGTAAACGAGGTGAGGTCAAGGGGTGACGCGTCAGTCGTCAAGTACGCGAAGAAACTCGACGGATTCCGAGGAGGTCCGCTGACCGTATCAAGAGACAAGATTCGGTCCTCGCGAAAAAGCGTTTCGAAAGAGATTATTAGGGCGCTGGCGACGAGCAAGCGGAGGATAGAGTCATTCCACTCGAGGCAGACTCTTGAACCTTTCGTGTACAGAGATGAGTGCGGGACCATGGGGCAGCGAGTCGTCCCGCTCGATCGTATCGGTGTCTACGTCCCGGGTGGTACCGCGAACTACGTCTCGACTGTCCTTATGGCATCAATCCCTGCGCGCATCGCAGGTGTTAAGGAAATCGCGATGTGCACGCCTTGCAGGAACGGCACGGTGCCCGATGAGATCCTGGCAGCTGCCGACTTGTGCGGCATCACAGAGGTTCACCCAGTCGGCGGAGCCCATTCTATCGCCGCGATGGCGTATGGTACCAGGTCGATTCCCAAGGTACAGAAAATCGTCGGTCCCGGAGGCAGCGTCGTCACGGCCGCGAAGCTGCTCGTGAGGAACGATTGCGAGATTGATTTCTTGGCAGGGCCGTCCGAGGTCCTAGTGATCGCCGACAAGAGCGCGGACCCAACCCTCGTCGCTGCCGACATGCTCGCTCAACTAGAGCACGACCCACTCGCGCGCGCACTTCTGGTCACGAACTCAAAGCCGCTCGCTAACCGGACAAGTAATGAGCTTAGCCTCCAACTTGCCAAGGCGAGCAGGAGCGAGATAGCATCCGAGGCGGCCAAGAAAGGTGCTATCGCGATCATCACAGAGACGATCGCACAAGCAGTTGCGTTCTCGAACGACTACGCTCCCGAGCACCTTCTGGTCGACGTCAAGAACCCGACGGCCATCCTCGACAGAGTGCAGAATGCGGGTTCGGTGTTCTTGGGGAGATACTCCTCGGTTGCATTCGGGGACTACTGCAGCGGCACGAACCACATACTCCCGACGAAAGGGACGGCCGCCATGAAATCCTCCCTCTCTGTCTACGACTTCCTCAAGATTATACCATATCAGTGCATTAGCCGAATCGGGGCAGCAAGGCTCTCCAAGGTTGTGGATGTCCTGGCGCGCGCGGAGGGTCTTCCGGCCCACGCAGAAGCTGCACTCGCACGCACAAGGAAGGTGAAAATGTGACCACCATAGGAGAACTTCGAAGGAAGACCCTGGAAGCGCTCATGAAACCGTCCTACTCGATATCCATGAGAGACATGGTCCTTCTCAACGACAACGCGAACTTGTTCGGCGTGAACCCAGCTGTGCTTGAGGTGGCGGAGTCGTTCGATTTCGCAAGGCTGTGGGCATATCCGAGCGAGAATTCGGATGCGCTGAGAGAGCGTATCGCCTCCGAATACGGAGTGGCGTCGGACGAGGTCATCGTCGGGAACGGTTCGGACGAGATCCTCGATATCACATCCAAATGCTTCATCAACCCAGGCGATACGTTCTGCACTCCAACACCGACTTTCGGCATGTACAGGTTTTATGGGCGCCTCCACCTAGCGAAGGTGTGCGAGAAACCGCTGAAAAGAGATTTCTCCTTGAACGTTGAGAGCCTTCTTGAGGAAAGGGCAAAGATCACGGCCATATGCCAGCCGAACAACCCGACAGCGGTCCTGTTCGAATCCAAGTCAGTCAAGCGCGTGCTTCGAGAGGCATATGGACTGGTTCTTGTAGACGAGGCGTATGCGGATTATTCCGGCTCCAACATGCTTCCAGAAGTCATGAACTCAGAGCACGCCCTTGACTTGCGAACGTTTTCGAAAGCGCATGGTATGGCAGGCCTGCGTGTTGGCTTCGCTATCGCTCACAAAGAAATCATCGATGAACTTAGGAGCGTGCGGACTCCGTTCGGCTTGAACTCCTTTGCTGAGGCAGCGGCCATAAAGGCTCTCGACAACCGCTCTTGGATCAGTGAGACCGTCGCCAGGACCAAGGAGGAACGATCGTACCTCGCACCTAGGCTGATCACTCTCGGTTTCAAGGTATATCCATCGGACTGCAACTTCCTGCTCTGCAAAGCACCAATCGATGGCCCCGCCCTAGTCTCAGCTCTGAGAGGGGAAGGGGTCGCCATACGAGACTGCAATTCGTATCCGCTCCTCGAGAATCATGTTCGGATCACGATCGGGCCAAGGCCAATGCTCGATGTCTTGCTTGGCAAACTCGAGCACTTGCTTTCTGTGGGGTCGAGATGAAGATTTCGATAATGGACTACGGTGTGGGAAACCTCCACAGCATTTCCAAGGGACTCGAGAGAGCAGGAGCCAATGTGCAAATGGTGGAAGACCCGGAGGAACTCCTGGAGGCGGAGTGCATCGTCTTCCCTGGTGTTGGCGCGTTCGGTGCCGCGATGGATGTTCTGAGACCAGTGCTGCCTGGGCTTAGGAAGAAAGTGAGAGATGGGACTCCCACCCTCGGGATATGCCTCGGCATGCAGATCCTCTTCGAGAAGAGCGAGGAATCGAAGGGAGAGGGAGTCGCGGTCATCAAGGGCACCGTGAGAAGACTGAGGCGTGGTCGGATCCCTCAGATGGGCTGGAATGAAGCTGTCCCAAAGAGCGATGGACTGTTCGAGGGCGTGCCTGAGGGGTCTCAATTCTACTTCGCCAATTCCTACATATGTCTTCCAGCTGAGGATGTGACGATTGCAGACACTGTCTACGGCATGAGGTTCGCATCCGCAGTCAGGAAGGGCGCCATTCTCGGTGTCCAGTTCCACCCGGAGAAGAGCGGACCCCCAGGTCTAAGATTGCTCGGCAATTTCGTGCGCATCGCGGAGGAGTCTTCGTGAAAGTAATACCTGCAATCGACGTGAAGGACGGGAAGTGCGTTCAGCTTGTCGGAGGGAAACCGGGGACTGAGAAGGTCATGATCGACGATGTCATTGGCGTCGCCAAGAGGTGGCAGAGTGAGGGCGCCGAACTGATCCATATCATAGACCTCGACTCCGCGCTCGAAACCGGTGACAACGAGATGCTGATCGAGATGATCGCAGCTTCGCTGTCCATACCCGTCCAGGTCGGTGGAGGAATACGAGACCAGGAGAAGGTCCAGAGACTCTTCGATATTGGGTGCGAAAGGGTCATCATTGGCACAAGGGCGATCCAAGACAAACCTTTCGTCAGGAAGATGGCCGAGGAGTATCCAGACGGAATAGTTGTGGCCGTAGATTCGGTGGCGAACGAGGTCCTGATAAAGGGTTGGCAAGAAGGCTCGGGCAAGGATCTGCTGACCGTGGTGAAGGATCTCGATGCCTTGCCGATATTCGGGTTCTTGTACACGAATGTCGAGGTTGAGGGTCAGCTCAAAGGGATAGATCCGATTCCAATCCAGGCCCTGGCCAATAGCACCAAGAAGCCATTGATCGTCTCGGGCGGCATCACTACCATGGGTGATCTGGATATTCTTCAAAGGATGGGCGCTCATTCAGCGGTTGTCGGCATGGCGATCTACACTGGGAGGATTGACTTCAGAAGGGCAGTGGGGGAATTCAGGTGAGGACGAAGGTTGGTCAGAGGAGATCCGCGATCTCAAGGCAAACGAAGGAGACATCGATCAAACTCGAGCTGGATATTGACGGTGAAGGCAAGTCGAAGTGTGTCGTCACTGACGAGTTCCTCAGGCACATGGTCGAGACGCTCGCGAAATACTCCGGCACGGACATCATGATGACTGCTAGGGGGGACATCGAACACCACCTGATCGAGGACGCTGCAATAACTCTCGGAAGGGGCTACAGAGAGGCCATCGGTTCCAAGCCGATCAAGAGGATAGCCAGCGCGACGGTCCCTATGGATGAAGCCCTGGTCAAGGTCGCGATCGATTTGATAGACAGACCATATGCTCACCTCGAGATGCCCAATCCGATGTACGAACACTTCCTGAGATCGTTTGCCATGGAGCTGAGGGCGACAGTGCACACCATCGTCATCAGGGGGAAGGACGAGCACCACATTATCGAGGCGACTTTCAAGGCTCTGGGATTGGCGCTCAAAGAAGCGATGGTCGAGACGAAGACAACGGTGTCGACGAAGTCGAGCGTGAAGTGGAGGAGCTCTTAATGCCGCTCTCGAAACGCATCATCCCTTGCCTCGACGTGAGGGACGGCGTCGTGGTAAAGGGTGTCTGCTTCAAGGATCTTCAGGCCGTCGGGGACCCGCCTGCCCTGGCTGTTGAATATCAGAGCCAAGGCGCAGACGAAATCGTCTTCCTGGACGTGAAGGCCTCAATAGCAGGCCGGGAGACACTGAGGACAGCCGTGCGGAAGACAGCGGAGACTCTCTTCATTCCATTGACAGTGGGCGGCGGGATTAGATCATTCGCTGATGTAAGAGCCACCCTTAAGGCGGGGGCAGACAAAACATCGATCAATTCCGCCGCGGTCGAGAGCCCGCCCCTGATATCGCAATGTTCTGCTGCATTCGGGAGTCAGTGCATTGTGATTGCGATTGACGCCAAGAGTTCGTGTGACGGCTGGGAGGTCTACACATACTCGGGCACGAAGGCCACCGGACTCGATGCAATCGAATGGGCCAAGGAAGTGTGCGAGAGGGGGGCGGGTGAGATACTTCTGACGAGCATGGATGCTGATGGCACGAAGATGGGATACGACATAGAGTTGACCCGGAAGGTTGTCCGCGCCGTGAATGTCCCGGTCGTCGCCTCCGGGGGTTGCGGCAAGATAGAACACATAGTGGAGGTTCTGACCAAAGGTGAGGCTGACGCCGCGCTCGCAGCCTCGATCTTCCACTATGGTCAGCACACAGTCGCCGATGTGAAGAAAGCGCTCGAGAGAGAAGGGATTCCCGTCAGAAAGGGAGTGGGAATGTGATCGAGAAGAAGGAGCTTGTCCCGGTTGTCGTGCAGGATGTCAAGAACAACAACGTTCTGATGCTCGCCTACATGAACGATGAGGCCCTCGAGTTGACGAAGAAGACCGGCTACATGCACTATTGGAGCCGATCCAGGAACGCGA
>Ga0315291_10003766_pt1 | contig 19501 bp, 19 predicted proteins | sample YL17G12_20_MG_FD_203070 | JGI IMG/M metagenome (GOLD analysis project Ga0315291, IMG submission 203070) | Sediment microbial communities from Yellowstone Lake, YNP, Wyoming, USA - YL17G12_20 | ecosystem: Environmental > Aquatic > Freshwater > Lake > Sediment | place: USA: Wyoming | collected...
TGCCTGGAATCATCACCGCCGCACCAATCGCGACTACCAGCAGCGCCACACCTGCAAATGCAATCCGTCTCATTCTTCTATCCCCCTTTGTTGATATGTAGCCGCGGCCCGCAGCCCGCCCTGAGCGCAGCCGAAGGGTGGCCGCCCGATCACAGCCGAGGGCGGCTGTGCCACATGCAGGCACATCGAGGATTCGTGCCAGCAACTCGGCGGGTGGCTGGAAGCGACCGATGCCGCGCAGCGCGCGCCGCAGCAGCCGCACCGACCGCGCCTCCGCGCGGCAGGCGCCGCACCGCGCGGTGTGCAGCCAGCGAAGCGCCGACCGCAGTCGGCGCACCGACCGCAAGCCGCCTTCGCTATCCTGAAGCATCTGACGCGCTCGGCTGCATTTCATCGCTGTTCACCTCCGTCGCCAGCATGTCGCGCAGCAGGGCAAAGGCCCGGGCGCGGCGAGACTTCACCGTTCCTGTGGGGAGGCTCAGGGCCGCCGCCACCTGGTCGAGGGACAATCCCTCCAGGTTATGAAGGACCATGACCTCCCGATACGCTTCCGGCAGTCGCTCCAGCGCGGCCCGGACCGCTCGGCGCAGCTCACTTTGCTCCAGCCGCATGTGTGGATCGAACCGCGCCCAGTCCTGCGGCGCCGACTCCGAGCATTCGTCGAAACCAGCCATCTCCGGGTTGGCCCGGCGCCGGTGCTGTAGATACTCGTTGCGGGCCACGCGGTACACCCACGCCCTGAGCGGCTTTTCTCCGCGCATTTCCGGCGGATGGCGCCAGATCTGAACGAACGCCTGCTGCGTAAGGTCGGCCGCGAGGTCGGCGTCGCGGCACAGCCAGCGCAGGTAGTTGTACACCCCCCGGTAGAACCGCCGCGCCAGCCGCTCGTACAGTCCCCGATGCGCAGCCCACGTCATGCTTGCCCTCGTGACCCGCATACTCGCCGTCGCTCCCCCGGGCGAAGACGCAGCCTCACACTATGTACAATGCAATACCGGCGCCATCGGTTCATTTGCAGACAGCGATGCTGGCGCCTGCTTTCCTGCCAAGCGCTTGGGTGTCGGAACAGAAGATCACACCTGCGTTTGCAGGCGACCGGCTCGGCTGGGTGGCCCCGCGTTCGTTCCGAAAGGGCTCCGGGCGTGGAGGTGGGCCGTAGTGGGGCGGCCAGAAAAAAACCCTGAAGATTTCCTAGATAAGGGCGGGATTGCCTATTGACACAAGTGAGGAGCCGTGGTATATTGTGGCGCGCAATGGGACGTTGGGGCCCCAAAGTGGGCCAAAGGGGCGCGACGAATTGACCTCCGACCTGTGGGGGGAGTTCGAACATAAACTGGATGACAAGGGAAGGGTCACCATCCCCGCGGCATGGCGTCCCCACCTGGCCGAGGGCTTTTTTCTGTGTCCCGGGATCAACGGCAATTGCCTGTTCCTCCTGCCGAAGTGGCGGTGGACGATCATCCAGGAGACGCTGTCGAAGGTGACGTACGACGATGAGAAGGGGATGGCGCTGCAGCGGCTGTTCGGCGCGGGTAACGAGGCGAAGCTCGACGGCGAGGGCCGGGTTTCGATTTCACCGAAGCTACGCGCGCGCGCTGCCATAGCTGACGAAGCCGTCCTTTGCGGCGGTCAAGACCGCATCGAGATTTGGAATCCCCAAGAGCGCCGGCTGTACGAAGAGAAAGAGCTGAACCCGCAGGCGGTGCGCGAGAAAGCTCGCAGCAAGCGCCTGTAAGTTAAAGGGAGTTCGGCGGACGCGGGCCCAGTCCTGCAGGGAAAAATGAGCGAGCAGGCTCACCTCCCGGTGATGGTGGCCGAGGTGCTGGACTACCTGGCGCCGAGACCGGGGATGCGAGTGGTGGACTGCACGGTCGGCAGCGGCGGGCACGCGCAGGCGATAATCGAGAGGCTGGGCTGCGGGGGGGGGCTGATCGGGCTCGATGCGGATGCCGAGGCGATAGAAAGAACGCGGGAGCGGCTGGCAGGGAAGCCGGCGCTCCTGGTGCAGGGCAATTTCAGAGAGCTTGAGACGATCCTTGACAAGCTAGACCGACCGGTTGCCGACGGCTTCCTGTACGACCTGGGGGCATCCGCTGAGCAACTCACTGCGGTCGGGGGGCGCGGTTTCAGTTTCCGCTCCAACGCGCCCCTAGACATGCGGATGAACCCCGCGGTCGGACGGCCGGCGGCCGACCTGGTGGCCGAGCTTCCAGAGCAGGATTTGGCCCGCCTGCTCTGGGAGCTTGGCGAGGAACGGTGGGCGAGACGTATCGCGCGGGCAATCGTCGCGGAGCGCCAGCGGGCACCTATCCGCACTGCCGCCCAGTTTGCAGCACTAGTCGCAGCAGCGATCCCACCCAGCGCGCGCAGGCAGCGGATTCACCCGGCCACGCGCAGCATGATGGCCTTACGAATCGCTGTCAATGACGAACTTGCGGCGCTTCGCCAGTCCCTGCCCCAAGCTATCCGTCGCACGACCACCGGCGGAAGGATAGTGGTGATCTCGTACCACAGCCTGGAAGACCGGGTGACGAAGAACACCTTCCGCGATTACGCGAGGGCCTGCCGCTGCCCACCGTTCCTCCCTACCTGCTGCTGCGGGGGGCGGGCGCTGGTGCGCGTGCTGACGCGCAAGCCGGTGCCCCCCGACGCGGCAGAGGTGGAATCCAACCCGCGGGCGCGCAGCGCCAAGCTGCGCGCCGCAGAGAGGATACCGGAAGGTCAAGAGGGTCAATAGCACAGGTCTAATACGGCCTCATAGCGCAGATTCCGCAGCCTCCGTTGGAATCTGCCACGGCGGTGAGCGCATGTCACAGCACAATTTGCAGCAGCGGTTGCACCAGGACATCGAATTCGCCCCCAGCGAGCGACCCAAGCGCCGACGTCCAATTGCAGCAGCGAACAGACCAGTAATCACAGCTCTTGCGCTCACCGCCTCCTTTATTATGGCCGCGCTCATTCACGTCAGCTCCTACGCGCGCCTCGCCCAGTTGGAGTACCGGCGCCAGGCGCTGGTCGCCGAGGCGGCCTGCATCGACGCTGCCAATTCGCAGTTGCGCTTCGAAGTGGAACGCGCCCGCGCGCAAGAGCGAGTGGCCGGTATCGCCCAACAGTGGGGCATGGCCCTTGCCGACCCCGCATGCGAGGTTGACTACATCGTATTGCCCGCAGCAGCCGGCCCCGCCAGCCACCCCCGCTACTACGCGGTGCTGCGCGATCTCGCCCTGGAGCAGCAGGTTACGAGCATCGTCACCACTGGCTGGGGCGGCGCGGTGCAGACCGCGGCCGCCGCGCAACGGGTGGCCCGGCCCTAGGAGCGAACTCCGGGAGGGGCGCGCGGTGCGTGCACCGCGCGAACACTCGCGACCTCCACGAGAGGTCGCGCCCACGCCCAGCGCAGGGCGAACACGGTTTGAAAGCGCGCGCTCCGGGCGGCGCGCTTTCGCTATCACTGGGGGAAGGGACCGATGCGGCACGCGAGCTGGGCCGGCATGCGCCGGCGGATGCGATGGTGGTTCTTCCTCTTCATCCTCGGCTTCGCGCTGCTGGGGGTCAGGCTGTTCTTCATCCAGGTCGTGCGGCACCCCGCCTACGCCAAGCAAGCAGAGGATCTGCAGCGCATAACGGCAAGCCTGCTCGGCACGCGCGGCACCATCTACGATCGCAACGGCGTGCCCCTGGCTTTCAGCCGTATCAGCCGTTCCATCTTCGCCGATCCCAAGGAAATCAAGCCCAAACAGCGGCCAGCCGCCAAACTTGCGCCTATCCTGGGGCGCCCGCAGGCCGAGGTCGCCGCCATCCTTGCGCGGCCGGGCCGCTTCGAGTGGCTGTGTCGCCGCGCCGACGACCGGGTGGCGGCGCGCGTTCAGGCGCTGTGCGAGACCAAGAAGAGAAAGGACGGGCGCCGTATCCCCGGGCTGCGCGGCATCGGCTTCATCGAGGAGAAGAAGCGCCTCTACCCCTACGGTGAGCTCGCGGGCCAGACGCTCGGCTTCGTGCGCGATGACCACGTCGGCGGCGCGGGCATCGAGCTCGCCTACGACGATGTCTTGTCCGGGCGGGACGGGTACCTGGTGGCGGAGGTTGACGGCAGCCGCCGCGTCATACCCGGGCGACGGCTGGAGCAGGTCGACCCCGTCAAGGGGCGGGACGTTTATCTAACTATCGACGTGCGCATCCAGGAGATTACGGAGGCCGCGCTGCGCGAGGCGGTCGAGAAGTACGGCGCTGCAGGCGGCACCGCGATCGTCGCCGACCCCATGACCGGGGAGATCCTGGCCCTGGCCAACTACCCGTCGATGGACCCCAACCGCTATCGCGACTACGAGCCGGAGCGGTGGCGCAACCACGCGGTGACTTGCGTGTACGAGCCCGGCTCGACCTTCAAGCTGGTGGCGGCGTGCGCCGCGCTGGAGCGCGGCGGCATGACGCCGGACACGCCTGTGCTGTGCTGCACCGGCGCCAAGACCGTCGGCCGACGAGTCATCCACTGCGCGCCCCACGCCGGCTCGCGCGCGCACGGGGCGCTGAACCTGCGCGGGGTGGTGGTGAAGTCGTGCAATATCGGCGCGGCGACGCTTGGCGCCAAGGTCGGGAGCCGCAAGTTCTACGACACCCTGCGCGCCTTCGGCTTCGTCCAGCGCACCGGCATCGACCTGCCGGGCGAGGCGACGGGATCGGTGCCGCCGCCCGAGCAGTGGCGTGACATCAATGTCGCCAACCTGGCTTTTGGGCAAGGCATAAGCGTCACCCCGCTGCAGTTGCTGGCCGCCTACTGCGCGGTCGCCGCTCACGGGGTGGTGCCGCCGCTGCACGTCGTCAATCACGTCGGCGGCGAGGACGGCGCGCCCGGCCGTGCGACGGGCGCCGCCCGCCGCGCGCTTTCCGCGCGCACGGCGCAAACCATGGTGGACATCCTGCGCGACGTGGTCACGGAAGGCACCGGCAAAGCGGCCCGGGTGGCCGGTTTTGCGGTCGCCGGCAAAACCGGCACCGCGCAAAAGCCGACGCCGGAGCGAGGGTATGGCTCCAACCTGAGCGTGGGGTCGTTCGTCGGGTTCGCCCCGGCGGAGGACCCGCGGCTGGCGATCGTGGTGGTCATAGACGAGCCCCGGGGACCCCATTACGGAGGCGTGGTAGCAGCGCCGGCGTTCGCCGACATCGCGCGCCGGGGGCTGGCTTACCTGGGGATGCCGCCGCGCCTGGTGGCGCAGGCGACGGGAGCGACGAATTAGCCGCGGCGCGCCTTCGGCGCGGGTGCATATTCTGCTATAATCGAAATGGTGCTGGGCCTGCCAGGCGCGGCAGGAAACGCTCGCTGATGAGAAGCCTTTTCGAACTACTCGCCGATGTCAACTACCGCCGCCTCACGGGAGCCCCGGATGTCGGGATAACGGGAATCGCCCACGACTCGCGCGCGGTGGAAGCCGGGAACCTGTTTGCGTGCCTGCCGGGGCAACACACCGACGGCCATCTCCACATCGACGAAGCGCTTGCCCGCGGGGCGAGCGCGGTGGTGGTGCAGGCGGGCCGCATGCCGCAGGAGCAGGATTTCGGCCGCGCCAGCGTGGTCGAGGTGGACGACGCGCGCAGCGCCCTGGCCGCGGCCGCCGCCAGCTTCTACGATTACCCGTCGCGCCACCTGTGCCTGGTGGGGATCACCGGCACCAACGGCAAGACCACCACCAGCTACCTGACGGAAGCGATCCTGCGCCGCGCGGGGTTCGCCACCGGCATCATCGGCACCCTCGGCTACCGCGTAGGCGATGAGGAGCTGCCCGCCCACCATACCACGCCCGAGGCGCCGGACCTGCAGTCGCTGCTGCGGCGCATGGTGGACAACCGCGTGACCCACGCGGCGATGGAGGTGTCGTCGCACGCGCTGGCGCTGCGACGCGCGGACCACTGCGCGTTCTCCTTCGCGGTCTTCACCAACCTCACCCGCGATCACCTGGATTTCCACGCCGACCCCAGGGACTATTTCCAGGCCAAGGCGCGGCTTTTCTGCGACCCGGTGTTTTCCCCGCGCGATCGCCTGCGCATCAACGTCATCAACGCCGACGACCCCTCCGGGCGCGCGCTGGCCGAACAGGCGGTCGGGGTGACCGTGACCTACGGTATCGATGGCCGCGGGGACGTCACGGCGCGCGACGTGGTCTTGAGCGCGACCGGCACCGCGTTCCGGGTCGAGGCCCCGCAGGGGGTGCTGCCGGTAAACCTGCAGTTGGTGGGATCGTTCAATGTTTACAACGCGCTGGCCGCGCTGGCGGTCGCGCTCGGGGTGGGGATAGAGCTGGAGACGGCGGCGGCGGCGCTGGAGTCGGTGGCGCCCATCCGCGGCCGCTTCGAGCGAGTGGAGGCCGGGCAGGACTACGCGGTGGTAATTGACTACTCGCACACGCCGGACGGGCTGGAGAAGGCGTTGCGCGATGCGCGGCAGCTCGTGCCGGGGCGCCTGCTAGTGGTGTTCGGCGCGGGCGGGGACCGGGATCCCGGCAAGCGCCCGATGATGGGCGAAATCGCGGCTCGCCTCGCCGACCTGGTGTTCATCACCTCCGATAACCCGCGCACCGAACCGCCGGAGCGCATTATCAAGCAGATCGCCGCCGGCGTTCCGTGGGCGAGCAGGCGGCGCTGCCGCATCGAGTCCGACCGGCGCGAGGCCATCCGCATGGCGCTTGCAGAGGCGCGCGCGGGGGACCTCGTGCTCATCGCCGGCAAGGGGCACGAGACCTACCAGATCTTCGCCGACCGCACCATCCATTTCGACGACCGGGAGGTGGTCGCGCAAATCGTGGCCGAACGGGGGCAACACATCGGCAAGCAGGCTTGAGCGCATGGCAGGCTTCACCGCAGCCGAGATCGTGGCGGCCACCGGCGGCCGGCTGGTCGCCGGCGACGAGACCTGCGCGTGTTCGGGTATCACCACCGACTCGCGCGCGGTGGCGCCGGGGCAGTGCTTCGTCGCCCTGCGGGGCGAGCGCTTCGACGCGCACGACTTCTTGGCCGCGGCGCTGCAGGCGGGCGCCCGCGGCGCGGTTGTCTCGCGCGCGCCGGAGGACCTGAGCCCGTCGCAGACTGCGTTCATAGTGCTCGTGCCGGACACCCTCACGGCGCTGGGCGATCTGGCGCGCGCCTACCGCGCCCGCTTCGAGATCCCTTTGATCGGCATCACCGGCAGCACCGGTAAGACCACGACCAAGGACATGACCGTCGCCATCCTGGTTCGCCGAGGGCCGGTTGCCGCCACGCCGGAGAACTTTAACAACGAGATCGGCGTGCCCCTCGCCCTGCTGTCGCTGACGGCCGAGCACCGCGCGGCGGTGATCGAGATGGCGATGCGCGGCGCCGGTGAGATCGCCTATCTCGCGGCGCTGGCGCAGCCGACCATCGGGGTCGTGACCAACATCGGCCTCAGCCACCTGGAGCGCCTGGGCAGCCCGCAGGCCATCGCCGCCGCCAAGGGCGAACTGGTGGAGGCGCTGGGCGAGGGTATCGCGGTGCTCAACGCGGATGACGCCTATTCTGACGGGCTTGCGGCGCGCGCGCAGGGGCCGGTAGTCACGTTCGGCCTGGGTGAGACGGCGGACTTCCGGGCGGTGGAGATTGCACCTGTGGACGAGGCCGTGAGCTTCCGCCTGGTCTGTCCCGACGGGGAAATCGCAGTGCGCCTGGAAGCGCCGGGGCGCCATCAGGTGCTGAATGCCCTGGCGGCGGCGGCAGCCGCGACCCAGGCCGGCGCGAGCCCGGATGACATCGCGGCGGGGCTGAGCGCGTTCACCGCATCGCACAGGCGCGCGCAGACGGTGCGCGCGCGGGCCGGCTTTCGCATCATCGACGACTGCTACAACGCCAGCCCGGCCTCGACGGAGGCGGCGCTGGAGATGCTCGGCGACGTGCAGGCGCGGCGCCGGGTGGCGATCCTGGGGGACATGCTGGAGCTGGGGCCGTCGGCGCCGGAGCTACACCGCGCCATCGGGGAGCACGCCGGCGCGATGGGGCTCGACCTGATGATCGCGGTTGGCGAGCTGGGCAGGTGGATCGCCGACGGCGCGCGCGCCGCGATGGGGACGCAAGCGGTGCGCTGGACGCCGAGCGGGGAACAAGCGGCGCAGTGGGCGCTGGAGGCGCTGGGGCCGGGGGACGTGGTGCTGGTCAAGGCGTCGCGAGCGATGCGGTTTGAGGACATCGTCGGGAGGCTGTCCGGTGCTTGATATGATGGCACTGGTGGTGGCCTTTGCGGCGGCGGTCGCGCTGGGGCGCCCGGCGATACGTCTGCTGCGGGGATGGGGCTGCGGCCAGCAGGTGCGCGATGACGGCCCCCGGTCGCACTACGCCAAGCAGGGGACGCCGACGATGGGCGGCGTCGTCATCCTGGCGGCGCTGATAGCGGGCGTGGCGGCGAGCGCGGCGCTGATGCAGGGCGTCGGGGCCGGGGCGCTTGCGACCGTCGCGCTTGCGATCGGTTTCGCTGTGGTGGGATTCGTGGACGACCGGGCGATCATCAAGCACAAGCGCTCGCTGGGGCTGCGCGCGCGCGAGAAGCTGGTGCTGCAATTCGCGCTCGCCGCCGGTTTCCTGTACCTCCTGCGGGGGTTGGGCTTCGTAAATCCCGTGGTGCTGGTGCCGTTCACGAGCAAGCTTGTCACCCTGGGTTGGTGGTACTACCCGTTGGCTGCGGTTTTCATCGTGCTCACATCAAACAGCGTGAATCTGTCCGACGGCCTGGATGGCCTCGCCGCCGGGCTGGCCGCGATCGCGGGCCTGTCCGTCGGCGTCATCGCGACGCAGAGAGGCGAACCCGCGGTAAGCGCCATGTGCTATGCGCTCGCGGGCGGCTGCTTCGGCTTTCTGTGGTACAACGCCCACCCCGCGCGCATCTTCATGGGCGACACCGGCGCCCTCGGCCTCGGCGCGGCGCTGGCGGGCGCGGCGGTCGTGCTCAAGTCCGAAATCATGCTGCTCATCATCGGCATCATCTTCTACCTGGAGGCCCTGTCGGTAATCGCCCAGGTGGCCGCGTTTCGTCTTACCGGCAAGCGCATTCTGCGCATGAGCCCGCTGCACCACCACCTCGAACTCAGCGGATGGCCGGAGCCGCGGATTGTCACCCGCATGTGGATCGTCGCCGCGCTCATCGGGTGGGCCGCGGTGATGGTGGGGAGATTGCTGCCGCTATGACTGGTTCGTCCGACAGCTATCGCGGACGGCGCGCTATCAGCGCCAGGCGGGCATACGTGATCGGGCTCGGCGAGTACGGCACCGGGCGCGCCGCGGCGGCCGCGCTCGCGGCGATGGGCATAGCGGTCACCGTCGCCGACGTCAAGGGCGCGGACGAGCTCACCGAGCAGATCGAGGCGCTGCCCGAGCAGGTGGAGGTGGAGGTCGGGGCCGACGCGTATCGGACCCTGCTGGACGCCGACCTGGTGGTGGTGAGCCCCGGGGTGCCGCCGGACTTGCCGATGCTGCAGCAGGCGCGGGAGCGCGGAATCGAGGTCATCGGCGAGCTCGAACTGGCTTACCGGGTGACTGAGGCGCGGTTCATCGCCATCACCGGCACTAAGGGCAAGACCACCACCACCATGCTGACCGGGCGGCTGCTGGAGGACGCCGGATTGCGCGCCCACGTGGGGGGCAACATCGGCGCGCCGATCATCGAGCCGGCGCTCAGCGCCGGCCCCGAGGATTTGCTGGTGACCGAGGTCAGCAGCTTCCAGCTCGAGACCACGCGCGACTTCCGCCCGTACGTGGGGGTGCTGCTGAACTTCTGGCCCGATCATCTCGATCGCCACGCGGACCTCCACCAGTACTGGACTGCGAAGCGCCGCCTATTCGAGCGCCAGCAGGCCGACGACTGGGCGGTGCTGAATTTCGACGACCCCAAGGTGCGCCTGGTGGCGGACGAGGTGCGGTCGCAGGTGGCGCCGTTCAGCCGCACCGAGCCGCTGGGCCGCGGCGTGTGGGTGGACGGGGGCCGCATCGTGGCGGCGCCGCCGGTGACCGTGGACTGGCGCGCCATCGCACCGGTGTCGGCGCTGCGGCTGCGGGGGCGCCACAACCTCGAAAACGCGCTGGCGGCGCTCGCGGCGGCGGGCACCGCCGGGGCGGACCTGAGCCGCGCCGAGGAGACGCTGTCGTCGTTCACCGGCGTGCCCAACCGACTGGAGGAGGTGGCGACGGTCGCCGGTGTTACTTTCATCAATGATTCGCAGGCAACCAACCCGGCGGCGGTGGAACGGGCGCTGGAGGCGATCGCAGAGCCGCTGGTGGTGATCGCCGGGGGCCGGGCGAAAGTGGCGGATTTCGAGGAGCTGGGGCGGGCGCTGGCGGCCGGCGCGCGCGCGCTGGTGGTAATCGGTGAGGCGGGCCCGGCGATCGGCGCGGCCGCGCGCGCGGCGGGCCTGGCGCAGGTGCGCCGCGCGGAATCGCTGGAGCAGGCGGTGCAGACGGCGTTCGAGCTGGCGAGGCCGGGCGAAGTGGTGCTGCTGTCGCCGGCGTGCGCGAGCTTCGATATGTTTCGCAACATGGCCCACCGGGGCGAGGTCTTCCGCCAGGCGGTCGCCGACCTCGCTGCGGAAGCGCCAGCCGGGAGCAAGCAATGACCACCATCACGGCAAAGCCGGCGCGGGAGCGGGCGTCTTTCGACATGCATATGGTCGCGCTGACCGCGGCGCTGGTGGGCTTTGGCATCGTCGCGGTTTTCAGCGCCAGCTTCGCCCGGGCGGCGGCATCATCGATCGACAGCTTCTACCTGGTCAAACGCCAGACGGTGGCGGCGATAGTGGGCGCGGTGGCGATGCTGGTGATGGCGCGCCTGAGCATGGAGCGCGTGCGGGAGCTGGCCTACGGCGCGGCGGCGCTGGCGGCGGTGTCGCTGGCGCTGGTGCTGGTGCTGGGGGTGGCGATCAACGGCGCGCGGAGGTGGTTCCCGGTCGGGTTCTTCCACCTACAGCCGTCGGAGTTTGCGAAGCTGGCGGTGGTGCTCGCCGCGGCGAGATTCGCGATCGACAACCCACGCCGGATGCGCACCCTCAAGGGATTGATGGCGCCGCTGGGAATGGCGGCCGGGCTGGCGGCTCTGGTCGTCGTCGAACCGGATCTGGGCACCGCGGTCGTGATCATGGCGCTCGCGTTCGTGGTGTGCCATTTTGCCGGCGCGAGGGCGCGCCACCTGGGCGCCTATATGGCGGTCGGCATCGCCCTGCTGGTGGTAGCCATCGTCGCCGAACCCTACCGGCTCAAGCGCATCGAGGCATGGGTCAAGCCGCACGAGACGTCGCTCACCAGCGGCTATCAACTGCGCCACTCGGTGATCGCGCTCGGCGCCGGGGGCGTGATCGGGCGCGGGCTGGGCGAGAGCCGCGAGAAGTACGCCTACCTGCCCGCGGCTGAAACCGACTGCATCTTCGCGATCGTGGGCGAGGAGACGGGCCTGCTCGGCACGTGGGGGCTGCTGGCGCTGTTCGCGCTGTTGATATGGCGCGGCATGACGGCGTCCCTGCGCGCCGCCGATCCCTTCGCCGCGCTGGTGGGCGCCGGGCTGACCTCGCTGATCGCGCTGCAGGTCATGATAAACGTCGCGGTGGTCACCGGCATGGCGCCGACCAAGGGGGCGCCCTTGCCCTTCGTGAGCTACGGCGGTTCGTCGCTGATTCTGGCCATGGCCGCGGTCGGACTGTTGCTCAACGTGTCGCGCCAGCCGGGCCGCGCGCAAGCGCTGCCGCCGGCCCGCGACCACCGCTCCGTGGAGAAGCCAGGCCACCCCACATCGTGATGACGAAGCAAGGGAACCAGGTTCATACGCACCTCATGGGTATCGGGGGCATCGGCATGAGCGCCCTGGCACAGGCGCTCGCCGCGCGCGGCGAGCGCCTGTCGGGCTGCGACCTTCACCCCTCCCCTATCACCGCCAAGCTCGAGCGCCTGGGCATCGCGGTTCGCCAGGGGCACGACCCCGAGCACCTGGCGGGGGTGGATCGGGTGGTCGCGTCCGACGCGATCAGGCCGGACGACCCCGAGCTGGGGCGGGCGCGGGAGCTGGGCCTGCCCGTGCTGCGCCGCTCCGAGCTAGTGGGCGAACTGATGCGCGGCCGACGCGGCATCGCCGTCGCCGGCACCCACGGCAAGACCACGACGACGGCCATGATCGGCCTCATCCTCGCCCAGGCGGGGCGCGACCCGACCGTGCTGCTGGGCGGTGAGCTGCCGCAGTTCGGCGGCAATGCGCGCGTCGGCGGCGGCGAGCTCATGGTCGTCGAGGCGTGCGAGGCGTACGAATCATTCCTCGACCTGGAGCCGGAGATCGCCGTCATCACCAATATCGAACCGGAGCACCTCGACCATCACCACACCGAGCAGGCCCTGGTGGACAGCTTCGCCCGCTTCCTGGCGCAAGTGCGCGCCGGCGGGAGCGTGATCGTGTGCGCCGACGACGCCAATGCGTCCTCGGTCGTCGCCCGCACGGGCGTGGTCGCCGCGGGGGTGAATGTGGTATCCTATGGTGTGGAGCAAGGGGCCGATTACCGGGCAGTGGACGTGCGCGATGAGGGCATGGGAATGGGCTTTACCCTCACCCACCCCGGCGGGCGCGCGCCCGTGCGCCTGGCGATTCCCGGCGTGCATAATGTCGCGGATGCGGCGGCGGCGATGGCGGCGTGCGCCGCCGCCGGGGTGGACGCCGAAGAGTCGGCGCCTGCGCTCGCCTCTTTCACCGGGGTGGAGAGGCGCTTCCAGGTGAGCGCGACCGCCGCCGGGGTGACGGTGGTGGACGACTACGCCCACCATCCGACGGAGATTCGCGCGGTCATCGCCGCGGCCAGACCGCGCTGCCGCGGCAAGCTGGTGATCGTGTTCCAGCCTCACCTGTACAGTCGCACGCGGGACTTCCTGGCGGGATTCGCGGAGTCCCTGTCCCTGGGGGACATGGTGATCGTGACCGACATTTACGCGGCGCGCGAGGAGCCGCTGCCGGGCATTGACGGCGAAGCGGTGGCCAGGGCCATGCGCGAGCGCGGGGAAAAGCAGGCGCATTTTGAGCCGCACAAGGACGAGGTGGCCGCGCGCCTCGTGGATCGCCTCGCAGCGGGGGATTGGGTGCTGGTGCTGGGCGCAGGTGACATCGGATCGGTCGCCGAGGACCTGGTGAAGAGCCTGAACTGCAGGGCCGCATGCCGACGCGAGCAGGGGGGAAGCGTATGCCAGCCATGAACGCGGCAGCGGCCTTCAGCGGCGGTAGGGGCAAGGCATGCCTTGCCCGTACTGGGCTCGCCGACTGGTCGCACGAGATCAAGGAGCTGCAGGCCGCGCTGCGGGGGGAGGTTCGACTCAACGAGCCGATGAGCCGCCACACGACCTTCGGCATCGGCGGCTGCGCGGACATCTTCGTTCAGCCCAAGGACGAGCAGGACCTGCGCACGGCCATGGTCTGGCTGCGCGAGCGCGGCGTGGCGGTGCGGATCATCGGCAACGGCAGCAACCTGCTGGTTGCCGACGCGGGGCTGCGGGCGGCCGTGGTCAGGCTCGCGCCTGCGTTCGCTGGCATCCATTTCAACGGCCAGGGGGGGGTGGTCGGCGCGGGGGCGCGCCTCGCCGCGGTAGTCAACCGCTGCGCGCAGACGGGCTGGAGCGGGCTGGAGAGCACGGTCGGCATTCCCGGAACCGTGGGCGGCGCGATCGTCACCAACGCGGGCACCGATACCGGCTCCATCGGCGACCTGGTGCAGGACGCGGTGGTGATGGACCAGGCCGGCAATATGTGCGAGGTCAGATGCGCGGAGTTGAACTACGGCTATCGCCAAAGCAGCCTGACGCTGTCGCGGCACGTGGTGGTGCGGACGCGCCTGCGGCTGGTGCGGGCCGACCCGGTGGAGGTGCGCGCGAAAATGCACCGCCTGCACCTGAAGCGCAGCGGCCGCCAGCCGCTGAGCTGCCGCTCGGCGGGAAGCGTGTTCAAGAACCCGCCGCAAATCGCCGCCGGCAAGCTGGTGGACCGCGCGGGGTGCAAGGGGCTGCGGGTGGGCGACGCCGAGGTGTCGAGCAAGCACGCCAATTTCATTATCAACCGCGGCCGCGCGACCGCCGCCGACGTGCGCGCGCTGATGGCGGAAGTGCAAGCACGGGTGCTGCGCGTCCACGGCATCTGGCTCGAACCCGAGATCGAGCTGGTCGGAGACTGGCAGGCGGGTGATGGCGCGTAAGCTGCGGGTGGCGGTACTGATGGGTGGGCGCTCGAGCGAGCGCGAGGTGTCGCTGAAAAGCGGCGCCATGGTGGCGCGCCACCTCGACCGCGAGCGCTATGACGTGCTGCCCTTCGACACCGGCTGCTTGCACCGGCTCGAAGGGGACGCCGCAGCGCTGCCGGGGGCGACTGCCGAACCTGACCTAACGGCCCTCGCCTCACTGGCGCCGCGCGCGATCGAGCGCGATTCGACGGAGCCGCCGGTGGACGTCGCTTTCATCGCGCTGCACGGCCAGGGCGGCGAGGACGGCGCCATCCAGGGCCTGCTCGAGCTGTTGGGGATTGCGTACACGGGATCGGGCGTGCTCGCCAGCGCGCTCGCCATGGACAAGTCGGCGTCCAAGAGGGTCTTCAAGGCCGCGGGCATCCCGACGCCGCGATGGCGCGACTTTCGCATGGATAACTGCGCCGACCCGGCCGCGATAGCCGCCGATATCGAGGCGTCGCTCGGCGTGCCGGCGGTGGTCAAGCCGGCCTGTGAAGGCTCGACCATCGGCGTGAGCGTGGTTCGCCGCGGCGAGGAGCTGCCGGCCGCGCTGGAGCACGCCGCCAAGTACGGCCCGCGGGTGCTGGCCGAGGAGTTCGTGTCGGGGCCGGAGATCACCGCGGGGATTCTCGGCAACCGCAGCCCCGAGGTGCTGCCGCTGGTGGAGATCGTCCCGCGCACCGGGTTTTACGACTACTACGCCAAGTACACGCCGGGGGTGACGGAGGAGATCGTCCCCGCGCGCATCGACGACCGCACCGCGCGCCGGGCGCGGGATGCCGCACTGCGGGCATTCGCAGCGCTGGGGTGCCGCGGGGTCGCGCGGGTGGACATGATGGTCGGGCCGCAGGGCCCGCTGGTGTTGGAGGTCAACACCATCCCCGGGCTGACCGAAACGAGCCTGGTGCCGCGGGCGGCGCAGGCGGCGGGGATTAGCTTTCCGCGCCTGCTGGACCGGATAATCGAACTGGCGCTGGAGGACCGCTGACCGATGCACGAGCAGCGCTACAACGAGATCGCCCGGCGCGGGGTGCGGCGGCGGCGGCGCGACTACACGCTGATAGCGCTGCGCCTGGCGGCGGCGGGGCTGTTGCTCGTGCTCGCAGGGCAACTGGTGTGGGCGCTATACCGGTCGCCGCGCTTCCAAGTGCGAGAGGTGAAGGTGGTGGGGGCGCGGATGCTGGACCCAGGGGCCGTGACGGCGCGCGCCGCGGTCGCCCCCGGGGCCGGGCTCGCCGGGGTCTCCACGCGCAGGACGCGCCGGGCGGTCGAGGCCATGCCGGCGGTGGAAGGAGCATCGGTTCGCCGGGACTGGCCGGGCACGTTGGTCATTGTCGTTCGCGAGCGCACACCCGCCGCATTCGTTCGCCGCGGCCGGGGTATCATCTTCTTGGATCGGCAGGGCATCGCGTTCGCCGGCACGCGCTGCGACCCCGCGGGTTTGCCCGAGCTGAAGGGCATCGCGGTGGACCTGGGGCGTCTCGGCCGGCCGCAGGACAGCGCGGCCCTGCGGGGGGCGCTCGCCGCGCTGGCGGCGGCCCAGGAGGCGGAGCTGGTCGTGCGCGCGGTAGTGGCTCGCACGGATGACGACCTGGCGCTGCGCCTGGCGGATGGAACCGCGCTACACCTCGGTCGGCCGGAGCGGCTGCGGCTCAAGGTGAGCCAGGCCAAGGTGGCGCTGACGCAGTTGCAGCCCCTGCACCGGATCGAGTACATCGACGTTAGCTGCCCCGACGCGGCGGTGTGGAAGCCGCGCGCGGAGTCCTAGAAACGGAGTGGGACGCGTCCATGGACGTGCGGCATATCAGGCTGAAGATGTCGAGCTGGGTAGCGCCCATCACGATGGTGTGTTTTGTGATCGGGGCGCTGCTGGCGCTGCAGTTTACGACTCAGCGCAAGACCGGCGCGGTGTCTCGCTACGCACGCGCTGACGTCCTGACGCAGGAATTGGTGGCGCGCCAGAGCCTGCTGGACAAGCAGCGGGAGGAGATCAGCGACCTGCGCGCCAAGCTCGACGAGTACCGCAAAGCCTCGACCCAGAGCGAAGAGGTGCTGACGCTGCTCAACAAGCAGCTCATTCACGACCAGGTGGCGCTGGGGCTGGTGAAGGTGCGAGGGCCTGGGGTCGTGATGACCCTCGACGACAGCACGCTGGCGGGGACATCGGGCGAGAACAAGGAGCCGTTCCTGGTGCACGACTACGATCTGTGGCCGGTGGTCAACGAATTGCGCGCGGCAGGTGCGGAGGTGATATCTATCAACGGCCAGCGGGTCATAGGCACCACGGCGATCCGCTGCGTGGGTCCCGTGCTCAAGGTCAACGATGTCCCGGTCGCGGCGCCGTTCGAGGTCAAGGCCATCGGGGATGCCGCTGCGCTGAGCAGCGCCCTCAACCTTCCTGGCGGGGTGGTCGAGCAGTTCCAGGCGTCGAAGTTCCCGGTGAAGGTGGAAACGCGCAAAGAGATAACTATAGAAGCGGTGTCAGTTACTCCCAAGGTGCGCTATGCGGAACCGGTGCCACCGGAGAAGTAGCTCATGATCCTATTGCCGCTGTTCGCGCTGCTCATCGGCTTCCTCATCGTTTACACATTGGGCGTCGCGCTGCCCGTCGGTTACGCCGACTACGTGTCCCTCATCATCCTCGCCAGCCTGGACGCAATAGCGGGCGGCGCGCGGGCGCGCATCGAGGGCAACTTCGACGACGTCGTCTTCGTCACCGGCGTCATCTTCAACTCGCTGGCCGCGGTGGGGCTCGCCTACATCGGCGACCGCATGGGCATGAGCCTGTACCTGGCGCCGGTGGTGGCTTTGGGCGTGCGCATATTCTACAACGTCGGGCGCATCCGCCGGCTGCTGCTGCGGCGAGCGACTGCTTCGCCGGCGGCGAGCGAGGGATCGGACCTTGAGCGCCTCGGCTGCTAGCGGGCGATCCGCGATGGGTCGCGAACGCGTAATCCTCGCCCTCGACCCCGGCACCACCAAGACCTGTGCCCTGGTGGCGCGTCTGGCGGACGGCGTTCCCCACATCATCGGCGGCGCCCGAGCGACATCGGTAGGCATACGCAAGGGGGCGGTCGCGGATCTGCGCTCGGCGGCCGCGTCCATGGCCGACGCCGCGCAAAGGGCGTGCCGAGCCGGCGGGGTGCGCTGCGAACGCGCGTGGGTGTCGGTGTCAGGCGAGCAGGTGCAAGGTACGCGCTCGCGCGCTGTCATAGCTCCCGCCGGGGCACAGGTGCGCCAGCGCGACCTCGACGCGTGCCTGCGCGAGGCGGTGGCGGCGACGCGCGTTCCTGATGGCCACGAAGTGCTGCACGCTCTGCCCGGAGAGTTCGCGGTTGATAGGCAGCGCGGCGTGACCAGCCCCCTCGGCATGGCCGCCGGCCGCTTGCAGGTTGATGCGTTCGTGATCACCACCTCCAGCACCGCGCTCGACAACCTGGAGCGCAGCGTCGAGTCCGCGGGGCTGACCATGGAACAGGAGGTGCTGTCGAGCCTGGCCGCGGCGTGGGGCGCCACCGATGAGGCCGAGCGCGGCGCGGGCGCCCTGGTGGTTGACATCGGCGGCGGGACCACCGACTTCATCGCTTTTCGCGACGGCAAGGCGGCGCTGGTGGGCTGCCTGGGGGTCGCGGGAACCCACGTCACGCGCGACATTGCGGTCGGCATGCGCGTCACCCTGGGCGAGGCGGAGCGCCTCAAGCGGGAGCACGCGGCGGCGCTGGCGCGGCTGGTGCCGGCGTCCGAGATCCGGCTGTCGTCGGGCGAGCGCGCGGAGCGGTGGTTCCTGGCCGAGGTGGTGGAGGCGCGCATGCGGGAGATACTGGAGCTGGTGCGCGGGCGGGTCAAAGAGGCCGGTCTGACGCCGACGCTGGCGGTGCTGACGGGTGGCGAAGCGCTGCTGGCAGGGTCAGCGCAGTTGGCCGAGGAAGTGCTCGAATGCCCGGTGCGGGTGGGCGGCGCCGCGGCGCGCAGCGGGGTGGGCGTCGCCCGCGACCCGGCGTGGGCGGTGGCGCTCGGCCTTGCTCACTACGCGGCCGGACAGCGCGTCCTCCCCTCCCCCTCCGGCGGCATCTGGACGCGCGGCGTGCGCTGGATACGGGAATCGTTCAGGTAGCCGCCCACGCGGGCCTAGGGCCGGTGGGCGCCAGAGTGACGCCCGACGGCGGGGCGACCATGCGCGCGCAGTTCATCAGCGAGCCGATAGAGGTCGAGCAGGCGAACTTGCCGGGCAAGCCTCCCGTGTCCCTGCGCTGGCGGGATGAAGACTACCCGGTCGAGCACGTCGAGGCGACGTGGCACGACGCCAGTTGGGGGCCGCTGCGAACCCGCGTGAAGCGCTGGTGGCAGCGGCGCCACCGAACGTACTATCAGCTGCGGGTGGCGGGCGGGCGCATTTTCGAGGTCTATAACGACCGCGGCCTCGGGCGCTGGGTGTTATACCGCATCCTGCACCTCGAGCCGGAAGGCTAGCGCCGGAGGCATCCGACGGCTGATGTGAATAGCGAGCGTACGGCGGGACCGCGATTTGACGGGTGAACGCGCCGCCCAGCGATTGACACGCGCCAGCCCGGTGGGTATCCTCTTGGTAGGCTTGACCCACGCGGGGAAAGGAAACTTGATGCGCGAAAAGGTAGAAGAGGTGATCGGCGCGATCCGAACGCATCTGCAGGCGGATGGCGGCGACATAGACTTGATTGAGGTTGACGAGCAGGACGGCATCGTCAAGGTGCGGCTGAAGGGCGCGTGCATCGGCTGCCCGATGGCGCAGGTTACACTGCAGCGGGGCGTGGAGCGGATGCTCAAGGAGCAGGTACCCGAAGTGCAACAGGTCGTGGCCGCCTAGCGCCGGAAACATAAGCGCGAAACCGACAGGCCGGTGGAGGTTTCCGCCGGCCTTCGCTTTGGCAGCGCTGGGGCCGAGATCATGGGCAACGAGCGTGGCACCCTCATCCGAGGGGTGATGCGCGCCCGATGTAGGGACCCATGCTGGCCCTGAGCGGCTAGGCTAAGGCCGCCGTGGCGGCCCGATGAATCGGGGTTAGCCACCTGCCGAACGGGGCCGTGCTCCCCTACGCACAATCCGGGTCTAACCGGGATTATGCATAGGAAAAGGTCAATGTCATTGTGAGCGCAGCGAAGAATCTTGGTAGGGAATGTGCAACCGCGATGGCAAGACCCCCGCCAGAGGCGGGCAAGCTTCGCGGAGTTTACCCTGAGCCAAGACCCTTCGCTTGCGCTCAGGGTGACACCGGCGAAGGGCTCAGGGTGACATCACTCGC
>Ga0315291_10003770_pt1 | contig 19484 bp, 19 predicted proteins | sample YL17G12_20_MG_FD_203070 | JGI IMG/M metagenome (GOLD analysis project Ga0315291, IMG submission 203070) | Sediment microbial communities from Yellowstone Lake, YNP, Wyoming, USA - YL17G12_20 | ecosystem: Environmental > Aquatic > Freshwater > Lake > Sediment | place: USA: Wyoming | collected...
CCGCGTCCCAGTGACCCGGAAGTGCTGCTGGGCAACAGGTGAGGCGGTGGTCCCTGATCGGCCTATCCGTGATCATACCAGCAGCGCCAGCAGTGCCGAGGTAGACACAGGCGACACCTTCTCTCCTCAGGCCGACCCCTAACTTGAAGCACGCTGCGTCCGAACCTGATGCCACTACCTTGATTCCTGCGTTCAACCCTGCCGCCTCTGCTGCAGAAGGTGACAGCGTCCCCACAACCGCGCCAGGAATGACCAGTTCCGGGAGCACGTCCTCCTGTAACTCAGCGGCGTCCAGCAGTGTCCGACTCCAACGAGTGGTCTTGAGATCCATAAGCCCCAAATACGACCCATAAGAGTGGTCACAGTACCAGCCAATGCCCGTGAGAGCATGTAGGGCGGCAGTTTGGGGGAGGATGAAGACGTGGGCAGATGAGAAAATGTCTGGCCTTTCGCGGCGCAGCCACAACATTTTCGTCACAGATGGCGTGGGATCCAAAGGCACGCCCGTCAAATCAGAGAACCGTCCGGCCCCCAATCGCTCGTTCAGTTCGTCCACGGCATCGGAAGCACGGCGATCATACCATAGAATCGCTGGGCCCACGCCCCTTCCCTGCACATCCACAGGCAGAATGGTCGCCCGCGAGCCAGTCACCCCAACGGCTCTTACTGCGTCAAGGTTAACCTCGCTACGATGGACGGCTTCACGCAGAACCTCTAGAGGCCATCGCAGCAACACCTCCCCAGGTACTTCGGCCCACCCTGGGCTTGGGGACTCTGTGGGACAGTCGCGGCGCGCCTGCCCGACAACAACTCCTGATGTGTCAAAGATGACCGCTTTAATCTCGGACGCACCCACGTCCAAGGCTGCCAAGTACGTCATCGTCATATCTTCTCTCGGCTTTGAGTGAACTCTTCGCTCAGGGATTGTCATCTTGCCACGCGTGGAAAAAGCGGGCATAGGCTTCGTGACACAACCGTATTCCCTCAAGGCTCGCATACTCGTCGGGGGCATGCTCCCGTCCACCGTGTCCCATGCCGCCGATCACCACAGGCAAACCCATCTCTTCTGTAAATAGACTGATGGGGCCACCGCCTGGGTGTGTCGGCCAGATCTCCGGCTCAACCCCAAAATGGCGGTAGACTTCAATCATCGCGCGCACGGGAGCGCAATCTGGGTCCACCCGCGCCCAATTGGTCACACTATACAGAGACACCTTGACCTGGGGGTAGCCGTGTGCTTCCAGATGCCCGCGAATCAACCCCATGATACGGTCTGAATCCAGGTTCGGACCAAAGCGCACATCCAGACGCGCAACCGCTTCGTGTGGCAGGATCGTCTTTGCGCCCGGCCCCACATCGCCAGCGCCCAAGCCACAGATATTCAGCGACGGTCGATAGAGCAGGGTCTCCAACAGTGCAATCCGATCTGCGGGATACCGAAAATGGGCAACTGCATCAGCATCCAGAAATGCCTCTGGGCTGAAGGTCTCCGCCAGCTTCGCAAGGATCTCCCGCTCCCTGGATGAAGGGGGGCAGACGTTGTCATAGAAGCCATCGATCAACACTTTGCCAGCGGCAGTATCCATCATGGTGGCGAGGGCAGATACAAGCGTCCAGGTCGGACTATGATACCAATTCGCCCGGCTTGAATGGACGGCATGGTCAGACGGTCCGCCCCATTCCCCGCCGCGCACAGACACCTCCATGTACGCTATCCCTTGCATGCCGAGATAGAGGATAGGCTTACCGTGGGCATCCTGACAGAAGTTGGGGAACAGAACGGCGTCAGCCTTCAGTCTGTTCGCTTCCGCGCGAACGACGGGTGCCAAATTGATGCTGCCAAGTTCCTCTTCTCCCTCCAGAACGAATTTCACGTTGACTGGCAGGGCCTCCAATCGCTGAAACGACTCTATCACGTTGAAAACGCAAGCGAGAGGGCCTTTGGAGTTTTCGACGCCCCTTGCGACAATGGAAGGTCCAATGCCAGACAAATCACGGACCTCGCCGGCAAACGGTGGGACGGACCAGACCTCGCCCTCCACGGGCATCGTATCATACATGCCGTATACGAGAAGCGTCGTGGGCGCTCCTACGTTGACTTCGCCTATTACGACCGGATATCCTGGCGTGGGATGAATTGTCGCTACTCCGCCAAGGTCTTCAATCCACTTGACCAACAACTCTGCCGTCTCTGCAATTCCTTCGCCGGTTGAACTGATGGAGGGCTGTTGCAGGAAACGCCTCAGTTTGGCCAAATATGCACCGGAGTTCTGCTCCAGGTTCTGAACGACTTCGTTGATACACGCGTCCAATGTCTCCTCCAATTTGGGAATATCCCTTCATCCGGCATGAGGGGCCAGAAACTCGCCATATTTGGACATGAACAGGCCAGGCAGTCCCCCGCTGTGCCAGAACAGCACCCGTTCACGCGCGCCAATGACCCCCGTGCGGATGAGATCCAGCAGCCCGCCCAGGGCGCGCCCGGTGTAGACCGGGTCAACCAAAATACCCTCCGTGCGGGCGAAAGCGCGGATGGCTTGGCGTTCCAACTCGCTGATGACGCCATAACCACCGCCCAGGTATTCGTCCGTGATATAGAGATCGTCTGGCGTGAAAAACAGTCCACTCAGACCAAGCCACTCTGCGCTGCGATTTGCCAGGGGAACAGCCCTTTGCTCCAAATCAGCCTTAGGCATTTCCACGGCGATGCCCAGGACCTGTCCCTTGAACCCCAAAGCGCGCGCCCCTAGTGCCAGCCCCGCCTGAAAGCCGCCGCTTGCCGACGCAAAGACAAACCGGTCAAACGTGATGCCTTGCTCCAAGGCCTGGGCCAACGTTTCCTCCATCCCGGCGACATAGCCGGTGATGCCCAAAGGATTGCTGCCTCCATACGGAATGATGTAGGGACGACTACCCCTTCGCGCCAGACCATCGGCAATTGTCTGTAGTTCTGCCGGCCAATCCCGGCCCGCGACCCAGCGGATGTCTGCGCCAAGCAACTCGTCCATCAAGAGATTGCCTTCAGCCTTATCAGGCGACGGGCCGCGAAGCGCAAGGGCGCAGGATAGCCCAACACGAGCGGCGGCAGCGGCAGTCTGCCGCGCATGATTGGATTGGGGCGAACCCGCCGTAACCAGTGTATCGGCCCCTTTTGCGAGCGCATCTGCAACCAAGAACTCCAGCGCCCGTGTCTTGTTCCCGCCCGCCGCAAGGCCAGTCTGGTCGTCACGCTTGATCCACAGTTCCGGACCGCCCAGAGCACCGGTCAATCGCGCCAAAGGTTCTAGCGGTGTCGGAAAATACCCCAAACGGACCCGCGGAAAACGCTCAGTCAGCGACATCTCACCCTATCCCCATGCCTGCGTCGGCCATGAGTCACGCCTTCGCGGTCTATGTGCGGTCTCATTCAAAGAAGGATTCTGTAGTGCAGCCTGCGCTTGCAGCCACGGTATCCACAACCTCGCCCGAGTGGACGAGACTGGTGACTTGCCTTATCTCGTTGAAAAGGGACTGATCCTCTTCCAACACTGCAACATTCTTGCGAATGAGATGGTGAGCCGCCTCTGTCCCCTTCCCTCGCCGCAAGCCTGGCGGGCGCAGATCCAACGCTTGCGCGGCGGACAGCATCTCTATCGCTACAACAGTCTCGCTGTTGCGTATGATTTCCCTCGCATGGCGCGCCGCGTTCGTCGCCATGCTCACATGATCTTCCTGGTTTGCGCTGGTCGGGATGGAATCGACACTGTCCGGATGCGCTAGGGTCTTATTGTCCGACACCAGAGCGGCAGCCGTATATTGCGGCATCATATAGCCGCAATTCAACCCAGGATTCTTCACAAGCATTGCTGGAAGGCCATCGCTCAACGCAGGGCTGGTCAATCTGAAAACGCGGCGTTCCGCGATGCTCGCTACTTCTGCTGCCACGATTCCAAGGAAATCCATGGCGAATGCAAGCGGCTCCCCATGAAAATTGCCTGCGGATATAGCCTTGTTGTCCCGTTCCAAATCCATGAAGATCAAGGGGTTATCCGAGGCGGCATTGATTTCGGTGGCAACAGTAGAAGTAATAAACCGCAACGCATCGCGTACTGCACCCAACACCTGGGGCGCGCAACGCATAGCATAAGCGTCCTGAATCTTCTCCGGGAGGCTGTTCACCAGTTCACTGCCCTGTACGAGCCTCCTTACATTGCTCGCCGTTTCCTGCTGCCCCTGGTGGCCCCTAACTTTGTGCGGGCGCGCATCAAACGCGTCCGTGAACCCAAGCATCGCCTCCAGGCTCATCGCCAGGGCAACCTCGGCATTCCGCACGAGGTTCCACGCATCGTGAGCGGCAAGACAGGCCATCCCTGCTGTCACCGTGGCACCGTTGGTCAGCGCCAGTCCTTCTTTTGCCTCCAAGACCACTCTTGCGATACCAGCGCGGGCCATCGCTTCGCGACCTGGCAGGAGTTGGCTCTGGTAGAATGCAAAACCGCTGTCATCCGGTCTACCAGCCGGAGTCTCGCAGAGCACCATCGCAATATGGGCAAGTGGAGCTAGGTCACCGCTCGCCCCAACCGAGCCTTTCGCAGGAACGAATGGCGTCACGCCAGCATTGATCATTTGAATGAGAGTATCCACCACCACTGGCCGAACTCCGGAAAACCCCTTGACCAATGAGTTCGCGCGTATGAGCATCGCAGCGCGAACAACGTCCTCCGGAAGCGGCTCATCCACCCCTACACCGCAAGCCACAACCACGTTATAAGAAAGCGCGCGAGTATCTTCCGCTCCGATCCTCTGGGTCGCAAGAGGGCCGAACCCCGTATTGACGCCATAGACTGTCAGACTGTCCTTCTTCACGACGTCTTGCACCCAGTTCGCCGAGGGCGTCATCCTATCCACCACATCCTGGGTCAGCAGGCTGACCTTGCTCCTGCCACGGGCAACCGCAACCACGTCGCCGATAGAGAGGCTTTCGCCATCTATAACCAGAGCCGGGATCTGAGATTGAGCGCTCACGGAATCCTCCTCACGAGGGGTGACAGATACCCCGCAAAACGAACCTACCCCAACGGGATGCGAACATGCTCGTAAGCAACATCCTCGCCGACTATCGTGACAATTCCGAAGCTCGGCCCGGGGCCATCCAGAGGGCCAGTCCCCCACCCACCGCTCACAGCCCCTGCGCCTATGAAGCGTGTCCCGTTAAAACTCCAATCTTCAAGCACATGCAGATGCCCCTGGAGAACCAGTTTGAGATTGTAAGGCTCAAAGGCCTGATACAGTTCCTTGTTGTTCACAATGAAGCCTTCTGGCGAGGGGGCCACGGTTATTCCGTGACGTAGTTGAACCCACGAGCTCACCATCGGAATGTGTGTGACGAGGCATACAGGGCGCTTCTGCCCCACCGTTGCAAAGTCATTCCTTAGCCAATTCATCTGCGCCTCATCTACGCCTCCGACGAACTTACGGCCCTCTATCTTCATAGAATCCAGTGAAACGAAGTGCCAATCCCCGTAATCAAACGAATAGTACGTGCGCCCCGCGCCAATACGCTGGCGATACATCTCCTTTCCATATTCCGCATGCTCCGGGGACACGCCGCTTTCTACGTACACGCCAAACAACTCATGGTTGCCTATCGTGTGATAGACAGGCACCTTCAAGTCCACTAACACCGACTCTACCAGATCATATTGCCCTTTGGCGGCGTCATATCCCACCCCTAATGCATCCTCTACCAGATCGCCCCCCGTCACAACAAAGTCGCAAGATTTCTCATTGATCATATCTATACAGCGCCGCAACCTCTCCTCTCGCATCCCAGGCCGAAGATGCAGGTCTGTGATAAATGCAAAGGAGAAACCTTGCTTCTTGGTGGATGGCTGAGACCGGCTGCACCGGGTCAGACCCATCCCCCCCGCAAACAAAGTCCCACCAGCAACCGCGACCGCTTTCAAGAACTCACGTCGGTTCATTCTTCCTCTCCTGTATTGGGGTCACACCACGCAGGCAAACAACAAACACCTACCAGGACCTGAAGAAACACACTCCAAGAAACCCCTGAGGGTGAAAGCAAGAAGTGCACGCCCTAAAGGCTGGCCAGAATAGAATCGGCCACCGCCAGCGCACTATCCACATTGGCGGGGAGCCCCAGCTGCTGGAACGCCATTCCCATGCAGCTTAGAAGGTTCAATGTGAATCCACGGTGTATCTGCATCAATCCTGTGGGACCCACCCGGAATGCTTTTCCCGCGAGCGGCCCATAAGTGCCCGCTATGGACATGTTGTACTGCTTGTGCATCACTTCGGCGAATTCCTCGTGTTTGACCCCGGTCGGATAGCGAATTGCGGTCGCCGTATCTGCGCAGAACCGCCCGGGCGAATCACAGCCCGGGCACCGATGCCCGCTCGTTACCAGCTCAAGGCCCATCTCGCTCACGGCATAACGGATCGCTTTGGAAACCACCGCATAGTGCCGATAGACTTCCGGAAAGGACATCGTCAACATCCGATCCAGCGCCGCGCGAAGTCCAAATAGAACGCTCGCCGGAAAGGTAAAGTAACCGCTTTGGCGCTTCATCCAGACTTCGCGCCACACGAGCAAACTGGTATACCATCCCTGAATTGGCGATCTGCGTCTCTCCAGCGCCTGCCATCCCCGATCGCTGATGGCGACGTAAGACAACCCAGCCGGAGTGGACATGCACTTGTGATTGCCACTGATGCAGAAGTCCGCCCCCCAATCGTCTGTGCGCACTTCCATACCGCCCAGAGATTGTGCCGCATCCACCACGAACAGCAAGCCTCTTTCCTGTGCAATCTTGCCCAGTTCCTGAACGGGATTGAGAATGCCCGTGGATGTCTCAACGTGGGTCACAAAAAGTGCCTTGACGTTCTTCTGGCTCAGCGAGTCCAACTGACGCCGCACCTTGTCCGGATCTAGGGGGAGACCCCACTGTTCCTCCAGAATCACCGGCGTCACCCCATGAGCCTGCATGATCTCGCCGAAAAGGTGGCTCCAATAACCGTTCGCAGCTATGGCCGCTGTAGTCTCGCCAGGTTCCAGGAGGCTGCAAATAACCGCATCCATCGCAAGCCGGATGGGGCCTATCATTACCAACACATCATGACGTGTGTTGTAGAGCCTTTTCAGAATTCCGAGAGTTTCATCAAAGTAGGCAACGAATTCGGAAGACCAGGGGTTTACGTACGGCCTCTGCATATTCCGCAGCACCGCCGGGTGCAAAGAAGTGCCCCCCGGTATGGCGCTCAATTGTTCGTCAAAGGTCGCCCAGAGGTCTCCCTCTTTCACAGTATCCATTCGTATCTCCTCGGATCGTCTGGATTGCTTTCCGCGTTATGTAAACTATGGCAAAGTCCTATCTTTGCAGCGACGCAAGGAGTCCGGACAGTTCCTCTTCCGAAATTGAGTATGCGTGCTCGTCGCCTGGGAAACGGCCACTTTCAACATCTCGTCGGAACGCAGCGCATGCGTCCACCACCGTCTGTTCTAGGTCTGCATAAACTTTCAGAAAGCGGGGAGAAAGTTCCTTGAACAGACCCAGCATGTCTTGGGCTACCAACGCTTGACCATCGCAGGCACTCCCTGCACCAATGCCAATCGTTGGGATGCGCAGACTTCGGGTAATCACCTCTGCCAACGGCGCCGGAACGCATTCCAACACTACGGCACATGCACCAGCCTCAGCCATCGCCAGTGCATCTTGCACTACATCCGCCGCAGTGGCCGCAGTCGTGCCTTGCACACGAATGGCCCCGCTGCGAACAATCTTTTGCTTAATGATGCCCACATGAGCAAGCACAGGTATCCCAGCATTTACGATAGCCCGCACGACATCCGCATCAGCGCGCGTCCCTTCGACATGAACCGCATCCGCGCCCCCCTCTTTCATGAGGCGGGTGGCATTGGACACCGCATTCTCAGGCGCTGTGTAAGAGCCAAAAGGCATGGTGGTCACTACCATGGAGGTTCCGGCGCCATTGCGGCAAGCGCGTGTGTGATAGATCATCTCCTCCACGGTAACGGACACCGCCTCGGCGCGGCCCAACCCCACGGTGCCAACCGCATCGCTCACCAGAATAATGTCAATGCCAGCCTGGTTGATGAACCTGGCAAAAGGGTAATCGTAGGCTGTGAGAACGGTGATCTTTTGACCGTGCCTTTTCTTTTCGGCCAAAGATCTTACAGTGACTTTTGCCTGCTGCCCCATTTCCTTTCCCCCTGACTACAGCCGTCTGCCACTAGAACCTGCGTGGAATCACTACTTTCCGACCACATCAGGGAGGATATCCTCCAGGTCCAGATGGGGGCTGGGGATCACGCGGGTGGAAACGACCTTCCCAATACGACTTGCGGCTGCCACTCCCGCAGCGACAGCCGTATTGACGGCCCCAACGTCTCCGCGAACCATCACTGCCACGTACCCTCCACCAATAACGCGCGCCCCCAACAGAGTCACGTTGGCCGCTTTGACCATTGCGTCCGCTGCCTCTGTAGAGGCTACTCGCCCCAATGTTTCAACCATTCCCAATGCCCGGGTCACACCGTCCTCAGACTCTTTCTCTCTTCTGTTGACTTTCGGATCTGCCATAGCAACTCCTCCTCAATCTCGTGTTCCTCTGGATACTGCCCTCTCAACTCTTGATATATGTGGCACGTCCTTCCGAACTAAGGCTGTTCAGGATACCCACAATCGCAGCATCCACGGGCGCTCCCGAAGTTCCTACCGCCTTTCTTGCTGTGCTGCCCTCGACCACGAACACAAGCTCACTTTCTCCAGCACCCACCAGATCAACGGCAATAAAGGGCGGGCCCGTGATGTTGCCATGGATATCGGTTTGGCTGGCTACCAGTAGCTTCATGCCCTCCAGGCGCTCGTCTTTCAACGTGGATACCGCTGTGCCCACAACTCTCGCAATGATCATATCTCCTCCTTCGCTGGCTGGCAGTAATTACCGGCTCAATCGGCGGACAGCATCTACCAGCCGGTCTACCAGAGAGCCGGAAGGCGAGTCTGCCACCGAATGGGCCTGCGGCGTGACAGTCCTAACTGCCTTGTCCGACTCTATGTGGGAATGCAGGCACCCTTTCGGCTTGGAACCCACTGCCGGAGCAGAAGCCAATGTTCTGGTCGACACGGAACGCTGGAGCGGCACGGTTCGAGACGGCGGCGGCAAATTAACAGGGGATTCTACCGCTCCCCGGATTACCGTGACCCCCAGTGTCGTTGCTCTTTCCAACGCCAAGTCGGTCAATATGATGTTGTCACCCACGGCAATCTGCCGGACTCCCCGTGCCACCAGGTCTTCAACGTCAGTAGCAGTAAGAAATTCTCTCATGTCGTTGGCCTCATGTCCGCCTAGTCGGCCTACTTCCCAGACTTACCTGGCAACGATTCAATCGCTCGGACCGCAGCATCGCGCGCGATGGTGACCTCGGACTCCGTGCCCGCGATGTACAATCGCCCAAAAGCGCCCGTGACTGCGTAGTCCACCAGCGTGATGTTTGCCGCCTTTTCCGCCTCGTTGGCGGCCAACACCACATACGCGGCAGGCGTCACCTCAATCACACAGAGCGTCTGTCCTCGCAGCAGAAGGCCACCCCTAGATTTCCGGTTGATGTTCTGCGCCTCGTAAGGGTCAATGCCTGTGACCATTTTGGCCGACACGACCTGAGGCTTTTGCCGGTCGCTCTCAGTCAGGTTCACCAGGCGCAGAGCAGCGGCCCCTGCAACTTTTACCGATTCTTGGTGCGAGGAATGCACCTCCAGCGATCCGTAGACCCGCTCCACATTCAGCATGCCTGGCCGCACTTCGGCTGCTTTCAACGCCGCATCCATCACCTCGTAGATGTCGCAGGCTGGCGCGACCTCAATGTACAGCTCTGCCATCCCTTCCACGGGAACAGTCCCCGCGGACAGCTTGCCAGTAAGCGCAGCATACTGGGCCTGCATTGAATCAATTAGCAAGTAGGTCCTCAGTTCCATACTCTCTCCTCACCCTAGACCGATACCCAGATCGGCCTATTCGGAATACGAACGAACTACCTTCTTATCGCCCTGAGGGATCAGATTCTCCAGAAGCGGATGGGGACGAGCGATCACGTGCGCGGCCACCAACTCGCCTACCCGCTTGGCAGCAGCAGCCCCCGCATCTACCGAGGCTTTCACCGCGCCCACTTCGCCGCGCACATAGATCGTGACATACCCATTGCCGATCTCCTCTTGGGCCACCAGCTTCACGTGCGCAACTTTCGTCATGGCATCAGCAGCCTCAATCGAAGCAACAACTCCTCGAGTCTCCACCATTCCCAGGGCATTCATAGGATAACTAGTGCTCATTGACGCCTCCTCCTAACGTACGGACTATCTCAAGTTTCAGAACCATCACCACACAAGACACTAAAACGACGGTGGACTGATCGCACAGACTGCAGATGCGACATCGTCACAGACATTGATCAACTGGTGCGGCAATAGGCGGTCAAAGTAGATACTATCTCCCTCCTGCAATACGACCTCCTGATCTGGCAAGACCGCCTTCATGCACCCAGACAGAACTATCAGACACTCCTCGCCCTCATGCGCTTGGGGTGCCTCACATGTTGCCTCGCCAGGCGACAGTTTGAATAGAATCACCTCAAGACGCTTGCTGAGGTTGGGAGTCAACAACTGATAAACTGCGTTGAAATCAGCTGGCTGGATCGTCTTGCGCTGAGCCTTCCGAACAACTATGCTATCCAGGTCTGGCCCCTCCACCAGGAAGTAGAAGGCCGGAACATTCAGCGCGGCCGCGATGCGCCTCAGGCTTGATATTGAGGGAGTGATGATGTCGCGCTCGACTTGACTCAGCGTACTGATCGTCAGTCCCGTCCTTTCGGATATCTCAGTGATGGTGAGACCATGCTCTTCACGGAGTCTCCGGATCTTCGATCCCATCCCACTTGGCATACATGTCCTCCCCTGTCGGTCCCCATACCGGGATTCCGCTTCCTATCCTACATACCATGAGTCGCCAATGGCAGACAGCAAACAAGATGCATTTACACTGAAATTCCAATATCATTATACAGTGATAACACAATCCTGTCAAGTTATGCCGCATGCAAGCAGCCGAGTTGTCGTTCCAAATGCTCAATCGCAACATGAAATACAGCATCCAGGTAGCGCGCCCCTGCTTCGGCGGAAGCTCCGGTGGGGTCCCCAAGAATGCCATTCGTCGTCAGAGCCTGCAATCCTTTCTCAAAAAGCAGCGCGGATACTTCATGATACCGTCCCATAAACCCTTTCTCACGCTGGGCAGTCACAAGGTTGGGAACAAGGTAGAGCGCCAGAGAAGTCTCAACGTGTCCTGCATGCGCCCCTGCCGCCTCAGGCGATACACCGAGCTTTTCGGCAGCCTCCTCCCCGGCACGGATCAGTGCATGAGGATCCGTAAATGCCGCAGCCCTCATCGGCAGATTGAGTTGTCCATAGTCTTCCACGGCTCTTGCCATTGGCCCAAAGTTGCCGCCATGATAGGAAAGCAGCAGCGCCCTCTCGAATCCATGACGGTTTAGGCTTTGTAGATAGTCCAGCAGAATGGAGATGAGAGTGGCTTGTGACAGGCTGACCGTGCCAGTAAAGGCCAGATGATGATCTGAAGCACCGACTTGCAGCGTTGGCCCAACGAACGCGGGGGCGAAGTGCAACGCCACTCGTCGGGCGAGCGCCTCTGTGACAATAGTGTCCATGCCCAGCGGCAGATGCGGGCCATGCTGCTCGGTGGAGCCAATCGGAACAACGACTGTGCGAACACCGCGGCTGATTGCCGCGCGAATTTCAGGAGAATGCATGCGCGAAAGGTGCAAAACGTCCATTTTGATTCTCTCCTTACTCCCAGGAATCCACTCCACAGGCATCGCAAGAGATTGCGCCGCCGGATTCCGCCGCTGGCGGAACCTAATTGACTTGTGATGCATGGTTTGTTATAATCATTGCAGGGAATTCACCCGAGCACATTGAGATAACGGGCCATGCTGGCCGGAAGGTAGTAGTATATGGAACACGAGCACGACGAGATCTACAAATCCGTAGTCAACCGGCTCAACCGCATTGAAGGCCACGTTGCCGGCATCAACAAAATGTGGCAGGAAGGCCGCCCTTGCCCAGATATCCTCATCCAGATCAACGCCGTGCGAGCAGCACTGGACAAGGTGGGGCGGATTATTCTGGACAGCCACGTCGACAATTGCATCCTGCATTCAGTGGAGCGCGGGGATGGTGCCAGGCAGATTCAAGACCTGAGAAAGGCCCTTGATAGTTTCACCTGGAAGTAACCCCATCCCAGTTTCGCATGCACTCATTTGCAGGTGGCTATTCCTGCCAGTCCGTTGCGCCGAATCCTAGCGAGAGAGGGGCTGAGCCACTCATCGGTTGTGCCAGCGCGTCGAACCACGGCTTGAGAGTCGGATACAACTGCCGGTATATAGAATAGTAGGTTTCGTACTGCCGGACATGATGGGGCTCTGGCTCATGCATCTGAACTTCGCGGATTCCGGCTTCACAAGCAGTCTCAACATTGTCCCACACTTCAGTCCCTACGCCTGCCAGTAGGGCAGCCCCATAGGCTGGCCCCTCGCCCGCGGTTGCCGCAACCACCTCGACCCCGAAAACATCTGCCTGTATCTGACGCCACAACGCGCTCTTACCCCCTCCGCCAGAGGCACGAATCTGCGCCAAGGGTATGCCCATCTCACGCAGAATCTCCAGGGCATCCCGCAGGCTATAGGCCACCCCCTCCAGGATTGAGCGGATTACATGGCAGCGATTGTGCCGGGCAGTCAGGCCAAAGAACACTCCCCTCGCATTTGCGTCCAGATGCGGGGTGCGCTCCCCCATGAGGTAAGGCAGATACAGCAAGCCCTCGCTCCCAGGCTGCACACCTGCCGCCTCGTCCACCAATAGGTCATAGACATCGCTCCCGGACAGGGTTGCGGCCTGCGTCTCTATCTGACCGAAGTTGTCCCGGAACCAACGCAAGGAAAGCCCAGCGCCCTGGGTCACCCCCATGACAAGCCATTTTCCGGGAACCGCATGGCAGAACGTGTGCACGCGGCCTTTGGGATCCAACACGGGTTCCTCGGAAAATGCAAATACCACCCCGGAAGTCCCTATTGTGCTGGATACAATGCCTGCCTTGACGATGCCGTTGCCCACACCGCCAGCCGCCTGATCGCCTCCGCCACCTACAACCGGCGTGCCTGCCGACAATCCCGTCTCCCTGGCGGCCTCCCGCGAGACACGGGCGCTGACCACCGGAGACTCATGCGCTGCCGGAAGTATCATGGGATCAATCTCCAGCAAACGCAGCATCTCCTGCGACCAGGAACGACTCCGAACATCAAAAAGCAACGTCCCCGAGGCGTCTGAGACCTCTGTCGCGAATTCGCCGGTGAGCCGAAACCGCACATAGTCTTTGGGCAGTAGCAGGTGCCGAACCCTATCGTATGTTCCCGGCTCGTGCTCGCGTATCCACAGGAGCTTGGGAGCAGAAAACCCTGTCAGCGCGGGGTTGCAAGTCAACTCTATCAAACGCCCCCGGCCTACATGCTCCGTAATCCAGTCACATTGCGACTGCGAGCGTTGGTCACACCAGATGATGGATGGCCTTAACACCTCGCCCCCTGCATCGAGTAAGACCACCCCGTGCATCTGACCCGAAAGCCCGATGCCACATATGTCCTCCCCTGCGACATCAGCCGCTTTCAGCACTTGCCGCACAGCCTGCACGGTCGCGCGCCACCAATCGGCAGGGTCTTGCTCCGCCCACCCGGGCTTGGGCGTAGCCATTGGGAGGTGCTCGGCTGTGGCGCCAGCCACAACCTGGCCAGCCTCATTCACCAACACTGCCCTTGTGCCCGTGGTGCCTACATCTATTCCCAGCAGATATGACACAGCATATTCTCTCAGGGCAGGCGACGTTTGCTCCGCACCTGCTCTTCAAACTTTCTATCCAACCCAAGACACGCAAACACTGCGCGGTAGGCGCCCACGGCATCCTTCTCTTTCCGCGCGGCTCCCAGAGCGGCCGCGTCAATCTTGGAAGCCAGTTCCCAGATAAACTCCCATTGCAGCACGCTCTGCCTCACGGCTTCCACCGGATTCTCCGTGTAGGGAAAGAGGTCGTAGCCAATACGCTCGCCCCGACTCCCATACCCCACTTCCTGGAGCACCCTCGCCATCTCCAGTGTGCTCATGAAGTATGTTGCGCCCACCATGTTGTCGTCGTCAAAAAGACCCCATCCCGAATTGGCATGGTGGTGACCAAGAAGGTCCTCTTTCGCAAGAATCGCGGCGTATTCTGCAAGATTCTCACCATTCATAATCAGGTGCTGCCAGTCCAAATTCAACTTGAGCCGAGAGACATCGACACCCCTGTCGCGCAGCTTCTGGATGACCCACAGGGCCATTCCGATGTCCCGCATGAGCACCTTCATGGCCGGCTCGGAATTCTTGTGTTCCAAGAAAACCATCACGCCCTTGCCGGCGGCGTAGTCCACCGTCGTCGCCAACCCATCCAGAAACCAGCCCCACACTTCCTGATAGTTGCACTGGAAAGGATAGTTGTATCCCTCAATGCCCGGCCAGATGATGAAGTGAGCATTCAGGTCTGCTGCCAGATCCACCGCTGCTTTACTCAGAGCGACAGCATTGGCGCGCACCGCCGGATTTGGATGGGTGAAAGCACCTTTCGCGTGCCTGGAATCCGTGTGCAGCCCCGATGCGATACAATAGACATCATGTTCCTTTCCCAGCGCGGCTAGGATTCTATCCACAGTCTTCTCGTTGATTTCACCCGGATAATGGTACTCAAAACCATCAACCAGGTCGCCCAGCCCAGCCACCGCCAGCTCGGTGCGTTTGACCATGTCCATACCTTTGAACTCTGGATGGTAGCTGGCCGCCAGGAATCGAGTCGGCATTTCTTGAAATGCCCATATCCCCACGCTGTTCTTGATTCGTGCCATCCCTGCCTCCTGCATTTCTGCACAAAATGAAGTCGGGAGCCCTGCCGCCCTACAGCAACCCGTGAAGAAGCGAATTACATAGGCCGAGCCATGTGTCTACGAAGAACATCCACCAAACCCTTGTTCGGGCTGCAAGCGCTGAAAGCGAAGGATTGTAGCACTCGGTCCAACCGAGCCTCCGACATGCCTTTGAATCGCTTGGCATACGCTGGCTGCATCAGCGCTCCCAGGTACCCGTCCAGCGCCGCCTGCTCAAGATAACGCTGATTGGATTTCGGCTCAATGTCCGGATCCCTGATCACTTTCTCGGCCAAGCGCGCAAGGTCGCCAACCATCTGTCTTGCCTGCGTTGCAGGCAGCCATCGCATCCAGAAATCTGAATCCAGCTCGCGCTTCGCTTCAAGGATAGGAGCCACAATCTGGATATATTCTGAGTCAGGATGGAGCGTGACCCATCCCATTACCCCAACATCTTTGTAGGTCCACGTTGTCCAATGTGCACTATGCGTCTCAAATACGTCCATCTGGTCATCAACAGCGCGCAGTCGGTCTGGAATCTCCTGGGCGGGCCCATTATAGACCGCCCCAAACTCGCCCACCCACAGCGGAACGTGATGGCGTTGCGCGAACCGGGTGCCCTCGTGGGCCAAGAATACCTGTACCTGCCTTTCGCGGTCCCAATGCTCCCCGCCGATCTTACCTGGATACGCCCCGGGGCCGAAGCCCGCCGCATTGTAGTTGTGACTACTGTAGACCAGGTTCTCGGCAAAAGGTCCATCTAGACCGCTGAAGAGACTGGAGAAGTAATCGCCTTCCAGGAAGATGATGTGGTGGGGATCAATGGCGCGTATCGCATCCACAACCCGCCGGTACACGCGATTGACCGCCTCCCAGCCCGGCGCGTAGGTGGCCCAGAAGCGCCCGTCAGGGGCATTGGCAAGAGGCTCGTTCATGACATTGTATCCGGCTACAGTGGCGTTGCCTTTGTACCGGCGAGCCACTTCCTCCCAGAAAGCAACGAACCGATCCTGGAAATGCGGATGCGCCCAAAACAGCGAGTGCCGGCTTGAATTGTCGCAGTGCCAATCGCTGTTCTGACATCCCTGCACAGAATGCAAGTCCAAAATGACATACAGCCCGTGTTTCGCACACCAGGCAAGCACACGATTCAGTCGCTCAAACCCCGCCTCCAGATATTTGAAGGGTATAGCGCCATCTTCAAAATGGCGGTAGTTCAATGGCAGTCGTATAGCAGTGGCACCGCACTGCTTTATGAAAGCGATGTCTTCCTCTGCCAGGAAATAGTCAAGCAGGCGGTCAAAAAAGAATTGGGCTTTACCCGCCCCAATCACCGCGCTCATCGCTGCGCGGATGCCATGTTCAGTGCCGGGATACCCGTTGATGAAATTCTCCATATTCATCCAGCCGCCCACGCAGGTGCCCCGCAGGCGGACAGGATTTCCCTTGCCATTCGTGATTACGCCATTCTTGACCTGAAGCAGATCCATCACCATGTCCTCCAGGTGCGAAGTCATCCTGCCATCCGTCCGATCATTCCACTTGCTGCTTTTCATTGCCCCACAATTTACCGCCCCCACGGGCGACCCGCCAAGCATGACGCCATCTATGAATGTCCGTGACATCAATGTCGGGCAGGGGCTGGCGGTCTTTCTTTGGGGGCATCAAGGGAAAGAGCTTGCTTGGCAACGTCTGATACCAGTAGGCAACCGACGCCAGGTCAAGCGTCAGCACATTGGCGTGTCCGTGCTCAATGGAGGCGCGAATGGACTTCTGGAAAATGACAGGGTCCTCCAGGTGGAACCGGTACAAATGCGTCCGCCCCAACCACCCCGTGTCGCTGCCAACTTTGGCCCAGCCGAAGTACGGATGCTGATAAACCTCCTTCGGGCACCAGGAGCCGTTGAAGTAATCCTCTGTTCCCGTTCCGTGCAGCGACCCCGGCCACTCTTCGCCGTCAATCAAGAACATGTCATCCCCTTCGCCGTACCAAATGGGGCTGGGGGAGTGAACGTAGTAGTTCACCCCCACGTAGTGTCCGCGTCCCTCTGCCGCAAAGAACAGGTAATTCCCCTTATCGGATGGGTTCTTTGGTTCGGCTCCGAGCAGGTTCCATTCATTTTCACCATTGGGGGCTGGGTCGGTCAGTTTGCGGTTCCACCATGCGTGGAATCGCCCCACATCATCGCCGATGCGCTTGTGCTCCTCGTAGTCAATGTAGTAGTAGAAGGATTTCAGCGGGCAATCGCTCTGGTTCTCGATCTCAATCCTGGCACCCTCGACAAAAGGCATGGGGAAGTAGCAGTTCAGCGCTCGCCCTCCCTTGGGGGCCGCCGCCAGAGGCAATGGGGCGTAGTTATAGAACTCGCCCCACCCCTGTCCAAAGAAATCTCCCAAGGGCGACTCTACGGATGGATGCTTCTGCCCGTCCCAGTACATGCGGAGCACCACATTTCGGCGGTGCATGGGGTCATCGCAGGAGATCGTAATCCAAATATGTCGGATAACGCCTGCCCCTTTGATGTCAGCCAACTCTACGGTTTCACCGGCAGGTATGGTAATGAAGTCGGCGTTTCCGCCAGTACGGTCAAAACTGGAAACCCGCCTCGTCCGCGCATCGCGCAATACAGCAAGACCACTCAGTGGACTGTACATAGTTTCTCCTCCCGACTCTTGTCTTTATGTCAATCAAACGGCTACACACTCTAAGGACAGCATTTCCTCTTTTCCGCAATCTCGCGCTCAATCCGCTCCCACTCCTCATCCTCCAATACCCCAACGGGGTCCGCTTTGGTGGGGAACATCTCCATGAACGGGAGGAGGGTCTCGCGGTGCAGGTTCCAGAGCCGCCGCAGCTCGGCCACAGGGTCGGCATGGTCATCTACCCTCAGATCAACCCACCCATAATCTTCCGTGTGGACGACGTACAGCGCAGCCGACTGCTTGCCACGCTTGTCACCGCCGGCAGCCTGCCCAGCCTCCAGCGCGCGCACCAATCGCTCTGGCAGCGATTCTTCCGCGCTTTCCTCAAATGCGCGGGCCATGGCGCGTATGGTTTCCCCACCGACCAGCGTGTTTCCTGCCACCGCATAACCGTCCCCAACACAGTGCCCGGCCCAGGGAGTTGCCTTCGCACCTGTGAACGAAACCGCCTGGCCTCGCGAGTCCACGACGCTAACTTGCCGGAAGTCCCTCCCTTTGTCATCTTGCACAAGATTCGCCAGAACCTCGCTCGCAGATAGACCCTCGGCGAGCATCTTCAGTCCACGGACGCCAAAGTAAGGATTTGTGCAGCACTGTGTCGCGATCGCGCCCACCCCACAGCGCGCAAACGGCACGAACCCCCCTACTGCCAGAGCAGCCGTGGATACGGCCACGCCGTACATCCCTGTGCGCTGGCAACGAGCAGCGATGGAAAAGGTGTTGAACTCAGTGGGACGACGCTTTGTCATATTTCCTCCTGACAGATGCTTCTAGAATAGAATCGCTATGTTTATGGAATATTCATCTCTATCAAGCGGCTTTGCACAGGCCCCGCCACCTACCCCGGTCGCTGAACATGAGCATGCGCGGCCAGCCGCCGACCGAGACTGGAATGCGCCGCTTCAAACACCCCTCGGATACGGGCGTGGCTCCCCGGATCCGCCGGAGTGGCCAGGGTATCCAGCCATGTGAGGCCACCTTCAATCAATGTCAGCATGTAGACGGCATCGGACGGATTGAACATCTCTTCACTTCCACACTTCACGTACACCGGGGATGTGTGTGCCGCAATATGAATCGGCCAGCAATGCCATACCTTCAATCTACTGATGCAACGGGCAGCAATCCACGAACTCCTTTCCAATCTGACACGACTTCGCAGCCGTGCTTCACGCGCGCCATCCTCGGCTGCCTCGTGAGCAACGACCTGACCATTGACCAAAATCTGCAATTCATGGAACGGCTGAAGGGATTGAACCCAGGCTTCTACTTCCAGTGTGCCGCCGTCAGCGGGCAGTTGTATCTCATCCCCTGGGAAACGGCCCTCAACCATCAGATCAATCAAAGGGCCGCTAGTGGTGAACGTGCGGCCAGCCCTCACCGCCCGTGCCCAATTGGCGAAACTCAACTCGGTATCCCCTATGCGGGCATAGGTACGGACTCCTCCCACTGGCATGCCGGCCGACATCTTATCCGTGCCCCCTACAGCCGCCACACGATACCCGCAGTTCAGAAAGCGATACCACTCCCAGCGATTGCAGTCCAGCTCAGGCGTGAAATACCGTATCTCAACTGCATCAATCTTGCCCAGCACAATGTCGGCAGTGACCTCGCCATGTGGATTCGGGAAATGGGGCAGTACAACCAACCCTTCTCTCTCGCGACACGTATCTGCCCATTCCGCCATGCTTGTCCACACCGGATCCCCCAGGTAACTCTCGCTTGCGCCTCCGGCGCACATGGGGAA
>Ga0315291_10003772_pt1 | contig 19475 bp, 24 predicted proteins | sample YL17G12_20_MG_FD_203070 | JGI IMG/M metagenome (GOLD analysis project Ga0315291, IMG submission 203070) | Sediment microbial communities from Yellowstone Lake, YNP, Wyoming, USA - YL17G12_20 | ecosystem: Environmental > Aquatic > Freshwater > Lake > Sediment | place: USA: Wyoming | collected...
TGCGGCCGAGGCGAGCTTCGCTCGCCTGCGGTTCCAGCTTACCGGCTTGCCGGCTTGCCAGCCTTTTCATAATCTATAAATAGAATCATACTCCTGCGTCCGTTCAGAGAGGGATGCCGGTGCCCGACGGAATCGACCACACGATAGACGCGGTGGGGCTCTACTGCCCCGAGCCGATACTCAAGCTGGCCGAGCGATTCAAGACGATGCAGCCCGGCCAGACGCTGAAGATACTGGCCGACGACCCGGGCTCGCTCGAGGATATTCCGGCCTGGTGCCGGCGCACCGGGAACCAGCTCGTATCCATAGAACAGACCACCAGCGTCATCTGCGCGATCATAAGGAAGCCGAAACAATGAAGATAGGCATTCTGCTGATGGCCGGGCCCTACCAGCACCAGGCCGCCGACACCGCCTACCACTTCGCAAAGGCCGCGCTGGCCCGGGGCCACGAGGTGCTGGGCGTGTTCCTTTACACCGACGGCGTCAACGTCGCCAACCGCTGCATCGCCGCGCCCGGCCACAGGAACCTCGCCCAGATGTTCTCCGAGCTGGGCGCCAAAACGCGGGTGGTCGCCTGCGGCACCTGCGCCCGCTTCCGCGGGCTGAACAAGGACGGGCTCTCGCCCGGCACGGCCATGGGCGGGATGGGCGCGCTCGTGAAGTTCCTCCAGGACTGCGACCGCTTCCTGGTATTCGGAGGCGGCTGAGATGGCCCCCGAAATGCCCGTCGAGGGGACGGCCGAGCGCCCTGTTCTTCTTCTATTCCGGCGCCCGCCCTATGGCACCGTCTTTCCGGCCGAGGGCCTGCGCATGGCCGAGGCCTTGCTTGCCTTCCAGTTGCCTGTGAAGGCCGTCTTCATTGAGGACGGCATTTTCAACCTCGTAAAGGGGCAGGGAAACGCCACGCTGGGCTTCGGGGACCTGGGCGCCGCATTCGCCGGGCTGGTCGCCACCGGCCTGAAGGAGCTGCTCGTCGTCCAGGAGGACCTGTCGGCCCGGCGGGTCAAAATCGAGGACCTGGTGGATGCCCCGGTCCGGGCCATTCGAGTCACCGAGCTTCGGGCGCTCGTGGACGAGGCGAAGGTGGTGATGCCGTTTTGAAGCTGCACATCATCTCGCGCTCGGCGAGCTCTCACTCGGACATCGCGGCGGCGGCGCGCATCGCCTCCGGCGCGCTCCTGCTGATAGAGGACGGCGTGCTCTCGGCCGTCAACGGCTCGCCGGCGCGCGAGCTCCTCCAGCGGCTCATGGACGAGGGCGTCTCGGTCTTTGCACTGCAGGAGGACCTCGAGGCGCGTGGACTCAAGGGCGTCTTCATGCTCGAGGGGATAAGGACCGTCGACTACGACGGCTTTGTGGGGCTCGTCGAGAAGTACGAGGTCGTGCCGTGGCTTTGAGACGACGAAGTGAACAAGTCAACACCGCAGAAGACCGGCCCGAGGCCGGTCTTCGACGGTGTTAACTTGTTTCCCGGCTTACTTGTTCACCTGGTTGAATGAATCCAGCGTGACCCGCTCCGGCATCCTCGTTTCCTTCTTCCCGGCGTCGAGCCCCAGCATCCTCCGGAACATCAGCGCGTTCTTCACCGCCTTGGCGTGGCCGTGGTTGTTGAAGGCGATGCGGACCTCGCGGCAGCGCTCCTCGATGTTCTCGACCTCGTCCACCCAGGGCGAGAGCTCGTCCTCCGTGTAGAGGTAGTCGTAGCGGTTTATCCTCGTGTCGCATTCGGGCTTCTCCTTCGAGTACCACAGGTCGTAGTTCCGGCCGTGGAAACGGACGTAGGCGAAATCGGCCGTCTGGGCGCGCGTGGCCGGGAAGCCGGGGGAATCGAGCACGCAGATCCCCACCTTCCGGTCCCGCAGGAGGTCCAGAACGTCGGGATGTATCTCCTTGCGCTCCAGGTCCAGCCAGCTCCTGTGCCGGAACTCGACGACGTAGCGGTAGCGGCCGGTGTCGAGGCCGCCCAGGAAATCCTTCAGCACCGGCATGGCGGACCTCAGCCGCTCGTCGACGCGCTGGAAGTAGGGCGAAAGCTGGAGCAGGACCGCGCCCAGGAGGCGGTTGTCGTCCAGCGGCGCCAGGACATTGTGCTCGAAATCCCGCGCCCGGGCGACCGCCGCCGCGGCGTTCCGTTCGACCAGCCGGGCGTGGGTGACCTCCTGGTGCATCTTCAGCGAGAGCTCGAAATCGCCGATGCGCCGGCCCTTCGCTATCCAGGCCTCGACGGTCTGCCGGCCGGGAACCGAGTAGTAGGTGCTATCTATCTCCACCGAATCGAAGAACCGGCCGTAGAACTCGAGCCACTCCGAGCGGCGCTCCCTCTTCCCTGCCTCGTAGAATGGCCCGACCCAGTCGTCGTACTGCCAGCCAGAGCAGCCGATCCGGACCTTCATCATTTCGCCTACGGAATGCGGTTATTTAACCCTTGGGAGGAGAGGCCGCCGGAAGCGCCTCCTTCCGAGGCACGGTCACTTCCCGCGCCCGGCCGCTCCCGGACGGCCAGCTCGGCAGGTCGCTCGATATCAATTACATGGTCGGACCAACATCATTATAAACCGGGATGAACGAGTCAGGCCCCAAGGCCCGGGATGCAAGGGGAGCCGGCGATGGGACTGCGGGGAGCGGTAGCGGCGGTGCTTTGCGCGTTGTGCGTCGCGGCCAGCCTGCCTGCGTCCTCCGAGCCCGCCGCGGCCGACGGGCCCGCTCCCGGTGAACCTCAGGTGAGCTCGCCCGACGTTCACCGCCGCCTGGCCGTCTGGACGTTCCCCTCGCCCGACGGCTACTACCTCAACGGCGTCGCCGTGGCCGGCGGCGCCGTGGAACTGGCCGTCAACGAGACCACCGGCAAGCGGGTCGCCTCCGGCACGGTCACGACCCGCGATTTCTCACCGGAGAACCTCACCTCGTGGGATTCCCTCGAATCCGATTCGGACGTTCCGGGCGGGTGCCGGCTGTCGTTCTACACGTCGACTGACGGCGGCGCAAGCTGGTACTCGGTGCCGTCCAACGGCAGCCTCCAGGCGGCAAGCGAGGCCTCCGGAAGGATGATGGTACGGGCGGAGCTGCGGACCGCGGACGGCTCGGCCACGCCCCTGCTCCGTTCCCTGCTGCTCTCGTTGAAGGTCGATTCCCTGCCGGAAATAATATCGCTTTCGTGCACGAAGGGCCCCACGGTCTACAAGCGCGAGCCGGCCGTGATCAACTCGCGTGTCGTCGACCCCGACGGGGACGCGCTGGCATACCGGTGGGTCCAGACGGAGGGCCCGGACGCCCGGCTGGGCCCGGCCGACCAGCCCTCGCTGGGATTCACCCCGTCCTACAACGGGCCGCACACCTTCCGGCTCAGCGTGTCGGACGGCCTCGGCGCCCCGCAGACCTCCTCGATAACCGTGGACGTCGTAAACCACCCGCCACTCATAAGCTTCGAGATGGAGGGCACGCCGTTCAAGAACGTTCCGGTGCACATCTTCGCCAGCGTTTACAGCGCCGACGGCCCGCTGGCAAGATACGAGTGGAGCCTCGTTTCGGCCCCGCCGTTCACGACGCTGGTCCAGCCCACCAAGCCCGACATAGTCCTGCACTCGTTCTTCACGGGCGAGTGCACCGTATCGCTGACCGTGACGGACGACCAGGGAACGAGCGGCACCAACACCATCACGTTCGAGTTCCTCGGCCACCCGCCCCGCGCGGCGCTGAACGCCGATCGCAATGACGCCCACGCCGGCCAGGTGTACCGGTTCGACGCCTCAGCGTCCTCGGATGCAGACGACGACCGGCTGCAATACCGCTTCGACTTCGGCGACGGGCAGACCACCGACTGGGTCAACTTCCCGGACATCGAGCACGTCTTCGAGCGGACGGGCTTCTTCACGGTCCGGGTCCGCGCCCGCGATGTCGACGGGCTCGTCTCGGACGCGCAGTACCCGGTCCGGGTGAAGCCCCGGAACCAGCCCCCGGCCGCCGCGTTCCGTCTGACACCGGGGAACATCACCGAGCCGTTCCTGTTCGTTTCGACCTCGGAGGACCGGGACGGGAGCGTCGTGGGGACCGAGTGGGACTTCGGGGACGGCGCGACCGCCTCCGGTTCCGTCGTCTCGCACCGGTTCGCCCTGCCGGGCAACTACACCGTCCGGCTCTGGGTCCGCGACGACGACGACGAGAGCTCCTCGGCCCAGGCGCTGGTCAACATCAACCGCCCGCCGGCGCTGGTCAGCCGGAACCCCCCCGGGGACTTCGCGCTTGCGCCGGACCGTGGGTTCAACCTCTCGGTCGAGGCGGTGGATCCCGACGGGGACGCGCTCAGCTACAGCTGGTCCGTCAACGGGGAGCCGCTGCCCAGCGAGACCTCCAACGCCCACCGCTTCGTGCCGGGCAGGGAGGGCAGCTACGACATAACCATCTACGTGGACGACGGCCGCGGCGGCGGGACCAACTACACCTGGAACCTGACCATCCTGCCGAAGGCCGCGCCCGGCCCGCAGCCTGTGTACGCATTGCTCGCCATCATCGTGGTGGCGCTGGCGGCGCAAGGGATCTACCTGTCGAGCGTGGCGATAAGGGGCCGGTCGAGGCGCAGGAAAGAGAGGCCGGGCGGGCCCACGCCTGCAGACCGGACCGCGCCCGACACAGCGAAAGCCTTGCCGGCGCCTGCTGAAATGACGCCCCTGGAGTGGTCGCCCGAGACCCAGCTGCCAAAGCTTCCGTCCGACATACCACTGCCGGAGCTTCCGCCTCCGGACATTCTGCCGCTGGAGCTTCTGCCGCCGGATGCGCTCCCGCCGGAAGCCCAGCCGCCCGAGGCGCAGCCGGTCATGGAGGAGTTTGCCGAGCCGGAGCCTCTGGCGCAGATTCTTGGGCCGGCGGACCGGCAGCGCCCGTACCGGCGGACGCCGCCTCCCTTTTGAGCGATTCGAGCTCCTTTTCGATGCCGACGAGCATCGAGAGGAACGCGGTCTCCATCGGGTCCGACGAGGCCTGGAAGCCGGCGGCCGAGGCGTAGCGGCGGGCGCGGTTCATCAGCGCGTCGAACGCCCTGCGGTCCTCTTCGCGCAATGCCCGCCGGTAGTCGCCCAGTTCGGCGATGAGCTCCTCGAGCTTCATCCGGTAGGTCGGCACGCTCCGTCCCAATGCATCACCGGATGGACGTTCACCTCCGGGGGATATAGGGCTTTGGGGTGGGTGGGTGAAAGTGGAAAAAGAGGACGGGGCGATGTGGGCAATAACGGGCAATATGGGCAATACGGGGGCGACGGAAACGCGTGGAGTGAGCGTTCGTGCAGTGGACGAGTAGGCGGGTGGACATTGGGAGAGTGAGACAAAATCCCGTGCCCTGTCCTCTCATCCACTCGTGCACTCGTCCCCTCGTCCGTCCCCACATTGCCCGTTGCGCCAATTGCCCGCATTGCCCGGATTGCCCGCATTGCCAGTATGGATGACCACTTTCATATAAGTGGTAGAAAGTGTTAATAAGTTGGAAACACTTATATTTGCCCGGATGCATGCTATAAGGGACAAGCCGGTCTGGTTCGACAGGCACGCCCTAGATGGAATGAACGCCGAGCGTCCCAGGATCGGCGTGGCCGAAGTGGAATCGGTGCTTGAGGGGCCGGACTGCACCTCGGAAGAGCGCGGCGGAAGGCACAAGGCGTGGAAACATGCCGGAAAGCGCACGATACGGGTGTACTATGACGAAGACGAGGAGGGAATATATGTCAGGAGCGTCTCGGCGACCCGCTCGGAGATCAGGTAGCCCGAAGTGCCCGCAGGACAAGACCGCGATGGAGCTAGCCGTGCTCAGGATGCACTTTCCGCGGGGCGCCCTGCCGGTAATGGGGCATAAATGCCGCGCCTGCGGCCTGGAGCTCGTTTCCGCCGAAGGGGCCGAGGAAGGGCAGGAGCTGGCCGAGAAGCTGGGCCTGTACGAGCCGCGCTTCCCGCTGGTCAGGACGATAACAAAAAGCGGCGGCCAGCTGGCGCTGTACCTCCCGCGCGAGATAGAGAAGGCGTTCGGACTGGCCAAGGGGACGAGAGTGAAGATCTTCACCCGCGGTGACGAGATAATAATTCAGCCGACGTGATCAGGCTGTCATTTCTTCCCGCCATAGGTATCGAGCCAGAGCCCGTACCGGTCCTCGCCGAACAGGGCCTTGAATTTCTTCTCGGGCGCGATGCCTATCTTGAGCTCCTTGCCCGTTTTTGAATCGGGGGCGATTAGTTCGACCGCGCCGTAGAGGCGGTATTTCCGTATCTTCGTTATCTCCTCGAAGTCCACGCTGAAGAACTCGTACCCGCCCTTTTCGATAATCAGCTTCATCTTGTCCGCAGTTTCGAGCACGTCGAAGTCCGCCGTGTACGAAAGCCTCGAGAGCGCCGCCTGCTTCGGGTCCGGTTTCCGGATGCCTATCACGCGCCGGTCCGTGAGATACACGGTGCCCTCGTAGAAATCCAGTATGAAAGGCTTGGATGCCAGGAGCGTCCGGTAGACGCCGAAGCGCAGGATGGCCTTGCCCTTGATGAGCTCGCTCTTCAGGAGGACGGGGTTTCCGTCTTCGCCGTAGAACCTGCCCCTGCCGCCCATATCCCCGTATCGCATGGACACGCCCACTTCGACAATGGGCCTGCGGGCGATATTATGTTTACGGAGCGCGCAGGCTATAAAGTGAGACATCGATACAGTTCCGATGGACCGGCGCCCGGTTCTGTTTGTCATCACGGCCGCCACGCTGTACGGGGTAGGCCTTCCGCTGACGAAGGCGCTGCTCAAGGACATTTCTCCGGTGGCGATGGCCGGCCTGTTGTATTGCGGAGCGTTCCTGGGGCTCGGCCTGTATTACGCGCTGGTCCTGGCGACCAGAAAACGGATGAAGGACGCCGATCACCAGCTTGCACGAAAGGACATCCCCTGGCTGGCCGGGTCGGTGCTGACCGGCGGGTTCCTGGCGCCTGTCCTGCTCATGCTGGGCCTGAACCTGGCCACGGGCTTTTCGGCATCCCTGCTCTCAAACCTCGAGGGCGTCACCACGGCCATCATCGCCGTATTCGTGTTCCGCGAGAGCACTGGCAAAAGGCTTTGGCTGGCGCTGGCGTGCATGACATTGGGGGCGGTGGTGCTCAGCTGGAACGGCGGGGAGGGTAAATTCGAGCTTGCCGGCCCGGTGCTTATCGTCCTTTCGATGGTCTGCTGGGGCTTCGACAACAACTTCACCCGGCAGATAGCGGACAGGGACCCGCTGCAGATAGCCCTCGTAAAGAGCCTGGTCGCCGGGACCCTGCCCATCCTGATAATACTCCTGGCAGGCGGAGCCATCCCATGGGACATCACGATCGTTTATGCATTGGTCGTCGGCGCGTTCGGCTACGGCGCAAGCCTCGTGTTCTTCATCCTGGCGCTCAAGGGCATCGGCGCCTCGCGGACTGGCGCGCTCTTCGGCCTGGCGCCTTTCGTCGGCGCCGTCGTATCGCTCCTGGTCCTGCACGAGTGGCTCGGCTGGGTGATGCTCCCGGCGGCCGGGTTGATGGCCCTGGGCGCCTGGCTCATCGTCGCCGAGACGCACCACCACGAGCACAGACACGACGCCGTGGAGCACGCCCACATCCATACCCACGACGACGGTCACCACGCCCATCCCCACGACGAAAAGGTCTCCGGCACGCATGCCCACGACCACGCCCATGCCGACGTCACCCACGACCACGGCCATTACCCGGACGACCACCACCGGCACGGGCATTGACGCTGGGAAAAGGGTGGAAGGGTGCAGGGGTGGAAGGGGAAAAAGGGGGGACGACGAGGAAACGGATGCGCCCGTCGTCCCCTTGCACCCTTGCACCCTTGCACCCTTCCACCCTTGCACCCTTGCACCCTTGCACCCTTGCACCCTTGCACCCTTGCACCCTTCCACCCTTGCACCCTGTACCCTTGGTCAAACAGCAACGTTTTTCTTGCCCGACGGCGCTTCCACCACCCGATGGCCGGGGACACCGGGCCGGAGGACGACCTCAAGGACGAGGTCCGCAGGCTCAGCACGCGCATCGGCGAGCTCGAGAGCATGCTTGCGCAGCTTAGGGAGCCCTTCGGCCAGCTCCAGGACATCTCGCGCAACTATTTCCGGTTCATCGAGCTTTACATGAAGTTCGGTGAGATCTCGCCCGATTCGGCCTTGCCCGGACTGAAGGATTCGATAAGCCGCGACATCGTCAACGCCCTTTTCCAGCGCGGCGGCCAGAACATCTCGGAGATAACCGAGGCGGTGAGGCGGAGGCGGGGTTCCGCCTCCCGGCGGATAATCCGCGCCCGGCTGGCCGAACTTGAAGAGCAGGGCATTGTCCGCAGAGAGAGGTTGCGAAAGACCGTAGAGTACCACGTTTCTGACGAGGTGGTCAGAAAGTGGTCACAAATGCTCGGATTCGTTAAAAGAGGTGACCGGCCATGAAAGATGCAGAACCCAGGAGGGTGAAGAAAATGGAAGAATGCGAGTCAAGGGAAAAGCACGGACACGGAAGCGACATGCCCGACCCGGAGGCGTTCGGGAAGATAATGGCGATGGTCTCCGACCGGATACCGGACCTGCTGACCAAGTTGGGCGACGTGCTCTACAGCACGGACCAGGCCCGCAAATTTGGCGCTGCGGCTGCGGTCTTCTACAAGGAGCTGAAGGGCACCGGCATGACCGATGCGCAGGTATTCGAGCTGACGCGCCAGTACATGTCGACGCTCAACATCGGCGGCATGATAGGCGAGATGCGCAAGAAGGGCGAGTAGGCCGGCAGGCGGGCCTGCAGGCGTTCTCTTCCTCGAACAGGCAGGTGATGCGATGCCCAAAGAGGTCGGACAGATGATCATAGCCGGGATCCCGATCATGGTCACGATGGGATTCCGGCTGGGCATCGTATACCTGAAGTTCAAAATGAAAGCGAAAAAGGCAGCGGCCGTTTTCGAGCGGGAGCTCCTGGCCAGAGGAATGGACCGGGAGATGGCGCGCCGGCTCACCGAGATGTACCTGGAATCCTCCCGCATCGTCCACATGGGGATCAGGAGCGTGGGCAATGCTGGCAATAACGGGCAATCGTTGCGATTGTGAAGACAGGCAATGTGGAAACGGGACCTTCCATCGCCCCCGGATTGCCCGCCATTGCCCGGATTGCCCGGATTGCCCCATGCGCCTTTATTAATAAAATATGGCAAATATTTATTAACCACCGTCAGAATATATCTTCCGTGAATTCGCGGCAGAAGGCTTTCCTGGGCTCCCTTTCGGTGCTCTTGCTGCTCCTGGTGGCGACGGGCTATGTCCTTTCGCCGCCGGCGGAGGCGGACGACAGCCGGATGCGGGTGGTGGCGACCTTCTACCCGCTGTACTACTTCTCGGGACAGATAGGCGGCGACCGGGCCCGCGTCGAGGCGCTCATACCGTTCAATTCCGAACCGCACGCCTGGGAGCCGCGGCCCGCCGACATCGTCAATGTGGACAAATGCCGCGTCTTCGTCTACAACGGGGCCGACCTGGAGCCGTGGGTCGGCAAGTTCCTCGGAACGCTCCGGAACCGCGGCACGATAAAGGTCGTGGAAGCGACGGCCGGGCTGCCTCTTGGCCGGGAGGAAGGCCACGGGCTCAACCCGCATGTCTGGATCGACCCGGTGCTGGCCGGGATGCAGGTGGACAACATTTTGGCCGGTTTTGTCCGGGCCGACCCGGCCAATGCAGGCTATTACGCAGACAACGCTGCGAACCTCAAGTCGCGCCTGGACGCGCTGGACCTGGAATATCGTGACGGGCTTGCCAACCGCACCCGGAATGCCATTGTCACCACGCACGAGGGCTTCGACTACCTCGCCCGGCGGTACGATTTCACCGCATTCTCCGTTTTGGGCCTTTCGCCGAACCAGCAGCCAAGCGCGGGCAAGATAGCTGAGATCGTCAAGGTCGTCGAGGGCCACGACCTGCCCGTGGTATTTGGCGAGCCGGTGTACTCCGACCGTTACATGCAGACCATCGCCAACGAGGTGAAGAAGCAGTCCGGGCGCGACATCCAAGTGCTCGTTCTCGACGGAATCCACGGCAAGGCCGGGCCCCATGCAAATATGGATTACTTCCGGATACAGCGCGAGAACATCAAAAACCTCGAGAAAGGACTGGGGGCGAAACATTCATGAACGGGCAACCTCCGACGCCCATCAGGGTCGAGAACCTCGAGGTCATCCGCAACGGCGCCGTCGTCATCGAAAAGGCCAACTTCTCCATCGAATCGGGCGATTTCGTGGGCATCGTCGGCCCCAATGGCGGGGGAAAGACCACGCTGGTCCAGGCGATGCTCGGCCTTTTGCCGCGAACGAAGGGCGAGGTCTGGATGTACGGCGTTCGTTTGCACGAATTTCGGGATTGGGAAAAGATCGGCTACATCTCGCAGGACGCCACCAACTACGACGAGAAGTTCCCGCTCACTGTCCGGGAGCTCGTGGGCATCGGCCTCGTGTCGGGGAAGAACACGGGACGGCCCCTGCGCGCCGCCGACTGGAAAAGGGTCGACGAGGAACTGCAGTTCATGGGTATAGCCGATGTCGCCGGCAAGCGTGTGGGCGAGCTCTCCGGCGGGCAGAGGCAGCGCGTCGTGGTCGCCCGGGCGCTCGTGCGGAAACCGGACCTGCTCGTCCTGGACGAGCCCGAAAGGGGCATGGACGCCACGGCGCTGGAACGGTTCTACGGCAAGCTCAGCGAGCTCCACCGGGAACGGGGCGTCACGGTGCTGGTCGTGTCCCACGACCTTTCGACCGTGTTCTGCCGTATGTCGCGCGTGCTCTGCGTCAACCGGGTCGTTTATTCGTCCTGCGTCGACGGGCATGCCGAAGAGGATGTCCTCAAGAAGGTCTACGGCGAGCATTTCAACATCGTGTACCATCGGCACGAGTGCAAGGAGGATTTCCATTGAGCGGCCTGTCGTTTTCGGACATCCCGTCGCTCTTTGGGTACCAGTTCATGCAGTACGCCATAGTCGGCGGGACGCTGGCGGCGGCCACCTGCGCCGCCATCGGGCTTTTCATGCTGCTTCGGCGCGAGGCGCTGATAGGCGAGGGCATAGCCCATGTCTCGTTCGGCGGGATAGCGCTGGGCCTGTTCATCGGCGTGTACCCCGTTTACACGGCGCTTCTCCTCTCGGTGATCGCCACCCTGTTCATCACCTGGCTCCGGCGGAGGGGCATCGCCAATTCGGACGCGGCCATCGGCATAGTCGTCGCATTCGGCCTTTCTCTGGGCCTGGTCCTTTTGAGCCTTTCAGGCGGGTTCAATGTCGACCTGTTCACCTACCTTTTTGGCTCGATTCTGACCATCGACACGCAGGACCTGGCCACATCGGTCGGGCTCGCCGTCGGCGTCCTCTTGTTCCTGCTGGTCCTGCACAAGGAAGTATTGTCCATAACGTTCGACGAGAAGGCGGCGCGCGTCTCCGGCATCCCGGTCGAGAAGATCAATTTCGCATTCTCCATACTCGTGGCTCTGACCGTGGCATTGTCCATCAAGATAATCGGGATACTGCTCGTGACGGCATTGCTCATCCTGCCCGGCGTGGCGGCGATGCAGCTTAGGCTCTCGTTTCGGGGGACGATGTTGTTTGCCATCGCCGCCTCGGTCATTTCGGTCGCGGCCGGAGTGACGATATCGGCAGTGGTCAATGTCGCGACCTCGGCCGTGATAATATTCGTGGCCATGGCCGTGGCCGCAATTACGACCGTCTACTCGCGGTTGGGGGATACGAAATGAAATCGAAAAAAAACGGCACGGAGATACTGTCGTTCAGTTTGCCCGCGGACCTTGTCAGGAAGCTCGACGCGACGTCGAAGGCTATCGGGTACTCGACGCGCTCGGAGCTGATACGCGACGGGGTCAGGCTCCTTGTCAAGGAGAACGAGAAGCTCGACGGAATGAAGGGCACGGCCGAGGGGGTCATAATCCTGCTCTACGACCACGCGGCCGAAAACCGAGTCTCGGAACTGCGGCACAAATTCACGGATATCTTCCGCTCCTACACGCATTGCGATTTCGAGGTCAAAAGCCACCGGTGCTGCGAGATACTCGTCTTTCGTGGAGAGGCGGACCGGGTGCGGAAGATGATAGAGGGGCTCCAGGCCATACGGAACGTGGACGAGGTCCGGGTGTTCCTGGCGTGAAAGAAAGGCGCAAGGCGCACGGCGCAGGGCGCAAGGATGGATGGATACAAGGGCTATGGAAGCTAGAAACCCCGGGCTTAAGCCCGGGGTCGGTCAACATAGGAAAGCGTAGGAGCCCCGGACTTTAGTCCGGGGGGTTCCGGTAAAGCTCAAGGGGGTTTGAGAATGAAGGATGTCGCGTTCAAACACGGCCGGATAGTCCTTGTCGACGGGGACATCACGAAGCAGACGGCAGACGCCATCGTGAACGCGGCCAACAGCTCGCTTCTGGGCGGAGGCGGCGTGGACGGGGCCATCCATCGCGCCGGCGGGCCGGAAATCCTTGAGGAATGCAAAAAGATCGTCAGGAGGATTGGCCGGTTGCCGGCCGGGCAGGCAGTTATCACCACGGCGGGCCGCCTGCCGGCCAGGAAGGTCATCCACACCGTCGGGCCGGTCTGGAACGGAGGCGGCCACAAGGAGGCGGAGACGCTGGCCTCGTGCTACCGCGAGAGCCTGAAGCTGGCGAAGAAACATGGATTGAAAACGGTCGCGTTCCCGTCGATAAGCACCGGTGTTTACGGATATCCAATGGAGGATGCGGCGAAGGTGGCGCTGGGAGCGGTGGGCGATTTTCTCGAAAACCTGGATGGCATCGAAAAGGTCATTTTTATTCTGTGGGGCGCGGAGGCCTTCGGAATCTACAAAAAGGTGCTCGGGGGACCGGCATCATCCTGACTTGGGCGGATGGGTAGCATTCTTCATTTCCTGCGTTTGGACAACAAACGCGACCATCCACGTCGTCGCCGCCGCCGCTATCAGGACCAGGATGAAGACCGGACGATCGTTCAGGAGAGGGAACTGTTCACGGTGATCCGGTATTCCATCCCCGTCCGAATCTCGGGCGAAAAGTTGGACCGGCCCTGCAATGTTGCCGACCGCTATCCACCTGCCGTCCGGCGACCAGGCGATGTCCGTATAATACGCAGGCTGTCTGGATATCGTATAGAACGTTCTATTGAAGGGTTTGTCCGGACTGGACATGTCCAGGACCGCTATGCCGCAGTCCGTGCCAACGGCCAGCCTGGTTCCGTCCGGAGACCAAGTATAGCATTCGGCAAAAACATCCCGCTGGAACGGCCTTGGCCAAACCAAAGTGGAACTGATTCCGGTCTCCAGGTTCAGTAGCCCAAAATCGCGATATGCGAGCCATTTGCCGTCCGGAGAGAGTGAAAAAGGCGAGTAATAATATAGAAAAGTCCGGATGAGCTCGCCATCGGCCGCGTCCCATATTTGAATCTTGGTGGTCCCAGGGCTCCAGGTCATTAGACGGGCCCCGTTGTTCAACCAGGCCATGTAGCCCGGAGTGGTAATGTTGCGTGGCATCTGGACCTCGAGCGACCAATCGGTCGTATTCCATACACAGGTACCGTTTTTTGCGGGAGTGTCCTGGGATGCGCAAGCAAGTCTCAGTCCATCGGGGGAGAACACCACGTATTCGATTCTGGCCCCATATGTGATAAACGTGATAAGGTCGTCCTTTTCCACGTCCCAGATCTTGATGCCGTTGCCCAATCCCGAGGCAAGCCAGCTGCTGTTCGGAGACCAGGAAATGGAATTTACCGCCCAGCGTCCATTAGGAAAACTGCGAAACAGGGAATGGGATGGCCATTCCCATATTCGAATTGTTCCATCGAAGCAGGCTGTGGCTAGCCATTTACCGTTCGGGGACCAAGAAACGGCATTCACCATTGCATCGCCCTGTGCGGGCGCCAGATCAAATTCCTCGGTGTAGACCTCATTTTCCTTGAAACTGAATCCAGGGGCGGCCAGAATCGCAGTCATGGCGGCTACGGATATCAGAAGAATCAAGGATCCGGTTGCCGCAAACCATTTGGTACAGGCCTGCATATGCCAATTCGGGTTGATATCAGATTGACCGAACTGGAAATAAACCTTTCTGGCCCGGGAGGATGCCGGGAAAAGTCCTACTCATCAATCCAGAATTCGGCATTCGCCTTTTCCGCCGGTTTCCAGATTTCGGCCTTCCTGTCCTCATCGTTTTGCGGGTCGAAATAGCGCTCTACGATTGTCAGGTCCGGAGCCTTTGGATGGAATTTGTCCATCATCTTGCGCGCTATGATGAGGTAGGGCTTGATTCCATCAAATGCATCCACATCGACCTCATCCTCGCGACCCTCGAACTTCAATAGCAGACCAAAACCGTGTCCGTCAAAACGGATCGAACGGACATCTTCGAACGGAATGAAATTGTCCTCGCCGAAGCCCGCCTGCATCATTGGATAGACGAACCCGTCTTCGTATACCTGATAAATGAAGCGCGGGAACTTCTGGCGATATTTTGAATAGAAATATCCCAAGATGACGGCCATGAGCAGATAATATATCGCAACACCGAGCAGGTTCGTAGCCCATAGCAGCGACAGGTATGCCAATACGCCCAGAAGGCCCGCGATCGGGAGAATACCAAGTACGAAAAACAATTTTGCCTTTCGTTGCTCCCGTATCTTCTCGTCGGGAACCTTCCAGAGCGGCTTGTGGCCTGCCGGCCGGACGGTACCGGGTCTTGCATTCATATCGGGTCCGGGCGCTTCTGCCATTTCCCCGCCCGTCGTCCCCTGCACCCTGCCTGCTACACACTCCACGCTTCCGTTCACTTCCCCGTGAACTTCGGCTCCCGCTTCTCGAGGAACGCCTTCATCCCCTCGACCCGGTCCTGGCTCGCAAAGCACATGCCGAAAGCCTTGCGCTCCAGCATGCAGCCGCTCTCGATGTCCACGTCCATGCCGGAATTGATGGCATCCTTTGAGAGCCGGACCGCGACCTCTCCTCTCGAGGCGATGGTCTTGGCCAGTTTCTTCGTTTCTTCCACGAGCTTTTCGAACGGAACGACCCTGTCCACCAGGCCGATCCTCAAGGCCTCGGCCGCGTCGTAGACGTCGCCCGAGAAGATTATCTCCTTTGCCTTGCCGGGGCCGACGAGACGGGCCAGCCTCTGCGTCCCGCCGAATCCGGGCAGGACGCCCAGCTTCACTTCGGGCTGGCCTATCTTGAGCTTGTCCGAGGCGATGCGTATGTCGCAGGCCATTGCAAGCTCGCAGCCGCCGCCCAGCGCGAACCCGTGCATGGCCGCGATGACCGGCTTGGGGAGCTTTTCGATTCTGAACATGACGCCCTGGCCCAGCGCCGCGAATGCCTCGGCCTCGAGCGGCGCGTAGTTGACCATCTCGGAGATGTCCGCGCCGGCGACGAATGCCCTGTCCCCGCCGCCGGTCAGAATTACGACCTTCACATCGGCCGCCTGGGCCATCTCGTCGAATGCAAGCGAGAGTTCCTTCAGCGTGGCCGAGTTCAGCGCGTTCAGCGCCTTGGGCCTGTTAATGGTTACGATGCCGAGACCGTCTTCCTTTGCGACCGTGACATTCTCGTAGGACATGACTGCACCATTGGGGGAATCGCCCGGTTTCTATTTGAGGCTTCTGTCAGTCCCGTTCCACGGCCGCGCCCGGCGACCCCATCTTCTCCAGCGATATCCGCGCTCTTTCCGCTTTTGCGGTCAGGCCCTTTTTCTGGAATATGTCCGCCGCCTTTTCCAGGCAGTCCCCGGCCTTGTCCAGGTCGCCTTTTTCCAGGTAGGCCTCGCCTATTTCCAGCAGCGCGTCGCCCTCTTCCGCTTCGAGCCCTATCTCCCGGTAGAGCCGGACCCCCTGGTCCAGAAGCTCCATGCACTTGTTCCACTTGCCCTGCTTGCCGTAAACGCGGCCCAGGATGCGCAGGCTCCAGCCCTCGTTCTCGCGAAGCCCGACGGCCTTGGATATGTCGTTGGCCTTCGTGGCATATCCCGCCGCGCCCTCCAGGTCGCCCCGCCGCAGGCGGACCTCGGCCAGCCCGCAGTAGTTCTCGACCAGGATCCGCCTGTTCCCGGTCCTTTCGGCAATCGCGACGCTTTGAAGGTAGTGCTCCTCGGCTTTTGCCGGCTCGCCCTTGTAGTACCAAAGGTCGCCGAGATTGTTCAATGCCACGGCCAGCCCCTTCTCGTCGCCTATCTTCTCGATGATCTTTCGGCTCTTTTCGAAATATTCCAGCGTCCGGTCGTAGTCGCCCTTCTCGATGTACAGGTTGCCTATGTTGTTGTAGGCCACGGCCATGCCCTGTATGTCCCCGATGCTTTCGAGTATCTCCACCGATTTGCGATGGTAATCGAACGATTCGTCCATCCGGCCCAATCGGGAGGAGATGTCGCCGAGATTGTTGTAGGCGATGGCGATGCCCTGGCGGTCTCCGAGCTCCTCCATGATGGAGAGGCTCCGGCGGTAATGCTCCAGCGCCTCATCGTAATGCGACCTATCGGCGTGGATGTTGCCGATGTTGTTCAGGCACACGGCGGTCCCGCTTCGGTCGCCCAGCTCCTCGCGCAGGACGATGCATTCGTCGAAATTCTTCAGGGCCGAGCCGTATTCGCCCAGCCCCCAGTCGACCAGCCCGAGGTTGTTTTTGCAGGAGGCTATCCCGGGCCTGTCCCCGATGCGCTCCCGGATGGCCAGGCTCTTTTCGTGCCACTCCCGCGCCTGGGAGTAGCGGCCCCGGTTCCAGTGGACGAGCCCCAGGTTGTTGTATGTATTCCCCAGCGCGTGCTGGTCCCCGACCTTTTCGATGAGCCTGAGATTCTCCTCGAATATCTGCGCCGCCCGTCCGTACTCGTCCTTGTTCCAGTAGGCGACGCCGATGTTGTTCTGGGTGGCTATGGCGCTGCGCAGGTCGCCAGTACCGTTGTCTATCTCCAGGCTCTTTTGGAACTCGGCCAGCGCGCCGGCGTAGTCGCCCCGGCTCTGCGCTATCAACCCCAGCATGTTGCGCGCCTTGGACAGGTCCTTTTGGTCTTCGCCGGCGCGCTCGAACTCGGAAAGGGCGGCCGAGCAAAGCTGCGCGGCGCCGGCGTAGTCGCCCTGCTTCCAGCGCAGCACGCCCTTGTCGAGCAGGACCCGGCCCTTCTCCGCGCCGGCGGCGTCGCCCAGCATCTGGAGGGCGCTTTCCAGACCGTGCTCGGCGCTGTCGAAGTCGCCCTTCTTCTCCATCGATTCGGACATCCGGCGCATGACGCGGGCCGTCCGCTCCCTCGTGGGCCGGCTCCAGCCCAGCCTTCCCGATGAGAGTATTGCCAGCGCTTTGCGGTAATGCTCCACCGCCCGGTCGAACTGGCCCATGCCCGAAAGCACCTCGCCGGAGCTTTCCAGGATGTCGGAGGCGTCGCCGAAGTAACGGGGATCGGCGCCCATCAGCCCCAACGCCGTCGAGTAATGGCCCAGCGCCTCCTGGTTTGCATATTCCTTGCGGGCCCGGTCGCCGGCGCGCACCAGGAGCGGTATCGCCCGGTCCGTTTCGCCGGCCAGGCGAAAGTGGAACGCCAGCTGTTCGGACAGGGCGTCGGGCAGGTCTCCGCCGGACCTTTCGAGCGCGTCCGCGACCAGCCGGTGATATTCCCTTTTCAGGTCGGGGCCCAATTCCCCGTACAGCAGTTCACGGACCCGCGTCTGGTCGAAGATGTACCGGTCCTGCCGGGCGCGCACCAGCCGGTGGGGGTCTTCAAGCTCCTTGAGCATCCTGAGGAGCTTGAGCTTGTTTTGGTCCAAAGACTCCGAGAGTATTGCGGAGGAGAACTCCAGCCCGATGACGCTCGCGCAGTCAAGGACGTTGCGCTGCTCCTTGTTGAGCCGGCCCAGCCGCCGGAGCACGACCTCGTTGACGCGCGTCGGGGCGCAGGTGGTGCAAACCTCGCGGGCGCGCCATTTGCCTTCCTCGTTGACAATCGCGCCCTCCTGCTCGAAGAGGCGCAAAAGCTCCATGACATACATCGGGTTGCCGTCCGTTTCCCGGTGGACCTGCGCCAGGAAATCGTCGTCCAGCTCCGAGGGCTCCAGCACCGCCCGGACCATCTCCGCCGTGGCCGATCCGTCCAGCCGCCCCAGCTCGGCGCGCTGGAGCAGGTTTTCGGCCGCCGCCGTCCGCAGGAATGCCTGGAGCGGGTGCTCCGTGCCGTCCGGCAACGGTAAAAGGTCCTCCGGACGGTAGGTGCCGATGACCAGCACCGGGTCGGAGCGGGTATTGCGCGCCAGGAAATGCAAGAGGGCCAGCGTCGACGAATCGGCCCACTGCAGGTCCTCGAGCATCAGGCAGACCGGGGCTGCCAGGCTCTCGCGGTGGATGCCGCGGGTGATGTTCTCGAGCAGGTTGACGTGGCGCAGTCTCGGGTCGTCGCGGGCGTAGTCGATGCCGTCGTACTTGCCGGAGCCAAGGAGCTCCTCGAGAGGCTTTTCGATGCCCGAGACGTTGTCGACGACGCCGTTCCAGTTCTTGATCTTCAAGCCGAAATCTCCCTCGATTCCCTGCGACAGGTTCCGCAGGTCCTCGATGAGGAACTCGTTGCGCTGGCCCGAGAGTATGGCCGCCAGCGAAAAGACCCCGGTCTTTTGCAAAAGGATGGTGTACTCGCCGTAGCCCATGCTGTTGAGGCGGTCGGAGGTTTCCTTTCCGGAGAACCGGGCCAAAGAATCCTTGACGAACTCCTCGACGGCCTGGAGCATCGAGGTGAACACGTCTGCGTCGAACGAGGTGCTCTCGCGCTCCGCCTTTCCCAGCAAAAGGCCCTGGGTGCTTATGAGGTACAGCGCCTCGAGCTTCGGGCTCTGCCCATCGGCCAGGAGCGCCCCCAGACCGCCGGCGTTGAGCGCCTCGCGGAACGGCATGAGCGGCGTGCCCGATTCGGATATGCACGACCCGCGCAGAAGCTTCCAGATCGGGGCCAGCTTCGAGAACTCGTCCAAAAGCCGCGTCTTGCCTATCCCGGTCTCGCCGAAGATGATGACGGTCGAGCCCGAGCCGGACCTGGCGGCGTCCAGCCGCTCCGTCAGTAGGCGGAGCTCCGCCTCGCGTCCGACCAGCCGTCCGGGCGAAAGCGACATGACGCGCTAATCATGGGCGTCTTTGTATAAATATCCCGCGGGAATCACTTCTTGGTGTAATCGTAGAACCCCATGCCGGTCTTTCGTCCTAGCCTTCCGGCCGCCACCATCTTTCGCAGGAGCGGGCAGGCCCGGTATTTCGAGTCGCCCAGGCCTGTGTATAGGACGTCCATTATCGCCAGGCAGGTGTCCAGCCCTATGAGGTCTGCCAGCTCCAGCGGGCCCATCGGGTGGTTGGCGCCCGAACTTTCTGTTCTGCGCGTTTGTCGTCAGAAAGTTCGACAAAGAAAGCTTCGCAGGCAAGCGGGAGCGCTTTCTGGCGCCCCGCTTGCAGGCTCGGGCGTATACGCC
>Ga0315291_10003773_pt1 | contig 19470 bp, 21 predicted proteins | sample YL17G12_20_MG_FD_203070 | JGI IMG/M metagenome (GOLD analysis project Ga0315291, IMG submission 203070) | Sediment microbial communities from Yellowstone Lake, YNP, Wyoming, USA - YL17G12_20 | ecosystem: Environmental > Aquatic > Freshwater > Lake > Sediment | place: USA: Wyoming | collected...
GTTTTGCATTCATTTTATAATTATCTTATAATGAATATTGGCCAAGGAATTTTTTACACCGTCACTCTCGTTGTTTTTCTTGTTGTTTCGGGCGTGATAGTCAGTCGAGGTTTCCGCCAATTAAAGAATTATACTTATCAAAAATAAACATAATAATATGGCTAACTCAAAATTCAAATCGCTTTTTAAACCAAGGGATGCTGAAAAAAAAGTTGAATTAGAAGTCGAGAATGCGCCCATCAAGGAAAAAGATGAGAATTGGCTCGAATCAGAGGGGCAATTAACCATCGATGTTTATCAAACGCCGCAGGAAATTATAATTAAATCTGCCGTAGCCGGCGTCAAACCCGAAGACATTGATATCTCCATTGTTAATGATATGGTCACCATCAAAGGAAAAAGAGAGCAGGAAGAAACCATCAAAGAGGACGATTATTTTTATCAAGAATGCTATTGGGGGCGCTTCAGCCGCTCGGTGATTCTGCCGTCAGAAATTGACAGCGACCGCGTTTCGGCCAACTTAAAAAACGGCATTTTAACGGTCAAAATGCCAAAACTCGACAAGGCCAAAATCAAGAAAGTCAAAATTAAAAGCGAATAAAATCTTTTTGGATATTTTAAAAATTCCCCTTCGTTGATGGGGAATTTTTTAATCTATCAATATTAAACGTCAGCAATAAATTTAAAATTGGGAATTTTTTCAATATTTAGATTTTGAAATTTGAATTTACTTCTAGATTCTATTTTCTAAATTCTAGATTCTAATTTAATAACCAGCCAGCCGGAAAAAATACCAATAACCGCGCCGGCCAAAACATCCAAGGGATAATGGACGCCGACAAAAACCCGCGCCGCGCAAGCCAAAAAACTAAAAATTAAAAATAGCCAGCCCCATTTTTTATTGTAAAAATAGACTATTGAAGCAATAGCAAACAAAAAAGTCGCATGTCCCGAAGGAAAAGAGCCGCTCGCCTCGTGGCCGAGCAATAAATTAACCGGATGCGTAATGAAAGGCCGCGGCCGATGATAAATCCAGCGGATAATTTCTGTCATCACTACCCGGCTCAAAAACAACGCAGCCAGAGTCTGCCATAAAACTTTCCAATTTTTGTTTTTGACAATCCAATAAATAGCGAAGGCCGCTACTCCAACACTAATCAAATAAGGCAAATATTCGGCAGAAAATATCCCAATTTTATCCCAAATCGGATTTTTACCAACTAAATCATTGATTCTTTGAAAAAGATAGTAATCGTAATTCATAGTAAAAATTTTATAATGTAATCCGCCTTGAAAGTGCAATCCGCCTGAATGATAATCTTGAAGGAAATGATTTTTTCGCAGCATCCGCAGCCGAGCGGGCAAGGTTTCGCCGAAGGCGAAGAGCGAGGCGAGGACATAAGCGAGCGAGCGCGCTGGGTGAGCGAGCGGCTGCGAAAAAATTATTTCCTGAAACTTCTAAAACGGAGCGTCAAGTGAAAGCGGATTGCATTTTCCAAAAAATTATTTCCTGATTTTCACTCTCCTACCTTCAACTTTTAATCGGCCCTCGAGCCAAGCTTTTATTCCCTCGCAAAGAATTTCCTCTTCTTTCTGGTGAATTTTTTCTTCCAATCTTTCTAAGGTGTCATCGTTTTTAATCTCCACCGCTCTTTGGAGAATAACCGGGCCGCTATCCACTCCTTCATCTGGCACAAAATGCAAAGTGCAACCAGTAATTTTCTCGCCGTATTCCATGGCTTGTTTAGGCGCCTCAAGTCCCGGAAAAGCTGGACAAAGCGAGGGATGAATGTTAATCACTGCGTTCGGAAAATCCTTTAAAAATCCATTTGATAAAATCAAATCCCAGCCAGCCATCACCACTAAATCGATATTTCGGTCTTTCAGCATTTTGGCTAATTCAATATCAAAATCTTTTCGTTCTTTACCTTGGCTCTTCCAATCGCTTAAACGGAAATAAAACGCTTCAATTCCTTTTTCTTTCGCCCATTCCACGCCAGGCGATTCTTTTTTGTGGGAAACAACCAAAACCAAATCCGCTTGAGGATGGTCACGCACGCATTCGTAAATAGCTTTTAATCTGCCTCCTTTACCAATAAGAACAGCAATTTTATATTTTTTCTTGGCCATAAAGCGGAAGAGGTGAGATTCGAACTCACGAGGGGATTTCTCCCCAACGGGTTTTCGAGACCCGCGCCTTAAACCGCTCGGCCACTCTTCCCGATTTTATACTACTTATTTATTCCAATTCGACAACGTCCTTGTAATTCGGGCATTCGGCTGGCATCCCGAAAAGATCGCGGATTTTTTCAGCCAAAACATTGGCGGCTTTTTCTTCACCCTGAACCACAAAAACTTTCTTAACGCTGAATCTCAAAGGCCTAATCCAATTTAAAAGCATTCCCTGGTCCGCATGAGCCGAATAAGCGGTGATTTGCCGAATTTGGGCTTTGACCTCAACTTTCTCGCCGTGAATATTAACGATTTTTTCGCCGTCAACGAGGCGCCGGCCGAGCGACCCTCCCATTTGATAGCCGACAATCAAAAGCGTGCTGTTTTGGTCGGGCAGATATCTTTTTTCATGATGCAATATTCTTCCTCCTTGCGAAGAACCGGCGCCGGCGACAATCACTTTGGGCGCCGGAACGCCGTTAATCGCTTTTGATTCTTCGGTTGTTAAGGTAAAATGCAATCCCGGAAAATTGAAGAAATCCGCTCCCTCTTCAACCATTTTAAAGGCTTCCAGACGAAAATAAGTCGGATATTTTTCATAAACCCCGGTCAAGCGGATCGCCAAGGGGCTGTCAATAAAAACCGGCACTCGCGGAATTCTCTGGTGTTCAACAAGTTCGTTTAATTCAAAAAGCAGTTCCTGCGTTCTTTCCATCGCAAAAGCCGGAATCATCACCACGCCCTTATGACGCACCGTCTCTTCAATCGCGTCCTCCAACATATCTTTCCGTCTGCCCGGTTCTTCGTGAAACCGGTCGCCATAGGTTGATTCTATCAAACAATAATCGCCTTCGGTCAAAACATCGCTTTCCGGCAAAAGCATATTTTGAGGATTCCCCAAATCGCCGGAAAACAAAACCCTCACTTCTTTGTTTGGCGATTTTTTGATTTTTAACATCACAATCGCCGAACCCAAAATATGGCCGGCGTTGTAAAAAATAAAAGAAAATTTCTCGGAAATTTTTATCTCTTTGTGGTATTCAACCACTTCCCACAAATTCATTACTTTTTGAACGTCATCCAGAGAATATAAAACTTCTTTTTTGTCGCGCTGTGCCTCGTCAGATAAAAGATGCTGGGAATCAACCAGAAGCAAATCGGTAAAATCCCTGGTCGGCGGCGTAGAATAAATTTTCCCGCGAAAGCCGCGTTTATAAAGCAAGGGCAGGCGGCCGGTATGGTCAATGTGAGCATGAGTAATAATCACCGCGTCAATCTCGGACGGATCAAAAGGAAATGGTTCGTAATTAAGGCTGTTTGATTTTGGCCCCTGATGAAGTCCGCAATCAATCAAAATTTTCTCGTCCCTGCATTCCACGAGATAACAGACACCCTCAGTCTCTTTAACGCCGCCGAAGAAACGGATGCGCGCTCCGCTTTTGAAATTATTTTCGGTGAGTTTTCTTTCTTTTTTGGGCATATTTACTCTATTTTACCACAAAAAGATTGAGACAAAAACCCTGCCGCCTCCTGAAGAATGGTTCGGACATTTTTAAAAGTCAGGATTTTTTCAGCTTCTTCTGTTTTCAACCATTTCCCTTCCAGATGCTCAAAAGAGGTTTTAATTTCTTTTTCGCTTGTTTCCGCCAAATGGAAAACCACTTTTTTGAAAGCCAGTTTTGTTTTTTTGTCATTTTTGTATTTGGAAGGATTATAAAAATATTGGATTGATTTTTTGAATTCCGGATAAAATTTCAAATCTTTAATCCCGGCTTCTTCAAAAACTTCGCGTTTCGCCGCCTCAACTAAACTTTCGCCTTTTTCAACATGGCCTTTCGGAAAATCCCAATGGCCGGCCGAATAATGAAGAACCAGCCAAAAAACGCCTTCCGGGGCTCTCCGAAAAACCAAAGCGCCGCTGGAAAGTTCAAAATCGGCTTTTGGTTTGCCTATTTTTTTATGAATTTTAACGTTTTTAGCCATTTCTACCATTCGCTCGAATTAGAGAAGAGAAAAATTTAATGTTTTAGTAATTTTAATAAATCCGGCCAGGGACGGGTATTAATAATGTCATTCTTGGTCGCCCAGCCCCTTCTCGCTTGGGCAATGCCAAATTTTAAATATTGAAGATGATTTATCGAATGCGCGTCAGAATCAATCGCCAATTTGAGGCCTGCCTCAATCGCTTTTTTCGCGTGTTCGTCTTTTAAATCCAAACGGTTCGGGTAGGCGTCAATTTCCAGATAGGTTTTGGTTTTTTTCGCGGTTTTAATCAATTCTTCAACATCAACTTCATAAGGCGGCCTTTCGTTAATGATTCGGCCGGTTGGATGGAAAATAATATCCACAAAAGGATTGGCCATCGCCCGAGAAATTCTTCTGGTCATCTCGCTTCTGGGCAAATTAAAATGGGAATGAACAGCCGCGGCCACGACATCTAATTTAGCCAAAACCCTATCGTCAATATCCAAAGAGCCGTTTTTTAAAATATTAACTTCAGCGCCTTTCAAAATTTTCGGCTTGCCGCCGAGTTTTTTGTTCAATTTATCAATAAAAGCCATCTGCCGCAACAATTTCTTTTCATCGCAACCGCCGGTCATGGCCAGGGTTTTAGTATGGTCGGTGATGGCGATATATTCCAAACCCATTTTTTTGGCAGCCAAAGCGTATTCTTCAATGGAATTAGCGCCGTCGGTCCAATCAGTTTGAATCTGCAAGTCGCCTTTCAAATCGTGATAACCGATTAATTTCGGGAGTTTGTGATTTTTTGCCAATTCAATTTCTCCCCAGTTTTCCCGCATTTCCGGCTCAATATAATCCAAAGATAACTTTTTATAAATTTCTTCTTCGGTTTCGCCGGCAATCTGAATCCAGTCATTTTTGCTTTTGGATTTAAATAACCCGTATTCATTCAATTTCCAACCATTTTTAATGGCGATTTCCCGCAAGGCAATATTATGTTCTTTGGAGCCGGTAAAATAGCAGAGAGCCGCGCCGAAGGATTTTTTCTCCACCACCCTCAAATCGGCATCGAGGCCGTTTTTCAAACGGACGGCTGACTTGGTCTGACCGTGCGCCAAGACCTGCTTGACTTCCGGCATACTCACAAAAAAATCCATCACCGGCCCGGGTTTTTCGGAAACAATCAGAATATCCAAATCGCCGATAGTTTCTTTCATCCGACGGATGGAGCCGGCAACCGATATTTTCTCAACGCCTTTTAATCTTTTCAAACGCTCAACAATCACTTCAACCTGCGACAGGATAAAACCCAAAACAAAACGCTTCCCGCTTTGCTTCAAAAATTCAATACTTTTTAATATATTTTCTTCGGATTTCTCGCCGAAGCCCTCGAGTTTTCTGATTTTTCCGGCTCGCGCCGCCTTTTCCAAAGTCTCAAGGTTTTTAATCCTTAATTTCTCGTAAAGTTTTTTGATGATTTTCGGACCGACGCCCTCAACCGTCGTCAACTGGGAAAGGTCAACCGGCGTTTTCTTTTTTAAACTCTCATAATACTTAAGATGGCCGGTTTTCAGCAATTCCTCGATTTTTTCGGCGATGGAAACGCCGACAGACGGAATTTCCTCCAAGGCTTTTAATCCGCCTCTTTTATAAATTTCCGAAAGCGAATCATCCATTTCTTCAATGGCCTCTCCGGCCGCCTGATAAGCGCGAGGTTTAAACGCCTCGCCTTCCATTTCCAGATATTCGCCTATTTCCTTCAAAATTTTGGCAATTTCCCAATTGTCCATAATTTAAAAAAGGGTTGCTTCGCGACTGTTTTTCGGCTCGCTTTCCTCAAAAATCCGGACTTTGCCATATTCGCCGTCATAGCCCGGCCGAATTTTAATTTTCCCTTCCCGCGTTCTTTTGATTCCCTCCGAGAGTTCCGGCGAACTTTCCGCCTTAATGTCTGACAAATCGACTTCAAGCAAAATTTTCAACTCGCTCCCAAAAATCCCGGTCAATCTTTCGTATTCGCTTTTCACTTTTTTGGAGTTGGGCAAAACGCCGAAAACCTCGGCAATAATCTCATCTAAAGGAACAACCTTTTTAAAAGGAACGCGGTTTGCCGGCTTAAAACCCTCTGGCCGATCAGCTAATTTTTCAACCCGGTTCATCACGCCGATGGTTAAGGGTTTGCCGCATTTGGGACAAATATTATTGTGCGCCTTGCTTTCAATTGGTGAAAACACAATGCCGCAAAGCCGATGACCGTCATAATGGTATTTTCCTTCTTCAGGAAAAAATTCAATAGTGTATAAAAATTTTTTCGGATCTTTTTCTTTAATGGCGGAAATGATGCCGCTATACGATAATTCGGCGTCAAAAACATTGGCTTCGCGACCTAACTTTCCAGCTGAATGAGCGTCGGAATTTGAAATTAAGGAAATATTATCCAATTTGGAAAGCCGCCAGTTCATGTCCGGGGAAGAAGATAAGCCGGTTTCAATGGCGAAAATATTTTTTGAAAATTCTCCGAAGCATTCTTCAATTGAATCAAAACCGGACATTGAGCCGAAAATGGAAAACCATGGCGTCCAGGCGTGGGCCGGGATAATGACTGCTTCCGCCGAAATATTAAAAACCAATTTCGCCAAATCAATGCTCGAAATTCCCAAAATCGGCCGGCCGTCAGCCGCCAAATTCCCCTGCCAACTTAAAACGATATTTATTTTTTCCGCCACCTCGAAAGACGGCGCCAAAACCAAATTATGAATCCGCCGCACTTTATTTCCTTGCGAATAAATGCTTGAAATTTCGGCAGTCAGCATAAACCGCGTTTCTGAACCGTTGTTTTTTAACCTGTATAAACCCGCCTCAGCCGGCTCCAGTTTTTCTTTCAATTCTTTAAACCAAAGAGGATGAGTGAAGTCGCCGGTGCCCAAAACCTGAATGCCTTTTATCTTCGCCCCTTTATCCAGAGATGCCAAATTCATCTCTTTGGAAGTGGCGCGGGAATATTTGGAATGAAGATGCAAATCAGCAATAAATTTCATAATCGAAGTGAGGAGAAAATGAGAAAACATCAGTTTTATCATTTTATCCGAACGAGATTACATAAGCGAAGCGGATATATTTTTATTATACAATATTTGTTAATAAGTTTCATTAAAAACAGAAAGACCGGATAAAAATCCGGTCCTTTCGTTCTAATAAGTTTTTAGCCTTTTATTATGGTATTGTTCTAAACTATCCGAGGGATAAACACCCATTTCTTGTTTTTCAAATTGGGAAGAAGAATAATAAATTAAATATTGGCCTGTTGTCAAAAGAAATTCGGCCTGACATCTTGATTCTACTTTTAGAGTTCCTTCTTTCAATAAAATCTGGATTGTATCGCTATCTTTGACTAAACGACAAATTCCAGAGGAACTCTGGGGTTGAATTGCTATCAAATCACTTTTTAATCGCGTCGTTATCACAATCTGTTTGTTTTTCTCTTCCCGCCAATTGAAAATCAATCGGCCTTTTAGAATTTCAACATTTAAACCGCTGACCAAATCATTAATAAAATCGGCACCAATCCTTATGCGGGTAGATTCATCTAAATATAAATAACTGTTGGTGGAAAGTTTTAGTTCCACAAAACCTTTACCCGTGGCGAAATAGCAGGGAAGAAAAATGGGTAGCCCGATTCGCCAGACAGGAGTCGCGGTATTTAGCGTGTGACCAGCCCAGGGAGTTTCACCCTCAATATCCGTTACCTCAATAAAGGCACGCTGAGCGAAGGCCAAAATTGGTGATAATAAAACGGCCAGCAAAAAGATTTTTCTCAACATTTTTCACCTCCGAACAAATTCTTAAAAATCTGCCTTCATTATAATCCTCTCTTAAAAGAAATCAATGGCTGCCGATTTTAAAAAATAATTAAAATTTATATAAGTAAAGGGTTCCGAGACGCTTCTCGGAGGGGAAAATTTTGTCTGACCTCAGGCCGTCGAACTGGAAAGAATTGGCAATAACCACGGCGCCGGTTTTTAACTCTTTTTTTAATTTCGGCAGAAGCCTGTTCATTACTTCCGGAAAAAGAAAAAGGTAAAGATAATCGGCGTTTCTCAAATTAATGTTAAAAAAATTCCGGCGGTAAAAAGAGAGATTATTGATGCGGCAGAAAAAACGGCTGAACAAATACAGGGCAAAATTCAATTCATAACCGACAAATCTGACTTTCGGATGTTTTTTGGCCAAATAATACAAAAAGCTGCCATCGCCGGAACCTAAATCATAAAAAACCTTTCCCTCTTCGAGAGATACCTCTTTGATAAGTTTTTCAATTAAATCGGTTCTAGAAACAGCAAAGGGAACGCCCAATTTTAACCAGTAAAAAGCCAGGGAAATTAAGAAAAAGGCGAGGACGGCCATTAAAATAATTAAAAGAATCAGAATTAAAATCAAAAACACCATTTAATTTAATTATATCCGCCTGCGGCGGATGTAATCTCGTTCGGTCGAAAAGAAAAAACTGATGTTTTTGCTTTTCTCCCTTACTTCGATTATATACGCTTCGCTATGTAATTTCATTCGGTCAAAAAGCATAAATATCATTTCTGCTTTTCTCCCTCATTTCAATTATATACGCTGCGCTATGTAATCTCATTCGGTTGAAAAGTGAAAATTGATATTTTCACTTTTCTCCCTCACTTCGATTATACCCTGTCTCAAAAATTTTATCCAAAAATTTTTGACTAAAAATAGCAAATAAACTATTATTTTAATAAAACAAGTGGTGGGGTGCTAGAGCGGTTGAATAGGCCAGTCTTGAAAACTGGTATATCCGAAAGGGTATCGTGAGTTCGAATCTCACCCCCACCGCCAAATTCAAAAAGGAAGGATTTCTCCTTCCTTTTTGAATTCCAGAAATTGTAAGTCAAAATTACTTGCCTTCCAGATAGGTGATGGTTACCAGAACTTTGCTGGCCGGAATCTCCAAAACAACATTAACGCTCAAAGAATTTTTATCTTTGGTGGCGTAGAAAAATTTCATTGTGTCTTCTTTCTCGTTTTTATTAGCAATCGTCCAACTGTTCTGCTCGGCGTAAGCCAAAAAGTTTTTGAAATTTTCATCAACGCTCTTTGCCGAATAGTAAGAGATGGTTTTTTGGGTGGCGCTTGTGTATTCCGCCGTATAGGATTCCTTCAGGGCAACTCCCTGCTCAATCGGCAAGCCCTCCAAAAAACCAGGCGGCATTTCAGTGCCGTGAGAAGAAATTGTTGGCTGGACACTACTGCCCAATTTACCGCCGTAACTCTTCCAAAAGTAATAGCCGATTCCGACCAAAATAATAATAACTATCACAACAATCAAAATCCGCAATAATTGGCTTCCTTTTTTTGAATTTTGAACAATTATCTCTGCCATATGCTAGAGTAAATTTGAATTAAGCAAGCAGCAAAACAAGAACAACGATAACAACTACAACAATAATGCCGATAATCAATCCTTTTTTGGATTTTTTCTCGGGCATTCCCGTTGTTGGAGTTGGATTTGATCCGTTCATAGAAATGTTTTTAAAAATAAACCGACCTTGAAGACGAATGTCTATATTTATAATTATACCCCTAAATTTAAAATCAACAAATCAACCTGTGGATACCGCTTCGAACAGTCTGGTCTTTTTTATTGTCTAAAAATGAGGTAAAATTAAAGTAATGGCGAAAGGTTTCACTATTATTGAAATGCTGGTGATAATTGGCGTTTTAACCCTTTTAAGCGGTCTTTTGATTCTTTACTCGCGGACCGGCGAATTGACTTCGGTTCTTTTAAGGGAATCGGCCAAAATCGCCTCTAATCTCAACCGCGTTAAAAATATGTCGCTAACCACTACTGAGTTTGTTGACCAAACAGGCAAAATAATTAAGCCTTGCGGCTATGGCGTTTTCTTCGACAAAACTAATAACCAGTATATTATCTTTGCTGATTCCAATCAAAATTGCCAAACCTCCAGTCATCTTCGACCGGTTGACGGCTCAAGCGACGTTGAAACAATAGCCCTCACTTCGCCATTAGTGATTGACTTTACCATGATTGATCAAGTTTTCTTTTTGCCACCTGACCCGACTGTTTTTTTCGAACCCCAATCAATTACCGAAGCGGAAATCAGAATCAAAGCTCCGAACGGCGCGGCAATGGGGGTTAAAATTAACAAAACCGGCCAAGTTTCAACTTTTTAATTTTTAATAGAGTAAACAAATATGAGAAATAACCAAAAAGGTTTTACGCTTGTTGAATCAATGATTGCGGTGGGAATCATTGTCACCAGCCTCGTCAGTATTTTGGTTTTAATCAACCGCTCTTTGGGCTTTAGCAGTTTGGCTTTTAATAAACTGGTGGCAGGCAACTTAGCCCAGGAAGGAATCGAAATTGTCAGAAACATCAGGGATACAAATTGGCTTAATCAAAAGGCTTGGGATAACGGGCTTGATGACGGCGTCTATCAGGCTGATTATTCCTCTAAATCTTTGACGATTTATACCGATCAGTCGCTGGTTTTTGACGAAAACACCGGCGTTTTTAATTATGCCCTGGGTACAGAAACCACTTATAAAAGAAAAATTGAATTAAAACACATCAGCACCAATGAGCTCCGGATTCAAGTAACAATCAGTTGGATAGGCCGCGGCGGCGGAACCTTTGATACCGTGGTCGAAGATCATCTTTTTAACTGGCTCTAAAAAATGAAAGGATTTAAAGAAAAAATCGCCAAATTAAGGCAGCAGGGTTTCACTATGCCGGAAATGCTGATTTCCGTTGCTTTGTTTGTTGTTATTATTGCCGCCACTTCTTCGGCTTTTTTGGTCGGTCTCCGAACTCAACGCCAAATTATCGCCCTTTTAAACGCCAATGACAATATGTCCTATAGCCTTGAGGTGATGGCGCGGGATATTAGAATGGGAAGATTTTTCTTTAGTCCGATTGAAGAAAGCCTGACCTTTCTCAGTTATAAAAATCAGGCGGTGGTTTATCGTTTAAACAACGAAGCGATTGAAAGAGCAATCGGCAGCGGCCCATTTGAAACGCTTACTTCCTCCAATATCCGTGTTTTAAAATTGGCGTTTCTTTTAAGCGGCCAGAAACGTTATGATAATGAGCAAATCAGGATAACTGTCATTTTGAAAATCGCCAGCCGCTACGGCAATCAGGAAATCATCACCAATTTAGAAACCACTATCAGCCCGCGGGAATTGGAAACATAAATTATGAAAATCCGAAATCCAAAATCCAAAACCGGAGCACAAAACAAAAAGTTTTGTGCTCGGCCGAGCACACAAATGTGTGTTCTGGTCCAAAATAAAAATCAAGGAGGGCAGGTTCTTTTGATAACCGTTTTAATTCTTTTCAGCACTTTTGCTTTGGCGATAGCGCTTGGCGGAATGGTGCTTTTTGAATTGCGCTCGATGATTTCTACCGGCGAATCGGTTAAGGCTCTTTACGCCGCTGAATCGGGGATTGAATGGGAAATCTATCGAACCAACCGCGGCAACATCGCAGCGCCAGCGATGACTAACGGCACGGAATACCAAACTTCAAGCGGCGCCGGCTATCTTCGTTCGGTCGGTAAAAGCGGCAAAGTCAACCGGGCCTTGGAAATTACCTTCTAAAGGGCTTGGCCTGAATTTTGGAGCGCGAAGCGCGAACAAAATTCAGCCGCCAAACCTTTACCCTCTCACTCGAAAAGCCAATAGATGTTATTTTGCTATTTTCCATACTTAATAAGATAAAAGATTCTTATTATCATGAGAGGAGGAGTGTCTTTTCGAGTGAGGGGGTGCTCAATGTTGTGGTTAAATTTTCGTCGCTACACATTGAGTTCCGCTCGAAAATTTAAACAACATTGGCATGAATAAAGACGAGGCCAAAAAAAGAATTGAAAAATTAAAAAAGGAGATTAATTACCACCGCTATTTATACCACGTCTTAGACCGCCAGGAAATTTCCGATGAGGCCTTGGATTCTCTGAAAAAAGAGTTGTTTGATTTAGAACAGCAATTCCCCGCTTTAATCACTCCTGATTCGCCTACCCAGCGAGTGGCCGGCAAACCCTTAAAATTCTTCAAAAAAGTTATCCATCCAACGCCGATGATTTCTTTTAACGATGCTTTCTCCGAGGAAGATATGAAAACTTGGGAAAAGCGCTATTTGGATTTTTTGGAAAACAAAGTAGCCCCTCTCCCCCCTCGTTATTACTGCGAATTGAAAATCGACGGCTTAGCCATTGAACTCCAATACGAAAAAGGGATTTTTAAAGTCGGGGCCACCCGGGGCGACGGCAGAATCGGCGAAGATGCCACCCAAAATTTGAAAACCATTGAGGCCATTCCTTTAAAATTACTGGACAAAGAAGAAGTAATAAAAAATCTGGAAAAAACAGGATTAAAAAGAATAGCCGAAGAACTGCGCAAAAATTTTCCCGAAAAATTGGTTGTCCGCGGCGAGGTTTTTATGAATCGCCGGGGTTTTGAGAAGTTGAACAAAGAACAAATTAAAGCAGGTTTAAAGCCGTTCGCCAACCCTCGAAATGTCGCGGCCGGCTCTATCAGACAGCTTAACCCTAAAATCACCGCCAGCCGAAAACTTGATTCTTTTAGCTACGCCTTAATCACGGAAATCGGCCAAAAAACTCACGAAGAAGAGCATTTAATTTTGAAAGCTTTCGGCTTTAAAACCAACCCTCATAATGAGCCGGCTAAAAATCTTGAAGAAGTTTTTCAATTCCATAAAAAAGCGCAAGAAAAAAGAGGGGGTCTCTCTTATGAAATTGACGGCATCGTCGTAATTTTAAATAGCAGTGATGATTTCAAAAAGGCGGGTGTCATCGGCAAAGCGCCGCGGGCAGCCATCGCCTATAAATTTTCTCCCAGAGAAGCGACCACTCAAGTTTTGGATATTGAAGTTCAGGTCGGCCGCACCGGCGCCCTGACGCCGGTGGCGATTATGAAACCGGTGGGGGTCGGCGGCGTGACCATTTCCCGTTCCACTCTTCACAATTACGACGAAATTAAAAGATTGGATTTAAAAATCGGCGATACGGTCATTGTCAACCGCGCCGGCGACGTTATCCCTCAAATCAATAAAGTTTTAAAGCACTTAAGAACGGGGAAAGAGAAGGAATTCAAAATGCCGAAAAATTGCCCGATGTGCGGTTCAGCGATTGTCAAAGATCCGGATGGAGTAATTTATCACTGCACTAATAAAAACTGTTTTGCCCGAAGCCGCGAACATCTTTATCATTTTGTTTCTAAATCTGCTTTTGACATGAGAGGGGTCGGCCCGAAAATCATCGACCGCCTCCTCGAAGAAAACCTCATTAACGACGCTTCTGATTTATTCAAATTAAAAAACGGCGATTTGGCGGCTCTGGAAAGATTCGGCGAAAAATCCGCGGAAAATATCATCAACTCCATTCAAAACAGCAAGAAAATCGAACTTCATCGCTTTCTTTATGCTCTCGGAATTTTACACGTCGGCGAAGAAACCGCCTTCGCTTTAACCAAAAAAATCAGCCAAGAATCAACTGTCAGCCGACCCCGAAAAATTCTCGAGGTAATGGATAAAATTTCTAAAAACGAACTTGAAGAAATACCCGATGTCGGACCAAAGGTGGCTGAAAGCATCTATCATTGGTTTAAAGAAGAAAGAAATCGACGCTTCTTGAAAAACTTGGATGAAGTCGGTATTGTTTTTGAGAAAGAAGCGGTCAAAAGAACGGAACAAAAATTGAAAGGATCGGTTTTTGTCTTAACCGGTGCCCTTGAAACAATGAGCCGCGAACAAGCCAAAGAAAAAATCCGGGATTTGGGCGGGGAAACCAACTCTTCAGTTTCAAAAGAAACGGATTATGTTGTTATTGGAGTGGAGCCGGGTTCCAAATTAGAAAAAGCCAAAAAATTAGGCGTCAAAATAATTGATGAAAAAGAATTTTTAAAGATTATAAAATAACAAAGCAATGGAAAAAAAATTAATCAATGAAAAAACCGTAGAACATCTTTTGGAATTAAGCCGCCTGAAGATTGATGAAAAAGAAAAAGAAAAACTCGTTGATGATTTAAACGAGATTTTGAATTATGTTAAAGAACTGGAAAAAATCCCGACCGAAAATATCAATTTAGATGTGATTAAAAAATCAAAGAAATTGCGCTCGGATAAATCAGGAGAAGAAAGTTTAAGCGACTGGGAAAAATTAATCGAAGGATTCAAAGAAAGAAAAGAGGCGTGGCTAAAAATTCCGCCGGTTTTTGACCGCTAATTTTAAGCGCTCATATGATAAAACTTCACGAATTAACAATTAGAAAAGTTCATGAACTCTTAACTAAAAAAGAGATTTCGTCTTTTGAATTAATCAAAGAATTTCTGGAATACATCGAAGAACGCGACAAAGAAATCGGCGCTTATTTGCGAGTTTTTCATGATGAAGCCTTGAAACAAGCCAATGAAATCGATAAAAAAATCGCAGCTGGCGAGGAAATTGATTTATTGGCCGGCGTCCCCATCGCCATCAAAGACAATATTTTAATCAAAGACGCTCCTTCCACCGCCGCCTCCAAAATATTAAAAAATTATCAGGCGACTTATGACGCGACAGTGATTAAAAAATTGAAGAAAGCCGGCGCTATTTTTATCGGTAAAACCAATCTCGATGAGTTCGCCATGGGCTCTTCCACGGAGAATTCTGCTTTTCAATTGACTAAAAATCCGCTTGATGAAACCAGGGTGCCGGGCGGTTCAAGCGGCGGTTCAGCCAGCGCTGTCGCCAGCCACCAAGCGGTTTGCGCTTTGGGGTCTGACACCGGCGGCTCAGTCAGACAACCGGCGGCTTTCTGCGGATTAGTCGGTTTAAAGCCGACTTACGGCGCTGTTTCAAGATTCGGCTTAATCGCCATGGCTTCTTCTTTAGATCAAATTGGCCCCATTACCAAAACCGTTGAAGATGCTGCCTTAATTTTAGAACGAATTGCCGGCGAAGATCCCTCGGATGCCACTTCCCTGCCTTTTAATTTCAATTTCAAAGAATTAGAAAAAATAACCGATTTGAAAAAAATTAGAATCGGCGTCATCAAGGAATGTTTTGAACAAAATTTGGAACCAGATTTAAAAAACGCCATTGATAAAAGCATAAAACTTTTGAAAAGTTTAGGCGCTGAAATTGACGAAGTCAGCATCCCTCATATTGCCGCCAGTCTGGCTTGTTATTACATTATTATGCCGGCGGAGGTCAGCGCCAATCTTGCGAGATACGACGGATTGCGTTATGCTTCTAAGGAAATCAGCGGCTCATTAAAAGAATTGTATTTTAAAAATCGGGGAGAAAATTTCGGCAAGGAGGTTCGCCGCCGCATTCTTTTGGGAACTTTTGTTCTTTCGAGCGGCTATTACGATGCCTATTATCTCAAGGCAAAAAAAGTTCAAAAACTGATTAGCGACGAATTTGAACGGGCCTTCCAAAAATACCAGCTTCTCTTGAGTCCCACTGCGCCGACGAGCGCTTTTAAACTCGGAGAAAAAATAAATGACCCTCTGGCCATGTATCTCTCGGATATTTTTACTGTTCCGGCCAATATCGCCGGCTTACCAGCAATTTCTTTGCCTGTCTATGAGAACAACAAACTCCCTTATGCTTTGCAATTAATGGCGCCACCCTTTAAAGAAAAAGATCTTCTGGCTGCCTCGCTTCTTTTTGAAAAAATTTCCGCGAAATAAGTTTTTATGGACACTTTTCTTGATATTGTAAATTCGATTTTTTACAAAATTGAGGCTTTCACCAAAAGCGATTGGTTTTTGGTTTCGAAAATCCTTTCGGTTTTGCTCTCTTTGGGGCTCTTGGCGATTATCGTTGTTTTATTGGTCAGGGCCAATATCGTCAGAATGCAAATTATTAAATACAAAACCTTTTGGGAAGGAGCCAAATACGAAAAGCGCCGGACCATTCGAGTTTGGAAAAAAATCATCAAATTATTAAGAGAACATGATGAAATCAAACGCAAAGAAGCAATTATCTTGGCCGATAAATTACTCGCGGAAATTCTCGAAAGAGGAGGTTGGCTCGGAAAAGATTTAGACGAAATACTTTCCAAAATTTCGGTTGCCCAACTCTCCCATTTGGAAAAAATTGTCTCAGCCCATCAAATCGCCAAAAAAATCCTCAGCGACCCGAGTTTATCTATCAGCCACAACGAAGCCGTTCAAATTTTAATAATTTATGAACAAACCTTTCGCGATTTCGGCCTGATTGAAGATTAAAATTTTTTATTTCGCTTAAATTATGGCCAAGAATAAAAATTTTAGAAACAAAAAAGAAATGAAAAACAAAGAACCGAAATTGAAAACGGAAACCAAAAAAACCGTTGCCGGCTTGATTTCTCTCGGCATTGCTCTTTTGATAATTTTGAGTTTTTTCCGGCTGGCCGGCCCCTTAGGCCAAAAAATTTATCAAATTTTTCTTTTCCTCTTCGGCTGGGTTTATTTCTTTTCGCCGATTATTTTTATCGCGGCGGGCGCCATTTTTATCGGCTCCTTGAGAAAACACATTTATAGCACAACTCTAATCGGCCTTCTTTGCTTTACCTTAAGTATTTTGGGAATTTTGGACCTATTAAAACCTTTGGCTGGCGGATTTTTCGGAAAAATCTTGGGCGAAACTGAAAGAGTTTTGGGTTTTTGGGGAAGTTTTGTTTTTTACCTCGTTCTCGGTTTAATCGGCCTAGTGATAATTTTTGAATTTTCGCTGAATTTTAAACGGCAAAAAGAAGAAAAATTGAAAATCCAAGCCCCTTTTGTCATTGAACCGGTAAAAAAAGTGGAAATTAAAAACGGGATGGAAGCGACAAAGGAAGAAAAAGAGGAAGCGAAAACAAAAGAAGCGAGAGGCGAGGGTGTTTCCCTAAAACCGACAAAAATCAAAAAAGAAAAAATGATCGGCAGCTGGACTTTTCCGACTTTAGACCTTTTGGAACCAGACAGCGGCCGGCCGATGAGCGGCGACATTAAAGCCAATTTAAATATTATTCAAAGAACTTTGGCGAATTTTAGCATCCCGGTCGAAATGGACGAAGTTCAAATCGGCCCAACGGTCACTCGTTACACTTTAAAGCCCGCCGAGGGCGTGAAACTTTCTAAAATCGTCGCCCTCCAAAATGATTTGGCTTTGGCTTTAGCGGCTCATCCCATCCGTCTTGAGGCGCCGATTCCGGGAAAATCTCTGGTTGGCATCGAAGTGCCTAACAAAAGCAAAACTCTCGTCAGATTAAAAAATCTTCTTTCTCTGGATAAATTCTGGGACAGCGGTTTTTTGACTTTTCCTTTGGGACGCGACGTCTCGGGCGAACCAATTTTTGCCGATTTGGCGAAAATGCCCCATCTTTTGATTGCCGGCAGCACCGGCTCCGGCAAATCAATTACCATTCATTCTTTAATTATCAGTCTGCTTTACAAAAATACGCCGGAAACTTTGCGTCTGCTTTTAATCGATCCTAAAAGAGTGGAGCTTTCCATTTATAACGGCCTTCCCCATCTTATCTCGGAAGTAATTATTAATCCGAAAAAAACCATTATGGCTTTGCGCTGGGCGATTTCGGAAATGGAACAAAGATACGGACAGTTGCTTCAAGAAGGAGCAAGAGAAATCAATGGTTATAACCAAAAAATGTTGAAAAATAAAAAGCCTCTGATGCCCTATGTTGTTATCATTATTGATGAATTGGCCGACTTAATGGCGGCTTACGGCCGGGAGGTTGAAGGTTCAATTATCAGATTGGCCCAGATGGCCCGGGCAACCGGCGTCCATCTCATTGTTTCCACCCAAAGACCATCAGTGGAAGTTGTCACCGGTTTGATTAAAGCCAATATCACCTCAAGAATCGCCTTACAGGTCGCCAGCCAAGTTGATTCGCGGACAATTCTTGATATGGGTGGCGCGGAAAAACTGCTCGGAAACGGCGATATGCTTTATTTGGCGGCGGAAACCTCAAAGCCCAGAAGAATTCAAAGCGCTTTTGTCTCGGAAACGGAAGTCTCGCAAATAGATAAATTTATTATTGAAAACAACGAAGAGTATGTGACCGTAGATTCCGAAAAAGAAGATTTTGAAGAGGCATTGGAAAAAACCTTCAGCGCTCCGACTGATTTTGAACAGTTTACTGACGAGTTTGACCTTGACGAGCTCTACCCGGAGGCTTATAAGGTGATAATTGAAGCTGGCAAGGCTTCGGCTTCTTTTTTACAGCGGCGTTTGCGCGTTGGTTATGCCCGGGCCGCCCGGCTTTTGGATTTACTGGAAGAAAGAGGTGTAATCGGACCGGGTGATGGAGCCAAACCAAGAGATGTACTGGTCAAGCCAATAAACAAAGGCGAGTTGGAAGAAAGTGAGGAGTCGTTTAATTAATTCTATGTTCTCGGAGATTTTAAAAAAAGAACGGGAAACCAAAAGATTCAGCCTCGAAGAACTTAATAAACAAACTGGCGTTCCTGTAAAATTTATTTCCGCTTTGGAAAAAGCGGATTTTTCTAGTTTGCCGGCGCCGGTTTATATTAGGGGGTATCTTAAAAAATTGACTAAGGTTTTGGATTTAAATTACGGGGAGTTGGAGGAATTATTCTTGAAAGAATTTGAGGAATTACAAGCGCCGGCGGTCGACACTCTCCCCCAAAATCGTTTTGAACATCCTTTGAAATTGCGCCATGTGTTTTTAAAAATCGCTAAATTTTTGCCGATTATTTTGGTTGTTGGGGCTCTTACTGGTTTTTTATTTCTTCAAGTTCGTTCGCTCGTCGGCAACCCTTATCTCAAATTGGAAAAACCACCCTTTGATTTAAACACCGAGGATAGTTCAATAATGGTGGAGGGCTACGGCCGGGCCAATTCTTATATTCAAATCAACGGCAAAGAAGTTTACTTAGGTAAAGACGGAAAATTCAGCGAAGAAATCTATTTAAATCAGGGGCTAAACGAAATAAAAGTGGAGGCCGAAAGCCGATTGGGGAAAACCGCCACCATTATCCGAAGAATTATTAAAGAATAAATCCGATTGACCCCGCACCTTTTCTAATAGCGGCTTCTGGAAATATAGAGGTTGCAAGCCGAAGGCGGCTTCGCCTCGACCATCTCTGAATTTCGGAAGCCTTGGCTGGAAAAGGTGCAGGGTTGACCCGTCTCTATTTTTAAAATAAAATTAAGGAGTCGCTACTCATAAAATTTTCAATCAATATGCCAAAAAATAAAAAAACAGACGCCGAAGAAAATTCTCAAAAAGAAAAAATTCTGGAAGAAACCATCAAAAGCATTCAGGACAGATTCGGCGAAG
>Ga0315291_10003774_pt1 | contig 19459 bp, 9 predicted proteins | sample YL17G12_20_MG_FD_203070 | JGI IMG/M metagenome (GOLD analysis project Ga0315291, IMG submission 203070) | Sediment microbial communities from Yellowstone Lake, YNP, Wyoming, USA - YL17G12_20 | ecosystem: Environmental > Aquatic > Freshwater > Lake > Sediment | place: USA: Wyoming | collected...
TGGCCGAGCCTCCTGCGCTCTCGCCTTCCACCATGAACAACTCGGCAAAGCGAGGGTCCTCTTCCTGGCAGTCGGCCAGCTTGCCGGGAAGGGACGAGCCCTCCAGCGCGCTCTTCCTCCGGGTCAGGTCCCGGGCCTTTCTTGCGGCTTCCCGGGCCAAGAGCGCCTCCACGCTCTTGCCCACGATCTTCCGGGCGATGGGCGGGTTTTCCTCAAAGAACTGCCCCAGCTTCTCGTTGGTGATGCTCTCCACGATCCCCTTGACCTCGGAGTTGCCCAGCTTGGTCTTGGTCTGTCCCTCGAACTGCGGGTCGCGCAGCTTGATCGAGATGACCGCGGTCAGTCCTTCGCGGACGTCATCTCCGCTCAGCCCGTTCTTCATGCCCTTGAGCAGGTTGTTGGCCTGGGCGTAACTGTTGAGCGTGCGGGTGAGCGCGCTCTTGAACCCGGCCTCGTGCGAGCCGCCTTCAATGGTATGGATGAAGTTGACGTAGGAAAAGAACTGCTCGTTGTAGCCGTCATTGTACTGGAGCGCGATCTCCACCACCACCCCGTCCTTGGTGTCCTGGAAGTAGATGGGCTTTTTGTGGAAAACGTTTTTGTTGCGGTTGAGGTATTCCACAAAGGTGACCACTCCGCCCTGGTAAAGATATTCCTCGGTCTTTTTCTCCCCCCGCTCGTCTTCCAGGATGATCCTGAGCTCGGGGTTGAGAAAGGCCAGTTCCCGCAGCCGGTTGGCCAGGATGTCGTAGTGGAATTCCAGGGTCTCGAAAATCTGCCCGTCGGGTTTGAAGCTCACCCTGGTGCCCGAGGACTTGCTCTTGCCGATCTTTTCCACGCCCCCGGTCGGGACGCCCCGCTGGTAGCGCTGGTGATAGACCGCGCCGTCGCGCTTGACTTCAACGTCGCACCATTCGCTCAAGGCGTTGACCACGCTCACCCCCACCCCGTGCAAACCGCCGCTGATGTTGTAGGACTTGCTGTCGAACTTCCCGCCCGCGTGCAGGATGGTCATCACCACTTCCAGCGAACTCTTTTTGGCCTGGGGGTGCATCTCAACCGGAATGCCCCGGCCGTTGTCGTCCACGGTTATTGTATTATCAATATGTATGGTTGTTTTAATGGTGTCGCAGAAGCCGTTGATCGCCTCGTCCACGGAATTGTCCACCACTTCAAAAACCAGGTGGTGCAGGCCCCGGACACTGGTTGACCCGACGTACATGGCCGGACGTTTCCGCACCGCGCTGAGACCCTCAAGGATTTTGATGCTGTTGGCATCGTATTTCGAAGAGTGTTCCGTCATCCCAGCCTCCTGATCTCCCGCATGACAGCCCCGAGCTTCAGCTTCCAAATTCGCCACCTCCGCGGTATTGTTAGCGTCTGGATTGAGAGCATTTCAAGCTATTAAAATTGTAACACGTTTGGGGCTGAAAAACAAGTGAAAAAATGTGGCGGAAGCCGATTTTATTGAACTGCGCCTAACAAGATATGGTGGTCTAAAGCATTTTTAACTTATATCAAAATTAAAAATGGCTTATTAATAAATAATCACAATTTCAAGCACTTAGGCCTGGAATGGAGTTCTTTTATTCTTTTTTAGTCCTCGGGTATCACCGGGAGCACGATTTTGCTCGGATGTTTGGCGTCGTGATAAACGGTCTGGTAAGCTTTTTTTACACAGATTTTTCCACCCTGTCCTCCACAATTCGAGTTGCGGTCGTAGCGCGGGAAGTTGGACGATGAGACTTGAATCCGTATTTTTTCTCCGGGCTGGAACGCATAGGATGTTGACCAGAGGTCGATTTCGTATTTGATGACTTCCCCGGGCTTGATCAGTTCCGGCCGGTCATAGCCGTCATGGTATCTTGCCCGCGCGATCCCGTCGGCGAGGTTCAGGGAAGTTCCGTCCTTCCTGACCACGCAGAGCTTGGCGGTGAAATCAGTGTCAATTGCGGAACTGGCCGCGTAGAGGATGATCTTGACCGGTCCGGTGATTTCCAGTTCCCGGGTCATGGCCGCGGAGGTATAGACCAGCACGTCCTGCCGGAGTTCGGCTTTTTTCTGGTCGAGCGCGCCGCTATCGATCATGAGGTTGTTGCCGCCAATGGTCTCCACCGGGTTCATGGGGTCGTAGGTGAACTCGTCGGTGGTCTCGAATTTGGCCGGGGACTCGGCGGTGATCACGCCGTCTCCGGCCCTGCTGTTGGCCTTGCCCTGGCTGTGGATAAAATAGTCGGTGTAATTGGTCCTTGCCAGCGGCCACTCGTTCTCGTCCCGCCACTGGTTCTTGCCCATGACGTAAATCTTGACCGGCGGCAACTGCGCCGCGTCGTTGGGCTTGCCGCGCATCCAGTAGTCAAACCATTCCAGGTCAAACATGTCTCGGAACAGGGTCATGGTGCGCGCGTCCTTGCCCGCGTCTTTCCAGCCCAGGCTGGCGTGGCCCCAGGGCCCGACGATGATCCGCGTCCCGCTCCGGCCGGGCTCAAGAGCGGTCTTTTTCACGGCTGCAAAATCGTCGAGCTGCGGTTGGAGGAAGATATCGTACCATCCGGCGATGAGCAGTGCCGGGGCCTTCACCCGGTCATAGCGGTCAAAGTAATTGAAGATCGGAGAATTGATGGCGAACCCGGGATAAGCGAACAGGCTGACCATTTTCTCCACCGCGTCCGGATAGGGCTGGTTGGGCGCGTCCGCGGGCGCCAGGCCCATGGCCACGGCAAGTTGTTCGTTGCTCATCTTTCCCAGTTCCTCGAAACTGTATTTGAAGTCCGGTTTGAGCGGCATGTTGAAGATGCCCTCGTCCGGCTTGAACTTGACCTTGGTCGAGGACAGCATACTCAGAGCGTTGGCCTTGTTCTGCTTGCCCACGCCCTTGGACCAGCCGGTGGCCAGCGAGTAATGGAACGCGCCGCCGGTGAAGATCGCCTGGTACATGTTGGGGGTGGTGATCTGGGGGTAAAAGGCCTTGATGCTCGGGTTGTCGTCCGCGACCTGCCACTGGGTGTAGCCGAAATAGCTCGCGCCCCAGAGCCCGAGCGAGCCGTTGGACCAGTCCTGGCCGGAAATCCATTTCACCGTGTCCCGGCCGTCCTGGTCGTCGTAAACGAACGGGATGAAGACCTCGCCCTCGGAATTGAAGGTCGCCCGGCAGTCCTGGATAACGAACACGTAACCCCGCTGCGCGAACAGACGGCCGAGTTCGCCCAGCAGGTTCTTGCCGTAGGGAAGGCGGCAGAGGATGACCGGGTATTTGCCGGCCGGACGAGGCTTGTAAACGTCGGTGGCAAGGTGGACCCCGTCGCGCATGGCCACCATCTGGTCCTTTTCAACCACCACCCGGTTTTCCTTCGGAGGAAGCTTGAGCGCGCTCGACATGATTGCGGTGCAGGAACTGACCGCGCTGAACGCCAGGACCGCCAGGAAAACCACTGCTACTCTGCGAAGTAGTTCGCTACGTAGCACGAGCAGAAAACTATTCCGTCTCTTCATCGTTCCCCTCCTCATCCTTACGCCGGATAATATCACCCCATCTCTAGCACAATTATCATCCCCCGGCAAGTTCGGACCGCGGACACTTTTGTTCCGGATCAACGTTCCACGTTCCTCATTCCTCGCTTGCCGACTGACTTGCCACTCCCGCCCCAAATGCGCTACAATACCGAAAAGGAGATGCGGTGGAGAAAAAGCCCAAGAAAGTCCTCTTTTGCGACGACAGCCCCACCATTGTGGAGGCCGCCTACGACGAACTGACCGAGAAGGGATACGACGTGTCCCTGGCCTATGACGGCGCCGAGGCCCTGGAGCTTTTGGAGTTTGAGGTCCCGGACATCATCATCCTGGACATGGAAATGCCCAAGATGCGAGGAGACGAGGCTGCGGAAAAAATCCGCGCCAACCCCCGGACCGCCAAGGTGCCCATCATCGCGCTCACCGCGCTTTCGGCCAAGACCCTCGGCGAAAAAGCCCGACTGTTCGACGCCTACCTGATCAAGCCCTTTGGCTTCGAAGACATGCTCAAGATCATCGCCGAGAAAATCGGCCCGGCCTGAACGGCCGGCCAAAGCGCTGGACCGCCGGGGCCAAGTTTAAAGTGTAAAGGGTAAAGAGGAAAGGGTGAAATATAAACCCGCAAACCTTGAATACCGAATCTATATTCCCTGATTCCCGATTCCCAATCAGTACTGTCCGGGGGAAAATTAGGAGATTTTTCACATACGCTCGGCGTAGGCCCATTTGATGGTTTCGGGACGAGTTGCAGACGCCCAATCCTATCAACTGGACAAAGATCCGCGTGTGCTAGCCCGCGGTTGGAATTCGATTTCGATAGCCCGGCCATTTATGGCTTGGACTGAGATTGAAATTCCTTTTCGATAGCCCGGCCATTTATGGCCGGGAACCGCGACCGCCTAACCCCTTTGCTTCGGCCCGCGCCCCGCGCGGGCCGAAGCAGTAGGGGGGGTGCCCCGGTTCCCCGGCGCTGAAGCGCCGGGCTATCGAAAACCTGGCCTAGCGGTCAAATTATTTGGTTTATGACCATAAGCGCCGGGCTATCGAATCCGGCAGCCCGCTCTGAATCCGACAAAGCGCCGGGCTATCATCCGGCCATTCATAATCCGAGGGCTTTATGGGGTCAGGCCTTTTCGCGGAAGAACGAACTACCTCGTGCTACGTCTCGTGCTACGTAGCGTCCCCCCCGCTTCAAGGCGGGACTACGCAGAGTAGCAGATGATAAGGCCGGACCCCTCAGTCCCTGCCCACGAAGAACCGGCCTTTTTCGCTTTCCACGAAGTAAGGCGGTTCGAGGGCGAGGGGGGACTTTGCTTTTTTGAGCAGGATGCAGAAGAGGATGGGGATTGGATCGCCCTTTTTATGGAACACGAGCTTGAGCCGGGCGGGATTTAGTTTGTGCTTTTCGAGTTGGGCGATTAATTCTCCGAGCCGTTCAAAAGGATAGATGAGCGCAACGCTGCCTTTGGGCTTGAGCAGTCTGCGGCAAATTTTCAGCGCCTCGGCCATGGCGAGTTCGAGTTCGTGCCGGGCAATGGCTTTTTCGCGGCTGGGGCTTAACACCCCGGCGCCAATTTTGCGGAAGGGCGGGTTGGAGACGATCAGGTCAAAGCTTCCTGGCTTGAACACCCCGGGTCGCCGGACGTCCTTGTTGATTATTTTTACGCGGCCTTGCATCCGGTTCAGTTCCACGCTCCTCTGCGCCATGTCCGAAAGGGCCTTCTGGATTTCGATCCCGATGATTTTTTTAGCTTTTGATTTTTGGGCCAGGATCAGGCTGATCACGCCCGAGCCTGACCCCAAGTCCAGGATTTTATGAGAGGGCTTGATCTCCGGGAGCGCAAAGTCCGCGATCAGCAGGGAGTCAACCGAGTACCGGTATCCGGCCTTTTTCTGGATGAGCTTGAGCCGGCCGTGGAGAAGGTCGTCCAGGGACTCGTCAGCAAAAAGCCGGAGCCTTTGCAGGCTCCGGCTTTTCAAGATTTTCCTCATTACTGGGCGAAAAGGGTCTTGGTGTTTCCTTTACCAGCCCTCATAGCTGGCATGTAGGTGTTATCAATGATGATAACCGTATCGCCGTAAAAGCCGCTGAAAGAGGGGAACGTCAGATCGGTTCCCGGGTTGCGGTAATTCTGGATCTTGACTGTTGCCAGCCCATCGGGCAAGTTGAGCGGCATAAGTTTAGTGGTACTTGCAAACAGCAAATCAGACGAAAGATAATAAGGAGGATTGTAAGCATAGTATACCGTTGCCCCTGGCACCAGCGAAGCGCCAATTGAAATTCGGGTGACGGTGGACCCGTTCTGTTCAAAATTGTCGCCATAAATATATAATCCCGAATTATTGGGATTAAGAATATTGGTGATGCCGTAGATCCAGGGCGCCTTGTAGCGGTGGGCCTTGAAGGTTGCCTGGTCAACAACTGCGCCGCACTGATAGGTGACGGTCACATTGTCTATAACATCCGTTCCGTAAGCGTTGATGGACTTATATACGATGGCGTTTGGAGCAACGACGGTGCCGCCGCCCATTATCGATGCGTATCCCATGCTCATCATATTGCTCCAAAAGATCCCTGAGCCCCAGTTCCCCCATCCGCCTATTGCGTTGACAATTCCTGCCCCGTAAGGATGTCCCCAGGCTGAATCAGAATCCGCGATCAGGATGTCCGCGGGCTGGATGCTGAACGGCTGCCAGCCTTTGAGCACCACGTCCACGGGATAGGGCGGGCCGGTTATGGTTGCGCCGAAGGCAATGGTGAACGGATCTGACATCCCGAACCATCCCATATCCGGCCGGTGGAATGCCAGTTGCAGTGTCCGCTCACTGGGCACGTTATAAATATGATATTTCCCGTCCGTGCCATAGCTGCCGCTGGTTTGCACGGTAACTGAGATGGGTCCGAGGTACACACCCGGGAAGCGCGGGTCAAGCAGGTAGCCGTCCAGGGAATAGCCGCAATTTTCCAGCAGCACCGGAGTGCCGAGTTGATCGATATAAAGTGCGCCGACCGGCGTTGGGGTCGGGTAGTTGGTGCCGACCTCTGAGAGGGGTGCCGAGGCCAGGGTGACGCTGAGCGTGATGGCCGAGCCGTTCAAGTCAAAGATGTGGGTTTCCGGAGGCGGCTCCGTGTAGAGCTGGAGCACGGAAGAGAAAGTGTCCGACGACACATCAGCTGCGGGGTCGTAGGTGTAAAGCAGAAGTTCAAAGGTCCTTGCAGTCCCGTTGGGCACGAGCACGAACCACTCCGAGCCCAGGATGTAATCGAAGTTTTCATAAATAAGGTCCGGGGAGATGTCCGACCCGGTGACCTTGAGGGAAAGCAGGAACCGGGTTGTGGGTGGGAATAGCTGCGCGCCGGTGTAGATGCCTTGGTCCGAGCCGGCGGTCCCGAAGTTGCCGTCAATCATGATCTTGACCCCGGTCTTGCCGTCGGTGCGAGGGTGAATCCCGCAGGCGCTCACTGTAAAGAGGCTGACGATAAAGCCGAATAGCATAATTTTTTTCATCTTGGTCCTCCTTAGCTCGGTGGTAGCGGTGGTAGTATGTCAGATTCATTGATGCGAATGTTGATGATTGTGAACCCTGGCGGCTCCTGGAATATAAGGTCTGCGGGGTTCAGGTAATTATTGTTCGAATTTCCGAGGTTATCCCCCAGGTTTCCGGGCAATCCTCCGCCTCCGCCTTCGCCTCCGGGCAATGCAGGGAATGTGAAGGTGATCTGCTGGAAGATCTGTTCGTTACGCTCCCCTCCGGAGCCGGTGCCGATGAAAAATCCCTGGTTGAACTGTTCCAAGAAATTCTGGGCCATTTCCTGGGGTATGCCCGGGATTTGGCCGTTGAGCACTTGGAGGAAAAAGTTGACGGGCAGGGAAATCTTGACGCTGGGATTGTTGACGTTCCAGAGGGTGATGGTTCCGCTCAAGCCGCCGAAAAACGCGGCCGCGTTTTGTCCCTGTCCCTGGACCTCGACAATTACCCCGGAGCCTCTCACGCCTGCGACCGTGCTCAAGGCCCGGATCTGGTATTGTTCCTCTTGAGACTTCCCGAACCAGCCGGAGACCATGGCCCGGGCCTTGCCCGAAACCAGGGTGAACACGCTCCTCCGGTTAACCCCAGGGTTGTATTCAAGCGCATCGACCTTGAACCTGCTTTTCTCCGCCAAGGTGATCACGCTCTGGTCCCGGAACCAGATTTTGGCCCTGGAGGCAGGCCCGGTGGAGACTTCGTCTCCCACCAGGATGCCGGTTCCCATCTTGGCCGCGATGCTCTGGGCCCCGCGGATGACGCTCACGCTCCCCTCAACCTCGGTGATCTTTCCCGCGTCCAGCATTTGCGCCTGGACCATGCCCGCGGCCAGGACCAGCCCCAGGCACATCAAGCTTTTTAGAATCTTCATCTCCGTCCTCCTTGCTTAGTATGCGGCCCGGATGCCGGCCGAATAAATGGCCCGGGTGTAGTCAAACGGCTCCACCGTGGAGTTGTGGTCCGAGTAGCTCGCGCCGACAAAAAGGGCCAGACCCTTGAGTATGCTATATTGAACTTCCGCTCCTCCCGAGTAAATCTCGTCGGTGCGGTCAATGGTGCTGTCATAGTAGTCGCGGTAGTCATAATCAAAATATGCCCATCCCGCGAGTTTTTTCCAGTCGATCAGCTGCAGAATAGCTCTCCCGCCGTAGCGGTTGAGGTCGTAGTTGATGCCTTTGGCGTTTAAGCTCTGGTAGCGGCCGTAGACAGCGAAGTCAAGGTTTCCGTTCCCGAAATAGAAGTGCTGTCCGATCTGGGCCAGGTGGGCGTTGTTGTCACGGTCAAAGTCTTCCTCGCCGGGCTCCTTGAAAAATTCGTTCTGGTAGGAGTAGCTGAGCTCGGTGACCGTGGCTTTGCTCTCCACCAGGTAAAAGATCGGCCCGGCACGGTGGGTGGTGCTGTAATATTCGTAGCCCTCGCCCAGGCCCGCGTATTGGTAAAGGTATGCCGCGAACAGCCGGGCCGGCATCGTCCCCAGTTTGAAGTCAAGGAATCCGTTGGCCTCGCCCTGGTGGATCTGGAGGTTCATCTCGGTCTCTTCAAACTGCCAGCTGTTATAAAGGCGATAGGTGAGCGCCAGCTCGGCGTTGTCGCGCATCAGCGGCCTAAGCCCGGCCTTGAACCAGACCAGGCCCCGGGAGTCCTCCACGTGGGTGATCTCCTCGGGAAGCGCTTCCTCGCCCGAAACCGGAACGACGTTGGTGTCATACTGGTAAACAGCGTCCGCGCTGATGAAGAAAGCGTTCCGCTGCGGGAGCGTGGATTTTTCATCCTCAGCCTTCTTTTCCCAGGCTGTGCCTTTGCCCTCTTTGATCGCCTGGTCAAAATAATTGACCGCTTCCTGGCGTCGGCCCTCACTCTTGGCGCAGAGCCCCAGGTAATAATCGATCTCCGCGGCGCTCTTGGCCAAAAGCGGCTTGGCCTTGACCAGGTTGGCGCTTGCGGTCTTGCAGTCGCTTTGCTGGAGCGCGGCCATTCCCCTGAGGAACAGGGCCCGGCCGTTTGCGGGCTGGGCTTTCAAGACCTGGTCCAGGGCCGCCACCGCTTCCTTGGGGCGGTTGGTCGACAGATAGACGAATCCCAGATCGATGAGCACCAGCAGGTTTTGAGGGGACAGCTTGTTGGCGGCATTGAGATAGCTTTCAGCCTCCGCGAATTTTTCTTCCTTGATCCGCACCAGGCCAAGGTAGTAGTTGGCGTCCGCGGATTCCGGATGAGACTTGACAACCTCCTCAAGGATGGCCCCCGCTTTGGTGTAATCGCCTGAGTCCATCACAACTTTGGCTTCCTCCAACCTCACCTGCCAGTCCTCCGCGGACAGGGCCATGGCCGCGCCGCTGAAAAAGAGAAAAATAAATGCGCCCAAAATCAACCTCTTCATCAAATGTCCTCCCTCCCTGATAATAAGGTCCGCCTTTCAAGGCTCGCCCTTTATAAGCGCGACTACAATGATCGGCGAGTGCGCCCCTAGACTTGCACTTTTTTCCAAACTTGTCAATAGCCGTTCGATTTAAATCTTAGATCGGGCGCTGACGCCAAACACGCCCAAGAAACCGGACATGACCGGCTATTCAAGATAACATTTGCGGCCGCGGATTTGGAGGAAAAATCCTTTTTTGTCCTGGTCCAGACAGGTCATGATCTGGTAGTAGGCGGGCCTCAGGAACCTGGCCGGGAACTGTCCGGACTTGACGCAACAATAGAGCACGTTGTCTTTGCCCATTTTGAGCGAGGCCGGATCCAGCGGCTCAATCGTCCTGTCATTGAGCAGCACGCTCGCGGACCCGTCCTTCAACTCCACCGAACGGACCATGTAAGGCGTGTCCTCAACCTTGATTCTGGCGCGCTCCGGACCGATGGCCAAAAGGTATCCGCGGCCGGGGGCTTTGATTACGCTCCGGCTGAACACCTCCAGGGTGCGTTCGTGGGTGATCTCCACTCCCTGGTGGAACCATTTGCCTTCCTTGTCCAGAAAGATGCTGCCGAATTCCCGGGTCATTGACCGGCCGGCCCGCGGTTTCTTGGAGCCGGGGGACTTTTGGGCTCTTCTCTTCATCGGGTTTTGGTTCATGTTAAGAAACAAAGGCGCTTTTGTCAAAATTTGGCATTCCGGGAATCGGGTATCGCGGGATTGGTCCCGACTTGCTGCTCGGAGCGCCTAATATTTGACAGACGGCCCCGCCTGGGCGGGGCTTGCAGGGGCGCGGTGTCAATTATTTTGCGCTCCGGGCAATAGGTCAAAAGCCGGCCATGGGGACTGAGCCCGGGGAGTTCAATAGGTTACTCGCAATTGGCTCCCTTCTGCGTCAGCTTTTCCGCCAGCAGGTATCTGGCGGGCAGGCCTTCAAAGTTTTCCTTGAAAACCAGGGTCACGTCAAAAGCTTTTTCATAACCTTTGAAGCTCTGCTCGGGCAGTTTGAAGCGGACCAGCTTGTAGTCGTCAAGGAATTCGATGTTTTCTTTTTTGACCTGGGCGGCGCCGATTTCCACGCTTTCCAGGCTCTTGAACACGGGCTTATTGGCCTGGACCCGGACATAATTGCCGCTGCTGACGTGCTGGTCCGGCAAATTGATTTCAATAGCCGGCTCCTTGCCGGTTTCCTTAAAAGGCGGGACGTAAATGAAGCAATCCTCGCAAGACCCCATGCCCTCGCCGCCGTTATAGAGCTTGATCTTGACCTTTTGCGGCTCGTTGAATCCTTTTGGCTGCGCCGGATACTGGGGGACCTTGACCAGCACCAGGTCATTGGTGACAATTTTGATGTCCTTCGGATCGACCCGCTGAGTGCCGACCAGGACTTCCATGTCATTAACAAACCCCTGGCCCTTGATGGATACCCAGCTCTCCTGATTGCCCGGAGCATGGTCGGGCCAGACCCCGATCATGCCGTTGATGGCCCGGGGCATTTTTCTGGGCAGGGGCTGTTGCCAAGTTCCTCCATCCAGGGTTATGGGGGCGCACGGCAAAATCAATCCCGGGCCGGGCTTGGGCAGCCATTGCGCGGAAAAGGTGACCTTGAGTTTGAAATCGGAAGGGGGCAGGCCTTCCCGCCAGAGAAAATACTCGTGCAACTTGCTCCAGCTTTGGGCCAGGGCTTTACGATAAACCGATTCCCCATCTTCAGACCCGGCTTTCGGCTCCGCGGGTTTGACATTCGCTTGCGCCAGCAATTCGCTCATGATCTCCGCGTTTTTTTCCCGCGTGTCCGATTTTTCCGCCTTGTCGCATGGCAAAGGCGTATTACCTTGATTGAGATACTTATCATATTGCTCCTGCAAGGAAGCAATTTTGAATTTTGCGCCATTTTTTTGCCAATCCTGATAAGCCTCCAGGGTGTGAACAAATTCGGCAAGAAATTTGCCGCTTCCCTCGTAAGCGCTGGCCGGATTGCATAGAATATCACGCTCATATTCGGCATAATTACGCCAGAGCGTGCCCAAAATATCCGGGCGATAGGCGGTGTCTTTGGCCTCTTTTTTGACGATTTCTCTTTCCTTTTTCTCCAGCCATTGGCCCTGAGAGTTGTAAGAGTTGCGGTCTCGTTGCAGCCCGAAATAACCGAGGATCTTGGTTTCCGAGGTTTCATAGACCCAGAAATCCGAGTGGTAATTATTGTCCTTGACCATGACCACCGCGGTGACCGGGAAATTATCGTCAACCATTTCGTTCGCCACTTTGGGCGTATTCAGCCATGAGGTTACCACCCGGGGCCTGGGGTTGAACACCCATCCGAAGGAGTCGTTTCCATCGATGTAACCCGAGATCAAGGGGTAGCGCTGGATTTGCTGGAATTTCTCCTGGTAGTTCTTGCCGTACCCGGCCCCGAGTTTGACCGGCAGCGTCGTGGCGCCGGGGCTGCCCGGGAGCGAAGCCTGGCCGGAAAGTTTGATGCTGCTCAAGTCCGTCATGTCCTCGGCGTAATTCAGGGTGTAGCGCTGGGGATACACGGCATAGACCCGGAGACTTTGATCGGGCTCTTCCAATGCACCGTGCTCGTCCACAAGCTCCACTTTGTATTTCACCACGGCCTGGTAATCTCTCCGGGTTTGAATTCCGGGCCTGACCGAGATGTTGAACCCCAGCATATACATTGACCATCCTTTTTGCAGGGAGGCCGAGTCGCGGAGGTTGGTGAGCTTGACGGTCTCGTAAAGCCCGAAATAATCGTTGACCCTGGTCAGGGCGTCAAAGGGGTCTGAGACCAATTCCCCGCCCGGGCCGGACAGCTTGATTATGGGCTGGGCCGTGCTGCCGGGAAGAGGCTGGACGGTAATTATCTGCGGAAGGTCCGGGGCCTCCACCGCGCTTTCTCGCGGGGTGGAGCTCGGCTCCACTCTCGGCAGCCCCAGGCTCAACATGGCTGAACCTTGAATTTGCAATTCCTGCGATGACTGCCTGTTACGGCTTCCCTGCAAGGCGGACAGATTTTTATTGTCGCCTTCGGCATCCAACATCTCTAAGCGGTGTGAAACCGAAACCATCAACTGGTTTTCCCGCCAAATCTGCGCCGTGGAACTGGTGATTGTGCCTCTACGCGCCAGAGAGTGCGGAGAATCCGGCCGTTTGTCCGCGGAGAGCACGCCCAGGAAAATAATCACCGCGGCCAAAATTTTCGCCCGACTGTAATTCTTATTCATCGTCCCCTCCTTTTTGCTCCGGCGACTGGCCTGTCCCGGCAAACCGGGAGCGCCCCGGATTTTCGCTCCATTCATCGTGAATATTTGCATACCTTGTTAATGTTGTCAAGTTAAATTAAGAATGCTTTACAAAATAGCGGCTAATCCGGATGCTATGGCCGCGGCTTGGGGCTGAGCAACAAATCCGGCCTTGACAAGAGGCGGCAAAATAAGCAAAATATGGTTTGGGTGGCAAAGGGTTTCAACAGCGAAAAGAAGAGGGGATTACTATTTTTTCTTGCAGTCGGCCTGGTTCTGATTACCCCCATTTTGGTTTCCTGCGGCGGCTCCGGCTCGTCGGGCGGGGGAGGTCATTCTTCGCCCCTGCACGTGGTTTCCGCGGTGGCAAGCGCGACTCCGGTTTCCGGCACCCGGCAAACGATTTTTAATCTGGACGCCGCTCCAAGCACGGATTCGGATAACGGGCCGCTGAGTTTTGAGTGGACTTTGCTTGAAGGCGTCACGGTTGCGCTCTCGCCTTCTTCCACCGCGTCGGTCGCGACTTTTCTTCCAGCCGATAATTACGCCGGCGATTACTTGTTTTCGCTCCGGGCATACCACGGATCAGCCTCGGACTCGGCCACGGTCAGGATCACGGTCACCAACGAGGTTCCCTCGGCTTCGGCCGAGGCCAGCCCGGGCTCGGGCGCGCGCACAACCTTGTTCACGCTCAGCGCCGGCGCGAGCTTGGACCCGGATAATGACCCTTTGAGCTGGCAATGGACGCAGCTTTCGGGTGAGAGCGTCTCCCTTTCTCCGTCCTCCACCGCGCAGTCGGTTGGTTTCAATCCTGACCCCGGATATGCGGGCGACTATGTATTTGAGCTTCTGGCAAGCGACGGCCTGGCCGCCTCGGCCGACACCGTGCGCATCACCGTCAGCAACAACCCTCCGGTCGCAGTTGCCTCGGTTCTTCCGGCTTCGGGCCCGCGCAAGACTATTTTCACCCTGGACGCCGGCTTAAGCTCCGATCCGGACTCGGACCCGCTGGTCTTTCGATGGGAGCAATTTTCCGGTCCGAGCGTTGTGCTCCATCCCTCGGGAACCGCGGCCTCGCCGAGCTTTATGCCCGATTCCGGGTACCAGGGCGACTATTTATTCGGGCTGGTCGCGGATGACGGCCTTGCCCAGGCCGGGGCAACCGTGCGAGTCATTGTGACCAATGCCGCGCCGGTGGTGGTTCTGGCTTCAAATGTGTTTGGCTACCCCGGGCAAAATATTTCGCTTGACGGCGCCGGCAGTTTTGACCCGGACGCAGACCCCATAACCTTGGACTGGACCCAGGTGGCCGGCGCCACCGTAACCCTGGACCTTTCCGACCCGCTGCGGCCGGCTTTTAGCTCGACCGCCATCGGCCATTACACCTTCCAGGCCTCTGCCAATGACGGCCTGGCCCAGACCCAGGCGCTAATCACCGCCAACGTCATATCCCCCGAGTTCAAGTTCGTGCCCCCCTCCGGGCAGAACCGCGTCCTGGTCATCATGGCCAACTTCGCGGACACAACCCCGGTCTTCAATGCTTCTGATTTCCAGAACCTTTTGTTCGCGGACACCGCGCTCACCATGCGAGATTATTACCAAACCGTTTCTTACGGCCAGTTGGACTTGATCGGGGACTTTGTCGGCTGGATCAACCTCAGCCAGCCCAAGAGCTACTACAGCAACAACAACAGCGGCATTGAGCCCAGGAACTATCCCAACAACCTGTGGGCTTTTGTTGAGGAAGCGGTGGACCAGGCCGAGGCATTGGGAGTGGATTTCAGCAAATATGACAACGACGGAGACGGATGGGTGGACTCGCTCATAATCGTGCACCAAGGCCGGGGTGCCCAGGAATCGGGACTCCTCACTGATCTTCAGACCTGCGCTTACCCGCTCAGCCTGGGAAGAGCGAACCCGCGGTATTACGACGGGGTCAAGATTGAGTATTTCGCCATTGTTCAGGAACAGGGTAAGCCTAATGGCGGTCCGCGGATTATCCAGATTGCGAATTTTGCGCATGAATACGGGCACCTCCTGGGAATCACCGACACCTATAGCTGGTATGCGGGGACGCCTTACTTCCTGGGCCTCGGACGGTATGACATGATGGCTTATGGAGTTTACGGCGGAGACGGCACGCGGCCTTGGCAGCCGACTCAGTTGGAGGCTTTCCACAAATCCCGGCTCGGCTGGCTGGACCCGGTGGTGGTAACCGCTGACACCACCGTGGCGATTCCTGCGCTGGAAACCAATCCATTTGCGGTCAAAATTCCAACCGGGCCGGATGAAAGGGAATATTACCTTCTTAGCAACCGCCAGAGGATAGGCTACGACGAGAAGCTGTTGTCCAAAGGACTGTTCATCTCGCACGTGGACGAAACGCCCTATTGGCAGAATGCGGAGCAAGACACCGTCCACTCCTCTCCCGGCTGCGGCTATCCGGCCGGGGAGCCGAAATGGAAGCATTCCATGGTTATGCTTGAGCAGCCTGACGGGAAATTCCATCTTGAGGGAGGCGTTAACATAGGCGATTCGGTTGATTCCTGGCGGCCGGGCCAGGAATTCGGCAGCCATACCAAGCCCGGCAGCTTGAGATACGACTGTTATCCTTCCGGGGTCAAGGTGAGCCAGATTACCGAGTCCGGGAGCACGGTCACCGCTCGGATCGAACTCGGCCGGCGCCAGAGCGATTTGACCAATCCCAGGCTCGTGGTCGCTGCTTACGGCTTCAGCCCTTCAAGTCCCTCGGATGGAGACACGGACTCGTATGCGGACCCGGGAGAAACCCTGGATTTTTCCATCAAGCTCATGAACCTGGGGACCAGCGCGGACAGCCTGAGCCTGCAGTATTCAACCACCAGCTATTTTATTGAGTCGGTATTGGATGCGAGCACATACCCCGGCCTCGCTCCCGGCGACAGCGCTGACAACAGCCAGCCCCTGCGGCTCAGGATCAAGCCGACCAATGCCGGGGAGGTTCCGGCCTTGATCAAGCTTTCGATCGTTGCCAACGGCGTGACATACAATAAGGTCTTGAACGTTACGCTGGGCGTGCCGGGGGTCATGGTGGTGGACGATGACGGCAGGGCCAAGGCCGAACAGAAAATGATGCTTGAACTCGGCCGGCTCGGATACCTCTGGACGGCTTGGGAAACCGCGCAAAAGGGGATTCCCTCGCTGGAAGAGATGCAGAAGCACCGGGTCGTCTTATGGATCACCGGTCCGGCTGCGGTTGAGCCCCTGGACCAATCGGAAATCAGTCTGCTCAAATCTTATCTTGACGGAGGCGGCAAACTGATTTTATCCAGCCAGTACCTGTTGGTGAACCCTTCGGCGCCGGCCGCGGACTTTGCCCGCAACTATCTGCGAGTGGACTCCTGGCAGGACGATGATAGCGCGCTGCAATATATCTGGCCCGATCCTGCCAGTCCGATCAGCTCCGGGTTCACCGTCCGCAAGATGTGGACCATCAACTATTATCCAATCCTCCCGCGCACCGTTGCCCTCACGCCTGCGCCCGGGGCCATCAGCGCGCTCAAGAACGACCGGATGCACACTACCATGGTGCAATACGGACAAACAAACGGATACGGAATCATCTTTTCCTCATTCGGACTCGAACATTTCTCCTATATGGACGGCGCGCTCCTGCAGAAAATGCTTAACGGCGCATCCTATATTCCGGGCCAGCCGGTGATCACCAAAGCGACCCCTGCATCTTATCGCCCCAGAAGTTACGGCGTGAGCCTGGTGCTGGAAGGGTTGAACTTCAGCGATCAAACCGTCTTCAGTTTTCCCGAGGGAGGCATTAACGTGCTTTCCAAGACCTACAATTCGGTTAACAAGACAGTGACCCTCACGCTGCAGGTGATGTTTAACGCGCATCCCGGGTACCAGAAGATTCTAGCGCAGAATACGGGTCTGGAGCCGGCGGTCTATGATCGATACCTGGCGGTTTCAGGAGCGGCTCTTACCAATAACAAGCCCATTGCCGTCGCCACGGCCAGTCCCGCCAGCGGCACTCCCAAGACCGTTTTCACCCTGGACGGCACCCAGAGCTCGGACTTGGACCATGAGCCGATCACCTTCCAATGGATTCAGTTGCAGGGGCCCGCAATAACCCTGATCCCCGCGGCAACCGCGGCCACGGTTTCGTTCCAGCCTTTAAACTGTTACAACGGCGATTACCTTTTCAACCTTAAGGTCTGGGACGGAACCACATCCTCCGGGGACACCGTGCGCCTGAGCACGCTCAACCACGCGCCGGTCCCGGTGATGGAAGACGTGGTTGTTACTGACCTCTATCAGCCCGTCAGGGTCGATGCAAATTCAAGCTACGACCCGGACCTGGACCTCTTCTCCTTCGAATGGATGCAACTGGCCGGACCAACAGTTCTGTTTGACCGTTGGGTGCTGTACCTGGAGTTCGTGCCCACGGTCTTCGCCGATCACCTCTTCCAGCTGAGCCTCGACGACGGCTGCACCATCAGCCGGAAAACGGTCGAGGTCAAGGTCAATGACCCGGACAATCATTTGCCGGCGCCGATGGTGGCGGAAACTTTCGTGGTCGGGGATTCAAGAGACCTCCTGCCCATCTGTTTCGACGGGACGCCCACCCAGACCTATGACCCGGTTGACGGCGACACCGTTTATTTCAAGTGGGAAATGACTTCCAAGCCTTCAGGCTCCTCCGCGGTAATCAGCGACCCCGGCGCCCAGATGGTCTGCTTCAATGACGACCTGCCCGGATATTACAATGCCAACCTGCGGGTCACCGATTACACCATGTACTGGAGCCTGCCCCTCCAGGTCCAGGCATATTCCATGACCGCGGACCTGGACAACGACCTGGTCCCGGACGAATACGAACTGGATCATGGCATGGACCCGGCAAACCCCGCGGACGCTTCCGCTGACCCGGACCTGGACGGACTGATCAGCCTCCACGAATATTTCAACGGCACCGATCCTCAGACCGCGGAGCCGTGGCTTTTGTCAATCAAAGACGGCGCCTCCGCCTATGCCGGCGGATTCTTCGGAGACGCCGACGGAGACCTCCTCTATGGCGCCACCGACCTGGCCGCATTGTCTTCCCTGTTAGCCACCGGAGCAACCAGCGGTTACCGAAACGTTTATCCCCCCACCGGAGAGACTCATGATTTTGACGGCGACCTCCTCTATGGGGCCACCGACCTGACCGTGTTCGAAGAAATCTTCGCAGGCGACACCGCCAATTTCACGGGCGCGCCCGCAAAAGTCAACCTGATCGAGCCGGCCTCTGGCGCCACCATAACCCTGACCGTGGGCGAAACTGTGCGCATAACCGTGCAGGTAACCGACGCCGACGGCACTCCCCGGAGCGGCAGCGCCGCGATTTTTGAAGCCATCCAGGGATCGACCATCATCCAGTTCCTCGGAGGAGACGGCCAAAGCCCGGCTCAAAGGACTTACCAGCCCGTGGCAGGAGACACCACCGACGTGCGACAATTTTCCCCCTGCCTCAGTCTGGACGGGTTGGAAATGTTCGTATCCAGATGGGTGGACTCTAACGCAATTTTCCAAGTCTTCCGTTCAACGCGCGCCGATGTTTTCCAATCTTTTGGGCCGCCCACTCAGGTCACGCTTGCCCCCGGCTGCACTTGCGATACTTTCGTTTCCAGCATGACCGAAGATGGACTCAATATTTTCCTTTATGCATACAACGATAGTTTCTTGAGTCCAATTAGCCGCTCTGCATGCGGTTGCGCTGGTTTGTACATCGCTCACCGTGAGAGCAAGGACAGCCCTGAATTTGATCCAGCCACACCGATAGCCGAACTGAATCTGCCGGCAGGCAACAAACTCCATCCCTGGATTAGCCCCGATGGATTGACGATTTACTATAACTCCACCCAGGCAGGCGACACAGGAGGGGGAGGAATGGATATTTGGAAAGCATCCCGGACTCCCGGAGATCCATTCGGCAATCTCCAGAAGGTGCATGAACTTAATACCGGCGCCGCGGAGAGGTATCCCAGCTTAACCGCGGACCAGTTGCACATTGTTTTCGCCCGGAGGGACGGCATTCAATTCGACCTCTTTGAAGCCAGCAGGGCCGATACCGCAAGCCCGTTTTCAGCCCCGGTGCGGATGACTTACGTCGACCGCGCCGGGTCTTCCTATACCAATGAATATACCCCGTTTCTTTCCCCGGACGGCCGGGAACTCTATTTTTCATACGCGCAGAAAACCACGACTGACTACGACGTCTTCCGTCTGGAAAGGACAACCCTGGAACTGCCATTTTTCATCAACTGGACCCCCGGAAGGTTTGACCTCACCGGCAAGATGGCGCTTACCGGGGACCTCAACTCCGAAGGCAAGGCCTTTATCCACCTGCGGGCGACCGCGGCCGGCACCGCCAAGCTCGCGGTCAGCGTCAACAAAAATTTCAGCCGGTTGCTCCCCGCGGCCGGGCTCAGTCAGTTCATAACCATCAACGTCACGCCATAACCGGGAATGCATCAAACCGTGGCCGGAGCCGGACTGATTGCCGGAGTCTTGATTTTATCCCGGCAATAATATAAAGTTCCCTCATGAAAATAAAGATCGCTTGCCAGGGGCTGGAGCTTAAGGCGGAACTTTACCAAAAGCCCACCGCCCAAAAAATCTCCGAAGCGCTCCCGCTCCAGGGCCGAGTCAGCCGCTGGGGCGACGAAATTTATTTTGAGATCCCAGTGAAGGCGGAATTGGAAGTTGACGCTCGGGCCGAGGTTGAAGTCGG
>Ga0315291_10003775_pt1 | contig 19456 bp, 21 predicted proteins | sample YL17G12_20_MG_FD_203070 | JGI IMG/M metagenome (GOLD analysis project Ga0315291, IMG submission 203070) | Sediment microbial communities from Yellowstone Lake, YNP, Wyoming, USA - YL17G12_20 | ecosystem: Environmental > Aquatic > Freshwater > Lake > Sediment | place: USA: Wyoming | collected...
GGTTAGCAACTGTTGGGTTTATCCTTTTCTTGGCACATCCCATCCAATGGAAAAAATGAATGTTTCTTCCTTAATTATTTATTTCGGGATGAAGCCCAATTGAATAAAAACTATATATATTAGAAATACTTTAAAAATATGATAAGCGGGGGCAACAAACTTGAAAATTAATTTATTAAAAAAAACTATTTTTTACTTAATATCTTTATTATTTATAGGAATGGCAGTTTCTCAAGGCGTTACTTCAGTTAACTTAAAGAGTGATTTTATTAATTTAAATATCATTAATTCTCATTTATTTGATTTAAAAGTTGTAAGTATAAAATATACAAATCCATCACAACTATACAAATTGATGAATCAACATATAGATATTATTGATGTAAAAGATTCACAGGTTACAGCTTATGTTAACAACTATCAAATAAAAATGTTATATGACTCTGGTTTTAATCCAGAGATACTTTTTGAAAATATAAAAGAAATGAACGATTATATTTATGGTTCTGAAATTCTTGAATTTCATACATATGCACAGTTGACTCAGGAATTACAAAATATAGCTAATAATTATCCTGAAATTGCACAACTTTATGATCTAGGTCATAGTGTTCAAGGCAGAATCCTTTGGGGTTTAAAAATTACTGATAATCCAACTATTGAAGAAAATGAAGCTGAGGTAAGAATATGCGGAAATCACCATGGTAATGAATTAATGTCAGTTGAATTACCTCTTCTCATGGCTTGGCATTTGGTACAAAATTATAGTATTAATCCGGATATTGAAGATCTAGTTGATAACCGGGAAATATGGATTATACCTATGGTTAACCCTGATGGTAGAGAAATGGGCACTAGATATAATGCCCATGGAGTTGATTTAAACAGGGATTATGGTTATTTATGGGGTGGAGAAGGTGGCAGTCCTGAATCATTTTCTCAACCTGAAACTCAAGCAATTAGATATCATGCATTGGATAACAATTTCGTTCTTTCTTTATCATATCATACTACAGAAGCGATTGTGAATTACATTTGGAATTATAAGGGCCAACCTGTTGCTGATCACGATGTTGTTGTTGAATTATCTGAACAATATGGTTCTCACAATGGTTACTGGGTTGTTGAGGGTTATGATTGGTATCAAACGCGAGGTGATACTAATGATTTTAGCTATGGTTGCAGAGGAGATATTGATTGGACTATTGAAACGCAGAATAGTAATATCCCCCAAACCTGGGATCTACACAGAGATGCAATGCTTGAAATAATCGAAGCTGCAGATATGGGGCTGACAGGGATTGTTACTGATAGAGAAACAGGTTTTCCTATTGCTGCAACTATCTGGGTTGAAGAAGCCTATTGGCCATGTTTTACAGATCCAAAAATTGGTGATTATCATAAGGTTATTCTACCTGGTTCTTACACTGTTCATTTCCAGGCAAATGGTTACGAAGAACAAATACATAATGTTATTTTAACTGATGAAACAACAGTTTTAGATGTTTCTTTATCTCGCGAGAATAATTATTATGCCTATCAAGTTACTCTGTGTAACTTTTACGATCCATATAATTACCCTAATAACTTCCAAAATAATCCAACTGAGGGTATTTCTGCTTTGGGTCCATCAGATGGTATCTATGCATCTTTAGGTGTAGGAGGGTATATAGTATTGGACATGGGTGAAGAGGGAATAATTGTTGATCACGAAAATGAAACTGATTTTAAAATATTTGAAGGAGGCTCAACCCAAGATGGATATAACGTTTATGTTTCTTCAAACTGGTCTGGTCCTTGGGTAAGTATGGGGCTAGCTGTAGGAACAACTGAGTTTGATTTAGCAAACTTTTCTGTTGAATCTGCACAATTTATCAAAATAGTTGATGACAATAATGGAAGTCCAAGTGAACAAAACCCTGGAGTTGACATAGATGCAGTACAACATTTAATTTACGAAGTTATTCCACCTAATAATCCTCCAGATAATCCTGAAATAAATGGATCTACAAATGGAAAAGTAGGTGTAATGTATCCATATGAATTTGTTACAACTGACCCTGAGGGAGACGATGTTTATTACTACATATTTTGGGGAGATGGAAACACTAGCGGATGGCTTGGGCCTTACAACTCTAGTGTTGGAATCTCTGTTAATTATAGCTGGAGCAAAAAGGGTACTTATGACATCAAGGCAAAAGCAAAGGATGTATATGATAATCAAAGTGGTTGGACAACATTAACTGTTACGATACCCAGAGAAAGAATATTGATAAATTCAAGATTAATTCAGATGTTTGAAAGATTTCCAATGCTAACAAAATTATTATCCTTAATAAAGTTATAAAACAATTATTTCAGAATTATCCACTGCTTCATAAACGATTTTTTCGATATTAAGTTTTTTTTCTTCTTTTATAACATCTTCTAATTTTGCTCTTGTAGATGGTTTATTTGGAACAGCAGCACATCCACTTGAAGGAAGAATAGATAGCTCATATGTACCGATTTTTCTTGCAATTTTTACAACATCCTCCTTGTCAAATCCAATAAGAGGTCTGAGTATAGGTATTTTTACTGCAGAATCAATAACTTGTATGTTTTGAAGAGTCTGGGAAGCAACCTGACCTAATGAGTCGCCCATAACTATTGCATCTGCTTTTTCTTTCTCTGCTATTTTTTCTGCATATCTCACCATCATTCGTTTACAAAACACACAGGTGAATCTAACCTCGCAAAAATCTTTGTATGAAATAAGTGGTCGACCATGTGGAACTATGTATACTTTTATATTTGAACTGATTTTTTCCTTAAGATACTTAGTAATTGTAATAAAATTGTTTATTTCTCTATCATCTGTAAATGGTCTGTTATCTGAATGAACAAAAATTAGCTCTTTTACTTTTTTTGAAATTAGATATGTCGCAACTGGGGAATCAATTCCGCTAGAAATAAGTGTTACAAATTTCATGAGGTTTCATTAGTAATATATTCAAGGTATTCTTTAAGTCCACCTATTATTGGTAAAACAACAATATCTGGTAACTCATAGGGGTGCAGAGATTTTATTTTCTGAATCACTTTTTTAACTTTGTTATCAGTTGTTTTTGCTATAATGACACATTCGTCATCATTTTCAATTTTTCCTTTCCATCTGTATATAGAGTGTATATTTGGGATAATGTTAACGCACGCAACTAATTTTTCTTCAATCAATGTATTTGCAATGTTTTTAGCCTCTTTAATATCATCAATTGTGGAGTAAACAATTGCTACCATATTATTCCTCATTTTTTCTTGTTGTAATAGTATTTGTATTTAAATATCTGAATTATATGAGGTCTAATAAAATAATTTGTATTTTGTTAATAATAAAATAAAAAGGATATTTTTTATAAAACAAAATATATATATAATAGAATTTCAATTTATTTTATAGTTAGAGATGATAAATTGGGGAGGAAGTTGAATTATTTAATGATATCCTTCTTTTCCAATAGTAAAATAATTTGAAAAAAAGATTTGGAGGAAGAAAAATGAAAAGAATTAGATATGGAAAAGCTGTTGTTTCTCTTATTGTGTTGTTTGCTCTTTTATTAACTTCAGTGCAAGCAACGAACATTCAGGTTGTAAAAAATTCTGATAAAACGATTGAAAGTATGGCATGGTATTGGAAACCATCTTACCCGAATTATTCACCGCAAGGACTTCCTGATTTTGATCAAAAACAAGATCATTGGAAAAAGATAAGCCCTGGACCAAATGGGATTATAGATTCAGTGGTAGATGGAGATGATGTTTACAATATGGATGAAAACTGTATCGCACCAGGTCCCGATTGTTATCTAAACAGTACAGCTGTTGGTGACGATATCGAAGAATGGGCTTTTTGCGGTCCAGTTGCAGTTGCCAATTGTTTCTGGTGGTTTGACTCAAAATATGCAGACCCAACCGGAACACCTGGTGATGGTCAAGATCAGTTTACGCTTGTCCAAGATTATGGATCAGGTGACGACCATGCAACTGCTAACGTACCTTTACTTATTGAAAACCTTGCAAGAGCTATGAATACCACAGAAAAAGGTACCACTTACATTGATGATATGGAAACTGCAATTATTAATTGGTTTATCTCAACAGGTCAAACAGAAAAATTTACCTTACAAACTTATGACCAACCAGAATTTAGTTTTATAGAAAGTGAAATAGAAAGAAGTCAGAACGTTATACTTTTACTCGGTTCCTATGATTTTGTCGTCGGGCCTTTATTAATAGATCAAGCCCAAAACAATGGACCACTACCAGAACTATGTAAAATAACACCATGGACAGATTACCAAGAATTTGTACCAAACGCCAATAGATTAGATGCGATTCAGATTCTTATTCAAAGTGTAGGTGCTCCTTGTGATATCCAAATAGATGTATATGATGCACCTCCACCAGCAAGTCCTATTGGAACCGTTGTTATGAATCCTGGTCAACTTGCTGCTCCTACTTGGTTTGAATTTGTCTTCGACTCTGGCATTCCGTTAACTGCTGGTTCTTTGTATTTCTTTGATGTCTTCCAAGTTCTTTCAGGTTACCATTATGAGTGGTACTATGACAGTGGAAACCCATATCCACCTGGTCAAGGATGGATGCGTGGAGTGCCATATGATCCTTACACTTACCCATTTGACTGGGCATTTAAAACAGAATTTTACGAGCCCCCGCCACACTCCGAAAGACGAGAGGGACACTATGTGACTTGTGCAGGAGTAAACTCTGAAGAATTTATGATTGCATTCAGTGATCCTACCTTGGACGTTGTTAATCCATCACCTGATGATCATAATGATGCACAATATGTTTCACATGATATCTACAATGTTTCTGTTAGCTCTCCGCAACCTGATATATACTGCCAATGGTGGCTACCTGATTATCAAATAGGTTATAACTATACTGTTGTTGAAAAAGCAATTATTGTCTGCCCTGTTCCAGATACTATACCACCATTAGTTGAGATTGCAAAACCAACAAATGCATTGTATTTTATGAACACTGAAATATTCCCAATATCTCAAGTCATTATCATTGGAAAAATAGATATTCTTGTTAATGCAACAGATGATGATTCAGGTATAGACCGAGTGGAGTTCTACATAAAGGATCAATTAAAAGCAACAGTTACTACTGAGCCATATAGTTGGACATGGAGCGAACTAGGCTTCTTTACATACATAATTGAAGTAGTTGCGTATGATAAAGAGGGAAACAACGCATCAGCAATGAAAGGTGTGTTTAAGTTCTTCTAAACCTTTTTTTCTTTTTTTTATTTTTTTAATTTATATCTTTTCAAGTATAGATCTCTGACTGCGTGTGTTATTTTTTTATAAGAACCATAAAATAAATGGCTCTTGCATCTGCAATCACTGCAACCAAAACCGGAAATAGAAAAAAGGTGTTTTTCAAGTATTGTCGCAATGTTACACTCTTGCTTAGTTTCGCTTTCTTTAAATAGAACGCCTTTTACCTCTGAAAAATTCAAAAAATAATCAATATGCCAATGTATTTTCTTGTTTTTTCTAAGATGTCTATCAATCCTTTGTCTCAGTCCATTGAAAGCAGAGCCGACATAAACATAAAAACCTTTTTTAAAAAGTATTTTACCAAGTTTACCTATTTGAATTGTTTTTTCTTCTTCAAGTTTAATAATAACAATATAAGTACCTTTCATAAAAATCTAAACAATTTTACTTAAAATATTTTTCAAATCCTTTACAAAATCAGTTTTTTGTAACATACCTGGATTTCCTATAGCTTTCTCAAGATTTTTATCAAAGCAAATATGTCCTAGATATCTAATTTTCATCTTTGAAACAGTACTTTTAATATACCTTGATTCCATCATTTTCATATTTTCTATAACCCCGATAATTGGTAGTCTGAGTTCTTTTAATATAAAAAGAAGTTTACAAACAGCAGCCATTGATACCTTTGACGGGGTCGTAACAATAAGAAACTCATTTTTCTTGACAAGTCTGATAATATCAAGAGTTTCCTCACCAATTCCAGGTGGCATATCAATAATTAGATAGTCTAGTTTACCCCATTGCGTTATAGCAAGAAGCTCAACTATGACATTTGAAATATCAGAACCCCTAAATGGAGCGGGCTTATCCTCAGTAAAAAAAACAATTGACATGAATTTTATACCATTTATATTTGGAGGAATAATTCCTTTTTCCTCTTCTGGAAGATTATACTTTTTAACACCAAGGATTATGTGAGAAGAAGGTCCATAAAGATCTAGATCCAATAGCCCGGTTTTATATCCTTTTTTAGATAAACCTGAAGCTAGATTTGATGCAACAAGACTTTTACCAACACCGCCTTTTCCGCTTGCAACTAATATTATACGGTTAATACCGCTAAGTCTTTTTTCAATAATACTGGCTCTAGGATCCATAACAACTATACTTCCTCATATTTTTTTTAAAAAATCTTTTGCTATTTTTCTTGTTTTAGGACTTGAGCTACTATCCTGTTTTTTAACAAAATCAATTACCTCTTTTTTATTTTCAATTAATTCGAAATATTCAGAAAAAAATTCTATAACTGCAGATTTAACAAGTTCAATCTGTTTCCCAGGATGAATCTTTTCGATATTTAGTAATAATTTAGTAATTTTTTCTATAAGATGCGGTTTATACCTTGCTATTTTTCCTGATGATTTTACAATGTAGATCGATGTAATTGTTTTTTCACTTTTTAAGTAATCATAAAATTCATCAAACAGTCCTTCAAATTTTTTTTCTTTATCGACAGAGGTTAAATTTGCAATAATTAGAACTGCAGACATTTTATGATAATTATTTTTGCTTCTTAGATGATTTTCAAAAAAATCCCAGTAAGGATATAATAGGTCAGGGTTTTTTTCTGAGACGATATACAAAACTTTGAAACAATTATAGCGATATGTTTCGTCTTTAGATAGAAGACCTTCTAAATATTGTTTAATTGAATCTGGTTTTTTAATGATTTTTTCTGCATAAACTTTTGGATTTATATTTTTATTTTGAATATCAGGGACCATTTATTTTTCTCCCTTAATTGAACTAATTGTCACTCCTCTACCCCTTATTATTTCAAAATCTGGGCTACCACAGACTGGGCATCTAAAGTAAACAAGCGCAACTTCAGGAATAAAATGTATTGACTCAGATTCGCCTTTACTAAGTTTCTTTTTCATATTATTAAAACTCCAAACTTTTTCACAATTTTTACATTTTAATTTACTTTTTTCAATGTCGATTTTGATTTTTGCATTCTTTATTTTTTTATCTTGATCTTTCATTATCTGAGCAAGGGCAAATTCAAAAATATCTTTTTCGATCTGTTGTAATTCACCTATGCTGATTTTTATTTCGGTGATTTTCTTTAATTTTTCTTTTTCTGCTGCTTCCGTTGCTGCAGAAATAATTGATTCAGCTAGTGCCCACTCGTGCATATAGATATAGGAAAAAGAAAAAACTGGTTTAAATGTTACTGTAGAAAAATAAAAAAGGATTATCGAAATATCTGCTTATGGAAATTGACATGAAATACGAAAAAAATAAATTACTTAAGGAAAAAATTGAACATATAGATATTAAAAAATTCAATAGTGTATCATTGATAGATTCTTTTAATCATATGGCTTTTCAATCTAGAAACTTGGCAAGAGCCTGTAAAATTTTCGATACTATGCTTAAAGATGCTGATTGTACAAATATTTTGTGTCTTGCTGGTTCTTTGGTTAGCGCAGGATTGAAAAATACTATAATTGATTTAATAAAAAACAATATGGTAGATGCAGTTGTTTCAACAGGTGCAATAGTTGTAGATCAGGATTTTTTTGAAGGCCTTGGTTTTAATCATTATCGAGGTTTTGTAAATGCTGATGATGAACAACTTCGTGAACTTATGATCGATCGCATTTATGATACATTCATAGACGAAGAAGATTTACGCGTTTGTGATATGACTATCAAAAAAATAGCAGACTCTATGAAGCCTGGTCCTTATTCGTCTAGAGAGTTTATCTATGAAATGGGTAAATATCTGGATAAAAACAAAAAAAATGCTCAATCTTTTGTTTTAGAAGCTTATAAAAAAGAGGTCCCTATCTTTTGTCCAGCTTTTTCTGACAGTAGTGCAGGTTTTGGACTGGTTTTTCATCAAGTTGAGAAAAAAGAAAAAAATGTATCAATTGACAGCGTAAAAGATTTCCGTGAACTAACAGAAATTAAGGTTAAATCAAAGGAAACAGGTTTACTTTTAATTGGTGGAGGAGTGCCCAAGAACTTTGTTCAAGATACTGTAGTTGCAGCAGACATTTTAGGTGTTAATGCACCAATGCACAAGTATGCTGTTCAACTTACTGTTGCTGATGAGCGTGATGGAGCACTATCAGGTTCTACTTTAAAAGAAGCTCACTCGTGGGGAAAGGTGGATGAAGGTTTTGAACAAATGGTATATGGTGAGGCAACCATTACTTTTCCGCTGCTTGTCAGCTACGAGTATCACAAGGGAAGTTGGAAACATAGAAAACCAAAAAAACTAAACACAATATTCTCTAATTGAAAATAATGGAAAAGATTAGAAATTCTGTTTTGTTCGAAGCATTCCTTAAAGCACTCTATAACGTAGCAGGTAGAAGGACTACCTCAAAATTTGCAGATGAGGCAATTGGTGCAACTATAAAAACTCTTGAAAACAAATATGATTTCATGAAATTTGTTCAAATTAGAAAATCCAATATTCCTGATGAGGGTTATGAAATTCATGTTTACTCAGATATTGATACAGTTCACCCTGAGTTAGTCGGTAAAGCAATTGAGTCGCTTGTTAGGGTGGTCTACAACGATTTAAGCACCGACGCAGGTTTGTATTTTGTTTCAGAATTAAAAGATAAAGCTGGAGAAGAAATAACCAGAATGATAACAGATATTGATGTGGATCTGGACCAAATCCAACTTGAGCAACATTATGCTTTCAGAAGACAAGAAAGAAAAAAAATAATTTCAGAAGTAGCACTAAGCGGTAAGATGGATAGAAATAAACCAGATAATCTGCTGGGTTATACTTGGGGCGTTGTCTCACATTGGAAACATGAGCCGGGTAGTAAATTTTGTACATTATATGACAAACAAGGAAATGTACTAGATCGTTTAAACTTGGATAGAATCATTCAAAACTATGTTGAAAGATTATCAGGTTATACTAATGTTGATGAAAAAATAATCGAAAAAGAAGCAATGGTTTACCAAAAAGAGTATGAATTTTTAAAGTTATTATTAGAAAAAGACATGGATGCAGAATCTGCTATGCATATGCTAAAAATATCTAGAGAAGAATTAAACAATATGATCAAAAAGCTTACGCAGATGGAGATGTTGCAATATATTGATTTCAATACTGTAGAAATAACAGAAACAGGTGTTGGTTACTTGTCAAAGAAAGAAAAGAAATAATTAAAATTTATTTTAATTTTCTTTCAACAAATATTATATATAAAACCTGTCTAATCATTTTTGTGAAAAAGAGTTTGGTTTTAAAACTTGAAAAATTAAAAAAATCTCTAAAAGAATTAAGCAGTGTGGCTATTGCTTTTTCTGGAGGCGTTGATAGTACTTTTTTGGCAAAGGTTGCTAATTTTGTTTTAAAAAATAATGCAGTAGCTTTTACGGTAGTACTCCCTATGTTTCCTGAATCAGAAAAAAAACAAGCTGAAAAGTTTTCAAAGGAAATCGGAATAAAACATGTTTTTATTAAAATAGATGAAAAAGAACTAGAAAAAGAGGTTTATGAAAATCAAGTCGATAGATGTTACAAATGTAAAAAATTGCTTTTTTCTAAAATAAAAGAAGAAGCAAAAAATCATAATTTAAAATATGTTATTGAAGCAAGTAATGTTGATGATTTATCTGATTATCGACCTGGTATGAAGGCATTGAAAGAGCTTGGGATAGAAAGCCCATTGATTGATACAAAACTAAGTAAAGAAGAAATAAGAAAATTATCAAAACAATTAAAGCTAAAGTCGTGGAATATGCCATCTTTTGCATGCCTTGCATCAAGATTCCCATATGGTATAAAAATAACAAAACAAAGGTTAAATCAAATTGAAAAGGCTGAAGAATTTTTACAATCTTTAAAAATAGGACAAGTCAGAGTTAGATATTATAATGAAACTGCTAAAATTGAGGTTTTAAAGCAAGATTTTCAAAAGATAATTAAACACTCAAGTAAGATTGTAAATTATTTTAAGACCTTGGGTTTTACATATACAACGCTAGACCTAAAGGGTTATCGAACCGGTAGTTTAAACGAGGCTTTAAAAAAATGAAAAAGACATTAAAAGATTATAAATCTGGAAAACTAAGCCTTGAAGAAGTTCTAGAAAAAATAAAGATTTTACCATACGAGGATCTAGGTTTTGCAAAAATCGATACACATAGAGTAATTAGAAAAGGTTATACAGAAACCATTTTCTGCAAGGGCAAAACAAAAGAACATATAATTGAAATAATAAAAAGAATGGTAAAAAATAAACATAATGTTTTAGCAACAAAAGCCAGTAAAAAAATATTTAATGAGATTAAAAAATTATTTCCAAAAGCAGAATACAACGCTCTTGCAAAAACAATTATTATAAGAAATCAAAAAGTTAAAAAGAAAAAAGGAAAAATTTTGGTGCTAACTGCGGGAACTTCAGATATTCCTGTTGCCGAGGAAGCAGTAGTAACAGCTGAATTGATGGGTAATAATGTTGAAAAAGTTTACGATGTTGGTGTTGCCGGGATCCATAGACTGTTTGATATAAAAGACAAAATTATTTCTGCCAATGTAATAATTGTTGTTGCTGGTATGGAAGGTGCACTTGCTAGTATCGTTGGAGGTCTTACATCAAAACCAGTAATTGCTGTTCCAACAAGTGTCGGATATGGTGCAAGTTTCAAAGGAGTAGCTCCCCTTCTTACAATGCTTAATTGTTGCGCTGAAGGAGTTGTTGTTGTTAATATCGATAATGGGTTTGGTGCTGGCTACTTTGCTAGTCTAATAAACAGGTGATATGTAGATGGTTATTGCGTATTTTGATTGTTTTTCTGGAATTGCAGGTGACATGATTCTTGGTGCATTGATAGATAGTGGACTTGAGGTTTCATTTTTAAAAAAAGAGTTAGAAAAACTTAATCTTTCTGGATACAAGATTTTTACAAAACACGTTAAATACAATGAAGTAACAGGAACTGATTTTATTGTTGAAATTGAGGAATCAAATACCCATAGACATCTATCAGATATAAATCGATTAATTGATTCAAGTAAACTTGAGCGTAGTATTAAAAAAACAAGTAAACAAATTTTTTATAATCTTGCAAAAGCAGAAAGTAAAGTACACAATATAGACATAGAAGATGTTCATTTCCACGAAGTAGGAGCAGTAGATGCAATCATCGACATAGTTGGCTCAGTTATCGGTTTAAAAAAATTGGGAATTAAAAAAATATATTGCTCTCCACTTCCAATGGGCGCGGGTTTTGTTACTTGCGCCCATGGACTTCTACCGATACCAGCACCGGCCACAGTAGAAATTTTAAAAGGTATACCCGTTTATTCCGATGAGCGCAAACAAGAATTAGTAACGCCAACTGGCGCAGCAATAATAACAACAGTTGCTGACAAATTTGGTAACATGCCACTTATGAAAATTAATAAAATAGGTTATGGCAGCGGAAAAATTAAAAGCAAGTATCCTAATCTTTTAAGAATTTTCTTGGGAGAACTTTATAAAAAGTAAAAAGAAAAAAAGATAGTTTTAAGCTGTTTTAATTATTGTTTTGGATTTGTTATCAACAATTACTAAAATAGTCCAAATCGCAATAGTAACTATTGTAATAACTACTCCCAACAGTAGATCAAATCCGATATCTTCCCCGATTAAAAATAGTTCGCCATTCCAAAGATGATCCACCACACCAAATATTGCACCCCCCGCTAGAAGGAGAGTCAACCACAATTGGTGGGTGCTTGTTTTCCAGCTTGAAATATTTTTTCTAGTTGCATAATGTATAATTGCTGCAACTGTTGGCACTGCGTAACATACCATTTTTTTTTTTTAAACCTCCCATAATTTCTTACGGTTTCTGGGTTACCCTTAATAAAACTTTTTCATAAATACTTTTTGGTAACAAAAAATTTAAATTCGTGCTACGTTTATCTATAAAACGTGCTACCATGACAGAAAAAATAACAAGATTTGGAGTATCAATCGCACCTGACCTATTGGATAAATTTGATAAGATTATTAAGAAAAAAGGATACTCAAATCGCTCAGAAGCAATAAGAGATATTATCAGAAAAAGTATTGTAAAAGAAGATACAATTTCTCCAGACTTGGATGCAATAGGTACTTTGACCATGATTTATGATCATCATGAAGGAGCACTTACAAACAAACTTTTGGATTTACAGCATCAACACCATAATGAAATATTATCCACAACTCACATACATATAGATCATCATAACTGTCTTGAGGTACTGGTTCTTAAAGGTAAAACTGGGGAAATAAAAAAATTGGCAGATAATATAAGAGCTTTAAAAGGAATAAAACATGGAGAGCTAGTATTAACAAAAAGTTCGTTATAGTTTTATTACTTTTTTAACGCCTTATTAAGTTCGTCTACAAATGATTCAACATTAATACCATGGACTTGAGCAATGTCACTAATTTTTTCAAAAGATGCAGCTATACAACCAATACAACCCATATTATGTTTTGCAAAAACGGGTACTACTTCTGGATGTTTACTGATAACATCTTTTATGTTCATATCTTTGGTAATTTTTTCCTGAGCCATTTGTCAACACCTATTTTTGAAGTTGTTATTAAGGAATCATATATAATACTTACTCTCAAAATATGAGGAGAAAAACCGGACGGATTTACCGGGAGGAAAGGTCAAAAGGTTTTATAACCGGTGTTAGAGCCGTCCGGTGGAATCACTTAAACAAAGTATTGACATTCAAGGTATATAAACAAAAATTAGAGGACATTGAAAGTATTAATTTGGATTGTCTCAAAACTATTTATTTTTATATGTCAAAAAGAACCTGCACATGAAAAGGTTTTTTGTTATTTACCTCAAGCATATGATAGGTGACAGCTTTTATTTCTGTACCTATCTTGTGTTTTGATATATCGAATTTCTCACCGAACACTTTTGCTGAAAGTTTATTTGTTTTTTCGTCAATATCAACCTTAAAAAAACCAAAAACGATGTTATTTGCACTATTTAAAAAAAGTAGCTCAGAAAGCCAATCAACCAAAAGTTGCTCTAAATTATCAGATTCCAGTTCAATATTATATTGCCCAATACTTTCTATTTCAGAGTTATCTGTAATAATATCAAACATAGCTTTTGCAGCATTTTCAAATGCGTCTGTGAGTGTTTTACCATACGCTTTTACACCAACATCTGCAGTGTGATCGATCAACTCATATGTTTTCATAATAATCCTTTTCTTGTAAATTAATTTTGTAATAAATGTTTATTGTTTAATAGGTTAAATAATTCAAAACCCTCATTTGTTGCAGAAATAAAAAAAGCCTTTGATCAATTTCGTCTTCTTTTGGAAACTCTTTTTTCAATATTTCAAGGATTTCTTTAACCGTTTTTTTCCCGTCACTGTTCTTCCAAACAATCGAACCTATTTTATCCATATTTGCTGTGAATTTGTCATCTTTTTTGATAATCTTTAAAAAAGATTTTCCGAAAGAACCTGTGAACTTTGGTATTTTTATTTGAACCAATCCTTCTTCGTTTACAGACCACTCGTAATCTAATCTAACTGGAATATAAGTGAGAAACTCTTCAACAGTAGGTGCGCGATATCTATTTTGTTTATTTTCCCTCTTTAGCAAAGATTTCCCTCAATGGGATATATGCCAGCAGAACTGCAATGAATATGAATATCAGTATTGCAGGTAGTATTGGTGGGAATTCAAATATAGCAAAGTTAAATCCGACAATTATCAGGAATGCGACTATAACGCCCATCAATGCTTCTCCAGCTATTAACCCCGCAGTAAGTAGAAGACCTGTTCTTATAATCTTTTCTTTTGGTTTAACATCAGTTTGTTTAATCGCAAGCTCCCAATCGCTTAACTCTTCCTCTTCAGCACTACCATATTTCTTTGCTATAGCTCTGTTTGTAACATATCTGACTATTCCACCTAAAAATATAGGTACGCTTAAAGTAAAAGGTAGATAAATACCAATAGCAACAGGAAGAACTGGTAGGTTGATAAGAATAAGAACAAATGCCAAAACAGCACCGGCAAGTACAAATGGCCATACCATTTCTCCACCTAAAACTCCTTTTACAATACCCTGCATAAGAAATGCTTGAGGAGCAGGTAGTCTTGGACTGCCGATACGATATGCTTGATCAAGTGCTTGTATCACAATAGCTAGAATTGGTGCAGCTGCAAGAACACCAACCATCTCTGCAATCTGCTGGTTCCTGGGCGTAGCGCCAACCATCTGACCACATGCCAAAGATTGTAGTACATCACCAGAAATAGCTGCAGCACAACAAATAACAGCAGCAATAAGTATAGCAATTCCATATGCACCGGTAGAACCACTAACACCAAAACCAAGGAGTATTAATGTTGTAATAAGTAAAACAGATACAGTTACACCCGAAATCGGGTTGTTTGATGAGCCTAAAATACCTGCCATATAACCAGCAATTGCACTAGCAACAAATGCAAATAAGATAGCAAAAACAGCCATAACAGCGGAAATAGCCCATAAATTAGATATCAGTCCATAAACTATGAATACGGGAATAGTTAGTGCACCAATCATTAAAAAAACAACTTTTATGTTAATATCCTGTTCAGTTCTTTTTTTTGCACCAACTTGACCGCCCTTTATTCCAATAATTGCCTCTTTAATACCACTTGCAAGATTTGATCTTAATTTAAATATGGTATATAAACCACCGACAACCATTGCCCCAACACCAATATAACGAATGTATTTACCCCATATTGCAAAGAAACCCCAGATTTGTTTACCTACCTCAAAATTACCAGCACCCAAATCAAGAACATCTTTTAAAACATCAGGGTCTGTTACAGGAGGGGAGGGAAGCCCTGTTGAAAGTGCAATTAAAGGAGCCAAAATAACCCAGCCAAGCAGTCCACCTACAAAAACAAATGAAGCTATCCTTGGTCCGATAATCCAACCAACACCAAGAAGAGCTGGAGATGCTGCAGTACCTCCATAAATATAAGATGGTTTATCCCCACCACCAATATTGTATTTACCAATATTTACAATACCATGAATAGTTCCACTAACTGCGTTTAAAGCAACTTGTGAAAATTTTAGTATCGCGGAAATAATAACTCCAACAGCAAGCCATATTCCACTAACACCACTACCTTTAGCCTTTGCCTTTTCAGTACTTGCTGTTTCACCACCAACAGTTGTTGTAAGAACCGCTGCAACAGCTACACCCTCAGGAAAAGGTAGATCAGTTTTAATTATAAGTGCCCTTCTAAGAGGAATCATCCATAAAACACCAAGTAAACCACCCAGCATCGCAATTACCGTAGTTTCCAAATAGTGAATCTCAGTCCATGTTCCCAGTAGAACAAGTGCAGGGATAGTAAATATTACACCAGCAGCAAGTGCTTCACCAGCTGCTGCACCCATCATACCGATGTTTACCTCGAGGATAGTTCCCTTAAAAGGTTTCAAAAAAGCAAAAGCCATAACCGCTCCAGGTATAACAGCTGAAACAGTCATACCAGCATAAAGACCTAGATAAGCATTTGCCGCTCCCAAAATAACCGCAAGTATTGCCCCAACTAAAAGAGCTCTTATAGTTAATTCAGGTATTGTTTTGGAAGCAGGTATAAATGATTTAAAATCTTCTCTTGAATCCATGGTAATTACCTTTAATATTAATATATTTCGTTATTTATAAAACCATCGGTTTAAACATATATTAAAGTTTTATAAATAATTAAATCTGTAAATTATATAACTTGTATTTTAATATAACCTTATTTTTATATATCAATCGAGTATCTAAGAATGCCTGCGATACCGCCAAAAGCTGAATCCAAAGAATCCCCTTCTTCACTGCCAATTGAAATAATCTCAACTTTACTTCCAATCTTTTCAGCCAAATCAGATAATTCATCAATCAAATCTATTTTTTCAATAATCTCTATAGTTGAAGAATTATTGCATTTTGAGCAAATTGGAGGTGAAAAATTTTTTAAATCATCTTCAGAGATAGTGCGCTCTTCCATATGATTACAGGTTGGACATCTTAATTTAATTCTATATTTTCTTAAACTTTCTGATAAAAGTAAAGTGTCAATTGCACCCATCTGCAATGCCCTTCTGATTTGATTTTCACCATAAACTGATAAACTACCTTCACTTTTTGAAATCTCCCTTAAAAACGCTTTCATCAGTTTTTTTTCTTTAGATATCTTCAGATTGGACATTGTTTCTGATGCTGCTGAAACAAGTTCTCTTAGTCCATATTCATCGGTGTATCCTGTATCAAATGTTTCAACAATTTTGTCTTGGACTTCGTAATGTAAATAGTTTTCATCGATAAAAAATTGCTTTGTTGGACCTGGACCGCCGACAAGAATACCTTTTATATCCTTTTGATTGCGGAATATTTCACTTGCCCGTTCACCACATTTTACAAACCATTCATGTGCAGCAAGTTCTGTTAGCCGCTCAAATCTTCGTTGAGATTGCCCACCTCGACCATGTTTACCAGGAACGTGAGATGTCATATACTTAAGTAAATCTATTCTGTTTCCTCTGAGTAACCCAATAGTGCACTCTCTTCTATCAATTAAAAAAAGCCCATATATTTCTTTTTCAACCAACATATCTTCCAAAGGTTCAATAAAAAAGGACGAGTCGCAACGATAAAGAAATATATTAATGGGTAGGGGAGGTTCAATGACAAATGCAACCATGTTAGTCTTATCACTACCAACACTTTTATGACCTACAAAAAAAACAATACCGTTTCCAGGTGGTTTTTTATAATGTTTAACACGACTCATAATCGATTCAATTGCGGAAAGTACATTTTTCATAGTAGTTTTAGATTTAATATTTTGTGATTGAGAGTATTCACTTCTTAAATAAGATGTAACTTCATGAATTTGTTTATTTGGAGGAACATACAATGAAATTAATTCTGTATGTCTACCCTTGCAGGCTCTAAGCTCTTCTAGTTGCCGCTTAAGATCGTATCTTTGTCTCTGGGTCAGTTCATCCATTTATTTTCTTCACCTTTTTCAAATCAATTCAAATAAATATAGATAAAATATTAGTGTTATCTAATCGTTACAATTCAACAATTTCGCCAGTTTTTGGTGTGTAAACCTCTGCAAAATCACTCATTGGTTCAGCTAGCAGTTCTCTTTTATCGCTGTGCATAATTACAATTTTCTCAGGGTTACATTTTTTGGCAAATTCAATTAGTTCACTATGGTCTGCATGAGCAGAAAATTCAAAATAATCTACTTCACACTCTATTTTTTCTGTTACGCCATAAAAATCCAACTTTCCTTTTTCAACAAGAAGGCGAGCATTACTATTTTCAACTTGATAACCTGACAATAAAACGGCGCTTTTTGGATCGTCTTTTAGTTTATTCATATAATTTAAAACAGGTCCACCATCCATCATACCACTGGACGTAATAATGACCTCTGATTTTAACGCCATTTTTCTACCTTGATCAGAATGAACAAGATTCACTTTATTTAAGGCCTTTTTAAGACCTTCATAGGACCTTAGATAACGCGGGTATTTCAAAAATATTTTAGATACTTTTTTACCCATTCCATCATACCATACATCAAAACCTGAGTTAGCGAGTACCATTAAAAGTTCCTGGGACCTAGATACTGCAAAAGCAGGTAGTATTGCTACTCCTCCTCTTCGAACTACTTCATCAATTTTATCTATGAGAGCTTTTTCTAACTCTTCTCTTTTTAGAGGATGGTCTCTTCCAGCATATGTACCCTCGATAAAAAGTATATCACAATCAACAGGTTTAGTTCCTTTTACAATTTTTGTATCAACAACATTAAAATCTCCAGTAAACAAAATTTTTTTATCCTCAACATATTCAAACATGACTGAACCGGGAATATGCCCTGCAGTATGGCTTATTATTTCGCTATTTTCCCCAAGACCTTTTGTTTCAGATAGTTCTATAGGAACAATACTATGTTTTGCTTCTTTTATATCAGATTTTTCATAAGGTATAGCATAACCGTCGGATTTAGCAATATTTAAAGTATCTTTATGCAGTAAATCTGAAATTTCACCTGTTAGTTGTGTAGTTATTATTTTTTGGTCAGTTCTAGAAAAAAGCCATGGAATCATACCAGAGTGATCCAGATGAGCATGAGTTAGTAACACTAAATCAATAGGCGGAGGCGGCAGAGGATAAACAGGAGGCTTTGTTGGAGACATACCATACTCAAAAAGTAGTCTTATTTCTGGTGTTTCTAAAACCATTGCTAGTCTGCCTACTTCTTCAACACCACCGAGAAATTGCGCCTTAATACCGTTATTCATCTGAAATTCCAGCAGGTGAAAGTGGACAAGGGTTGATTAATGTTTGCTCGACATTATTTAGCATTTCTGTAAAATATATTTATACGACTTTTTTATATGGTTGTTGTATCATCGGGGATTAATTGATTATGTCTGAAATTACGAAAATAAAAGCAAGAGAAGTTCTTGATTCCAGAGGAAATCCAACAGTTGAAGTGGATGTTGTAACAGATTGCGGTGTTTTTAGAGCAATGACTCCTAGTGGTGCAAGTGCTGGTTCTCATGAAGCATTAGAGCTAAGAGATGCAGATAAATCCAGATATTTAGGATTGGGGACATTAAAAGCTGTTGAAAATGTTAATAAAAAAATTGCTCCAAAACTTATTGGTCTTGATTGTAGTCATCAAGAAACTATAGATAAATTAATGATGAAACTGGACGGAACCGAAAATAAAGGCAAGTTTGGTGCAAATGCTGTTCTTCCTGTTTCTATAGCAGTTACAAAAGCGGGTGCTGCTACAAAAAAATTACCTTTATATGTTTATATTGGAGAGCTGTTTGGAGTAATACCACAAAGATTACCTGTACCTATGTGCAATGTCATTAATGGTGGTAAACATGCTGGTCAAGAAAACTCAATCCAGGAACATATGTTGATGCCTACTGGTGCAAAGAGTTTTTCTGAGGGTATCAGGATGGTTTCTGAAAGTTATCATCATCTTGCAAAATTACTAAAAGAAAAATTCGGCGCAGGTGGTGTTTTAATAGGTGATGAAGGTGGTTTTGCTCCACCA
>Ga0315291_10003776_pt1 | contig 19455 bp, 18 predicted proteins | sample YL17G12_20_MG_FD_203070 | JGI IMG/M metagenome (GOLD analysis project Ga0315291, IMG submission 203070) | Sediment microbial communities from Yellowstone Lake, YNP, Wyoming, USA - YL17G12_20 | ecosystem: Environmental > Aquatic > Freshwater > Lake > Sediment | place: USA: Wyoming | collected...
AAACTGAGCTGCCGCAGGTAATTCTTTATTGTTTTTAAATCACTTATTGCCTTAACAGACGCTTTTTTGAGCATCTCTTTCTCTTCCGGGAACCAGCCGAGGTATCTCTCCATATCAATAATAACTGCCGAGGTCTGCAATTCTACAAATCCGATATCATCAAAACTCGGATCATAGGAATTACTTATTACAGGCATCAAAGATTGCTGCCCTGCATTTTGATTTGTGTTACCAAAAGGAAAGCGGTCTAATAAAATATAAATAACAAAAACAAATATTAACACTAAAGCAACACCGACAAAATACCTTTTTCTGCTCCTGTTATTTTTTCTCTTGCTCATAATAAAAATCTTCCGTAGTGTTGTCTGCTCAACATCACCGCACCCAGGCCGAGCAGCAAAAGGGTTTCATCCTTGACCCGCTTGAAGAAGGTTTTGGAATTGTCCCAGAAGCAGGGGATACTTACGCTGCAATCCAGCAGTAAGATAATCAAGTTGTTCTTGGCTTAGCCCTGAAAATCTGTCCAGCCACTTTTGTTTCATCTCCATTAGCTTGATACGCTTGTAACTATTTGTTAGACCACCTACGAGCAGTGAAATACCACCTATGACCAGTGCAGAAAGCCAGTCGCCTGTAAAAGCCTCATAACCGGCCCAAGCCACACCTCCTGTTTTTGTAGCCAAAGCACCCTTGTCCAACTTTATGCCCAGTTCCATAAGGTAGTTAATATCCTTCTTCAACTCAGATGCTATAAAATCTATTAAGTCGTCATCTATTAAGTAGTCGTCACGAGAATTCCCCTGTGCTAATGTAATCAGTTCGTTGTGAATCTTGTCAGGTGAGTCAGCCATTCTTGTATCCTTCTGATTAATAAAGTTAAACAATTTGTTTGCCAGTTCCGCGTCCAAGGTTTTTAAAATTTTGTATTCTTCAAGGGCTGCGCCATTGTCGCCTGTTCCTATGTAAGCAACACCAAGACCACAGTGTGCCAAGGCCAAATCCGGCTTGATTCTTATGGCCTGCTTATAGGCTTCTATCGACTCCTGCCAGCGGCCAAGGCTGCTGTAGGCAAGGCCAAGACCATAGTGTGCCTCGGCCAAATCCGGCTTGATTCTTATGGCCTGCTTATAGGCTTCCATCGATTCCTGATAGCGGCCAAGGTTGCCGTAGGCAAGGCCAAGATTATTGTGTGCCTCGGCATAATCCGGCTTGATTCTGATGGCCTGTTTACAGGATTCTATCTCATCCTGCCAGCGGCCAAGTCTGCCGTAAGCAACGCCAAGATTATAGTGTGCCTCGGCATAATCCGGCTTTATCCTGATGGCCTGCTTAGAGGCTTCTATCGCATCCTGATGGCGGCCAAGGTTGCCGTAGGCAAGGCCAAGATAACAGTGTGCCTCGGCATCATCCGGCTTGATTCTGATGGCCTGCTTACAGGCTTCTATCGCATCCTGATAGCGGCCAAGGTTGTTGTAGGCAGCGCCAAGATTACCGTGTGCCTCGGCATAATCCGGCTTTATCCTGATGGCCTGCTTAGAGGCTTCTATCGCATCCTGATGGCGGCCAAGGTTGCCGTAGGCAAGGCCAAGATAACAGTGTGCCTCGGCATAATCCGGCTTGATTCTGACGGCCTGTTTGAAGGCTTCTACCGCATCTTGGTAGCGGCCAAGGTTGCCGTAGGCAACGCCAAGATTATAGTGTGCCTCGGCATCATCCGGCTTGATTCTGATGGCCTGCTTACAGGCTTCTATCGCATCCTGATAGCGGCCAAGGTTGTTGTAGGCAATGCCAAGATAACAGTGTGCCTCGGCATAATCCGGCTTGATTCTGATGGCCTGCTTATAGGCTTCTATTGCATCCTGATAGCGGCCAAGGTTGTTGTAGGCAATGCCAAGATAACAGTGTGCCTCGGCATAATCCGGATTCTCTTCTGTTGCCTTTTGAAAGTATGTAAGTGCGGCAGAGGAGTTTCCCTGCCTTAGTTCCTTTAAGCCTTTGTTAATTAGCGTTTGAGTTAGTTTTCTCATTTTTATTCAGCCTTTTAAAACCTCGATTTTTATCAGGTAAAAGTATATTCTGCGGCATACGGATAATCAAGGGGAAATAAGACATCGAAATGGCAGGGAATACAGGATTTGATTTATTATCAGTAAGATTGCCGCGGCCTAAAGGCCTCGCAATGACGAAACGCCGCCGTGCCGGCGGCGGGTAAACAAACCCCGCCAAGGTGTTGGCGGGATAACCGAGATTGCCACCCCCGCACCAATTGTCAATACGTCAGGCTTTATCCTTGGGTTTACGTATATTTTGATATTAACGATTTCATTGGTGCGGGGTCGCAATGACATTCCTTTTCGGTTATAATGTCATTTCAAAAATTGATTCCGGGAAAAATTGAATGAGAAGGTTTTTTACAATGTTTTTCGGTATTATCCTGCTTATATCCTTTGCACTCAATTTTTACGTTCTTTGGAGGCTGTGCGATTTATTTAAAATTAAAAGAGGCATAATCTTCTGGATAGTAGTTATCATCTGCTCCATATCCCTGATCGGTTCTTCAATCCTTCGCTCCCATTTCGATAACATTGTCAGCAGAATCATATATGTAATAGCTGCCAACTGGCTGGGGATTATGTGGCTGCTGTTTTCAACGCTGATAGTTTATGAAATTGTAAGATTATTTATTAAAATCGAGCCTTTTACGGCCGGTATTGTTATTTTAATAGTAGTTGCAGTAACAACCATATACGCAATGATAAATGCTCAAGTAATTCGCGTTAAAGAACTTACAATCCCGGGCAATACAGGTTTAAACATCGTTCAGATATCCGATATTCATTTAGGTTCGGTAAGCGAAAATTTTCTTCAAAGAGTAATTGAAAAAACAAATGCCCTCAGGCCGGATGTGATAGTTATTACCGGAGACATCGCAGATAGTTACAATGAAAAGACAGAAAAAGCACTGCAGAAGCTAAAAGACCTTAAAGCTGATGTTTTTTTCGTTACCGGCAATCATGAGATGTATGCAGGGCCCGAAAAAGTAACCAAAACACTAACAGATGCAAATGTAAGGGTGCTTCGCAATCAACTGGCAGATTATAACCAGATACAAATTATAGGAATTGATGAAAGTACCGACCTGCGGGAAGTGGGCGGGATAGTTGAGCGATTAAAAATAGATGAATCCAAATTCTGCGTTCTTTTATCTCACCGGCCGATAGGGCCAGAGAAACTTGCCGATATGAGAATCGAGCTTGGACTTTCCGGCCATATGCACGGCGGGCAGATATTTCCGTTTAATTACATTGTCGGCTTGAACCACAAATATCTGGCAGGACTTTATAAATATAACGGAAGCTATCTTTATGTAACGACAGGGACGGGCACGTGGGGGCCGAGGATGAGGCTCGGCTCGAGAAGTGAAATAGTGCTGATAAAGATAAAAAAATCCGAAGCACTAAATCCGAAATCCTAAACAAATACAAAATTCAAATTTTCAAATGTTCAAAACGGTGGATGTGTGGATTTCGGTTATTTGGATTTTGATAATTTGGATTTGTTTCGAGTTTCGATATTCGAATTTCGGATTTATTAATTCCTGTAAAAGTAAGGATTGTTTTATTATAAGCGTTAAAGCCTTTAAAGGCTTTAACGCTCTGGATTCCCGCTTTCGCGGGAATGACAGAAAAAACATTAGAATTACAGGAATCAATAATCGGGATTTATGTGATTGTCTGTTCGAGCTGGGTGAGTATTTCGCGGCTTGCGGCAACCTTGTTGCCGTTGGAACTCTGCCAGTTGGCATTCGAATTGCTCTTGAGCATCCCATCAATCTTGCGGCAGGCGAGAATCACCGTTGCGTGATTTTTGTTGCCCATCAGTCTGCCAATCTCAGGGTAAGACATCTGAGTATATTTTCTGGCAAGGTACATGCTGAACGAACGAGCTAAACTGACGGTTCTGTCCTTTTTGGATGAATGAACGTCGGCAGGAGTTATGCCGAAAAACGTCGTAACTGCCGACTCAATATCCGAAATGTGAACGATGGGGTCGGTCCTTGAGATGTGCTCTGCGAGGACCTGCTTAGCCATCGCAAGAGAAATCTGCTCATTGCACAGCGAAGCATAGGCAACGAGCTTTAAAATCGCTCCTTCGAGCTCGCGGACATTTGAACGGATGTTCTCGGCGATGTACGCTATAACCTTTTCCTCAAAATGCTGGTTAATTGTTTCGGCCCAGCGAGTGCAAATCCTGCAGCGGGTTTTGAAGTCCGGCGGCTCAATCTTCACCACCATGCCGGAGACAAACCGGTTCACAAGACTTTCACATAACTGGCCTATCATCTTGGGATGCGCATCCGAAGCCAGAACTACTTTTTTTCCGGCAAGATTTATCGTATTAAAAGTATGCAGGAACTCCTCCTGCGTTGAAGGCTTGCTGGCCAGGAAGTGTATATCGTCAATAGCCAACAAGTCCATTTGTCGGTATCGCCTCCGAAAAGCCTCCAGCTTTTTGGTCTTCAAGGCCAGCACAAACTGATTGGTAAAGTCCTCCGCTGAAACGTAAAGCCAATGTGCTTGCGGCCTGGTAGTACAAACCATCCGACAAATCCCTTGCATCAGATGCGTTTTGCCAAGGCCATACCCTCCGTGTATAAAGAGCGGATTAAACGGACTTACCTCGTCAGATATCATACTCATCGCGGCATTGTAGGCCAGCTGATTCGATGGACCTACAACAAACGTATCAAGCGTCATTTTTACCGGCCGAGACAACTGCTGCTGCGGGGTAAACTTGCTGCGAATACTTTTGTTCTGAGCCCTCTGAACAAGCTGGGCCTGGCAGTCAAGCAGATTTGGCCGCTGATTGCCGCTAAGCTCAGGTTCTATATTAAATGTTATCTTCTTCGCAGAGCCGGTAACTGCCGTAACTGCCGCTGTTATATCAGTAAGAAAGTGATTCTCTATCCAGCTGCCCACGAACGGATTCGGTACGCCAACCTTCAGATAATCATCAGAAAGAGTAAGCCTCGTGGAATTCTTAAACCAGATGCGAAACTTCTGCTGACCAATTTTGTCGGCAAGCATCTGGTTGATTGCACTGATTTCATCCGTGATTGTTGTCTGTGCCGTCATGAGGCTTCTTTCTTCCGCTGCGTCCTTAACTTTTCCAAAAAACAAAAACCAAGTAAAATATATGGACAGAGGCGAACTAAATCAACTATGTTTTGGAAAAATTCTTTTCCACAAGCCAAAAAGTTTTGATTTACAAAACGCTGCGAAAGAAATTTTCTATTTTGAACAGGTTTTGCACAGCCAAAAATATTTTTGTGGAAAAGATGTGGATGAAAGAATCCCCGCCTTCGCGGGGACAAGTTTAAAATTGAAAATTGAAAATTAAAAATTATTTTTTTACAATAATTGCAACATAACCGCCGTCAAAATCGCAAGTTCCAGCGGAAGGTAAAACTAAACTCTCTTTTTCAACAGAAAATTCAGAGTGCTGTTTTATAAAAGCGTTTACGACATCGTTATTTTCCTGCTGTAAGATGCTGCAGGTGCTGTAACATATCCTGCCGCCGGATTTAACTAAAGATGCTGCAAGGTTTAAGAGCTGCTTTTGAGTCTGCGCAAGTTCGTTAATTTTATTAAGGGTTATTCTGAGCCTGACTTCAGGCCGCCTGGCAAGTACGCCGGTGTTCGAACAGGGAACATCAAGCAAAACAGCATCAGCAGAAGAAAGATGAGAGGGGTCTTTAAGAAAAGTTTCATAATCCATTATCCTGACCGATGTTATGCCAAGCCTTTGGATATTTTCATCAAGTTTTGCCAATCTGGCATTGTCTTTGTCGGTCGCGATTATAAGGCCTTTGTCGTTAATGAGTTCCGCAATCTGTGTGGTCTTTGTGCCGGGTGCTGCACAAATATCAAATATCTTCCACCTTAGGTGCGGATTTAACAAAGGGACAATCGAAGATGAGGTTATATCCTGAATTGTAAAAAGACCTTCTTTAAAGGCATTCAGCTCTGAAATATTGCCGGGCTTATTTAATCTAACCATTTTATATTTTTCGACAAAGTCGCAATCTATGCCCTGACCTTTGAGGATTTCAAAAAGCTCCTGTGGAGTTAGTTTGAGTTTGTTCGCTCTGGCATAGATGGCAGGCCTGCGGTTTGAGGCAAAACAAAGACATGTGGTTTTTTCGGGGCCGAACTGTACAAGCCACTGTTCGATGAGCCATAAAGGCAGTGAAAAGACACTACTCAGATATTCGGCTTTGCTGCGGTTAGGGTCAGGCAGGATATCAATATCAAATTCGCAGCCAATCTGCGGTGTAAGCGGCAGAGTTTTTTGCGGGTCGGCATTTTTTAAATCCGCTCTCTTCTCCTTTATATGTGCACAGATTTTTCGCAGTATTGCATTTACAAAACCCGCACTTTTTTTTGAACCGATTTTACCTGCCAGACGGACTGCTTCGTTGACAATGGCGTAACAGGCCTGATTGGAAAAAATAAGTTCATAAGTGCCGATTCTCAGGCAATTGAGAATCTTTGCTGAAATTCTGTTTATTGGCTGAGCAGAGATTTGCGCGATGAGGCCGTCAATAAATGCCGAATTTCTTATTACGCCAAGGGTGGTTTCAACGACAGCAGGGCGGTTTCGAGTTTTGCCGCCATATTTTTCGATAAGTTCGGCGGTATCGTGTCTGTGAGGTTTAAAATTTTTTAAGACAAGCCATGCTACATAACGATAATCCGTCGGCGAAGACGACATCAGGATTGGTCCTCAAACGGTACAAAAAAATCGCCGCATCCATTGCCTCTGCCGTTAAGAAAGGATTTAAAGTTCATCAGTCTTCCGCCGTGCGGTTTGAGTTCCAGAATTTTCAGACTGCCAATTCCGCAAAGGACATTCAGATTTTCGTCGATTGTGCCGATTTTTTCATTTTTGCCGGTTGGACGGATAACCTGTGTTTTTGCGATGGTAACAGGATACTTTCTACCAGACTGTGCACAAACAAAACATGCGACCGCGCCCGGCCAGGGCCAAAGACCTCTTACCCTGTTGTGAATCTGCTGTGCAGACAGTGCAAAGTCAAGAATACCATCGCTCTTTTTGAGCTTCGGGGCGGAAGTTGCCTTTGAGTTGTCCTGTTTTGTGTATGTCGCGATGCCGGCCGCTATTTTGTCGATTGTCTCAATCAACAACGGAGCTGCAAGTTTTGCAAGTGCATCGTGAACCGTATTGGCTGTATCGTCGGCTGTGATTTTCAGTCCAGCCTGTGCGAGAATATCGCCGCTATCCATCTTCTCAGCAAGCGTGATGATGCTTATACCTGTTTCTGTTTCACCGTTGATAATTGCCCGGTTAATCGGCGCCGCACCGCGATATTTTGGAAGCAGTGAGCCATGAACATTTATCGCACTTTTGGGAGGGATACCGATAATTTCAGGAGAAATTTTCTGGCCGAATGCGATAACGACAAGCAAATCGGGAGCAAGTTTTTTTATAAGCTGCACACCCTGTGGGCTGTTTATGTCCTCAAGGGCGGTAACAGGTACGTTGGTTTTATGCGCCCATTGGGTAACATCGTTGGCACGGAGCTTTCTGCCACGGCCTGCCTGCTTTTCAGGATGGGTAATGATGTGCAAAAACTGATGATTCGATGCTTTTAAGGCATTTAAGGATTCAATCCCAAACCTGCCGCAACCGCAATAAACGATTCTCATTTTTTTGATTAACCTATTTTATTCTGCTGGGCGTAATTTTCACGAAGCTGTTTGAGCTTCTTTCTGGCGGCAATCTTTGCGACAGTGGAGAGCTTATCAGCAACCAGAGTGCCGTCAAGATGGTCGCATTCGTGCTGGAAAATCCTTGCGAGTAATCCTTCGGCCTCTTCGCTGAATTCCCTGCCGTCCAGCCCCTGAGCCTTAATCGAGCATTTTGAATATCTACGGATTTTGCCGTAAATGCCCGGCAGAGAAAGACAGCCCTCTTCGGCAGCTTCAAGTTTGCCCGAAGGAGTAATTACAGGATTTATGTAGACCTTCGCGTTCTTTTTTGTGCCGTCGGGCGAAGTGACAAAGATTCGCAATGGGACTCCCGCCTGTGGGCCGGCAAGACCGACGCCTTTCTGCTGAATCAAGATGTTGAGCATCCTGTCGGCAAGGGCGCGGATAGAGTCATCAATCTTTTCAACGGGTTTTGCCTTTTGTCCGAGAACCGGCGACGGAAAACGGGTTATACAACATTTGCCGATGTCAAGCATTCTCAGCTCCCGTTGTTTTTATCATCGAACTCATCGCCTTTGAAGGTATGGCCTAAATAACTTTTGCGAACAAATTCGTTTTTGACTATCTCGGCGGGAGAGCCTGCGGCAATAACCCTGCCATGGTCGATAATGTAAGCCTTGTCTGAAACTTCGAGCGTTCTTTCGACATTATGGTCCGTTATAAGGATACTTACGCCGGAAGAAACAAGTCTGCGGATTTCGCTCTGAAGCTCCTCGACCGTAATCGGGTCAACGCCGCTGAAAGGCTCGTCAAGAAGAATCAGGGACGGATTGGTAACCATAGCTCGTGCGATTTCGAGCTTTCTGCGCTCGCCGCCAGATAAAAATCTGGCCTGACTTGTGGCCACTTCGTCAAGGGCAAATCTCTGTATCAGCTCATCGGCCTTTTTATTCCGCTCCTGCGAAGTAATCGACATGGTTTCGAGAATAGCCAGCAGGTTGTCGCGGACACTCAATCGCTGGAAAACGCTCGGCTCCTGTGAAAGATAACCCATGCCGAGCCTGGCTCTTCTATACATGGGAATTTTCGTAATTTCCATTCCTTCAAAGACTACAGTGCCGGCATTGGGGCTAATCATACCCATCACCATTCTGAATGTTGTGGTCTTGCCCGCACCATTCCTGCCGAGAAGCCCTACAATAGTCCGCTGTTCTACTGTGATTGAAACCTGATTGACCACGGTTCTGCCGGAATATTTCTTTACCAGGCCGTGCGTTTCAAGAAGAGTCATATCTACCAATGGTTTACCTTTCGAAAAATACAATTGACTATTATAGCAGGCCGCCAGCCTCGTGAAAACCCTCTTTTGACAATTATGTCGGCCCTGATTTTTTCGCTCTGAGGGTCAGGACGGCAATTTCCGGCGGACAATTAAATCTTGCTATCACATTTCCGCTGGCCCCTGCGCCGCTGGTTGTGAAACCGGTCATATTTTTGTACCGCCAAGGACCTTTGATAAGTTTTCGCGGTATCTTTGCAGATTTAATCAGGGGGATTCCGCCGGGCAGGCAAATCTGGCCGCCGTGGGTGTGGCCTGCAATAAAAAGATTAAAGCCGTATTTCTGGGCCTGCCTGTAAAGCTGCGGACTGTGGGAGAAAAGGATTTTAAATGAGCCGGCAGGTATGCCGGATACCGCCTGGCCTATGTCGGCACAATCAAAAACATAACAGTCATCCACGCCTGCAAGATAAACAGTTGTTCTGTTGCGTTCAATCGGGACATTTTCGTTTATGAGCATTGTTACGCCAAGGCTCTGGAGGAAAACCGCAGTTTCATAGTAATCATGATTGCCGAGAATGCCGTAAATTTTATTGGTTTTGATATGCTTGATAATTTTTTGCATCTGCTGTTTTGTTTTGGCGGAATCGTACCTGTTATAAAGACTGTAATCGCCGCCGAGGAAACAATAATCATACTCCAGATTCTTAATCAGCTCGATTACCTTATCAGTCAGACTATCCAGACCTTCAATGTGCAAATCTGCGATGAAAAGGATACGGCAATTATCGAAACTATCCGGCAGACCATCGGATTCGAGCGTTACTTCAGTAAGCTTTAGGGCCAGCGCGTTGGCGAGGCCGCGATGCGCAAAACCTGTTGCCCTCAGGACAAAATGTATCAGAGGCGACCAGGTATGGACGCGCCTCAGTCTTCCCAGGAAACTATCCCGGGAATACCTGTGCCGCTTGCGCCTGTAATCTTCAAGATAAAATCTGTTAGGATGAATCTTATTCATCAGCTCTTTTTTAAAACGTAATTTACAATGAATTATTGACAACCTGATTTTTTGTGTTTAAATAATACCTTTACAGTAGAAAATAATCCAGATTAAAGAATTTAAGAGTTAAAAGACACAAGCCGGAAATAAGGAGATGGTATGAGAAAAGCAGGAATGATTTTGCTGGTTGTCGTCGGCGTGTTATTTGCCCCTGACTATATGCAGGCCGAAGAGGCTGCATCTGTCCAGCAGCAGGTCAAAGAGCCGAACCTGCCGCAGGATGCCAATTACGTCGTTGTGATTCTTGACGGAAAAGAACTTACCCTGAAACAGATAGGATTTATCAGCCCCAACTTCGATTATGCGATGGCTCAGGAGATTGCTAACTACTGGCTGGATATGCAGCTTCTCTATGAAGAAGCGGTAAAAAGAGGCATCGACAAAGACGAAAAGGCTAAATTTCTGGCCGATATCAGCCACAAAAGAACCATAGCCTCAGAACTGCTGGAAACGGTCAGAAATAATGCGAAAGTTACCGACGAGGAAGTTCATAAATACTATGAGGAAAATAAAGAAACCGATTCGAGCCTGAAAGAGCCTATGTATCTGAGCTTTTCCCATATTACCTTAAACAGCCTCGAAGAAGCCGAAGCTGCGCTTAAAAGAATCAACGCCGGAGAAGATACCAACGTACTTGCAAAAGAACTGTCGACAGCGTCAGATGCGCAAAGGGGCGGAAAGGCAAATAAATTCCAGGAAAATACGGTAAGGAGCCGATTCGGAAGCGATTTTCTCAATGCCTTGCTTAATGCAACAGAGGGCCAGATAATAGGGCCGGTCAAAAACAAGGATGGAAAATACGAAATTGTAAGGCATGAAGGAAAAAGAGCCCAGAAAATAAAGGATTTTGAAAAAGTAGAGCAGATGATAAGAGCAAATCTCGAAAACCAGGCCAGAAAAAAAGCCATGGACGACCTCACGAACGGCCTGAGAGAAAATGCAAAACAGAGGTACAAAATGACCCTCATACCGGCCGGAAAACACGACAATCAGCAAAATGATAAAAATTCCAAACAAAAGGATAATTAACTGTTGACAGTTTTTTCAGAAGCGTTAAGATAATTACGTAAGCGATAAACTTAAAAGGTTGCTTTAACGGCAAAGCCGTTTGCTCATCCACAAGGCAACCTTTTTTTATTGCCTGAATTTACCCCCACACCAATTTTTTAAGGGCGTCGGTTTGTTCGGGATTGTCTGGCATTGATTATTGCCGATGATTTTGGACAAATGCGAACGCCGGGGAAATTGGTGTGGGGGTTTATATGCCTTGATATTGCAAAAAATTTCATGGTTTATTCCCGACCAGTCATTTAAAATATTAGCTGCTTTGTTGAAAAATCAGAAAATAAAACCGACTCCGCGGGGCTGATAAGTGCAGAAGCTGGAAAATATTTTTAGACTGGTTTTCTTTCCGGTTTTTTCCGCAATAGGGATTTGTGCCGTCGCACTGGCGGTGCTCGGTCCTGAATGGAAAAACCTTTACCAGTTAAACTCTGCGATAAGACAGATAGAACAGAGCAACCAAAAAATTGAAGAGATTATAAAAGACCACCAGATACTTTCAGCTCAAATCAGCAATGATGCAAATATCCTCAAACGCATCGCTCCGCTTACACTGGGCGAGCAGCCCGAAGGGCCTAACCAGCCTGTGGCGAAAATAACAGCGGATACCCTTGCAAGAGCAAAAGCCATACTCGAACAGCAGCAGACGCAGGATAATTCAGACAGCCCCGAAGTGCCGAAATGGCTCCAAAGGTGCACCACTGTCGACGGCCGGATAATACTTTTCACGGCAGGAACAGGACTGGTTGTGGTCTCCTTTGCGTGTTTTGGCGTGAAAAAATCAAATATAAAAAATGAGAAAAGAAGAATGACAGATTAATCCGCCTGTGGCGGATAAAAATTTAAAAAGAAGATAATGTTACCGGATAAAAGATTTGGCACGAAAAATTTTGATTCTTGATGTGTAGTTTTTATCTTTTATTTTTAATCTTTGGTTTCAACAAGTACACCAATCTCTCCCTCGCTGAAGCAAGAAATATCCTGAACCTGATTGCATATTCAAGCAGGCTTAAGCCACGGTTTTTATTTTCCCCCCGAGCAATTGTCAGAACCAAAAGGGCCTTGCGCAGATTTTTCATCGAAAGGTAAGTCTTTGCAGCCTCAACAGCAATCGCGAAATTTTTCGGCTCAAGCTCAAGAGCATAATCCAGAAACTGCTCGGATTCATCAAGCTCGCCGCGAAGAGCAAGTGCCTTTGCCAGATACAGGTAATTGACGCCGTTTGACGGCTCAAGCTCCGAGACCTTTAAAAAACAGTGTGTGGCGTAATCAAGCCGGCCGAGCTCCGTCATCATCAGACCGATTGACAGTAAAACCTCGCTCTGCTGAATATCAAGCTCAAGCTCGGAGGCAAGCAGGCCGAATGCCTCCTCCTTTCGGCCCTGCTGTAAAGCTGGTCGGCCAAGCCTGAACCTCGGGCCCGGCAGACGAGAGTCCAGCTTCATAGCCCTGCGATAATATTTTTCGGCCATCTTCGAATTGTTGCGATTCAATTCTATTTCGCCGAGATAAAACACCGCAGCAGCATAATCCGGCGATGTTTCGAGTATCCGGTTGAACTTCTCCGCAGCAGAAGCGGTATCGCCGTTGTGAAGAAGAAAAAGACCGAAATCAAAAATAACATCCTTATCGCCGGGATTGTTCTTCAGCTCCTCAATGAAATGACGCCAGGCAAGGTTCCTGCTGCCAAGATTCCAGTAGCCCTGAGCTATGCGATAGTTTATCTGAGGATGGTTCGGCTCAAGCAGTGCGGTCTTCTCCCAGCACCAGACTGCTTTTCTGAAACTAGCGCGAATGAAAAATGAGTTGCCGATATTGTAAAAACATAACGGACAATTTTCGTTTATCTGCTGGGCCAGATAAAACATCTGTTCAGCCATTTCGTGTTCACCCATCTCGGTATAAGTAATTATCCGGTTGCAGTAGCACGGCTCAAAATCAGATTCTAATTTTTCTATCTGCTCAAATACACTCAGCGAAAGGTCATAATGACCGGTACGTGTGTAATCGACGGCAAGACAGTTAAGTGTCTCAATGTCGTTGGGATTCAGGTCAAGAGCCAGTCTGAATTCTTCAATCGCCTCATCGAATCTCTCCATCGCATCAAGAGTAAGAGCTTTGTTGAAATGCCACCTGTCGTTGGCAGGATTGATATCCAGCGCCTCGTTCATCGCGACAAGCGCTTCGTTCATCCGACCGGTTTCGTAAAGCTCAAAGGCCTTGACCGCCTTCTGCTCGGCACGGTCCCATGGATTGAATTCTTCGTCCTGTTCAAATGACTCAAATCCGCTGTCAAAATTCACGGCTTCTCCATTAAATAAAACAACGTTCCAGCTCTAAAGGTCGGTATAAAAAAGAAGGCGGTTTGGTGCGAAAACCGAATAAGCAAAAAAATCGGAAAGAGACGGAAATTATGTGGAAATATCGTTTTTAACCCCTTAAAATAAAGACAGTTACAAGGACAGCGTCTTTCTATATGGTCCGGCAAAACTCAGGTGAGAGCCGTTTTTCTGGAAAAGATGCGCTTTTGGTCTTATAATGCTGAGTAAATTACTCGCCGCGATGCGCGTCGCAGCGGGTCGGCAAAACATAAGGAGTAAAAAATCATGATTAAGCAGATAAAGGGCAAATTAAGTGCGGGCAAGGCGAAGTTTGCGATAGTCGTAAGCAGATTCAACGACTTTATTACTTCAAAACTTCTCGACGGCGCAATCGACACTTTGCAAAGGCACGGAGCGGCTGATGAGCAGATGACCGTTGTATGGGTGCCCGGCTCGATTGAGATAGTCCCTGTAGCGAAAAAACTCGCCGCTGGCGGAAAATTCGACGCGGTAGTCTGTCTCGGCACAGTCATTCGCGGCCAAACCGGCCATTACGAATGTGTCTGCCAGCAGGCAAGCAGGGGAATAAGCCAGATTAACTATGATACCGGCGTGCCGACAATCTTTGGCATCCTGACCTGCGAAACAATAGAGCAGGCAATCGAAAGGGCCGGCACAAAGGCTGGAAACGCAGGTGCCACCGCAGCCGTCAGTGCAATGGAAATGGTCGATGTGCTGAGTCAAATATAATTTTGACCAATAGCTTTTTTACAAATCAGTCTGATGGATAAAAGAAGCAGGGCAAGAGAACTTGTGATGCAGGCGGCCTGTCAGCTCGACGTTCAGGGCGAAGGCGCACTCGAAATGCTCGGCAGATTTTTCGCGGAAAACACCGACGACGAAATAGTGCGAAAACTTGCCGAGAAATGGACAAAAGGAATGTGGGAAACTATGGCCCAGTGCGACAGCCTGATTTCCGCTGCCGCTGCAAAATGGGAACTTTCAAGATTAAATCAGGTCGACAGGAGCATCCTGCGGCTCGGAACGTACCAGTTGAAATACTGCAGCGATATGCCCGCAAAGGTGATTATAAACGAGGCAATCGAACTGGCTAAAAAGTTCAGCGGTGAATCGTCGCCCGGATTCGTCAACGGTGTGCTCGATGCAATCTACAGAACGCTAAAGGCAGAAACAGACAAGGATGCGTAAAATAGTAATGCTCAACCAGAAAGGGGGCGTGGGCAAGACAACCTCAGTTGTCAATATCGCTGCGGCTCTGGCTCAAAGCGGCGCAAAAGTCGTCGTTGCCGACCTCGACCCGCAGGCTCATCTTACCATACATCTGGGCGTTGAGCCCGACAGCGTCGAAGCAGGTACATACAGAGTACTGACAGGTTCAGCAAAATTTGACGAGGCACTCATCGAAACAAGACCGAATCTGTTCCTGCTCGGCGCCAATATTCATCTTGTCGGCGCTGAAAGCGAACTGGTCAGCGTCGTCGGCAGAGAAATAATTTTTCGCGAGGCGATAGCGAAGACAAAACAAAACTTCGACTATCTGCTGATAGACTGTCCCCCCTCGCTTGGACTTTTGACGCTCAACGCTCTTGCGGCGGCAGAAGAAGTGATTATCCCCCTCCAGCCGCACTTCCTCGCACTGCAGGGACTGGGAAAACTCCTCCAGACCGTTGCGCTTGTCAGCAGAAGAATCAATCCCTCTCTTAAGGTAAGCGGTATTCTTATGTGCATATTTGACAGCAGGACATCGCTGTCGGAAGAGATTAAAAGCGATATCAACAAGTTTCTCGCAGGCGCTCGCGACTCCGATTGTCCGTGGAGCAGGGCACAAATCATTCCGGTCTTCGTACGCAGAAATATCAAACTTGCGGAAGCTCCAAGCTATGGAAAAACAATCTTCGAATATGAGCCGACCTGCCACGGCGCAGAAGACTACCGCCTCATTGCACAATATCTGGCGAGCAGGACTAACAGCGTCGAGGACCAGTTCGAAGGCGTAAACAATCCTGAAATTCAAAGTCATCTCTCTTGAAGACAGGGCAATTTTTTTGATTTTACCATGAGAACGGCAAGATTTTTCTGCGATACAATCAACCATGACAGCCATATTATCATTTCCGATGTTCAGTTTCGACACCTTACCAGAGTACTAAGACTTAAACGAGGTGACAGTGTGGAATTGTTCGACGGCAGAGGAATGGTTGCGCAGGCAATTATAGAAAAAATTACAAAAGATAGCGCTCTATTGAGAATCCGGGCCAGGAACGTATTCGGTGCCAGAGACAAACAAAGAATTATCATAGCTTCAAGCATGGCTAAAGGCCAGAAGTTCGAAACGATTGTTGCTGCGTGCTGTCAGCTCGGAGTAGACAGAATTATGCCAATTATTTTCGAGCGAACTGTAAAACAGGCCCAGGGCACAGCGACAGTGCGCAGATTTGAATCTATCGCTATTGAGTCGGCTAAGCAGTGCGACAGAGTTTTTCTGCCCGTGGTAGATAAACCAATGAATTTTGAAAAAGCCCTTGCAAATGTGCCGGCAGAGTATTCGAAGGCAAAAATTATCTTTGGCTCTTTGACAGAGAACACGGAGTCAATTATAAATTTTGACTGCGGCTCGGACGATGTCATTGCCTTTATCGGCCCGGAAGGAGGACTGACGGAGGCTGAGGAAAATTTGCTCAAAAAAATAAATGCAAAAGCCGTCAGGCTTACAGATACAATATTGAGAATTGAAACAGCGGCAGTTGCGTTTGCTGCGATTCTGGCAGCAAAAAGAAATGCGAGGAAATAATATGGCAGAAACAGGAAATACGAAAAAAACAGGGTTTCTCTTAGTAATCGCGATTATGTTGTATACAGTTGTTACCATATTTTGGACGCTCTTAGATGAGCCGTTGGACAATCATGAATGCCTTGTGTCAGTAACTGCCAGAGAGATGCTCCAGACGGGCGACTGGATTTTGCCGAGGTTCAACGGCGAAATCCGTCTGCAAAAAACTCCGCTCTGTTACTGGCTTGTCGCATCTGTCGCAAAAGTAACCGGCAGAGTAGATGAATTTTCGACACGACTGCCAAGCGTTTGCTTTGCGATTCTCTCGGCCGCGGCCGTTCTGTACTTTACGACACAATGGCTGGGCGTCGGAATAGCGACGCTGTCGACCGCTGTGTGGGTTTCAACATTAGCGTTCATCCGATACTCTCATTCGGGAAGACCTGAAATGGCGCTGTGCACACTGGTTACTATATCAATGCTGAGTTTTTATTCCGCGATGCAGGCACAGTCACGCAAAGAGCGTTTTATTTTTATGCTTGTTTTCTGGCTCAGCTTCGCTCTTGCGATGCTTGCAAAAGGACCTGCACCGCTCGTGCTGGTTTTACCGCCGCTCTTCTTTTATTTTCTTATTTTTAGGCAGTGGGGAAGAATAAAAGATACTTTGCCGATAACGGGGGCGATTTTGTTTTTACTCATCATTCTGCCCTGGATAATAATGGTAGCAGTAAAGGTGCCCGAAGGATGGACGTTCTGGAAAAGAGAATTTATCGACAGGTTCATGGGTAATTATGCAACGGGCCATAAACATTTCTGGTATTATCTGCCGATTATTTTTTTGTTTGCTGCGCCGTTTTCGGCCTTTGTGCCTTATACGATTGCGGCACCTTTTTATTCCATCTGGGAAAGAAAAAGACCCCTGATGTGGTATCTGTGGCTGTGGTTTGTTGTTCAGATTGCGGTTATGACCATTAGCGGCAGTAAAAGGCAGCACTATATTCTTTCAGTATACCCGGCCTTCAGCATACTGGCAGGAATCTGCCTGTATGATATGATATTTGAGCTTAAGGTGTTTAAGTCAAAAGGGGTGAAAGTGCTGTTTGCCGGTCATATAATCGCGGCAATAGCAGCGGCGGCAGGACTTCTGTATTGGGCGTTTGTGAAAGAAAAGGCTTTCATATGGCCGGCTGTTCATATCGTAATGATGCTGGCTGTTGTCGTAGGACTTGTTGCATTTCTATTTGGCCAGAAGAAAAAAGTTTCAGCGACAATACTTCTTTTCGCCGGCTACTGTGCTATTCTGCTGGTGGCTTATGTTTACTTTATCAATCCTCTCGATTATAATACTCCTTCAAAAATCTTTTCGACCAGAATAGGAAGTATCGTTCCGGCCGACCAGGAGCTTATAGCATGCAACTATGTTTCAGCCCGGACAATTCAATATGCAGGCAGGACCATTCCTGAAATACATAACTTTGCCGAAGTTCGCAGCAGATATGAAAAAGGTGCATGGGTTATCGCGACAGGTGATGATTACCAGGATATGATAAAAGCCGGCGGATTTGAAGTTGTCTTTTACAGGCAAATGGCAGAGCGGCAGGTCTCAAAAAATGTCGAAGGAGCGCTTTTTCACAAAGGCGGCGGCAAGTAAAAAGAATCTGTAATTACCTCTACGACTTTCTGAAGACCGCTACGATGTTCTCAGCCTCGACCACAAAGAGACGATTATCGCCTTCAAAATCAACCGGTATCGCACCTTTAGGATTAAACAATACCTTGTCGTATTTCTTCAGCGGTATCTCCGGCATGCTCTCCACCTCGGCTGAAACCGCAACTATCCTGCCGGTAATCGTGGGAATCTCTATATTATCAGGCAGCTTGATGCCGCCTTTGGTTTCTTTTTTGTCCTCATCCTTTCTGATAAGAACCCTTTTGCCGACAGGCTCGACCGTCTCTATCGGTCCTGACTCAATATTCTTTGTCTTTTTGTCCGGTCCCATAAAATTTAAGAAAAAATCAAATATCTTCTATCTGCAATTCTTTTTTTAACAGGTTTTTTGTTATAAATCTACCAGTTATGACCGTTATTCCGGAGAAATTCTGCCGGAATAACCATATTCCACTGCTGCCATAACTTCTTTTAATACAGTAATATACAGCCTTTAAAACGGCTTGTCCAGTCTTAAATTCCCCCTTTTAACGGCTATTTGTAAAAAAAATTGTTTTTGGCTTGATTTTAATAGTGAATTTTTAATGAAATGATGAACAAATAGCCGATTATCCTGTATATAAAACTGAAATCTTCTTCTTCCTCCTCCTGCGAGCAGTGGCGTTTCTTCACCGGGCGCAACTGCTCGTTTTTTTTATTTATTTTTTTTATCCGCCTGTAGCGGATTCAGATACCTTTTTCTTTTTTGAGGATTTTTTCTCTCTGCCGAGAAGCTGGTCAGCTTTTTCCACACTACTCGGCGGCCAAACACCTTTGGCCTGAAGTTCTTTTAAGTCATCCAGCTTTTTGAAACTTACTATCGTTCTGCATTTCGGAAATCTGTTGCAGCCCAGAAACGGGCCTTTTCGACTCTGTCTTATTACGAGCTGGCCATTAGAGCACTTGTAACATTTTATGCCGGTCGGCTCCGGCGGCGCTTTGGGGGGAATTATGCTGCCGGACTTATCAATTCTCAAAATTGTCTTACAATTAGGATAATCCGAACAACCTAAAAATGCACCGAATCTGCTCTGTTTTTTTACCATAGGTTTGCCGCAGACCGGACAGGCGTGCTCTGTAACTTCATCGACAATCATCTTTCCGGATCTGTCGCAGGGGGCGGAAAATTTGCAGTTGGGATAATCCGGACAGCTCAAAAATCTGCCGTTTTTGCCGAAACGATAGACAAGCTTTTTGCCGCAGGCGGGACAAGTATATTCACTCGGATGACTTTCAGCCCCGGCGTGCTTCATCTGTTCGGCGGCCTTTTCCAGGTTTCTGCTGAAAGGGCCGTAAAATTCATTCAGAACACTGAGCCAGTCAAGGTGCTGCTCTTCAATTTTGTCGAGCTGCTCTTCCATGTGCCTTGTAAAGGCCATATCCATTATTTTCGGGAAAAACTCGTCCAACTTTTCGGTTACAACCTCGCCGATGTCAGTAGAATGGAATTGTCTGTCAATCTGCTCGACATAACGCCTTTCCTGAATGGTGCTGATAATCG
>Ga0315291_10003777_pt1 | contig 19454 bp, 18 predicted proteins | sample YL17G12_20_MG_FD_203070 | JGI IMG/M metagenome (GOLD analysis project Ga0315291, IMG submission 203070) | Sediment microbial communities from Yellowstone Lake, YNP, Wyoming, USA - YL17G12_20 | ecosystem: Environmental > Aquatic > Freshwater > Lake > Sediment | place: USA: Wyoming | collected...
TAAATTTTTTCAGACATGGTTTTCTCCCTTACTTGCAAATGCGAGCTCGCAGTTTTCCGGCGGCTCAAACGGCTGTTCGGGCTGGTCCCACGGTGGCGGCGAGGTTCCTGCTCTGTGACGGCCTTGATGGCCCGAACACGACCGAACTCTCGTCGCCGGCTGGTGCTTGCTCGGCTCGCTACGCTCGCCTCGCCAGCACCAGCTTTACCTATGAGACTATTATTAACCGTGACTGTAGTCAACATACAAGAACACCGAGGACAGAGATAATTTTTAATTCTTAATTGTGGAGCCGCCGGTGGCGGATGGATTTTTTATGAAGCGGATATGTGCTGTCGCAAAATTTAAGATTCGGGAAAAATCCCAATAACCAAGATACAATCGGGCTGCGGCAGCGGCCTCCGCCGCGACGAGCGCCCCGACGAGTAACCAAGTAATAACCAGTGACCAATCAGCAATCCTCAAGCTTTTCAAAAACTAAAAGAACTCGCCGGGTTTTGCTGCAGAGAATATAGGGGGTCATTCAAAAACTAATGGAACGCGCCTATATTTAACATTGAGGATTTAAGATTAGAGATTCGAGGCTGAAAAATGGTAGTTGACGTTCGCCAATCAATGTGAGGGAGAGATTTGGGATTTAAGATTGAAGATTTAAGGAGTCCGCCGTCCGTCTTCGTCCCGATGAATTGGGGGACTTCGCCGCGACACAATGCGAAAGCAAAATGTTTATTCGGTATTGGTAAAGTTTGCCGAAAATGGGAACGTTTCCTACTCCTATAAAAATTATTTCCGCTTGCTAAGGACAAAAACACCAAAGCCGAGCAGTAAAAGCGTAGCTGGTTCGGGAATGGCGTTGGCCGTATCGCCTGTGGTGATTCCGGCCATCGTGTAATCTACAGGCCCTCCTGTCCAGATAAACTCGAAGCTGTTGCTGGTTATCCGCAGATTGGCGATATCGGTCTGGTCAAGAGCAAACTTGTACAGATAGTCTGTGCCAGCACCGGCAAGGTCGGTTACATCAAGAAAGGCCAGCGGCTTGTAATTCAATACTACGGCCAGGTCTGCCAATAGATTTGGAGCAATGACCTGAAAGTAGGGTTTTTCGCTGATTGCACCAGTTCCATCATCAAAAAAGTAAAACAGGTCTCTAACCTGATTAATGAATTCGCCCGTCAGGTCAAAGTTGTAGTCTTTTCCGACCTGGATGAGCTCTTCCAAGTCGTCCCAGACTGCCCCAACGACATCATACGTCCGGCTGCCATGACAAATACTGCTCCAATAGTAAACCTGGGTGGTGGCAGTGCTTTGGTTCTGCATCCAGGTCCATGCATCGAGCATATCCCGATATGTGGTGCCGTCGTCGACTGTCCAATCGGCAGGAAGGGCAGCGCCATTCGGCTTTGTGTTGGAAGGGTACGCCAGATAGATTTCGGCGTCGGTATAGCCGCGTGCTTTGAGGTCGCTGTAAATGCGGGCCGTGCTGTTATAATTAGACCAATCATTGGTAGAACCTCCAAAAAGGATGGCTCGGTATGTATCCGGCGTATTCCCGCTTATGTTTGCACGATGCAGTGTTACGTCGGTTTTGTCCATTAGCCAGTAAGTAAATTTATACTGTGGGTGCTCCAGCAGCTGATTTTGCACTACCGGGCCTACTCGGTCATTGTCGTATCCGTACTTGCCGGCCTGACTGTGATTGTAAACAGTTGCACCGCCGGCTCTTTGCGAATAGTGAAGGTTGTAATAAGATTCCGCTTTGCCGCCGGAGGCTGGGTCAAAAGTACCCCACCAGGATGTCTCATCGTGCTTCGAGGCTGAAGTGAACGAGCTTACGTCTATACTTGTGCCGACAACAGGCAGCAGTTCGTCAATCATACCGCCGCCGTAACATTCCATAAACGCAAAGGCAGTTTCCTCATAACTCAGCCCCAGAGGATTTGTAACCATCCAGGCAAATGCTGAGTCCCAGACGACCTTGCCGTCACTGGTGTCAATACCAGAGTGCCAGTTTGTGGAATTGCTGTCTTGATTGGAATATTCCGGGAAGGCTGCACGGCTTTGCTCGCCAAAAACAGCGATAAACACCATCGCCGCCAGTATTATTGGGAGAAACCCGACAAGACTGAGGCAGATTGAATTGAGCTTTTTCTTCATTTTATTTCCTCCTCAAAAATTGTTAATATTTGATTGTTTTTGAATAATTTGCGCAAAAATACCGCTGGTTTGTAAACGGCCGGAAAATCCTCAAAAACAATCGCATCTTCTTCCTTCTCCGTTAATAACCACCCTATTATAGCTATTTCCTGCTGACAGTCAAGGAAAAAAAGGGTCGCCGTCCGTCTTCGCCAAGGCTTCGACGGATAAAAGGGCGGAGAAAGTAGAGCAGGTGAACACCCCGATGAGATAGCTAAAGCACCCTGATGAGATAGTCTAAGAGACATCTCACAGGGCAGGTCTCACGGGGTAAAGGTGAACAATATAGATTCCCGCCCCCGCCTGCGCGAGGGTGACAATCCTTCGCGGGAATGACATTATTCGTGTCAATTCGTGGTTTGGAGTTTTCTTAAATCAGTACACCTGCGATTGTGGCAGTCATAAAGCAGGCCAGCATACCTGCGAGCATTGATTTAAGACCAAGCGTGGCAAAATCTTTCCGCCTTTCGGGCACAAGTGTGCCGAGGCCGCCGATTAGAATCGCAATTGAGCCTAAATTTGCAAAGCCGCAAAGGGCATAAGTCGCGATGGTAAACGAACGATAGGAAATCACATCCTTGACCTTGACAAGGTCAAGATAAGCGATAAATTCGTTAAGGATGGTTCTTTTGCCCAAAAGGGCACCGACTATCGAGGCATCCTTCCACTGGACGCCCATAATCCAGGCGAGAGGCGAAAGAAAGTAGCCGAGGATTCTTTCGAGGGTAAAGGGTTTGTCATTAAAGTTCGGCAGAAATGAAAGCAGCCAGTTTGCAAAAGCAACAAATGCTATAAAGCAAATAAGCACTGCTGCGATATTGATTGCCAGCCTGGCGCCATCGGCGGCGCCGCGGCAGGCGGCATCGAGGACATTTACATCTTCTTTGGGAATTTTGGCCTTTACTGTGCCCTTGGTCAGAGAGATTTCTGTTTCCGGAACCATTATCTTTGCAATAACTAATGCAGCAGGAGCGGAGATTATCGAGGCCGTAAGAAGATGACCTGCATCTGCACCAAAACCCGTATAGGCGGCCAATGTTGCGCCGGAGATTGTGGCCATCCCGCCTGTCATAAGAGCCATAATTTCAGAACGGGTCATCGTCTTTATATAAGGCCTTATCACCAGCGGCGCTTCGGCCATTCCCATAAAGACATTCGCGGCCGTCGCCAAAGATTCAGAACCGGCAGTGTCCATAACATAGACCATTATCTTTGCCATAAACTCTACAACTTTCTGCAAAATGCCGAGGTGGAAAAGAACAGTCATAAGAGAAGATACAAAAATTATTGTAGGCAGGACGGAAAAAGCAAAAAAATGCTCCTTAAAAGTCGTGCCGAAGACAAATTCGCTGCCCGCTTCTGAAAAACCGATTAGTCTCGTTATAAGGATTCGAACTGCATCAAAGATAAACTGGCCCGGCGCGGTATGCAGGATGATAATTGCGAGCACAAATTGTAAAACTATTCCGCTGATAATCAATCGCCAGTTCATTTTCCTTTTGTCGGCTGAAAGCAGCCAGGCCAAAAGCAACATCACAATTAGACCGGCAAGACTGACTAATCTGGGCATAAAAATACTCCGGAAAATAAACAACAAGATAGTATAGACAGACAGTATCTGTGCGTCAATTATTTATGAAGTGATTTAAACGGGCAGACAGATTCAGTGCATATCGAACAGGGACTGGGTTTTTATAATTGTTACCTGGTCGGGATATGCATGAAATGCGTGAATATGCAGTTCATCTCTTCTGGCCTCGAAGTCGATATAGCTGAAAGGCTCAAGGCCGCCGACGGCAAGTTTCGGGAATTTTACGAATATGCCGCGGTTGCGGGCGAATCTTTCAAGGTCGATATGACTCTGACGATAGAGGTTCGGACTCATCTTCTCGACCTGGAAATCCGTCATATAGCTAAGGCCTTTGGCAAGCGTGCATTTATGATTTCTCTGGCCGGTGGTGAATCTGAATCTTTCAATCAGACCCCTCCTTGGGAGAAGCTGCGTCGGCGTGCTTATCAATTCCGAAAGACAAAGGTCATTTGCAAAGACACTTACCACATGCGAGCCGCCGGTCGCCCAGATGAGCGCTTCATATTTGTCGGTCTTTATGACACGCTTTTCATAAATGCTGAAAAGCTCGGGATGAAGCGGCCTCTGATAAAGGGTGAAGGTCAATTCGCTGACAATAACATTCGTGTTCGGAAGTTCCATTGCAAAGTCCACTTAAGATTTAAAAAGCTGATTACTTCTTATGCCATTATTTTACCACAAACGGCTCTTTAATTCAAGGCCGTTATCAATACTGATAATGCGGTTTTGTGTCATTATAGGACGATTATAACGCAAGTCCAGAGACAGACAGGGATAAAGATTCCAAAAAAAATCTGCTTTTTTCAAAAAAACGCGGGATTAGGAATGATTTTTTAATTTTCGGCTCGACTGTCCTCCGTAAGGAGTCCATAGGACTTGGGACTCCTGACGGAGAGCTCGCCGAAGTCAGTACTGCTCAAACAGCCATGCGTTGAGCAGTGTGGCAATTATATCGTAGAAGGCATGAGTGCCGGCAGCAATGCCAAATCCGCGGGCGGCGAAAATAACGGCAAAGAAAACTCCTGCGATAGTTCGAAAAGCAAAACGAGTCATCGTGAAGATTTCCGCCCTGGCAAACTGTCCGTTAAGAAACACAAAATGATGATGAAGGCTGAAAAGGACAGAAGATATAATTACGGATACGGCCACAGCTTTAAATCTGCTTATGCCGAGAACCGTTTCAAAAAACAGTATTGAAAGACTTATGAGAATCAGCCTGAAGATAAGCTCTTCGTAAATCCCCGCCCCGATGCCGGTCAGCAGGTCCATCGCAATGTTATGGCTGCCGCTTTCATATTGAGAACCCATACTGTTGCCGGGAACATTTGTTCCTCTGTTAAGGACAAGAGCGAGGACGATAAGAGGCACTGCCAAGACGAGGCACTCTACAGCCATAACAGGCAAATCGCCCGGCCTGACTTTCCAGTTCTGTCTGGAGGCGAGCTGAAGTATCAAAAGCGTCAACATTACGACGAGAGGCGCAAAAAGCCAGGCGCTTTTTGTGTCCATGCCGAGATAGAGCAGAAAGTTCTGCACCCAGACGAAAGACACTACCGCGCCGCGGACATTGCTGACAGGTTCGGTCAGAAGCTGCGGATTAACCAGAAGGACAAGAATTTCATAAAAAATGATAAACGGCAGAAGAAAAACAAGTGCATAAACAGGGCGGGCAGTCCTGGCAAAATATCCCGCCTCTGCCGTGATTGTGCTGGACAACTCTTTATCAGTTCCATCTGATTTTTTTGCTGCCATTGCGGCAGCAGTTTAACCCGAAGAAGCAAAAAACGCAAAACAAATTGACGCAGCAAGAAAGATATTGAATAATGAAGCTATGAATATTGTCGGACAAAAATTGGAACAGATATTTGAGCTGCTTTTCGAACGTTTCGGTCCGCAGCACTGGTGGCCGGGTGAAACGAAGGATGAAATTATCACAGGCGCAATCCTGACCCAGAACACAAACTGGCAGAACGTCGAAAAGGCTGTATTGAATCTGAAAAAAGCATCCCTGATGAGTCTTGACAAACTTTACTCGCTCCGACAGGAGCAACTGGCAGAGCTTATCAGGCCCGCCGGCTACTACAACATAAAGGCAAAAAGACTGGCGGCATTTTTGAAATGGCTCTTTGAGCAGCATAACGGCCGGCTCTCAGAGATTGAATCTATGAAAACAGAAACTCTTCGCCAGGAACTCCTGCAGATAAACGGCATCGGCAGAGAAACCGCAGATTCGATTCTGCTTTATGCATTCGAGCGGCCTGTCTTTGTCATTGATGCGTATACATACAGGATAGCAACAAGGCATCAGTTAATCGAGCCGGAGTGCGATTATGAGCAGCTTCGAAGCCTGTTTGAAGATAATCTTGAAGACGATGTAAAACTTTTCAACGAATTTCACGCCCTGCTTGTCCGCACCGGCAAGGATTTCTGCAGACCAAAGGCCAGATGTGCAGGCTGTCCTCTTGAAAAGCTGCCTCATCAGAGCGAAATAGATTAGTTTAATGCATATTATAAGAAAAAAAATAACAGTACAGGGACAGGTACAAGGCATTGGATTTCGGCCATTTGTTTACAGACTTGCTGCAGAACTGAATCTGACAGGCTTTGTTTACAATTACACAGAGGGGGTAACAATAGAGATTCAGGGCAACGAAGACAATATAGAGAAATTCATCGACAGACTAAAACAGGGCGGCAGGAAAAAACCTCTTTTGAAAATCACCTCAATGAATATTACCGAAATTGTCCCGATTATCGATGAGAGGTCTTTCGAGATAAGACAAAGCGCAACAATCGGAACAGTAAGTGCGGAAGTTACCGCTGACATTGCAACCTGTAAAGATTGTCTTGCTGAACTGTTCGACAAGAATGATTTCAGATATCGTTATCCATTCATTAACTGCACCAATTGCGGTCCGCGATATTCAATAATAAGGTCGATACCGTATGACCGGCCAAATACCACGATGTCGGGTTTTTCAATGTGCTCCAAATGCAAAAAGCAATACGAGAATGTAGAGGACAGACGCTTCCATGCTCAGCCTGCTGCGTGTCCTGTCTGCGGTCCGAAAATAAAACTTTGCGAGAAGGCGGGCGGAGAAATTGAAGGCGATTCGGACAAAGCTGTTTGGGAAACGGTTCGCCTTCTGCTGGCGGGAAAGATTATTGCAATAAAGGGGCTCGGCGGTTTTCATCTGGCCTGCGACGGCGAAAATGACGAAGCGGTAAAAACACTTCGTCTGCGAAAAATGCGCGACTATAAACCATTTGCGATGATGGCGGCCGATGTTGATAAAATCCGGCAGTTTGCTCATGTTGACAAAACGGCGGCTTGCCTTCTGCAAAGCAGCCAGACTCCGATTGTGCTTTTGGCCAAAAAGGAACCTAACACAATTGCACCATCTGCTGCCGAGGGTGTAAATACATTCGGTTTTATGCTCCCTTATATGCCCTTACATCATCTTATATTTTCACAGGAGATTGACGGCAGAAAGTTAAACGCACTTGTAATGACCAGCGGCAATATCGCAGATGAGCCCTTGATTTGTAAAGACAGCATCGCATTTGAAAAACTATCTGCTGTCGCTGATACATTTTTAATTCATGATAGAGAAATTTACCGGCAGGTTGATGATTCTGTAATGCATATTATCCAAAATGAACCCGTCCAGATTCGCCGGGCCAGAGGATTTGTGCCGCAGGCTTTCGTTTTAAAAATTTGCGCTCCTGTCGATATATTTGCGGCAGGTGCGGATTTGAAAAATACCTTCTGCTTTGCAAAGCAGAATCGGCTTATACTCAGCGAGCATATCGGCGACATGGCCGATGCGAGCGTTTATAAACACTGGCTGTATTCGATTGAACATCTAAAAAGTCTCTTTGAAGTCAATCCTTCTGTCGTTGCCTGCGATATGCATCCGAATTATCTGTCGAGCCAATACGCAAGAAAGTTAAAAAAAGACAGACTTATCGAAATCCAGCACCACTGGGCCCATATAGCCTCTGTTCTTGCCGAACACGCCATTGATGAAAAAGTAATCGGCATTGTCGCAGACGGCACAGGTTATGGTTCTGACGGTGCGATTTGGGGTTGTGAGTGTCTGATTGCCTCGCTTGATGGTTTTCAGCGTTTCGGACATTTGAGTTACTGGCCGCTCGCCGGCGGCGACCTGGCAGCAAAAGAGGCAATTCGACCAATAACAGGCTTGATGAAAAAATACAATCTTTCCATCTCCGATGCCGTTCTTGACGGGATTGAACCGGATAGAGAAAAAAGAGACGCTATCGAACAGCAGATTGAAAAAAATATAAACGCTGTTTCAACCTCCAGTCTGGGCAGATTGTTCGATGCGGTTTCTGCCCTCTGCGGTCTTGGAAATTATAATCACTTCGAGGCACAGCTTCCGATGACCCTCGAGGCGATAGCAGACTACAAAACGCATCGAAGTTATGATTTCGAGTTGAAAAATGAAAATGGAGTTGTCACAATTGATATTGGCGTGATGCTTGAAAAAATTGTTGAAGACAGAACCAGCGGCGCCGATGAAGGGGTTATCTCGGCAAAATTTCACAATACTGCAGCGGAATTTTTTCTTGCCCTGTCAAAACAGGCGAGAGAACAGACCGGCATAAAGACCGTTGCGATAAGCGGAGGGGTGTTCTGCAACAGGTTTCTTTTGGAGCGGCTGATTGAACTGTTGCAAAACGATGGTTTCAATGTATTATTTAATAAACTTGTGCCCACCAACGACGGCGGAATTTCGCTCGGTCAGGCAGCAATAGCAGCAAAAGCCATAAAAAAAGGATGAACGATGTGTCTTGCGGTGCCTGCAAGGATAGTTGAATTAAAAGGTGATGAGGCGATAGCGGATTGCATCGGCAATCGCATCGAGGCAAAGACTACGCTCGTGCCGAAGGTAAAGCTCGGGGATATTGTGCTTATCCACGCAGGCTTTGCAATAACGGTTCTCGATGAAGAAGAAGCCAAAAAGACCTGGCAGCTTCTGGCTGACCTGGACAACTTTTCCAAGACCGACAAAAGGGTTTCAGGATAGGAAAGAGCATTGAATCTCGAATAATGAATATTGAATTACGAAGTGAAGTATAGAAAATGCTTGAGAGAATAAACAGGGCATATACACAGATAGCAAGGGCGCAAAAGGTGCTTGGCCGAACCGTAAACATAATGGAAGTCTGCGGCACTCATACGGTAAGCATTTTTCGTGCCGGCCTGAGGACCACTTTCCCGGAAGGACTGAAACTTTTAAGCGGCCCCGGCTGTCCTGTTTGCATCACCGACCAGGGATACATCGACGCAGTTCTATCGCTTGCCGACAGGGACGACTGTTTAATCGCAACTTACGGCGATATGATTCGCGTTCCCGGCAGAAAAGGTTCGCTTGAGCAGAAAACAAATAAGGGCAATATAAAGATAATCTTAAGCGCAGAAGATGTCTTAAAACTTGCAAAACAGAACCCTGCCAAAAAAATTCTGTTTGTGGCGGTAGGCTTCGAAACGACTGCTCCCGCAACTGCGGTTCTGGCCAATGAAGCCTTTCGGCAGGGAGTTAAAAATCTCTTTATCTTCAGCAATCACAAGCTTGTCGTGCCGGCAATGGAGGCACTTTTGTCGGAGAAGAATCACAGAATCGACGCATTTCTCTGTCCCGGCCATGTGAGTGTTATAATCGGCTCGGATGCTTATAAACCTGTTGTTGAGCGGTTCGAAAAACCCTGTGTAGTGGCGGGCTTTGAGCCGATGCAGATAATCGACGCAATTTCCGAAATCTGCCGTCAGCTCGCCGACAGAAAACCGGAGGTCGCTTCACTTTATCGTGCTGCCGTTACAGCCGCCGGCAACAAAACGGCTCAGAAAATAATAAATGAAACATTTGATGTCTCCAACGGCTGGTGGCGAGGACTGGGAAAGATTAAAAAAAGCACTCTGAAGCTCAAGAAAAAGTTCAGCCATTTGGATGCTGAAAAGCAGCTTGGCATTGAATTCATACCTGAAGAGGACCTTACGGGCTGCTGCTGCGGCGAGGTTCTTTGTGGTCTGATGGACCCGCCCGATTGCGGTCTGTTCGCAACTAACTGCACTCCCGAGACGCCGGTCGGGCCCTGTATGGTAAGCAGTGAGGGTGCCTGTGCTGCATGGTTCAAATATACCCTAAAAAAAGGCAAAGTTGATGGCGGCAGGCGATAAGATTTTGCTCGCACACGGGGGAGGAGGCAGATTAAGCGATGAACTTATCCGCAGTATAATCCTTCCTGCCTTTAAAAATGATACGCTTTGCAGATTGACAGATTCTGCCGAAATACAGTTCGGTAAAGACAGCATCTGTTTTACGACCGACAGCTACGTGGTAAAGCCGTTGTTTTTTAACGGCGGAGATATAGGCAGGCTCGCTGTCTGCGGCACGATAAACGACCTTGCCGTAAGCGGAGCAGAACCTCTGGCACTGAGCTTGTCACTGATAATCGAAGAAGGGCTGGAACTCGAGGTATTAAAAAAAATTATCGGCAGCGCTGCTGCCGCCGCAAAAGAAGAAAATATACCAATCGTCTGCGGCGATACAAAGGTCGTAGAGGCAAATTCAGCCGACAAACTCTTTATCAACACTTCCGGCATAGGCATAAAAATGCCCAGAGCAAAACTGGGCTTTGAAAGAATCGCTGTCGGCGACAAAATTATCATAACCGGCACAATCGGCGACCACGGTATGACAATTATGTCGCACAGGGAAGGAATGAAATTTGAATCTAACCTCAAAAGCGACTGCGCCTCTGTTGCGGAAATCTGCGCGAAAGTAATCGAAGCCCTCGGCGATGATATAAAATTTATGCGAGACCCGACCCGTGGAGGACTTGCTGCAACTCTAAATGAAATTGTCAATCAGTCAAACTGCGGCATTGAAATACACGAAAGCTCGATACCGGTTAATCCTACGGTAAAGGCTGCAGCGGATATGCTGGGCTTCGATATTTTAGATATCGCCAATGAGGGAAAGGTTGTTATTGTGGTTTCACCGAAAAAAACAGAAAAGTGCCTTGAGATTTGTCAAGGCTGCAAAACCGGCAAAGAAGCCGCTATAATAGGCCAAGTCGTCCAAAGCGACGAGCCTCTTGTTGAGCTTGAAACAATCATAAAAGGCAGACGCATTGTGCAGATGCCTTATGGCAGAGAACTGCCGAGGATTTGCTGATGCACGAGGCGATGATTGCTGAAAACATACTCGAGACAATATTTGCTCAGACCAAAAAGAAGGGCGGCCCCTTAGGGGCAGGCAGGGTAGTCCGTGCAGTTATAAGCTGCGGTCAGATAAATGCCGTCAACGATGAGGCGATGCAATTTGCCTTTGAGGCGGCTGCAGCAGGAACAATATGCCAAGGCGCAAAGCTGGAAATAAAACATATTCCGCTAAAAGGTCTCTGCAAAGGCTGTGGCAATGAATTTGAATTTGATTTGTATAATCCGCACTGCCCGAAGTGCAGTAAAAACGATTTTTCAATCGGTGAAGATGCCCCGCTGCTGCTGGAAGAAATAGAACTTGAGGAAGATTAATGAAAATAAAGGTAAACAAGAAAATTCTGGCAAAGAATGAGGACTTCGCTGCAGCAAACCGAAAATTTTTCACCAGCAAAAACATTTTATGTATCAATATGATATCATCGCCCGGCTCAGGTAAGACAACCATACTTGAAAAAACCATCAGGCAGCTTAAAGATAAAATCAATGTTGCTGTAATTGAAGGAGACCTTTATACAAGGCTCGATGCCGAAAGAATCCGTGCAATCGGCGTTGAAGCTGTGCAGATTGAAACAAAAGGCGCCTGCCATTTAAGTGCGGAACAGATTACAAGGGCATTGCATCAATTGAACACTGACCAGCTTGATATTATTGTGATAGAAAACATAGGTAATCTCATCTGTCCTTCGGACTTCGACCTCGGCGAACAGGTGCGTGTGGTCGTGCTTTCCGTTGCCGAAGGCGATGACAAGTGCGCAAAATATCCAAAGGCCTTTGCGCAGGCGGATGTCCTTTTGATAAATAAAATCGACCTTATGCCGCATCTGGATTTCGATACCAAACGAGTCAGGCAGGATGCCCTGAAGCTAAATAAAGATTTGAAAATCTTTGAAATATCTGCTAAAACTACTGACGGTATGGAAAACTGGTTCAAATGGCTTGAAAAGTATTAAAAAAATATAATTCGTCCCAATTTATAGACTTGTCTGATTAAGGATGAGTGAAATTTTTGGCTTGAGAAATTTGCGTTAATACCTATATATAATAAAGAGTTGCTGTTTTTCAAATTGATACTAAAACTCGAAAATGCTTTATGATTAAAGGGGTTACGAATGTGTGGTAGGCAAGAAAACAGTCAAAACGTTAGCGGCGAAGTTCCTGACAGCGCTGGAACGCTTCTTCTTTGGAAAACACTACCGACATGGTTTCCTGCTATTACCCTAATAATTTACACTTCAGGGGCTATTATCGTAGCTGGTTTTATGAGCCAGTTCGGCATTTCGGTAAATGATTTTTTGCGAATACGATATATCTATGTTGGTCTATTGTTTTCTGGTTTCCCATTAATGCTCAGTCTGTTTTGTTGCGCGTCCTACTTATTCAAACATAAGAAGGCATGGCTCTCCAAAGAGATTATATCTGAAGATAGCAAGGATGTAAAAAATGTTCCTCTTCGTTGGTATCGGAGTATAACGACTTTAGTTCTTTGGTTCGATATACTTATCTTTTACCTTGCAATGCTAAGTTTTTGTGTTCTATATGGGCGAAATCCTAACCCAAATAATGCCAGGCCATTCATTAGTCTTATCATCTTTGCCGGTTTAGTAATTTTTTGCATAAGTAAGTTTTCTCTTGGAGACAATCTTGTACTTCCACGCCAAAAACTCTCCCAGATTTTGATTTACAGATTAATCCCCCCGTTGGTGCTTGCCGTATTAATTTTCTTATCAAAAAAAGATGATGGGTTTCAATCTTTTAAACCTGTATTTGTAGGTCTATTTAAAAATTGGTATTTTCGGTGTTTTATTGTCTTATTTATTTTGGGGGGGAGATTAATATCCACCTTCTACAAATGGAGAAGAAAAATTGAAGAAGATGAGTTTAAAGCTCCAAAAGATAAAAAAGAAAAATCAAAACGCGCCTTATGGTTAGGTCTTGTATTTATCCTACTGCCGTTATATTGTATTGCAGCTATTACTTTTCAGAGGTCTGTGTTTCTTTATATTCCAGCCACTATAGGAGGCGGAGATTACTCTATATCTCATAAAGTAGTTCTCTCCACGGAGTATTCTTCTGATACATTATCCGATGTTATAAGATTTTTACAAGGTATTGAAGGCAATTATTGGGCCACAAAACCTTTGGTTTTGATAGACAAAACAAGTGATGAAATAATTGTTGCAGACCCTTGTGATTATGAATCCTTCTTTTTGCGAAAAACATCTTCGTGTCGAGTTATTTCCATCGATAGAAAAGTGGTTAAAAGTATTCGTTATGAAGGACTATGGAATTTTACGGAAGATTTCTCCAAAAAGTAGTTTAAAATACTATATAGTAATCTATTAAATAAATATTGAAATTACGGAATTTTTAAATGGATTTTTTCAATTATAAAAACGGCAGGCTGTTTGCAGAAGACGTTGACGTTGCAAAGATTGCCGAGTCGGTCGGGACACCTGTTTATATTTACAGCAAGGCGACAATACTCGACCACTTCGAAAAAATCAAAAAAGCTTTCGCCGAACTCGACACGACTATCTGTTACTCAATCAAGGCCTGCGGCAATATAAACATCCTCAAAATACTCGCCTGTGCCGGCAGCGGTTTCGACATTGTAAGCGGCGGCGAGCTTTACCGTGCGCAGCAGGCCGGGGCCGACATGAAAAAAATTGTCTTTGCAGGCGTCGGCAAGACCGATGAGGAAATCATCGCTGCACTTAAGGCGGGCATTGCCTATTTTAATATCGAATCCGAAGCAGAATTTGAAAATCTTATCAAGCTTGCCGAACAGACCGGAGTAAAAACAAAGGCCGCCCTGAGAATCAATCCCGATATTGACCCGAAAACCCATAAGTTTATCACCACTGGCAAAAAGGAAACAAAATTCGGCGTTGATATTGAGCGTGCACAGAAAGTCTTTGAGCAGTACGGCAAAAATGACTATGTAAACTTACGTGCGGTTCATGTTCATCTTGGCTCGGGCGGCAAGACAATCGACCCATACTGCGAGGCGATTGAAAAAGTTCTGCCGCTTGTTGATGCCCTTCGGAGAAAAGGTTTTAAAATCGAGACCCTCGATTTAGGCGGCGGTTATGGCGCCGATTACCAGACCGATACGGTCCCGACTGCTGCGGACTATGCGGACGGAATTGTTCCGCTACTTAAGGGCAAGGATTTGAAACTTATCTTAGAGCCCGGCAAAAGCATTATGGCCAATGCCGGCATTCTGCTTACGAAGGTTCTGTACCTCAAACAGAGCGGCAGGAAAAAATTCGTCATCGTCGATGCAGGTATGAATGATTTAATCAGGCCGTGCCTTTATAATGCGTTTCACTTTATATGGCCTGCAAAGGTTGAAGAAAGATTTTCTTATCTGAAAAGAACTGAAAAGCTCGACATAAAGGGACTTGAATTTATCGATATTGTCGGCCCGATTTGCGAAGGCACTGATTTTTTCGCTAAAGACAGGGCCATTCCACCTGTGAATCGCGGCGACTTAATTTCGATATTTACCACAGGCGCTTATGGCTTTGCAATGGCGAGCAATTATAATGCCCGGCCGCTGCCGCCAGAGGTTCTTGTTGACGGCAGGAATTTTAAAATCATTCGCAAAAGACAAAGCTACGAAGATATGATTGCGTTGGAAAAATAGATGCGCATATCTCTATACAATATGCTGTTCGATGAAACTGGTATCGACCTTGTTCTGAAGATACATACTATGTGAAAGGATTTTTTCGCAGGCGGGGATTGTCGTCTTTAACGGCTCAATTCTGAATTCCCTTAGTGCCCGTTTCATTGTTGTAATCGCCTCATCTCTTGTGGGTCTATGCACAATCAGCTTTGCAATCATCGAATCATAATAAGGCGTAACTGTTGCGCCCTGAAAGATATGTGTGTCAACTCTCACACCCATTCCGCCGGGCAGGATAAATCTTTCAATTTTGCCGGGGCACGGTGCAAAATTGCGGTCGGGGTCCTCGGCATTGATTCGGCACTCTATCGCAACGCCGGTATGGGTGATATCCCTCTGTTTTAAATTTATATTCTGGCCGCTTGCGACCTGAAGCTGCATCTTTATTAAATCTCTGCCGGTGACCATTTCAGTAACCGGATGCTCAACTTGTATCCTGGTGTTGACCTCGATAAAATAGAAATTTTTATTCTTGTCGAGCAGAAACTCGACGGTCGCGGCATTTTCATATTTGGCTTCCTTTATCACCTTAAGAGCCGCTTTGCACAGTTCCTCGCGGGTATGCTCATCGAGCACCGGACAGGGAGATTCTTCGATAAGCTTCTGATGACGTCTCTGTATAGAGCAGTCACGCTCAAAAAAATGCAAGGTGTTACCCGCCCTGTCGGCCATAACCTGCACTTCCACATGCCGGGGTTCAACGATATATTTTTCCAGATAAATTGTGCCGTCCTTAAACACCGCTTCAGCTTCGGCTTTCGCAGTGGCCAGTGCATTTCGCAGAGTGATATCGTTATGCGCGACCCGCATACCTCTGCCCCCTCCGCCTGCGGCGGCCTTTACTATTACCGGATAGCCGATTTTATTGGCAAGCTTTATTGCTTCGTTTTCGTCCTTAAGCTGGCCGTCAGAGCCCGGCACGACCGGCACATGAGCATTTTTAACAAGCTCTCTCGCAGCGACCTTGTTGCCTAAAAGTTTCATCGATTCCGGTCGGGGACCGATAAAGGTTATGCCGCAGTCCGCACATATTTCGGCAAAGTGAGCATTTTCAGCCAGGAAGCCATAGCCGGGATGAATCGCCTCGACATCGGCAACCTCAGCAGCACTGATAATAGCGGGGATATTCAGATAACTTTGTGCAGGACTTGCCGGGCCGATACAGATTGCCTCATCCGCAAGTTCCAGATAGAAAGAACCTCTGTCAGCTTCGGAATAGACGACTACTGCCTCTATGCCGAGCTCGTGGCAGGCTCGAATTATCCTTAAAGCTATTTCGCCTCTGTTTGCTATTAGTATTCTTGAGAACATCAAATACCTGCGGCAAATAAAATTAACAGACTTTTCGGCTCGACTGAGCTCGCCGGAGTCAGTCTGGTCTTATCCTGAAAAGCACATGGCCGAACTCGACGGCTTGGCCGTTCGAGACCATGATTTTTTCGACTGTGCCGGCAGTTTCGGCCTTTATTTCGTTCATAACCTTCATTGCCTCAACAACACAGACCACTGTATCAGACGTTACATGGTCGCCGACTTTCACATAAGGCTCCGAATCCGGGCTGGGCGCCGCATAGAATGTACCGACTATGGGCGAAGTTATATTAACAAGATTATCATCAGTTTGAACCTGCGGCGGCTGCGTCTGAGCTGCACCTGCGGCAGGTACGGCTGACATTGGCATAGCGCCAGTTATGACAGGTATCGTGGCTACCGCCGGTATCTGCGGCCCAGATGGGCCGGGCCGTCTGAGGTGGATTTTGCTGTCGCCGTCGGCAATCTCAAGCTCCACAAGATCGTTTTCAAGCATAAGTTCAATAAGTTCTTTCACTTTTTTCAAGTCGCTCTTTTTTTCATCGCCCATTATTGAGTCCTTCAAAATGGTTTTTATTTTAATACGGTAAATCCTCCATCAAAGCAGCATAGATTATTGGGACATAAGTATATTGAAAACGGTTATTTTTGCAAATGAATTATCGTATTCTCATAAATATATATTATAATCCGGCAAATGAATGATAACAAAATGGAATCGCAGAAAACCAAAATTAATATCTCAGGAACGGCATTTGCCATAGTTGCGGTTATCAACTGGGTGCCCGGCCCCATTATTATCAAATACCTGTCAAATTTTGTGGATTTCTGGACGCAAAATTTCCTGCGATATATATTGGCGATGATAATATTTCTCCCGATTTTAATATCTTCTATAAAGACCCGAAAGGTGGATTCATCAATATGGTGCAAGGCTCTTTTGCCTGCCATACCCAATATCTCGGCACAATGTCTCTGGGCAGCGGCATTTTACTATATCAACCCGGCTTTTATGAGCTTGCTGAGCCAGTCGCAGATTTTATGGACGATGACGATTTCAATGATTGTTTTTGCGGATGAACGACCACTGCTGCGAAGCAAACGTTTCCTGGCAGGCTCACTGGCGGCAATAGTCGGGCTTGTCGGCATAATCGTATTGAAGCAGGATTTCACAGCCAGCTCTTCCGTTATCGGCATCGTGATTACACTCGCCTGGGCCGTCAACTGGAGCCTGTATTCAATAGCGGCAAAGGTAGCATTCAAAACAATAGATTCTGCCGCAGGTTTTGCTGTCGTATCATTATACACTGTGCCGCCTCTGGCAATACTGGCGTTTATTTTCGGACGGCCCGGCCAGTGCTTGTCTATGAGTTCTTCTGCGTGGATTTATCTGCTTATCTCGGCGGTATCGAGCATTGCGATTTCGCACAGTTGTTATTATGCAGCCATAAAGCGGATAGGCGCAACCATTCCATCGCTTGTTATTCTCGCCCTGCCGTTTCTAATCCTGCTCGCCTCGCGGGTCATATTTAATGAAAGGTTCAGCGCCACACAGTGTTTTTTCGGCCTGCTGCTTATCGCGGGCGCCGCACTTGCCATCCGGGCTCAGGAGCACCTGAAAAAAGACTGATTTTGCCTGCGGAAGCAGAGGGACTGTAACTTCTTTTCGCAACAGTACTTAAGAGTCAACACAAAAGGGATTTTACCGTTCTACTAAAAAATAGTGAAAAATTTTTGTTGATTTTACAGAACAAGTATATTACTATATGAGTATATTATCATATAGTTATTGTCTTTTAGGTGAATCTATGAATATTCCCGAACAAAAAATGCTGTATGAAAAACAGGCGTTGATTTTCAAGGCTTTGGCGCATCCGCTGCGAATAGCGATTGTCGATTTTCTCAGAGATGGTCCTCGCTGTGTCTGCGAAATCACCGAGTATGTAGAATCGGAACAATCCAACGTCTCACACCATCTTTCCATCCTCATTAATGCCGGGGTGTTATCCTGCCAAAAGAAGGGACTTAACATGATATACAAGCTGAAAATCCCCTGTGCGGTCAAATTTTTTTCCTGCCTGTGCGACTGTGTCAAACAGGTGGCAAAAGAAAACCAGAAGTTACTCAAAATGATTTAACTTCCAAAAGGTATTACTGTGTCTGCCAGAAATGAAGTAAAAAAACTGATTGGTATCATTATTGTATTCCTGGCCTGCTTTTATCTGCCTGTCGGCACTGCACGATTTGACGGTGCAATCAAAGAATCTTTACACCTTACAAAATGGTACGCAAGAGAACACGTTATTTTGTGTCTTGTGCCTGCTTTTTTCATAGCGGGCGCGATATCGGTTTTTGTAAGCCAGGCTTCGGTTATGAAGTATCTTGGCGCAAAAGCAAATAAAATTCTCGCTTATGGTGTCGCTTCTGTTTCCGGCACAATCCTTGCCGTTTGTTCCTGCACGGTGCTGCCCTTATTTGCCGGCATTTACAAAATGGGCGCAGGTCTTGGCCCTGCTTGTGCATTTCTCTATTCAGGCCCGGCGATAAATGTCCTTGCGATTATCCTGACTGCGAGAATTCTCGGTTTCCAGCTTGGCGTTGCAAGGGCAGTTGGTGCAATCGCATTCAGCATAATAATCGGCCTGTTGATGCATCTTATATATCGAAAAGAAGAAATCCAAAAGGCTGATAACGCAATAGCATTTCCCGAAGAAGAAAAGAGCAGACCGCTTTGGCAGAACGGCTTGTATTTTGCCTCGATGGTTGCCATTTTAGTTTTTGCCAACTGGGCAAAGCCGATTGAATCCAGCGGAATATGGGCTGTGATTTATTCTGTAAAATGGATTATAACCGCTGTCAGTCTGGTGGCGTTGATTGTGTTTCTTGCGATGTGGTTCAGTAAAAAGGATTTGACTGACTGGACAAGTGTAACCTGGGCTTTTTCAAAACAGATTTTGCCTTTGCTTTTTGCTGGTGTTATTGCATCAGGCTTTTTGCTCGGCACACCATCGGGCGAAGGTGTCATACCTTCAAAGTGGGTTTCTGCCGCCGTTGGCGGAAATTCATTCCGAGCAAATTTTTTTGCTTCGGTCGTTGCCGCATTTATGTATTTTGCAACGCTGACTGAAGTGCCGATACTTCAGGGGCTTATTAGTGCCGGTATGGGAAAAGGCCCTGCTCTTGCGTTATTGCTCGCCGGCCCGGCATTGTCGCTGCCGAGTATGCTCGTGCTTCGCTCAATTATGGGAACACAAAAAACAGTTGTGTTTGTGTCGCTTGTAGTTGTAATGGCAACAATTTGCGGAATGATTTTCGGAGCGTTTTTCTGAAAGCGTATAATTAGTGAAACAAAACACAGGAGGTCCTGTAAGAATAACACTAATATTAAGGAGTCCATAATAATGGAAACAGAAAAA